>Ga0307440_1001900_pt1 | contig 10010 bp, 11 predicted proteins | sample SalMarWE160410MG_FD_202150 | JGI IMG/M metagenome (GOLD analysis project Ga0307440, IMG submission 202150) | Salt marsh sediment microbial communities from the Plum Island Ecosystem LTER, Massachusetts, United States - WE1604-10 | ecosystem: Environmental > Aquatic > Marine > Intertidal zone >... | reverse complement strand
GTGCGTCCCGCTAATCCTGCCAAAAGCGATTTCGGATGTCTACCCCCTTTTTGCGAAAGCTCGTTTTTCTTATGGACCACATGCCCTTGCCAGCGCTGATCCTCGGCAGTCATGCTTCAGGGCTGGCGGACTTGGCTTGAAGCCGATAGACGTGCTGCAGCATGCGCGTGACGCCACGCTGCCTGAAGCGGGGGTTTTCTGCCAAGAAAGGGAGCCGCCCGACCCGATCAATCTCGAAACGCTCGCCGAAAAGCGACAACACCTCGTCGACAGGCCAACTCATCCGGCGGGTTTCTCCTTGCCCGGCTGCACAGGTGCGCTACGGTCGACGTGCGGGGCTTTGCGAAAGCGCAGGAAGTAGTTTTCCCGGAGGAACCCCTCCCGCCCGATAAGCTCAAACCCGGCTGCCTTGATCTCCTTTGTCACCTCTGCCTCTCCTGCACGCACGTGCTGCATGACCCAAGGCGAGCTCACGCCGGGGATTCGCCGGAAATCAACCACGATCAGCTCACCGTCTGGCTTCAGAGCCCGAGCGACGGAGTCCAGCATGGTTCGGGGATACTCGAAGTGGTGGTAGCTGTCGCAGATGAAGACCAGGTCGATGCTGTCCCACGGCAGCAAGGTGTCCTTTGGGTTGCTCAACACCACCGCAACGTTGGCTACATGGTAGGCGGCGGCACGTCGTTCGATATCGGCCAAAAAGTCCTTGGAGATATCCACCGCGTAGACCTTCCCCTCCGGGCCGACGGCGCGCGCGAAGAGCATGGTGAAGAGTCCGGTGCCGGCCCCCACGTCGGCCACTGTCATGCCGGGACGAACACCTGTCGCCTGAACGATGCGAAACCGCTGATCGAATACCTCGCGCCCCGGACGTTCGAATATCCCCTGCCAGCGCGAGGCATCGGTGCCAACAAAAGGAGAGTTGAGCGCAGGGCTTACAGCCGGCACCTCCCTTGCTGCCCGTGCCCCAGGCGGATCAGCGGGTGCCAGCAGGGCGACAGCCAGGGCCACCGAGAGGAAGACACGAAGTGGCGTGGACCATCCGTTGCGAGATGTCGGCATGGGGCTGGGCCCTTTCGGGGCCGCCATAGGCGGCGTCTGCAGATACTGGCCGCGACGATGTCGAAACCGCTTCCGGCTAACGGCTCAGCCACCCGGCGATACGGTCAACGTAGTTCCTGGTTTCCTGGTAAGGCGGAATCCCCTTATAGTGCTCCACGGCCTGCTCGCCGGCGTTGTAACCGGCAAGGGCGAGCCACACGTCGCCATCGAAGCGGTGCAGCAGCCACCGGAGATAGGCCATGCCACCGCGGAGATTCTGCTCGGGATCCCAGACATCCTGCACACCGAAACGTTCCGCAGTCGCGGGGATCAGCTGCATGAGACCCTGCGCGTTCTTGTCGGAACGTGCGGACGGATCGAAGTTCGACTCCGCCGCTACCACGGCGAGTACCAGATTCGGATCGAGGTGGTATTGGGGGGCCAGGCTCCGTACGAGCTTGACGATCGGCCCCTTGGCTGGGTTCGCGGCAGCCGACCTTACTGGACCGAAGTGAGGGCTGGAAGCTTCCCCACAGACGGCATGAGCCTTCGACTTGACCCTCAGGAGCGCCAGCCAGTTGCGGGCCTGAGGCACCCCCTGCGCGGCGGCCTTTCTAAACCACGCCGCCGCCAACGCGTCGTCGCGCCTTACACCGCGGCCGACTGCATAGATGTAGCCGAGCTCGAACTGCGCAGTGCGGTCCCCACGGAGAGCAGCTGCGCAGTACCGACCGACCCCGGGCGCCCCGCCGCTCCTCGCTACACCGCTCGAGCCACGCGGCCTGGGCCTTGGGAAGGCGGCCTTGTGGACCAAGGGACGCTTCGGCGCGAAGCCCTGGTACTTGCGTGCCTCGGCCGGAGCGGCAAGCAGCGTGGCTACCATCATGAGCACGCCGAAACCGCCGGCAGCACGCAGGCTCCGGTAGACATGGACCGCCATGGCAAACCCCCAAGAGGCCATTCGGGAAACCGATGCCGCAACCCGCATCCTCCGTGCAGGTCGCACGCCCTCTTGTCGTATCCCAAGACCGGAGACCCGGAAAGAACGACAGCTCGATTCTGTTAGAATTGCGGCCGCCAAGCAATCCTGAGCTGCCGCGATGCCCGTCCACACCGGACGTCTCCTCCTTGTCCCTCAAGATCCATTCCACCTCCCGGACCGCAGGCTCCTAGCCGACGGGCTCGCGGCGGCTGGTTTCACGGGCGCCCCCCTGCCCGGGCGACCCAACGGGTTTATGGTTGGGGACAATTTCCTGCAGCTGATCACCTTTGCCGGCTGCTCGGTCCAACTCAGTCTGTCACCAACGGACGACAGCCCGTTTTGCCACGTACTGCTCGCGGGCCCCTACCCGCACCCGCATTTCGCCAGCGGCCGCAACACCCGCCCACCGCGCTGCCCGTCATGCCGCACGCCCATCGCGGACTGGCGCGATCGGATCTCCCTCTGGCAATCAGACGCGATCGAAACCATCCAGTGCGCTGCCTGCGGCATCCGGTCGGCCCCTTGGCAGCTCGACTGGAAGCAATCCGCAGGCTTTGGACGACTGTTGGTTCAGGTGGAAGAGGTTTTTCCCGGGGAGGCCACCCCGACACCCGAGCTGATGCTGTTGCTGGCGAGCATCACGGGCACGGCATGGCGATGCTTCTACATCCAGGAGGTCTCGGGGGACGCCGAATAGGCGCGGCCTGAAGGTCTCAGCGGACGACATCCGGGAGGCAGGGCCAGCGTCGCTCAGGCAACCAACCGCACGCCGTCGGGCAGGGCGATCGTCATGCTGATCGGCAGATGATCGGAGAGGGGGTAATCGACGACCTGCGCCTCCAGAATCTGCAACGAGTCCGACACCAGGATATGGTCCAGAGTCCGGCGCGGGCGCCAGCTCGGGAAGGTCTTCAGGTCGCAATCGAGTCCCCGCAGGCTGGAATCTTCCACCAGCGACTGCAAGGACCGCGAGCTGCAATCGCAGTTGAAGTCCCCCATCAGGACCAGATACCGGTAACGGCGAGCGAGCGCCGCGATGTAGCGGAGCTGCCGCCGACGGGTGCGCCAGCCCAAGGCCAGATGGACGATGCAAACCGCAAGCGTGGCATGGTCGGAGGTCGCGAACTCCGCCATTACCGCGCCCCGCCCGGGAAGCCCGGGGAGCTTGTAGTCCATGATCCGGGCCGGGCGCATTCGGCTCAGCATCCCGTTGCTGTGCTGGGCAAGCCGGCCCAGCTTGCGGTTGACCTGCTTGTACCAGTAGGGAAATTGGGCCTGATAGGCGAGGTACTCGGTCTGATCGATAAACCCGCTGCGGAGGCTGCCCGCGTCCACTTCCTGGAGCCCCACGAGGTCGAACTGCCGCAGCATGGCCGCGATCCGGGTCAGGTTATGCAGGCGCTCTCGGTGCGGAAGGAGGTGTTTCCAGCTGCTGGTGAGGTACTCAACGTATTGCCGAGTGTAGATCCCCGCCTGGATGTTGTAGCTGAGCAGATGTAGCTGCTGCATGATGAGCGGGGCACCGAGAGAGGGAGCTGGGCTTAGTGTCGCGTCGCCTGGCGAAGAACAGGATAACGCCAAACCCTAACCCCCCCAATGGCGAAGACGAAGAAAGATCCGCACGCACGCGGATGCGCTTTCCGATCGTCATCACCACCGCCGCAAGGGCGCCGGGGACCAAGCCGTTCGGACGAGACCACGAGTTTCCGATGCCGTGGCCTCAGGAGACCAGGACGGATTCTTCAGCGCACCACCGACCGCCCCGATACAGCGGGTGGCCCCCCGTCGGGTGATCGTCGGCCACCGGAGATGCCGAGGGCAACCCAGGGCTGCCCTCCAGAGCAAGTGCGAAGCCCTTTGTTACTGACTGGTGAGACCTTGGACGTACTGGGCGATCGCGGTAATTTGCTTGTCCGTGAGGTTTGCCGCAACCCCCTGCATCATGCCGTTGGGGTCATTCGTCCGCTGGCCGTCCCGGAAATTCTTGAGGGTCTGCTCCACATACTGGGCGTGCTGTCCCGCAAGACGGGGGAACTTGGCGAGCCCCAAACCCATCCCGGTAGGCGAGTGGCAGCCAGTGCAGGCGGGCACACCGGTGGCGGTGTTACCGCCCCGGAAGATGGCGGAGCCCAACGCCACCTCTTTGGGATCGGCGGTGCCGCCGGACTGCTTCTGGCTTGAGAAATAGGCCGCCAGGTTGAGGATGTCCTGTTGGGTGAGCGGGGCGGCCTGAGGACTCATCTGCGGGTTGACCCGCGCCCCGCTCTTGAAGTCCATCAGCTGCTTGACGATGTACTCGGGCTGTTGACCCGCGAGCTTGGGCCACATAGGAACCACGCTGTTGCCCGCCGGCCCGTGGCATGCAGTGCAGGAGACCGCCTTCTTCTCGCCTGCCTTCGCATCACCGGTGTCGGCACTCGCGCCGCCGCACACCAAGGCCGTTGCAACCGAAACCGATATAAGCCAATTCTTCATAGCCTACCGCCCGCTTCTTCTAGGTTGGGAGGGCGCGGCGCGCGCCGCTGCCGTCTCTCTCTGCCGAGGAAATCCGCCAATGTATATCAGAACATCATCATATTGGTCAAACACGGGCGATTGGCCGCAAGCGCTGCACAACCGCCTGTGAGAGATCACAAGACTCCGCAGAAACTCCACAACCTCAAAGCTCCGAAGGCACGGGAGCCGCTTGACGGCACGCTGACCCTCCGGTTCCTCAATGGGACTCGTGAGACTCCCCCATCGGTGGCATCCCGATTCTACGCACCGGCCCCTCGACCAACTGCCGGCTCCCATCAGCAAAGATCAGGGTGAGGTCCACGGACTCTCCGGGCACCAGAGGCCGCTTCAGGCCGATCAGCATCACGTGCAGGCCGCCGGGCTGCAGTGCGACCGTCTTGCCCGCCGGCAAGTCGATGCGATCGATCCGTCGCATCATCATCATGCCACCCTGGTGGATGTGGGTATGGAGCTCCGCGGTCTTGCAGACCGGGCTCTCGGCACCGACCACCGCACAGTCCGTCCCCGAGTCGTTGGTCAGGTCCATAAACATGGCGCTGTTGGACTGCCCGGGCGGTACGGCCCGGGCATAGGCCTCCCGCACTTCCACGCCATTCGCTGGCAGCCCGGCGGGTGCCCCCGCCCCAAGAAATAAGACGGACCCCAGGATTGTAGCTAGTCGTTTCACGCTCTCTGCTCCCTTTGCCTTGTGACTTACCGATTAGCAGTTGGCCCTTCTTTCGCTCCGGCGCCCCCCAATAGGCTCCGGATAGCCACGACGATACGGTCAGACGGCGTGCCGTGCTCCAGGACTTGCACCAGCCCGCCCGCGGGACCGACGACGTATGTGTAGGCCGAATGGTCTACCGTATAGCCCATGGCCGAGTCTGCCGCCTGCGAGCGGTGGTAGGCCGCCCCGTAAAGCCTCGCCGCAGCCGCCACCTGTGCCGGCGTGCCGGTGACACCCAAGATTGAGGGATGAAAATACGCGGTGTACTCCCGCAGACGCTCCGGCGTGTCGCGCTGCGGATCGACGCTGATGAACAAGACCTGGACGCGCGCGAGCTCCGCGGGCGTAAGGGCCTTCAAGGCATTCGCGGTGAGGGCAAGACTGGTCGGGCAGATGTCGGGACACGATGTGTAGCCGAAATAGATCAGCAACACCTTGCCGCGCAGATCCTCGGTGCTCAGCGGACCCTGCCAGGACCGCAGGGTGAAGTCCCCGCCGGAAGGCGGAGCCGCCAGACCCAGCCCGCGCCCGACATCCGACTGCTGGTTTACCGGGTGCCAAAGCCAGATGACCCAAACCAGGGCGCCGGTCAGGAGGACGATGGCCGCGATGGGGATGGTCCGTTTCACAGAATAATGCCGGTTCGGCGGCGACAGCCTGGGGGCGCACGGGAGCGCGCGCAAGCCGCCGTGCTCCGGCGCGACCCTACGGCTTGACGCCAGCCGCCGCCATGACCATCGTCAACGGGCGGCAACTAAGCTACGGGCATCTGAGCCGAGGGGGGGCGGCCTTCCGCGGCCCCCGCCGCTTGGCGCACCCGCAGCGAGACTGGCCGCACGGCCAATCCAACTCATGAGACGCACACCTTGCTAGGATTGACACGCTGGCGGCGCAGGCGCCAGCTTGCACGGGCCCGAGCCCGGCTTGATCCCGAGATCTGGACTGACCTCTGGCGCGATCTGCCGTTGCTGGAAGGGCTCGATGCCGGCGAGGCCGCTGCCCTGCAGGATCTCACCCTCCTCTTTCTGCACGACAAGGCCATCGAAGAGGCGCAAGGCGCCCGGCTTACCCAGCGGATGCGGCTCCTGCTCGGCCTGCAGGCTTGCCTGCCGGTCCTTCGGCTCGGGCTCGACTGGTACACGGGCTGGTACGCGGTCATCGTCTACCCGGATGAGTTCGCTCCGGAGCGGGCATGGATCGACGACGACGGCGTGGCCTGGACGTCCCGGGAGCCCGTGAGCGGGGAGGCATGGGAGCAAGGACCGGTCATCCTGTCCTGGGCAGACGTGGAGGCCGGCATCGGACGGGACGGATACAACGTCGTCATCCACGAGCTGGCCCACAAGCTCGACCTGCGGGACGGTGCCGCCAACGGCTGCCCACCCCTGCACCGCGGCATGAGTCACGGGAGCTGGGCAAAGGCCTTCGGCACTGCCTTCCATGACCTTTCCCGACGTCTGGAGGCAGGAGAGGACACGCCCCTCGACCCCTACGCGGCCACCTCACCGGCCGAGTTCTTCGCCGTTTGCAGCGAGGCGTTCTTCGAGCTACCCCACCTGCTTGCCGGCGAATACTCGGGCGTCTACGACCAGCTGCGGGAATTCTACCGCCAGGACCCTATCCGCAGGCTGCCACCAGCGTCACCCCCGTAGCGGGCGCTAAGGACCGGCGGGGTGCCTCTGCCCGGGGCGGCGCAAAGCGATTGCGCAAGAGCGCGACGCGTACGTGGTGGAGCTGCCAGCACGCTCTGTACGAACCGCTATGGGCCCCCGGGGTCAGTGCCTGGGCATGGAGGAACTCCTGGGCGATGGTCGGCGTCGACCCTGCCACGGCGTGGCTGGAGCCCGATTGCGTGCAGGATCCGAGAGTTCACGGTTGGCTTCTTTCACTGCGGCCAAGCCGGAGCGCCCCGCCACCATGTTTTCTTCCTCTCCCCAAAACGCCCGGCGAATCCACGGCAGGCCCGTTCTTTGCGATTCGGTTGGAGAGGTGCCAAAGTTGTCCTAACACCTCCAATTCTCAGGGTCTTAAGCTAAGATGCCCCTTAATGTGACAACTGGATATAAGTGCCCATGCTGACCCGACTCCGCGTCAACGGATTCAAGAACTTGGTCGACGTCGACCTCCACTTTGGCCCCCTCACATGCATCGCTGGCGCGAATGCCGTCGGGAAGTCGAATCTGTTTGACGTCATTCTCTTCCTCAAAGCCCTAATGGACGCTCCCATCATGGACGCCGCAATGGGCGTCCGCGAAGTTCGCGAAGAGAGGGGATCAGTGTCTGACATCCAACACCTGTTTACTCAGACAGAAAGGAATGTATGTCTACCCATTCGGATCGCAGCAGAAATGCTGGTTCCAAGCGAAGGGAGCGACTACCTAGACCAGCCCGCAGAGGCCAAGACGACGTTCCTCGTTTACCGAGTGGAGCTTAAGTATCGGCCGCCAGAAAGTGGCACTGCCCGTCCCCGTATAGAGTTGGTAGATGAGATCTTAGACTACGTCAAAAAGGGCGAGGCATCTGCTCACCTACCCTTCAAGCATTCAGTGAATTGGCGTGACTCAGTTGTTAAGGGTCGGCGCACGAGTCCATACATTTCGACGGAAACCCAAGTAGACGGTTCCCGTATGATTAAGCTGCATCAGGACAGCTCCACCAGCGGCGGTCGCGCTCGCCTATTTCAGGCTGAGAAGTTACCACGTACTGTGCTATCCACAGTTAACGCCCAAGAGAGCCCTACGGCGGTGCTTGCGCGTCAGGAAATGCTCAATTGGCGTCTCCTGCAACTCGAACCATCCGCTCTGCGAGCACCGGACGGATTTGACGCGCCTTCCCAGCTCGCGCCTAGCGGCGCCCATTTGCCTGCGACGCTCTATCGACTATCTCAAGCTCCGGAGAGGATTGAATTTGACGATCTCACCCCAGAAGAAACCTATATGCCACCTCTGAATACTGTACCCGAGGCTGGCGGCGAACGCGCACTTGCGCAGATCGCCAACCGGCTTTACGAATTGATAGATCACGTGGGACAGGTACGGATCGATCGCGACGACAAGCGGGAACTGTTAACCCTACTTTTGACGGATAAGCACGGCACCGAACTACCCGCGAAAGCCCTATCCGATGGAACCCTGAGATTTCTTGCGTTGGCGAGTGTTGAGATTGACCCGACCCTGACCGGACTTATTTGCATGGAGGAACCAGAAAACGGTATCCACCCCGAGCGCATAGGGGCTATGTTGGGACTGCTTCGGGACATCGCGGTTGACCCTACACTACCTATAGGAGACGACAATCCACTGCGTCAGGTCATCATCAACACGCACTCGCCGGTAGTCGTTGGCCAGGCTCCCGACGATACGCTAGTGTTTGCGGTTCCAGAACAGCAAGTTGTTGTCGGCAGCATTATTAAAGGCGTGTCCTTTCGATGCCTTACAGGGACATGGCGCGCAGAAGCCAGTGCACGCATCCCCATTATTGCCAAGGGGAAAGCGCTTTCGTTTCTTCAGCCAATCGCTGAGAAAGGAGATCCGAAGCGCAAAGGACCTGACCGGCGGGTCATCGACCGTGAAGACCTAATGCAACTAAAGCTGGGACTGTGACGGCCGGTCATGGAACGACTCGATTTCACCTTTCTGGCTGACGGCAGCTCTGACGCTATTCTTATCAATCCTATCACGTGGTTATTGGAGCAATATCTTCGAAGCCGCGGGGTCGCCGTCAACGGGACCTGGGCCGACTTGCGCCGGCTTCGTCACCCACCGAAGGATCTCCGTCAGCGCATAGACAGTGCTATAGACTTGTATCCTTGCGACATTCTGTTTGTCCATAGAGACGGCGAGCGCGAGCCACTGGCGCGGAGGGTTGCCGAGATCGAGTCGGCTACGAAAGCGATCGATACGCTCGCAGTCCCGGTAATTCCTATCCGGATGCAAGAAGCCTGGTTATTAATTGACGAGTGTGCGCTGCGGCGGGCTTCGGGAAACCCGAACGGTACAGTGCCTCTCGACATACCCCCAATTGAACAGCTGGAGGCGATCCCCGATCCTAAGCATCTTCTTCATGAACTGCTACGGGAGGCGAGCGGACTCCGAGGGCGGCGCCGCCAGAAGATCAATCCGTATAAGCAAGCTCTCCGCCTTGGTGAACTAATTGGGGATTTCACTCCACTTCGGGCGCTTTATGCATTTCAGAAGGTAGAATCGGACACGGTCGCCGTGTTGGACGCTTATTTCGGACCGATCTGAATCCCAACAAAAGGCTCGGTCTTGGTCCCATCTGCTCCGGTCCAACGCAGCGGATAACGAGCGGCGAAGGTCGGGCATTGTAATCCTGTATGTGGCCGCCGTGGCTTGGCCCACGGCAAGACCGGTCTGCCTTGGGCTCGCTGGCAGGCTTTGTTGCGCCATATCCCACAGCGACGGCCGCGGGGCCATCTGCTACAAGAGACGGAACCACACCAGTTTGTTGGCCGTGTCGCCAGATGTCTGCGTCCGCTCGGATCGACGCTGCCATTGCCACTGGGAGGTGACCGACTACTCTCTTTTTTGTTGTACAGCACCCCAGTCAGACCTGTCCAACGGCAAACAGTAGATCAATTGCGTCTAGCCGCGGCAAGTCAAGCCAGCGCCGACGCACGAACATTCTCGGTACGGGAGGCATGCGGCCAATCTGAGGATTGCCGGTGCCGAGCCTCACGGACGATGGCGTCGGCGGCCATCCACCAGGCTCAGAAGAGGCCGAAATGGGCGCTTGCGGGGC
>Ga0307440_1001899_pt1 | contig 10010 bp, 5 predicted proteins | sample SalMarWE160410MG_FD_202150 | JGI IMG/M metagenome (GOLD analysis project Ga0307440, IMG submission 202150) | Salt marsh sediment microbial communities from the Plum Island Ecosystem LTER, Massachusetts, United States - WE1604-10 | ecosystem: Environmental > Aquatic > Marine > Intertidal zone >... | reverse complement strand
GTGGCCTTGACGGCCGTCTCGATGGTGCCGTGGCCCGAGATGACCAGCACCTCGACCGATCGGCCTTCGGACTTGATCTGCTCGAGAACCTGCAGGCCGTCCATGCCGGGCATCCAGACGTCCAGAAGGAGGAGGTCGTAGTCGATGCTCGCCACAAGGGCGAGGGCGCGCTCACCCGTTTCTGCTTCTTCCACCTGGTACCCTTCGTCCTCGAGAATCTGGCGCAGGGTGTCACGGATGCCCTGTTCGTCGTCTACAACCAGTATTCGTCCTCGCGCCATGTCGCCTCCTTAGATCGGCAGGGTCACGATGAAGCCCGCGCCTTCCGTGTAGTCCTCGTCCACGCGGACGGCGCCGCCGTGTTCCTCCAGGATCCTCGCCACGATGGCGAGTCCGAGCCCCGTGCCTTTCCGCTTCGTCGAGAAGTACGGTGCGAAGAGGCGGGACTTGTTTTCGGGGGGGATCCCCGGTCCCGTGTCCCGGATCGAAAGAACCGCGTGCCCCTCGGCCTCGCGCAGGCTGATGAAGATGTCGCCCCTCTCCTCCATGACCTGCACGGCATTTTCGAGCAGGTTCTTGATCGCGCGTCCCATCTGTTCGGTGTCGAGACGGACCGGAGGAAAGTTGGCCGGCAGATCGAGGTGGATTTCGGCCGCCGTTCTGTACGGCGTGACGATAGACCGGATGAGGGCCGGCAGGGAGGCGGGCTTGAGGCGAATTTCCGGCAGGCGCGCAAATCGCGAGAACTCGTTAACCATGGTCATCATCGTCTGGACTTCGCGTTCGATGGTCGTGCACCCCTCCAGGAGGGCGTCGCCGAGGTCGGGCGCCTTTTCCATCGCCTTCTTTCTGATCCGCTGGGCCGAGAGCCGGATGGGCGTGAGCGGGTTCTTTATCTCGTGCGCCATGCGCCGGGCCGCCTCCTGCCATGCGGCGATCCGCTGCGCCCGCGAAAGGTCGCTGATATCCTCCAGGATGACGAGGTCGCCGAACACCGTGCCGACCGGGTCCTTCAGGAGGGTCGCCGAAACGGAGAGGATGATCTGGCCGTTGCCGGTGCTCAGCGTGATCTCCCTGTTGACCACGGGCCGCTTCGGAAGACCCGAGAGGACGGCTGCGATGGGATTCCATTCCGGCCTCGTCAGCACGTTGCGCACGGGTTCTCCGGGCTGGAGTCCCAGGATGTTCCTCGCCCTGGAATTGATGGTCCGGATTCGACCCTCGGAATCGGTCGAAATGACGCCTATGTTCAGGGTTTCGAGCAGCGTTTCGATATAGCGGCGCCTTCTTTCAAGCGATTCGGACGTGGTTCTGAGTTCCTCGTTGCTGCGTTCGAGTTCGAGCTTGCTGGTCTCAACCTCCTGGGTCATCCGGTTGAAGGAGTCCACAACCAGGCCTATCTCGTCGCGCGCGTCGTAGTCGATCCTGTGGGAGAGGTTGCCCCGGGAAACCTCCTGCGTGCCTTCCAGGAGGAACTGGAGGGGGATGCTGATCTCGCGGGAAAGATGCGTTCCTATCCAAACCGCCGCGAAGGTCACGAGCAGGGTGAGCGCCAGGAACGAGGAGATCATTGAAATCCTGAGTATCTGCTGGCGGCTCCGGATCTGCAGGTAGGCCTTGTTGTTCTCCGAAATGTACCGCGCCTGCTTGAAAAGGTCCTGAGGCAGGAACTCTCCAACCGCTATGCCCATGTTCTTGTCTATGGCGACGCCGCTGACCACCGTGGGCTCCGGCGTCAGGTCTATCCAGCCGACCAGTCCCTGGGGGCTGAAGATTTTGGCGAGCTTGTATTCGTTTGGCGTCGGGAAGCTCGCGGGTTCCCTCGCCAGCACCTTGCCGTCCGCGGTGACGACGGCGAATGCGTCCATGTCGCCGCCGCCGTAAAGGTGTACGGCGAGCGACGGCCTCATGGGCGGCGAGACCTGTCTGAGCTGCCAGGCGAACGCCTTCGCCTTCCGGTAGCTCTCCTGGCGCGCCATGTCCATGGACTTGTCGACGAGAGTCTGGCTGGCGGTGACCAGGGAGTTGACGGGGGAGCGGAACCACCGGTCGACCGTTGAACCTATGAGAAAGATCGCGCTGATGAAGAGCAGGAGGGAGGGCAGGAGGCCGAGGAGGACGAATGCGGTCAACAGGCGCGTCCTGAACCTCGCGCCTTCCCTCTGCCGCCTCCAGGCCAGGAACCCCTTGACGAGTTCCCTGAAGAGGACGAACAGGAGGACCATCATCAGGAGTACGTTGAGGAAGGCCAGACCCGTCAGCAGAAAGCTCCCCGCGGAGGTCACGACGGCGGCCTCCTGCTCTTTGCGGATCACCAGGAGAAAGCCGCCGACCATGAGAAGGCCCATGCAGGCGATGAGGATCATGAAATTACGGGGCGTCAGTCTCAGCTTCATGGCGTCGAGAGGGTCTGGCTGACCCAGGGTGTCTGGACATCCCAGGGGATGATCCAGAGAATGAAGTTCGACATCACGTGGACGCGCACGCGCAGGCTGTAGCCGCCTTCGGAAGGTTGCAGGTTGGCCACGGATGTCACGTGAAGGTCACGGATATTCTCCATGTATTGCGCCATTTCTTCCCACGTCGCGACGGTGCTCTTATCCGTCACGTCTCCGTTCACCTTTGTTTCAACCGTGTACTGACGGGTCAGGTTGTCGTAGCGAACGGTGTGCACGATGACCTCGTGGGTGATCACCTTGTCCTTCCAGAGGGTCCTGTGCTTGACGACCTCGGCGGTAAAAGTCAGGCTGACGGGGCGCGTGGACATGATGGCTTCTTTCATGTCCGGACGGTCGAGGGCGTCCCCGACGCCGAAACTGGTGACGAGGTCCCTGTCCTGATAGCTCCACACAAGGCCTTTGACGTACGGTCCCGCCGCCTGCGCCGACGCGCCGAGGACAAGCATGAACGCGGAAAGGACGATGACCCTCATGGCTTTCATTTTCACGACGCTTCCGTCCTTCCGTCTGCTCTTTCGGGCCTACAATACGTTTGCCGCGATTTCGGCCAGACTCGAGCGTTCGCCCCGTGTCAGGGTGACGTGTCCGGCTTCCCTGTAGTCCTTGAATCGTTCGACGACGTAGGTCAGCCCGTTCGACGACGTGTCGATGTAGGGATTGTCGATCTGGTACGGGTCGCCGGTAAGAACGAGCTTGGTGTGTTCCCCGGCGCGGGTGATTATGGTCTTGACCTCGTGGGGCGTCAGGTTCTGGGCTTCGTCCACGATCATGAACTGATGGGGGATGGACCTTCCGCGGATGTACGTCAGGGCCTCGATCTGGAGAATGTGCTGATCGACCAGTTCGCGGTAGGCGTCGTGGCCCCTGTTGCTGTAGGAGAGGTTCAGCAGCAGTTCCAGGTTGTCGAAGATGGGCTGCATCCACGGCTTGAGCTTCTCCTCCAGCTCTCCCGGCAGGTAGCCGATATCTCGCCCCAACGGGAAGATCGGCCTGGTGACCAGGAGCCTCTGGTAGTCCTGCTGGTCGGCGACCTTGTGCAAGCCCGCGGCCAGCGCCAGCAGGGTCTTTCCGGTGCCGGCCTTTCCGACGAGGGTGACCAGGGGGATGTTGTCGTTGAGAAGGAGGTCGAGGGCGAAACGCTGTTCCTTGTTCCTCGGAGAAATGCCCCAGAGCGGCTTGACCTCCTCCAGCGGAACGAGGGCTTTTTCCGAAGGGTTGTTCTTGGCAAGGGCCGTGTGGGACGCGTTCTCCTCGTCCACGAGGAGAACCATCTCGTTGGGGTGGAGTTCTTCGCTGCAGGTGATGCGCCGTTTCGTGAAGAGTTCGTCGAGCGTTTTCTTCGGAACGGTTATCGAGCGGGAGCCCGAATAGAGTTCGTCAATACTCACCTTGTCGGTCTCGTAGTCCTCGGCCACCACTCCGAATGCGTCCGCCTTGATCCTGAGGTTCGTGTCCTTCGTGACCAGGACGACGTCGGCCCCCTCGCGCTTCAGCGACAGCGCGGCGCCGAGGATGAGGTTGTCCGCGCTGCCTTCGTGGATGGAGGGGGGCATGACGTCTTTCGCGCGTTCGACCACCACGCGCAGGCATCCGCCCCCGTCCAGCTCGACCCCTTTGGGGAGAGAACCCACCTGCCTCAGCTTGTCCAGTTCCCGCGACACTTCGCGTGCGTTCCGGCCCACTTCGGTGACCTCTCTCTTGAATCGGTCCACTTCTTCGATGACCCAGATGGGGATGACCACGTCGTTTTCCATGAACCTGTAGATGCTGTGCGGATCGTGGAGCAGCACGTTGGTGTCCAGAACGTAGGTCCGGGTCATACAATCTCCTTTAGAAGTCTTGAAACTTCCGCCAGATCGGCAGGCCGCTCGCTCTTCTTCTTGCTCAGGCACCTCATCACGAGGTTTTCCAGGCTCGGAGGAAGCCGGGTGTACTGGGTGGGCGGTGGCGGCATTTCCTTGAGCTGCTTCAGCAGAATGAGGGTGGACTTGTCGCCCCTGAAGGCGTCCTGCCCGGCCAGCACGTAGTAGGCGAGCAAGCCGAACGAGTAGATATCCGACTGCATGGTCAGGGGCTGCCCCTGGATCTGTTCGGGGGACACGTACTTCGGAGAACCGACGAAGTGCCCATCCTGCGTCAAGTCGACGGTGTCGCCCACCTGCGTGAAAGCGATTCCGAAATCCAGGAGCTTGGGTATGCCGCGCGGCGTCAGTATGACGTTCTGCGGCTTGAGGTCCCTGTGGATGATGCCCAGTTTGTGCGCTTCCTGGAGACCGGCCGCGATACCGCGCAGTATCTCGACCTTCTGCCTGAGGTTGCACTTCTTTTCGTCGCCGTCGCGGACCCACTGGCTCAAGGTCTTCCCCGGGATGTACTCCATGGTCAGGAAGGTGATCTCCCCCCACGACCCGAAATCGAAGACCCGGACTACGTTTGGATGGGTTATCTTCCGGCTGAGCTTGATTTCCCTGAGGAAGCGCGCCCTGCCTTCGGTCGTGAGGTCCGCGCGTTTTCGCAGGGTCTTGAGGGCGACAACTTCGTCGAGGCTCCTGTCCTTGACGCGGAAGACCTGCCCCATGCCGCCGCGCCCCAGTTCTTCGACGATTTCGTAGCGGCCCGCGATGATGGCACCGGGCGGAAACTCCTGTGCCGAAAGATCGGTCAGGGCGTCCTCGGCCCTGAGATAACGCCCCTTCGGATCCAGCGAGACGAGTTTCTCCACGATTTCTTTGAGGCCCTCGGGGAACCCGAGCCCCTTGATGACCGGGGCTATGTCGGGGCCGCGGCCCGAGTCGTCGCCGGCGAGGGCAGGCGGTTCTCCGATAAGCAGCTGAAGGAACAGAACGCCCGCAGCGTGTAGATCGCGCTGGGCCGGAGAGAAGGACTCGTCATAGCGGGGAGCGGGAAGATAGGGTTTGCAGGCGTCTCCCGCCGGAGAGGGTTCCATGTCCGAGAAATGCACGATGATGCCGAGCCCCTGGACGATGACCTTGCCCTCCGCGTCCATCCAGACCGATGCCGGGGAAAAATGGGCGTGAAACAGCTCCCGTTTGTGGCTCTCGGACAAGGCGGAGAGAACCTGGCGGAGCTTCTCCAGTGCCCCGTAGAGGGACGGCCGGTAGCCTTCCTTCAACCACTGGGTCAGGGGCCTTCCGTCGAAATCTTCGTAAACGAGCGTCAGGTGCCCGTCCGAGACCGCGACGTCCTGAAGCCGGAGCAATCCCGGGTGGGTCAGCCCCATCCTCCTCTGGAAGCGATCCTGATGGGCCATCGGGCTCGTCCTGTCCTCCACGCGGCGTTCGAGCCGGTGCAGCAGAACGGTCGTTCCGCCGACCGTATCCTCGGCCTTGAACCACGGTCCGAGGGCGTCTTCCTGGAGAGATCTCGACGGAATATACCGCTCCTTCTTTTCAGCCTGGGCTTCGTCCTTGTGCGTCAAGCCGTCCAGCCTCGATCGCGCGTCCTTGAATGTCATATCGAGGGCCAGAACCCGGCTGTACATCTCCGCGGCATCCGTCGTCCGCCCCGCGGCCTCGTTTATGCGGCCGAGGAGGTAGAGCCGCCAGGACTCGTCTTCGCCCCGCGACGGGGAAAGGCCATCCAGGCAGGTCATCGCCACGTTGTGTTGGCCCAGGTCTACGAAGAGCCTGGCCTTCAGAACCGCCAGGCTGGTCCTGTCCGAGGGGTTGTCCGGCAAGGACTGGATGCGGGCCAGGAGCCGTTCCCGCTCCTCGGAGTCCGGGGCGAGATCGACGGCTTCCTCCCAGTTGCCGGACTCAAACGACATGCGGGAGGCCATGCGATTGTCTCCTGCCTTCAGAAAACACTGCTTGGCCATCGCGTAGAGGTGCCCCTCCTGGAAACATTCGGCGGCCGGGAGGTAGGCCTGAACCCTGAAAAAAAGATTTCCGGCGAGTTCGAAATCGCCCATTTCGCGCCGCAGTTCCGCGGCACCTGCCGTGTTGCCGGACTCCTCCAGGAGAGCCGCCGCCCTGTCCTTGAGCCCGGTACGTGCCAGAAGCCTTGCCGCCTCCTCAAGTTCTCCCTTGGCGGCCAGCGCCTCCGCCTGGACTTCCAGGGACGCCCGCGCGGCGTGCTCGGTAAGAGCGCTCACCCTGTCCAGCGCCCCGACCTGCTTGTAGAGAGGAAGAGCCTTCTCGTATTGTCCGGCCGCTTCCCAGCACTGGGCGGCCTGGAAGGGGTTGCTGAGGTTCTCGTAGATCTCGGCCGCCCTGTCGTAGGCCTCTCCCCTCTCGAAATAGTGGGCTATTTCAATGAATTTCTCCCTGTTCTGCAGCTGGTCCGAGGGTGTGAGGGCCTCGGAGCTGGGCAGTTGCTTGAGGGCCTTTTCGAAGAGCAGGAGCGCTTTGCCCACGTTGCCCTGCTCGAAGCTCAGGCGGCCGGCTTCCATGAATCGTCCGGATTGTTCGTAGTAGTGGGAGGCCAGCGGGACGTTCCCGCCCTTGAGAGCCATGGCGGCGGCCTGAACCTTGTTGCCTGCATCCCCGTAGATCTGCGCGGATCGCGTGAACTGCCCGTGGCGCCCCAGGATCTGGGCTGCAGAGTTCGGATCGCCGACTCTCAGGAGGAGATCTACGGCGCTGGATACCCTGCCCAGCGCTTCCTCCATCTCGGCGGCGGCGCGGTATTCCTGGGCCTTGAGGTACATCTTGGAGGCTTTTTCCAGTTCCCCCGCGGTTTTGTATAGATCGCCCGCGCGAAGATAGTCCCCCTTGAAGTAGGCTCTCCAGGCTTCCCGTCTTGTGCTCGCCACGAATCCTCCAACGCCTCCAGATTATCAACGCCCGGGGGGTGTGTCAATTGTGTCCCAGTCCAGGCCTGGAGGGCATTTTAGCGATGAAAATCGAAAAAAAGAGGGCTGTGGGCTCTTGTAACGCCCGCCCTTGTGAGGTTGCTCACTTGACGCCCATCCTCTGTGGGCTCTAGTATATATTCGTGAAAGGGGGCTAGCCCATGAAGCGTTTAGTTGTCGTGACAGTGATCGCGCTCGCGGCCAGCATCGCGGCGGGCGCCGCCTACAAGATCCAGCTGAAAGACGGCAAGGTCATCACGGCTGACGCCAAGCCGATCATTCATAACGATTTCGCCTACTTCGACAAGCTGGGCCTGTATCTGTACATTCCGGTTTCGCAGATCGACACGGCCAAGACGGAAGAGCTCAACAAGGCGCCTGAAGAGGTATCTGAATCCCTGGAGGTGGAGAAGACCGAGGACCTCCGTCCCGAGGTCAAGGCCAAACCGGTCAAGCCGGTTTTCATTGACGACGAAGAACTCCAGATCATCAAGAAGCGGAGCCGGCTGGCCAACGAAGGGGAACTGTCGGACTCGCCCGACCAGGGCCCTTCTGCGAGCGCCGGCCCCAGGCCCGGTCAGGCGGCCGGCCCCGACATGTCTCCCCAGTCTTCGGGGGGGCAGGTGGATCAGCTTCGCGCCCAGATGAACTCCCTTCTGGGCGACAGGTCCGTCGAGCAGAACCGCCTCACCGACCTGAAGGCTCGGATCAGCAAGCTTCAGAATGACTATAACTTCAGCGTCATGGAGACGGATCAGGCCAGGATACAGCAGCAGATAGACTCGACCCAGAGCGAACTGACGAGCGTTCAGGCGCGTCTGTCCGACCTCGACAGCCAGATCCAATCTTTGCAACAGCAGATCGCGAATGCGCCCGTCGTCGTCCAGACCGAGACGCCGCCCCGCAAGGACCAGCCGAACAACAAGTGAAGCGGCGGCCGTTTTGTGGATACGCGAAAAAGGGGGAAGCGATTCCCCCTTTTTTTGTCCGGAGGGGGCGGGACGCGCGCCGACGCCCGCGATTCGCCGACCGCGGCCGCTGTCCGGAATGGTGGACACTTCACGAAAACCGCAACATGTGCTGGATCCTTTCAGTCAGTGCAACGTCCTGGATAATAGGTCTTTGGGATTCCGGGTGATGGCATCACCCTTGCTTTTAAGAAGAAGCGAACGGAGAGGTGTGCCATGCGCAAGAGCCCATTCTTCCTGATCACCGGACTGGCCCTCCTGTCGGTCCTCCCGTCCGCCGCGGCGCAGGCGGACCAGTACGCGGTCGTTCGAAACATCACGGGTAACGCGCACGTCCAGGGTGATGACCAGGGCGGTCAACCGCAGGCGCTGACCCTGAACATGCCGATCATGGAGGACGACCGCATCTGGACCGGCAACAGCGGCCAGATGGGCGTCATGCTGCAGGACGGCAACTATGTATGGGTAGGCTACAACACCCGCATGGAGGTGGACCAGCTTCCCGGCGAGGACCCCCGGGCGGGCGTTCCGCTGCGTCTCAAACTCTGGAAGGGCGCTGTGCTCCTCGACCTCAGAAACTGGAGCCCGGGCATGGCGTCCTACGTGCTGAGCACACCGTCAGCGTCGGTGAATCCTGCGAGAGGGGGCCTCTATCTCGTGGAGGTGGAGAGCGTGGACAGGAGCCGCATCACGTGCATGGGAGGTTCGTGCACGGTCTCCAGCGCCGGCTCCTCCGTCGAACTCGGAGGCCGGCAGATGACCTATGCCGATTACGGGTATCCGCCCCTGACCCCCATGACCGAGTCCATCTCGTACTCGTCCCTCCTGAACTATCGCAAAGCCAACACCGCCCGGTCCTCCGACGGGGTGTCAGAACGCCACCTCCCGTCCTCGCTGTCTGCTTTTTCCGCGGACTTCGACAACTACGGACGCTGGGTCAGCACAGACAACTACGGCTACATCTGGTGTCCGAGCGGAGTGAGTCCTGATTGGAACCCCTACATGGATGGCCGGTGGTGGTGGGGCCCCTGGGGAATGACCTGGATTCCCGCCGAGGCCTGGGGATGGGTGCCTTTCCATTACGGACGCTGGACTTTCGTCGCCGGCCTCGGCTGGGGATGGGTCCCCATGCCGGGCTTCGCGCCTGCGTGGGTCTCCTTCTACTGGGGCGACGGCGGCTGGTTGGGCTGGTGCCCGCTCGGATACTACGGACTCCCATACTGGCGCCATTGCGGGTGGTACAGCGTCCCAGTGGGCTATGTCTACCGCCGCCACCTGGGGGGCTACATCGTCCATCACAGGACCTCTCCGCCGCCCAGGCCCATCTACCCGAGGGCCCGGGGCAATCCCTCGCACCTGAGAAAGAACGGACCTCCGGGCAGGGGCGGGACGGGCATGCACGTTTCGCCGGTGAATCTGCCCCCGAACCGGGTCCGCGGGTACAGAAACGGACGGCTTGGCCTGCGGGACCTCCGGGCGCACCTCAGGGACCCTGTTTCTGTCCGATCAGGCCGTAACTTCCCATCCGTCCGTCCCTCCCGGGGCCGCGGCCGATGGACGCAACCGTCGAGAAGGGATGGACGGGAGAGGCCCGCCGGTGGACGAGGCGGAGCCGCGGCAATCCCGCGCAGTCGGCCCGGAACGGGTAGCGGACGTGTCGAACCTCGAAGGCTTCCCCCTGTCCGGGAAGGTTTCGGGGGCGATCCGGGCGGCCGGGCGCATCCGGGAGATTCTTATTCGCCGTCCGCACGCAGCCGCAGCCGCTATGGT
>Ga0307440_1001897_pt1 | contig 10012 bp, 9 predicted proteins | sample SalMarWE160410MG_FD_202150 | JGI IMG/M metagenome (GOLD analysis project Ga0307440, IMG submission 202150) | Salt marsh sediment microbial communities from the Plum Island Ecosystem LTER, Massachusetts, United States - WE1604-10 | ecosystem: Environmental > Aquatic > Marine > Intertidal zone >... | reverse complement strand
AAGGTAGAGATGAAGATGCCGTTGCAGCCGGCGCGAAGCGCCTCCCGGCAGTAGCCGATGACGTTGTCGGTGATCACCTCCAGCGCCTGCAGCACTTCACCGGGCGCTGTCTCGACCAACTCGTCGAGGTGCTCGCCGGCAAGGTTCCTGAGGAGCACCTGCCACGGGTCGAAAACCGTGTCGATGAAATAGGCTTTGCCCGACAGCTCTCGGGCGATGATCTCAATAGCCTTGAGCTGCTGAGCCCAGTCGGTATCGCGAGGCTCGAAGGGTTTGATCTTTCCTAGATCCTTTGCCTTCGCAATCTCCGGGGTACCGGGGGGCATCGGGTAGAAGTAGTCATTCATGAGCTTGAGCCAATCGAGGTCGTAGTAAGAAAGAAACTCCAGAGAAATGTCCGCGATTCGCTCGCCCGGCGCATGCTGTACCCCGAAATGATACCAGAACGAAACGGGAGGACGGTCCACCTCCTTGCCTGCAATAGTGTTATCCATGCGTTCTATCTTGTTCATACATTCGCTCCCTCTTGATTTCATAGCATGCCCGTAAGAAATACACAAGCACTGAGATTCTACTGAAATATCAATAAAATGTTGACTCTGCGACAAAGGTATGTTAGCATCCGATTTTAGTCTTTGAGAAATCTGACGGCAGCCGCCGTTTTACGACCGGGATCGAGGAAGATGACTGAGCTTAGCGACACACTGCGTTCCGCGATTATCGAGTGCAGGATCGAACCGGGCACGCTTCTCGTCGAGAACCAACTCGTAGCCAAATACCACTCGACGAAGGCCAAGGTGCGCAGCGCTTTGAGAAAGCTCGCTGGGGAGGGTTTCCTCGAGCCGATTCCCCGAATGGGCCATCTGGTAACCCTCCCGACTCAGAAAGAGGTGGACGAAATCTTCGAGCTTCGTGGCCTCATCGAAACCTGGACCGCGAAGGCGGCGGCCTCAAAGACAACCGGCGACGACATAGTCTATCTGAAGTCGCTCGACTTCTCGGTGACAGCCGGGGACGCCGACAGCTTTCGTCGATCCCTGCGGGCAAACCACCTCTTTCATCTGCGGATCGCCGAGATTGCAGGCAACGATCTCATGACGGAGTTGCTTTCGAGTCTGCTCGACAAAACCCACCGGATTCTTCACATGGGGCTCATCTCGGCCGTACAGGCAGGTGACCTCGTCGACGATCATGTGAACCTTATAGCCGCCCTCGAAGAGCGGGACTGCAGGACCGCCGAGAGGGTTGCTCGGAAGCAGGTGCAGGCGGCACGGTCGATGATCGAGCCGGCCGTCGGGGCGTATTGGCGCGACGGGAAGCCCGGTCTGGTGCTCCGCCGATGAAGCCAACAACGAAACGAACGGAAAAAACTTGGCATTTCTCGCCGGGCGCTCGGTCTGTGTTCCGGGCGCCCCGCATATTACATGTTTGGAGGTAAGGAAACAGATGAAAAGGATATTGGTCTTCCTTTTTCTCGCGATAGCAGTCGCCGCTTCGCCGCTCTTTGCGAACGGCCAGAGGCAGAAGAGCTCCAACGACTTTCTGCTGGGAATCGGGCTCCCGTTGACCGGCAGCAACGCAACCTACGGTGTAGCATCACTCGACTCCGAGAAGTTGGCGGTCGACTATGTCAATTCTCATGGAGGGATCCTCGGACATCAGATCAAGGTCATTACCTGGGACACGAAAGCCGACCCGGCGACGGGTGTTGCGGGCGCACAGAACTTCGTAAGCCGCCATGTAAATGCGGTGGTCGGGTTCTTCAACAGCGACGTAACGGTTCCGGCGATCCGTGTGCTCGAGAACGCGAACATCCCTCTTTTCGGTGACAACCCGAGCACTCCGAAGCTGGCGTCGCTCCACCTGAAGAACTTCATTCGGATCACCGGCGACGACGCTCTCGAAGGCGTCATCCAGGCGCAGTTTGCAGTCAAGAAGCTCGGAGCCAAGACGGCTGTCGTTCTAAACGATCAGGAGACCTTCGGCGAAGCCTTTGCCGAGGCGTTTGCCAACGAGTTCAAAAAAGAGGGAGGAAAAGTGCTCGATTACGAGGGTATCGATCCCACGGCCAACAACTACTCCGCGATTCTCTCGAAGATCAAGTCGCTGAACCCTGACCTCTTTGAGTTCTCCGGCTTCTATCAGCCCGCAGGATTGCTCGTCAAACAGGCTCGGCAGACGGGAATCAAGTCGACCTTCATCACCGACAGCGCGGTCTACGGCGACAAGTATCTCGGAATAGCGGGGAAGGCAGCCGTGGGCAGCTACATGACGAACCTGCCGATTGGGAGCGCGACGAAGACTCCGCTCGAACAATATCTCGCGTCGAATCTCATGAGCAAGGACAACATCAAGGTCGATCCGATCGACGCCAACGCCTTCGACGCGGTCATCGCGGTATGGCACGCCGCTCAGAAGGCCAACTCGATCGCCCCTGCCGACCTGATCAAAGTCATGCACGACATCTCCTTCCAGGGCGCCACCGGCGAGGTATCGTTCCTCCCGGACGGTGACCGTGCCCAGGTCGACTACAGCATCATCGAGGTTACTCCTGAGATGAAATACAAGACGGTGCAGACCTTCAAAGAGGTCCTGACCGCCGGCTGACGACAAGAAATGTACCTCGACCGCCCCGGGTGAGAAGACTCTCTCGGGGCGGTCGCTTTCGGAGGAATGAGATGTTCCTGCAGGAGCTGATCAACGGTGTGGTCGTAGGGGCCTCCTACACCCTCATTGCCCTTGGATTCACCCTCGTCTACGGCCTGATTCGGCTCATCAACTTCGCCCAGATCAGCCTATATACACTCGGGGCGTATCTCGCCCTCTATTTCACCCCCATCTTTGCGGCGCTGATTCCGGTCCAGGGATGGCTCGCGTTCGTTCTTTCGATCGTCGTGAGCGGTCTGTTGACAGGGATCGCCGGAGTTGCGGTTGCCGGGATCGCCTGGTGGCCGATTCGACGAGCCCCGATCATTTCGATGCTGGTCTCCTCCCTGGCCATACTCATTCTGATCGAGTCCCTCATAGAGGTTCTGATCAGCCCGCTCCCCATGGTCGTGAAACCTCCGGTGAGCGACCGCAATTTCGAGCTTCTCGGCAGTCACATCAGTACCCTCCAGATCGTAATGCTCGCGGGCGGACTCCTGCTGACTCTGCTCCTCTACCTGTTCATCCGTCGATCCAAGTTCGGCCGAGCCATCCGGGCGGTCGCCTCAAACCCCGAGAGCGCTTCAGTGCTGGGCGTGAACATCAATACTACTGTCTTCGCCGTGTTCGGGATTGCCGCCACCCTCGCAGGCGTCTCGGGTGTGCTGGTGAGCAACACCTACGGGGTGGCGAACTTCACGATGGGCGAGATTGTGGGGCTGAAAGGGTTCACCGCCGCGGTGCTCGGAGGTATGGGCAACATCTGGGGTGCTGTGGTTGGCGGCTTCTGCCTCGGTATCCTCGAGAGCATGTCGACCTTCCTCCTGCCGAGTCAGTGGACGGCCGTGGTCGCCTTCGCGGTGCTCATCCTCGTCCTCGCGTTCCGGCCGACCGGTATTCTCGGCACGCGCCTGGTCGACCGGGCATGAGTCGAGGAAAGCGCGATGCATGACCGTCGATCGTCCCCGATCATCTTCCTCCTGAAGAACAGGGTCTTCTATCTCGCCGTGGGCACGCTCGTGGCAATCCTGATCCCTCTCCTCGTCCAGAACAGCTACGTTCTCGACATCGCCGACGACATGATCATATGGGCGATTCTCACTGTCGGGCTCAATGTAGTGGTTGGTTTTGCCGGTCTGCTCGACCTCGGATACATCGCGTTCTTCGCGATCGGAGGCTACACCTTCGGTATCCTCGGCTCGAAGCTGGGCATGAACATGTGGGAGGCGATCCCAATTGCGGCCATCCTCGTACTGGTTGCGAGCGTGATCATCGGGATTCCCACTCTGAGGCTTAAAAGCGACTACCTTGCTATCATGACCCTGGGTTTCGGCGAGATCATCTACCTCTCGGTCAACAATCTCAACTCGATCACGGGCGGCCCGAACGGTCTCTACGACATGCCGTCGCCCAGCATCTTCGGGCTCTCCCTCCAGCAGCCGAGTCAATACTACTGGTTTCTCTTGATTCTACTCGCGATCGCCATCGTGGCTATCGCCCGCCTCAGAAGCTCACATGTCGGGCGCGCGTGGCTGGCGGTGAGGCAGGACGAGCTCGCCGCGCGGGCTACCGGCGTCAACATCGTCAAGTACAAGCTCTTGGCATACATGGTGGGAGCCCTGTGGGCCGGAGTCGTCGGGGTCTTGTTCGCGGCGAAACAGACGATTGTCTCGCCCACCTCGTTTCAGTTCTCCCAGTCGTTCTACGTCCTCTCTTCGGTCATCATCGGCGGTATGGGCAGTATCCCCGGTGCAATTGCAGGAGGGTTTCTGTTCATCCTCATCTCCGAGACTCTCCAGGGCATGGCTCAGAACTACTCCAGCATCGTATTCAGTGTCGCGCTCCTCGGGGTCATCCTGCTCCGACCGAAGGGGTTGATCCCGGCATCCGTCGGCCGGCGCGGCGCCGGCCTTCCTTCGAACGGGAGGACGGCAGGCGCCCTCACTGTGCGGCCTGCGTTGGCGACTGAGAATGGTGTTGAGGCGGAGGTCCCGACCGCTCGGGCGGCGCCGGATGAGAGACGATCGGCCGACCGCCCTGCCCGCGCTGGATACGGCGGCGGGGGAGCCCTTCTCGAGGTGCACGGCGTGAGTGTCACTTTCGGTGGGGTTCGAGCGGTGAGGGAGGTTTCTCTCGCAGTTGCACCGCAGGAGATAGTCTCGGTCATCGGACCGAACGGTGCCGGCAAGACTACCCTGCTCAATATCATCTCCGGCTTCGTCCGCCCCGCAGACGGGAGGGTGGAGCTCTCGGAGCGAGACATTACCCGGCTTCGAGTCGACCGGCGTGCCCAAATGGGGTTGGCGCGTACCTTTCAGACTCCTCGTTTGCTGCCGACCTTGAGTGTGGTCGACAACATCATCCAAGGTGGTCACATCAACTTCACGACCGAGGCGCCGGAAGTAGCCGTGGGCACCGGCCGCCAGCGCCGCGAAGAGCATGCAGCGCGGGAAGAGGCCATTGAGCTGCTTGCCATGCTTGGGCTTTCCAACGTCGCTGACACGATTCCGACGCAGCTCTCCTATGGGGATCAACGTCGTTGCGAGGTTGCCCGCTGCCTCGCTCTGCATCCGAAAATCATCCTGCTCGACGAGCCGGCCGCCGGTATGAACGCTCAGGAGACGGCAGCGCTCGGGGATTTGCTGTTCCGAGTCCGCGGGCTCGGGGTCGCCCTATTGCTGATCGATCACGACATGTCGCTGGTTCGTAAGGTTTCGGATCGAGTGAGCGCAATGGACCGAGGTGCTACCGTCGTGACGGGCGACGTTGAAACCGTTCTTCACCACCCCGAAGTCGTACGCAGCTACCTCGGGACCTAGGAGATACCTCCATGCTGAAGGTAGAAGGAATCGAAGCCGCCTATGCGGGTGCCGTCGCTCTCCGGGACGTCAGCTTCCGAGTGCAGGAAGGTGAGGTCGTTGCCCTCATCGGCGCGAATGGCGCCGGCAAGACCACGACCTTGAACACCATCGCGGGCCTGGTTCGGCCGCGCAGAGGGACCGTCGTGTGGGGCGGTATCGATTTTACCCGCATGCCTCCGCATCGAGCGGTTTCATATGGAGTCGGCTACTGTCGCGAGGGCAGGCAGCTGTTTGCCGACATGACGGTGCTCGAAAATCTGCTTATGGGAGGGTTCACGATACGCTCGGGACGAAAGCTCTCGGAGAATCTGCAGCAGGTTCTGTCGTTGTTTCCCGAGATCGACGAGCGTCTTGGGCAGCTGGCGGGAACCTTGAGCGGCGGCGAGCAGCAGATGGTCGCCCTGATGCGGGCCCTCATCAGTGAACCGCGGCTTCTCCTGCTCGATGAGCCCTCGCTCGGCCTCTCCCCGATAGCGACGAAGCGGGTGCTCTCGGTGCTCCCGGAGCTGTCGAAGTCGGGAACGAGCGTTCTGCTCGTGGAGCAGAATGCCGCGCAGGCGTTGGAGTTCTCCGATCGCGCCTATGTCATACAGGTGGGTGAGATCGTCGCCGAAGGACCGAGCTCCGAGGTGGCAACCGATCGGCAGCTCATGGAGGCCTATTTAGGCGGCCTCGGGGTGGGATCCGATACTTGACGAACGGCGGAAATGCTGATAAGCTCACACCGTTCGGTTGTTGGAAGCTGTCTTTCGTGCGCGGCCAGTGGTATGCGCCGGAGAGATGGCTTTTTTTATTCTTCCCGAGGGGAGTTCGAAGGCGGCGAGGTGTCAATCATCCCGCCGAGCAGCTGCCTATCCCACGTGAATCCGCTTCACCTGCTTCGGAGTCGACACGGAGCGGAGGTGGAGACGGCAAGGAGGGTCCTATGCAGAAGTCTTATATGAAGCCACGTCCCACGAGGAGTGGCGACTAACAATCGAACACACAGTTCCGTGCGGGCATGTTGGCTCGCACGGAACTTCTCTTTCTTTTTCCCCCACTGTACGAGGAGACTCGCATTCGATAGCTGGATCTATCTCGAGGTCTCGGCACGCCACCGTCAGGCCAAGCTCGGCCGGGTGGCGGAAGAGACGAAAAGAGCGAAATGATCTTGACTGACTAGTCAGTCATTGAGTAGATTCCGGGTATGGACGATGAAACCAAAGAGGTCCGCCGTGAGGAAATCGCGGTGGCCGCACTTCGGGTATTCCGGCGACGTGGTTTTGCCTTGAGCCGGGTAGAGGATATCTGCAAAGAGGCGGGAATCGCAAAAGGCACCTACTATCTCTATTACTCGACGCGTGAAGAGGTCCTTGGGGTGCTCCTGCAACATTTTTTAAGCGAAGGGAGAGCCGGCCTCGAGGCTCTTGCGAGCGGCCCGATTTCGGATGCGGCTGCCGCAGTGGGGGAGATCATCGACGACGCGGCTCAGCGCCTCGATTTCATACCGCTGTTTTGGGAGGTGGCCGGGCATCAGGCAGTGCAGTCGGAATACGAGCTCAACAGAAAGCTCTCAGAGCTCTTCGATGGGCTTGCGGAAGGGTTCGAGGATGTGCTACGGGCGGGTAGGCAGGCTGGGTCGCTGCGAGGGGACCTGGATATCCCCGCATTCTCACGCATGATCGTCTCCGCAATCGACGGGGTCATCCTGCACGCGGCACTCTTCGGCGACGAGATGCAGGTGCATCTTCAGGAACAGAAGATCGAGCTGATGAATATGATTCGTGCCTACACCGTGGGCAACTAGGCACAAAAGACATCTAAAGGAGACATGTATGATATATGGTGGTTCCGAGAAATCGGTCGCACAGAAGTCCGTCATGATGGCGGCGCAGACCGTTATTCTCGCTGTGGCTCTCTGGCTGCTGCTCTTCGGCGGTCTCGATTGGATTTCCAGGATGCTTCACCTCTCATGGGCTCGAGCACTCCTCGGGCGAAGAGCTCTGCTCGCCGTCTGTTTCGGCGTCGTCTACGTGAGGATCGCGATTACCGGGCTCTATCTTCTCAAGCGAGCGATGGGCTGGGAGGAGGCGATTTCGATCCCATTCGCGTTCATGCTCTACTACCTCGGGTTTTCACTTCTCGCCGGTCCGATCGGACGACCTCTAGGGGCGGTCGCGTTGGTCGGGATCGTGCTTTTTGCGGTCGGATCGTTCCTCAATACCGGATCGGAGCTGCTCCGCGATAGTTGGAAGAGGAATCCCGAGAACAATGGCAAGCTCTACACGGGAGGGCTCTTTCGCTACTCGATGCACATCAACTACTTCGGAGACATCATCTGGGTCGCCGGGCTGGCCCTGATTACCGCGAATCCGTGGTCGGCAGTCGTCCCGGTTGTCCTTTTCTGTTTCTTCGCGTTCTACAACGCGCCGTTGCTCGATCGTCACCTCGCAGAGAAGTACGGCGAAGAGTTTGCGGTCTACCGCAAGCGGACGAAAAGGATAATTCCGTTCATCTACTAGCGGAGTCGGTTGCAGGCGGCAGCGCCTCCCTATCGGAACTGATGGGGACCGAAGTCCGCCTCGTAGTAGGGGGAGACGTTGCTTCCCGGCGGGACGATCTCGTCCACCCTCTTTTCGTCCTCCTCTGTTATCTCAACCGACATGGCTCCCAGATTATCCTCGAGTTGATCCATAGTCCGGGGGCCGATGATCGGGCTCGTGACGCCGGGACGGGTGCGGACCCAGGCAAGCGCGAACTGCGCCATCGAGCAACCCTTCTCCTTGACGATGGGCTCGAGACCGTCGGTGACGTCGAACATGCGCTCGGTGTAGCGCTGCATGAGACGGGGGTTGTTCGCCAGGTATCCGAAACGGGTATCCTCGGGTGGCGGCGTGTTTCTGCGATACTTCCCAGTCAGCGCTCCGCCCGCGATCGGGCTCCACGGTATGACCGCGAAGCCGTAGGTGCGAAGGGCCGGCAACAGCTCACGCTCGATCCTTCGGTCGAGGATGTTGTAGGGCGGCTGTTCGCAGATGAAGCGATGGGTGCCGAGCCTGTCTGCAGTCCAGAGTGCTTCGACCACCTGCCAGGAGGCGAAGGTGCTCGTCCCGATGTAGCGAACCTTGCCGGAGCGAATCAGATCGTCGAGTGCCCTCAGGGTCTCGTCGATCGGAATATCGGACTGTGGGCGGTGGATCTGATACAGGTCGATGTGGTCGGTCTGCAGCCGCTTGAGACTGGCCTCGCACTGCTGAATGATGTGGCGTCGGCTGTTTCCTGACGCGTTCGGATCATCCTCGTCCATGACTCCGTGCACCTTGGTAGCGAGTACCACCGATGATCGTTTCCCGTTCCTCTTCAGCGCTTCGCCCGTGATCTCTTCGCTCTTTCCCCGGCTGTAGACATTTGCCGTGTCGAGAAAATTGATGCCTTCATCGAGGGCACGATCGATTATCGCATAGGCGTCCTCCGCCTCCGTTCTCATCCCGAACATCATGCAGCCGAGACAGAGCTCGCTTACCTTGACGCCGGTACGCCCGAGTGATCGATATTTCATGACTTTTCCTCCTACTCGAACTATACCGCGACCGCAGCGCGGGGTCAAAGCGAGCGACCGCCATGGCGGCAGCGCTCCTCGCACCCGTCCCGGCTCGCATGCTACGCTCTCTGCATGATCGATTTGAAGTTGTTTATCACATACCAGCTCAGAGAGATGAAGCGAGAGCTGTCAGATGCGATTGCAGGGCTCTCGGAGGAGGACATGAGCTCCCACGAGCCGTGCGGCCACTGGCCGGTCGCCTGGATAGCCGAGCACTGCAGCGACGTCGCAGACCGTTTCCTCTACCACCCGGTGAAAGAGCGGTTCTTTCTCGAGCACGATCCGGTCATCGACAATTGGGCAAAACAGCCCCCAGAGCCCGGGTATCAGTATCCGTCGAAAGATAGGATCAATGAGCGATGGGAAACCCTCTGCGATGCCGTTCTCGGAGTCGTGGAAGTACTTTCGCTCGAGGATTTGCAGAAGAGCTTCGGGAAGGAGCCCTACGTCGAGAGCTGCCTGCGTGTCATCAACCACACCAACGTACACCTGCGCAGCCTCTGGTGCGTGCTCGGAGAACGCCGAATCGACGAAAAATTCCCCGAGCAGGCGCCTTGGATGCCGTAGCGCGCCCGGCGTGTCGTCTGCCGACGCGCTGCTCTTGACCGGCGACGATTAGTCATTGGGGTTCGTTGTGGCACGTACCTCCGCGAACTTCGGCTTCAAGACGTCGTAGATGATGCGGATGCGCTCATCGTAGTGCAGGAAGGATGACTTCATTGCGTTGATCGTGATTTTCTCCAGATCGCGGAGCGTGAAATTGAAGTGCTTGACCGCTAGCTCCATCTCCTTCGAAAGAGTCGTATTGCTCATGAGAGTGTTGTCCGTGCAGAGGAACGCGCGGAAGTTGTTTCGATAGTAGATCCCGAAGGGATGCTCATCGAAGCTCGGCGCAGCCCCCGTCTGGATGTTCGAAGAAAGGCAC
>Ga0307440_1001896_pt1 | contig 10014 bp, 5 predicted proteins | sample SalMarWE160410MG_FD_202150 | JGI IMG/M metagenome (GOLD analysis project Ga0307440, IMG submission 202150) | Salt marsh sediment microbial communities from the Plum Island Ecosystem LTER, Massachusetts, United States - WE1604-10 | ecosystem: Environmental > Aquatic > Marine > Intertidal zone >... | reverse complement strand
TCCCCACCGTCCCGGCGGCCCGGTTCCGTCAGCCGGGACGGTGGGGAAACCTGGCGGCAGCCTAGTGAGAAGGCGGATCGCACCTACGGTTGGGCATGTGCCGCCGACCCGGATCAACCCGAAGTATGGTACGTCTCGGCATCAACCGGGCCGGGAGATGCCCACAGTTGGGATCACGCCAACGCGTACATCTACCGTGTCACCGGTGGCACTGGCTGGGAGAAGCTGGCGGGGGGGCTTCCACAGCCGCTCGATCATCTCCCGACGGCGCTGATCACCGTCCCCGGCAAGCCAGGCCATGTCTATGCCGGATTGAGCAACGGGGATATCTGGTTCTCGGAGGATCATGGCGACCACTGGAATCGGGAGGACGTCAACCTTCAGGGGATCTGGCACCAACTGGTGATGCTGTAGCAGTCGGACGACGCCGAGTACGATCCTCGCGCCCGATGTAGAATGGGACACAAGCGCACGACCTTGGCCGCATCATGGGAGGCGGGATGGCGTCGGAACGCGCTGCGCGACTGGCCAAAGCACTGGCAGGGTTGGCCTTGGGGAGCATGGCCGTTGGTGTTCTCGGTGGCCTGACAGCTGTCATCGGCACGGAAACCCTGTTCCCATACCTCATCCATCTGGCACTCGTCCCTGTGTCTGCCACAGCCTTCGCCCTTCTGGGGGCTCTGGTGGCTTCGAACAGGCCGCGTAACGCCATTGGGTGGCTGTTCTTGGCTGCCAGCCTCTGCTACGGATTTCAAACTCTGGCTGTGGCGGGGTCGCTGGTCATTCCAGGCCAATTGCAGCTTCCGGTTCGCAGCCTGTCCTGGCTTTCCGGTTGGCTGTGGCTGCCCGCCGTCACGCTCCCGACGAGCTATCTGTTCCTGCTCTTCCCGGACGGCCACCTTCCGACAAGGCGCTGGAGACCGGCTGGCTGGCTGACCGGGATTGGCCTGGGTGGGCTGATTCTTGCCATTCTTCTTCATCCGGGCCCTCTGCCCGAACTCGGCGTGGACAACGCCAATCCCTTCGGCCTGCAACCTCTCATCCCTCTGCTCGACAAAGCCCTTCAGATCAGCGAAACGGTGCTTGTCTTGGGGATACTCGGCTGTCTGGCAGCCTTTGTCCAACGGTACCGGCGGGCAGAGGGCGCAGACCGGCAGCAGCTCAAATGGCTCGCCTATGCCGGATGGTTGACGCTGGCGGCCTTCACGGCTGCCACAGCACTGTGGCTCCTGGCGCCCGACGATCTGGTCAGCCTGCAAATCGGCACCAATCTCACCGGGTTGGCGGTGTTGGCCATTGCCGTGGCGGCGGCAATCGCCATCCTTCAGCATCGGTTGTACGACATCAACATCTTGATCAACCGCACGCTGGTCTTCTCTTTGGTCACGGTGAGTGTGGCAGCCTTGTACGCGCTGGCGGTCGGGATTTCCAGCGCGGTGGTGCGTTTCAGCCCCCTGATTCCAAGCCTGGTGCTGACAGTTGTCATCGCTGCCCTGCTCTTCAAACGCGCCCGCGATGCGGTGCAGGTCCTGGCCGACAATTGGACTCAACGTCTGTTTCCGCGCTGGCATGGCGCGGATCGGGGCAGGGTAGAAGACACAAGTGATCTGGATGCTGAGGGCGTTCTTCCGGCTTGGACGGAATGGCCCAAACCCTGGCGGCGAGCGGCCTCGGCAACATGGATGGCTGTCGCCGTCGTGGCGGTTCTGATAGTGGTTGTTTCGGTGCCGGGCTTCTTGATGGGCATTGGACAGGGCCCACGAGATATGGCCGCTGACATCAGTGGGGCCAGATCGATGCTGCTCGGGTTCGACATCTTCGGTCGGCTGGCCTCGCTGGTCTCCGTGTCGTTGTCTTTCGGACTTGCCTACCTGCTTTTTCGGCGCCGGGAGACCCACCCGATGGCTTTGTTCACCTCCTTCTACCTGCTGATCTTCGCGGCCGGCCTTTCGGGCCCGGCGGAGGCCGCCGCCTTGGTGCTCGGCCTGTCCTCAGAGCTGGTTCTCAAGCTTGAGGCTATCCTCACCGCCGCCCCAACTCTTATGTTTCTGTACATCTTTCCAACGGGCCGGTTTGTTCCACGTTGGACGAAGTATCCGGCAGCCGTCGCTATCGCGCTCACCCCCACGTTGTTCTGGCTGCCAGCTGCCACGGGTAGTGTCATGGGGGACCCCAAGTACTTCCCCCACATCGGCATTTGGACCGTTTTGGTTGTGTCTGGGGTCTTTGCCCAGTGGCGGAGGTACAAGCTGGCGGCGAATCCGGTGGAACGGCAGCAGATTCGGCTGGCGGTTGGGGGGCTGACAGTTTGGATCGTCATGATGCTGCTGCTTTCCATTCCCTATGTCCTGCGTGCCCAAATACCCCCCAATCAACCCATCCCTTGGTGGGCGCCGGCCAGCGAGGCGCTGTGGTTCTTCAGCTTTATCCTTCCACCGGCGTCGCTTGCCATCGCCGTTCTCCGCCATCGCCTTTGGGATCTCGATATTCTGATCAATCGGGCCATGGTGTATGCTGTCCTGACGTCGGGTGTGGCTGCGCTGTACGTGCTCGTCGTGGGCGGGCTGAGCCTGCTCTTCCAGGCCAAAGGGGGGTTGTTGGTGTCTTTGGTCGCCACTGGACTGGTGGCGGTGCTCTTCCAACCGCTTCGATCCCGTGTGCAGCTCGGCGTCAATCGGTTCTTGTATGGCGATCGGGACGATCCCTATGCCGTCCTTTCCAGCCTTGGACGGCGGCTTGAGACCAGCCTGGCGGCAGATGATCTTCTGCCCACAATTGTGGAGACCGTGGCCGAGACCCTCAAGCTGCCTTATGCTTCCGTGGCTCTCATCGTGGGGGAGGAAGAACGGGTTGTGGCCGCCTATGGCCTGTCCAAAGGGGAGTTGGTCGAGATCGATCTTCACTATCAAGGGGACCTCATTGGCAGGCTTGCATGCGGCATGCGGGCGCCCAACGAGCCCTTCACGGCCAGCGAAATGACCCTATTGCATGATCTTGGACATCAAGTGGGAGTTGTGCTGCACGCCGTCCGGCTGACGGAGGACTTGCGGAGTTCCAGAGAGCAGCTGGTGCTGGCCCGGGAGGAGGAGCGGCGAAGGCTGCGCCGCGATCTGCATGATGGGCTCGGGCCAGAATTGGCCAGCATGACCCTCAAGCTGGACGCGGCACGCAACCTTATGAACCGAGATCCGGAGGCTGCGGACAGGCTGCTGGTCGAGTTGAAGAGCCAGGCGCAAGGCTCTCTCTCGAATGTTCGCCGGCTGGTCTATGGGCTCCGTCCCCCGGCGCTGGACGAATTGGGATTGGTGCCTGCCGTCCGTGAGAGCTCGGCCGTACGCAGCGCTGGCAGCCGTCCCAGGATCAAGGTGAATGGACCGGAACCCCTGCCTCCGCTCCCAGCTGCGGTCGAGGTGGCGGCCTACCGGGTAGCACTGGAAGCCGTGACCAACGTTGTTCGCCATGCTTCGGCCAACAACTGCAGCGTGACCTTCAGCGTCACAGATGAGCTCGAACTGGACGTCACCGATGACGGCTCCGGGATGGCGCCACTCTCGCGGGCCGGCGTGGGACTGAGTTCGATGCGCGAGCGTGCCATCGAGCTGGGTGGCAGCCTGAGTATCGGGCCCGGGCCCAGCGGCGGCACCCGGCTTCGGGCTCGCTTCCCATTGACGCTCATGGAGAAATGAGTATGGATCCCGTACGGTTGATGGTTGTCGATGATCACACACTCTTTCGCGATGGGCTTCGAGCCTTGTTTGGCTCGATCGACGATATTGATGTCGTGGGTGAAGCCTCCAATGGGGAGGAGGCTGTCGACAAGGTCGGACGCCTAAAGCCGGATGTCGTCCTGATGGATATCCAGATTCCCGAGATCAACGGGATCGAAGCCACCCGGAGAATCGTCTCGGCGCACCCTGAGATCGGTGTGATCGTGGTGACGATGTTGGAAGATGATGATTCGGTCTTCGCCGCCATGCGAGCCGGAGCTCGCGGCTACATTCTCAAGGGGGCTGATCAGGATGAGATGCTGCGAGCGATCCGTTCGGTCGCATCCGGGGAGGCATTGTTCGGCGCCGAAGTAGCGGACCGGCTGGTCTCATTCTTCAATGGGGCCAGTCAGACACACGGCGACCCAGCCTTCCCCGAGCTCACCGAGCGAGAAAGGCAGGTGTTGGACCTGATTGCCAAAGGCTGGTCCAACGCCAAGATAGCCGACGATCTGGTTATCAGCCCCAAGACGGTCAGCAATCACTGCTCCAACATCTTTTCGAAACTGCAGGTCGCTGATCGCACCCAGGCGCTGCTCCGAGCGCGGGAAGCCGGCCTGGGTCAATCAGAGAGCTGAGAGGGCCACGGGTTCCGGGGCATCACTGTGGCCCGGCATCGCCTGATCCGCCAACCGCCTATATAATGGCCAGCATGGACCTTGTGGGGACAGGGCCGAGGCCGCAGGTTGCGCGCGGCGGATAGGGCACGGGGAGCGTTGGAGGCGAGGGATGGGGCAGTCGGGTTGGATTGGCCACGCATTAAGCGACCGGTATCGTATCGAATCATTGTTGGGTCAGGGGGGGATGTCGGCTGTCTACAAAGGCACGGATCCCAACCTGCGGCGCACCGTGGCCATCAAGCTCATCCACAGCCACCTTTCAGAGGATCCCCAATTCGTAAGCCGCTTTGAGGAAGAGGCGGCGGCAGTCGCTCAACTCAAACATCCCAACATCATCCAGGTCTACGATTTCGACAACGACGGGGACACCTACTACATGGTTCTCGAGTTTGTCCCCGGTGAGACCCTGCAAGCACGCCTTCGAAAAGTCAATCAAGGCAACCAGCATATGTCTCCCGAAGATGTCCGCCGGATTGTGGCGGGCGTCTGTGATGCGCTTGAGTACGCTCACAAGCGAGGCATGATCCACCGCGACGTCAAACCTGCCAATGTCATGATCACACCCGAGGGGCAGCCAGTCCTGATGGATTTTGGGATTGCCAAGATCGTCGGCGGAAAACAGCACACTGCCACGGGCAATGTGATCGGGACGGCGTCGTATATCTCTCCGGAGCAGGTGCGCGGCGAGACGCTTGACGCCCGGGTCGATATCTACGCCCTGGGTGTCATGCTCTTTGAGATGTTGAGCGGCAGGCCGCCTTTCGAAGGCGACTCGGCCATGACCGTCATGATGAAACACGTTAACGAACCGGTGCCGGACCTCACCCAACTCAACCCTGATGTGCCGCCGGCGCTGGTTGAGGTGACGATGAAGGCCCTGGAGAAGGATCGCAATCGTCGCTACGGATCGACGGCCGAGATGGCGGATGCTCTGCGCAGCGCCGATCTGACCGCTGAAGCCACCGGGCTGGGCACGGCTTCGCCGGCCGGAGCAGGGGGATCGCCGCCCCGGACGATGCGGCCCACACCACCGGCCAGCCGCTCAGGAACCGGAGGTCGGCGGGATGGTTCCGGGGCGGGCGCCGGCGGAGGGCGCATGGCCTGGCTTGCCGGCGGTGGGCTGCTGGCGGTTGTCCTGGGTTGTGTCGTCATCGGAGGCGTGGGTTTGTTTCTCTACTCACGTATGAACAGCAGCCAGGCAGTTGCCGCCCCGACGCTCACCGACACGCCGGTTTCGGCAACGACGCAGGCCCCGCCCACGACCGCGCTCACGGCGACAGTCCAGCCACCATCCGCCACGCCTGAGGCCAGTCTCACGCCATCGCCGACCACGCCGGCCGGTCCCTTCGCTCGAATTGATGGCATCCACCTCGACGGCAACCGGTACATTGTTGACTATGAGACCTTTGGCTACACGGAAGCTCTGCCCGGGATGCACGTGCATTTCTTCTTCAACACGGTTCCCCCCGAACAGGCAGGCGTTCCTGGTTCAGGCCCGTGGTATGTCTGGGGCGGGCCGCGGCCCTTCAATGGCTACTCGTTGTCCGATAAGCCCTCCGGCGCCACCCAAATGTGCGCCCTGGCCGCCAACCCCAACCACACAGTCGTCGCCAACAGCGGCAACTGTGTCGATCTCCCTTAGCCGATCCGGGCCTTTGGGCTGCTGGGGGACGATTTCTGGCCCTCGTCGTTTGTGACATTCTTCACTAATGGCGCCACAACTCTGCGTCTAAAGTCATCAATGAGGCCCGCGCAGATGGGCGTCTTTTGGCGCGCCGGGCGACATGCGACCTGGAACGAAGCACCCCAGTGAGATTCTGTTTGACACCCTCAGCAGGAGGAGGACATGCCATCAGCTGGCCGAATTAGAACGATTGCCTTGCTTCTGGCTGGTTCGATGCTGGCTGCCTGCAGTGGAGCCAGCCCACCACAGCCGACCATTGAAGTGCCTGATGAAGGCACGGCTGAAATCCCCGCCGGGGTGGTACAGGCCCATGCCGCTGCGCTCGCGTATCTTGCCCAGCACGAGCCGGAGAACGGTCCACCGTCGGATTTGCAGTGGACCTCGGAGGTCATCGATACCGAAGGAATTGTCGGGGCGATGCATTTTCGATATTCATCATCCCCGTGGCAAATGGTAATTGTGGCGCCGGTGGTGGCGCCGGAGCTGACCATCTACCAGGTTCAGGTGACCAACGATCAAACTGGGTTCAAGTGGGAGGGATCGGTCGACAAGTATGGGGCTGTCATTGATGATGCGCCTCCGCCGCCAACGGCGCACCAGGTGCAGGGCTGGATGGGCCATGTGCGAAGCCTTCCCGACGGGAGCGACTACGTCGAGTTTTCCCCCGAGGGTTCCGGGGCGATGGGAATTGCGGGCGCGACGGATGCCGTGGAGACCCAAATCAGCACTCTGCGTGACAAGACCGGAGCTGGCGAGTATGTGAATTTCTGGGGCAGCATTGCCTGTGGCGTGGATGACTACCAGGACTGCCGCCTGGTGGTCGACCGGATCCGCGCCGGCTCGGAGCAGGCAGAGCCGGAGGCTGTGGAGGGATGGGTCGGCCAGATCGTGAGCCAGCCCGCTGGCGCCCAGTTCGATGATGCTTTTGTCTTGGCCGGCGACTACCCGGTCTGGTTTGGGATCGCGTCTGCCATCGCCGACAACGGTTGGCCAATCTACGATGAAGCGCTGGCCAATCTGCGCGACTCAGGGAGGATTGTTTCAGTTTGGGGGAAGGTCCTGTGTGGTGTTCCCGATGCCAATGGCTGCCAGATCCAGGTCGACCGGGCCGAGGTCGAAGGCCAGGCGTTGGATCCTTACGAAGGTTGGACCGAGTACCACAACGGCGTCTATGGGTTTTCTTTCCGCTACCCTGAGGCGTGGTCACTCGAGGAGGTGCCGGCGGGTCTCAATCCGGCCACCGAGGGCATGCCGGCCTTCGGACCGGCCGTTCGGCTAACCAAAGGCGATGTCCAGGTCTACATTGGCTACCGCCGACCGGCTGAGGATTACTTCTTGGGCGGGACGGGGATGCCCGCAGGCGATTTCGAAGATCGCGGGCAGGTGACCTTGCTTGGGGAATCGATCGACAAACAAGCGCTGGTCCTGGACGGCAAGGACAAGGCGCTGGTCTATGGGCTGTACGAGGGGGCCAATCTGGTGGTCCTGGTCCGGGTCGATGATCGGGGCCAAACGGACTACGCCCAAGCCGAAATCCCGACCGACGTTCAGACGGATGTTGATCGAATCTTGGGGACGTTCGTCCTCAGTCCGCCTTGATTCAAAGTAGGGCGCTGGTAGCGAACCCCGAAGCCGGCACCTGGGAGCCAAGACGCTGGCGCCTGTAGGATAGTTCCGTTGGCCATGCGGTTCAGAAAGAGCCCGGCGATTGCCCCGCCGGGCTCTTGTGATTCATCCAATCTACGGCGCGATATCCGTCGGGAGCGGCGTCTCGGTCGAGGTGGCCTCAGGCGTGCTCGTGGGTGTGGTTGTCGGCGTGGGAGTCTCCGAAGGCGTCGAACTGGCGGTCGCGGAAGGCGTGACCGATGGCGTCGGGCTGCTGGTCGGCGATATGGTGATGGTTGGTGAAGGCGTCACGGTCGCACTGGGCGTGAGGGATGGTGTCGGGGTGGTCTGGCGTTCGATCCACACTTTGACTGAGGCCTCCCCCGAGTGTTCGTAGTATTCCACCACGATGGTGTGATCGCCTTTCAACTTCTGATCCACCGCATAGGTTGTGCTGCCGCTGCCGTCGTGCCATTCGTTGATAATCCACTTGCCGTCGACGCTCACCCGCACGGCATCGTCGGCGACGGCGCGAAATCGGTAGGTCCCATCGTCGAAGTGGATCTTCTGGGTCCAGCGGGCTGAGAAGTTGTCCGCGGGGAGACCCACGGCGGGTGAGTGGTCCTTCCAGTCATAATCAATCGACTTCTCATCCCGAACCAAGGCGGGCGTGCCCTTGAGTTCCCGGTTGGACCAGTACTGGGCTTTCCAGTGCTTGAAGCTGGTCGACGACAGCTTCTCCCAGGCAAGTCGCACTCGGGCGTCGTGGGTGTGTTCATGGTATTCCAAACGGATGGTGTGGGTGCTCTTGGTGACGCTCACGTCGGTGGTGATCTCCCGCACGCTGCCGTCTTTCCACGAGTCAAGCACCAGTTGATCATCGACGTACAATCGCGCGCCGTCATCAACAGTGACATGGAACCGATAGGTGGCCGCGTCCAGCTCAGCCTTCCCGGTCCAACGAACGGAGAAGTTGTCGGCCGGGATGCCCGCTGCCGGAGAGCCGCGCTGCCAATCAAAGTTGATCAACGCATCGTTGCGCGTGACCTTTGGTTTCCCCTTGAGGGTCGCGTTGTCGAAGTACTCACCCTTCCAGGTGCCGTTGACGGTCGAACCCGAATACCCGACTTTGATTTTGACCCAGAACGGCTGCTCGCCGCTTGAGCCCAACCCGAACAACAAGCCGCGGTCGTTTCTCAGCTCCCATTCGCCCAAATACGTCCCGTCCTGAGACGGGGCGGTCAGCGAAACCTTGACATCCACGGTCGCCCCCGGCGCCACGGTGCTGGTGAGGGGGGCTACCTGCGGGCCGTTCATCCGGTTGCCGGCGACGAACACCACGTCGTAGCCGGTGTTCCAGGTACAGGTGCCGGTGTTCTTCAAGCGCCAGGTTTTGTCGAAAGTAGACCCAGCGATCAGGGTTGTGTTGTCGGGGATGGTGACGTCGGCCACAAAACCTATTCGGTCCGTACATACAGCCGGGAAGGTCGATGTGGCTGCCAACGTCGGCGCAATGGGCGACGCCTGGGGTGCAGGAGTTGGTGTCTCGGAAGGTGAGGGCACCAAGACATGGAACGCCGCCGAACTTGCCAGCCCAGCCGGCTGCGCCTGAGCCACGACGGACACCTGGGATCGGCTGGCCCACGGTCCGTCAACAGGGTAGGTGAAGGAGACGCTGAATTGCCCTGCGGAATCCACACTTGAGGCAACCATGACGGCGTCCGGGTCGATCTGGGGGGATTGGCCGGCGGAGGGATCACCCAGACCAACGATGATCGTCGCCCCGGCGGGCCATCCTTGGCCGAGCAGGCTGAGCGACGTCCCGGGTTTTCCTTCAGTCGGCAGCAGGACGAGGGAACCGGGGGAGGGGGTGGTTGTTTGTTCTGGAGTAAGAACCCCTCCGGCATCGCCTGGCCCGCGCAATATGGCGATCGCCATGATGGCGGCGACCGAGGTCAGGATCACCAGTCCTATGACCACAATCCCCAAAACCCACCACGGAACCTGGTCGTACCATTGCTTTCGCAATTGTGTATGCATGCTGCACCTCACCCCGGATCTTGGCCGGGGTCCACTTGCTTATAGAATGCCTCGAATGGCGGACGAACGCTGTCTGGCCATGAGATATCAATCTGGGGTGCTCAGGTCAACCTCCGTGCGGTCAGAATCAGCTCCGCAATGCGTCGTTCGTCCTCCGGTGCCGTACCACAGCGTCGCGTGAGTTGGACGGTGCATCGCCCGGGAAAGTTCCCGTTCGGCTGGCTGTTTAGGGCGGAACCCAGGGATAGGGGACGTGCGCGAGTGGCAAACATGGGGGGGATAGGGTGACGTCTGACGA
>Ga0307440_1001895_pt1 | contig 10016 bp, 4 predicted proteins | sample SalMarWE160410MG_FD_202150 | JGI IMG/M metagenome (GOLD analysis project Ga0307440, IMG submission 202150) | Salt marsh sediment microbial communities from the Plum Island Ecosystem LTER, Massachusetts, United States - WE1604-10 | ecosystem: Environmental > Aquatic > Marine > Intertidal zone >... | reverse complement strand
CGAGGTTTGGTCCGGATCCAGATCGTGCGTCTTCACGTAATGGACGAACTCCTCCACGATGATATTGAGAGGCACACACTGCCCCGTATTGAACCTCATCGCCTTCCTGATGAGACCCTCGTCCTCGTGGAGCACTCGTGCATCGAATCCCACTCGCCTGAGGTTTGCAGCCAGCAGTGGGCAGGAAAGCGGATCCCAGTTCGGAAGGAGTAGGGTTCGACCGTCGATCGTCGCGGTCCCTCGGGGATTGGGCAATCGCTCCACTCTTGCCCTTCGGGCTCGTCTCGGAGGGCGAGACGCGGTCGACGAGTCACCGGGAGAGGTCGGAGGGGCGTCTGCTTGAAGGTGATTGCGGAACGACCGGATTGCAGCTTCGATGCGGGTCTCGTAGCCTACGCCGGACTCGTGTTCATCGAGTTGCAGCACGAGGTATGGTTTCTTGACGCGATCGAGGAGTCGCGTGAAATACTGGATTGCAAACGAATCCGGCGAGCATCTGAAGGCGGTCAGCAGCACCGGATAGAGCCCTGGAGTCCTTGCGGCGAACTCTGCCGCGCGCAACATCTCAACCGAGTAGTGCCAGTGGAATCGAGCGACGAGGGGTTCGGATTCCGGTGAGATCGTCGCTTCCACCGGGACCATGTCTTGATAGAAGGCGCGAACTCCAAGGGAGGCAAAGTAGCGGGGGATCCCTTTGTTCATTTCTGGCGAGAAGACGACGTAGGGACGACCGAGAAGCAAGACGCTCGGAGCTTCCGCTTTCGCGAGCTCTCGTACGAGGAGCTCGGCGCTCTTACGCCGGAACACCCCGACATTTTTCGCCGCTTTGCGGTAGGCGCGTTCGACGGCCCTCCTGTTGGATCTGCCGAGCAGGGGACCGAGGCACCTGACAAGCTCGTCCACGGTCCGGTCGAGCGAATCGGAGCCGCGGAAGACGGGAGCTATCATCGACGCTTTTCCCTCTCCGATGATTGCGGCGAGGCTTGAACCGAATTGAGTGTAGTAGCAGAACTTCTCGTCGCGTCGGGAATGGGCCAGCCTCTGGGCCGGATGTCTCCCCACCGACACGGGAAGGAATATCCAGTCGACGGACCGGGCAAGCGCATCGACCTGGGCATGTAGGAGGACCATCGGGGCGCAGAAGTCAGCTCCGGCAACCTCCCTTCCCGCCTCGATTCCCGTGCTCTTTGCCGTGACCGTCCGAAACCCGAGCTCACCGAAGAACTGCCTCCAAAACGGGAGCTCTTCGTGCATCAACAGCGCGTCGGGTATCCCGATGCGGTGCTCCGGGGCCGTTTGAGTCGAGGCGAGGACGAACGACTCTTCTATGAGCTGACTTCGTTGGGTCTCGAGATCGTAGCCCTCGGAGGGGGCAACGTAGTGATGAGTCGCATAGTCGCGCCCGCAGGCGAAGCCGTACGCAACCTTCTCTCCGTCAATCTCCGCCACACGAATCGTGCATCTATTTGCGCAGTAACGGCACTCCTCGGTTCGTATTTCGGCCGCGCTCTGCCACAACCCAAGCCCTCGAAACGCCGAGCCGCTCCCGCTCCGACGCTCGTCGAGACAATAGAGCGCGGCACCAACCGCCCCGGTAATGTGACACATCTGCGACACGAGGAGCCGTTTACCGAGACGTTCCTCAAAGGCAGCGACGAGAGCCCCATTGCGCGCGGTAGCACCCTGGAAAGAGATATGATCTCCGATGCTTCCTTCGACTGCGACCTTGGCCAGATAGTTTTCGCATACCGAACGTGCGGTTGCGGCGAGCATCTCACGTCTGTTGAAGCCCCTCCGCAGATAGGCGTTGATATCGCGTTCCATGAAAACAGTGCATCTGTCACTTGTAAGCGGAGCCCGCACCCCGACAGCGAGCCGCTCGAACTCCGTGAGCGGGACATGCAGCCGGGCGGCCTGTTCTTCGAGAAAACTCCCCGTGCCTGCCGCACACACGGTGTTCATCTGACAGAAGGTGACGCGTCCGTCTCGCAGTAGAGTGAATTTGGAATCCTGGCCGCCGATCTCGATGATCGTGTCGGTCTCGGGGGCGATCTCATATGCCGCTCGAGCGTGAGCCGAGATCTCGTCGACGACGAGATCCGCCCCGATCAGTTTCCCTATGAACTTACGTCCTGAGCCCGTCGTTGCTACGGAGCTGATCTTCAGGTCGAGTCCTTCACTGGCACAGAGGCGTTCGAGTTGTGCAAAGAGATTGCGAACAGCAAGAAACGGTTGGCCCCCCGTCTTGGTGTAGAGGCCGTATAGTACCGAGGAAAGTGGATCGCTTCTGGTTGGATTCGGCCGATCCGCAGGATCGATCGGGCCTACCGCCATGACGGCGAGCTTCGTGCTCGTCGAGCCGACGTCGATCCCGATCGCTGCTTTGATCGGTTTCCCACCGACCCATGCAGAGGCCGGACGGTAGGAGGTTATCTCAATGGTGGTCGAGGGATCTACAGGTCCGGGTTCGAAGCTCACCGACGGTACCAGGTTTCTCGATGTGGAATGGTTGGTGTCGGGCAGCGGTCCAAAGACGTACTCTTTCGGCTCGTCCGCGGACCTCACCAATGAAAGGAGCCGCTCTTTGGTCTGAAGCGATTGGGCCTCCGGGTCGGTTCGAAGGTATTCGAGGCAAGCCCCGTGAGCTCCGCATAGCTGCGGAGCGGCGCCGATAGCCAACTGTATCCCGCTCACGGTCTCGAGGTGCTTCACCAGCGCGGCGTTGAGCGCCACTCCGCCCGCGAAGCAGTAAACCCCATCGGCGTGTAAGCGTCCGATCATGACCGTGTTGTAGATGTTGCGGGCGAGACCGAGGCAAAGCCCGTCACATATTTCTGCAAGTGAGTGGCCGAGAGCTTGTGCATGAATGATATCGGTCTTTGCGAAAACCGAGCAGCGTGAGGCGATATCGGGGGTTTTGCCAGTGTTCGACAGCGCCGACGCTGCCAGCTCTGCAGCGTCGGAAAGACCCAATCGGAGTGCCTGCTGATCAAGAAAGCTTCCACTTCCCGCCGCACAGGAGGTGCTCGACTTCAGGTCGTGGTAGTTCCCCTCCTCATCGAACCGGACCAACCCGAATCGTTCTCCGCCGACAAAAAGCAGACCGTCGGCCCCCCGGAATTCGCTCCGCGTGGACGCCATTGTGCAGACTACCGAATCGAATCGGTTGACTCCGGGTAGTGTCCCGAGGCTCGATCCAGTGATGGCGACCCCGGCGAGTGTATCGAAGTCGAGCCTCTCGATTCCGCGCAGCACCGCCTCGCGTGGATTGCCTCCATGGGGGGCGTAGTAGCTCGCCTGAGTGTTGCCCTCGTCGTCGACGAGAATCAGTCCGACGGCTACAGATCCGGAGTCGATTCCGAGGAAGCGTCTGTTGTGAGCGGCGTACCCATTCGTACCCATTCGTGCTGTCCACGTTTGATTTTAGATTCACATAGGCCCGCGGGCAAGCACAAAAAAGAGGCCAAGCATGCAGTAATGTTTTCGGCTTGATTTTTTCCGCGGTCGGATTTAGGCTTATCGGATTGCCGGAAAGGCGCACGATGGGTGGCGCGCAGTACCGGTTTCGCGTGCGCATCTGAGACTCGGACAATAAAAAGGAGAGTTCAATGAAAAGATTCCTTCTCTTTTCGTTTGTCGCCATGTTCGTGGCTGCTTCGTCGGGGTTGTTCGCCGGCGCTCAGCCTGAGAGCAGCTCGACTGGCCCCAAGAAAGTCCTCATCGGGATTTCGAAGATAGTATCTCATCCTGCGCTCGACGCAGTCGAGCAGGGTATCCAAGACGAGCTGAAGGCGGAGGGTGTCGACGCGCAGTATGATTTGCAGAACGCCAACGGCGACATCAACACTGCCGCGTCGATCGCGAACAAGTTCAAATCGGAACGGGTGACCGTCGCCGTCGGGATAGCCACACCGACCGCTCAGGCGCTGGTCAATGCCATCAAGGATATTCCCGTCGTTTACAGCGCGGTCACCGACCCGGTGAGCGCCGGACTGGTAGCCTCATTTGACAAGGGTGGGGCAAATGTAACAGGGGTTTCCGACCTTACTCCGGTCAAGCAGCAGATCGAATTCTTGAATCAGCTCAAACCGATAAAGCGCCTCGGACACGTCTACTCGAGTGGTGAGGCGAACGCCGTGACACTTGCTAAGCTCGCAGAACAGGCCTGCAACGAGCTCGGAATCCAATTCGTTCCGACGACAGTGACGAACTCCGCTGAGGTCAAGCAGGCAACCGAGACGATCGTCGGCAAAGTTGATGGTATCTACGTCAGCACGGACAACACCGTCGTCTCGGCCTTGAGTGCGCTCACCGATGTTGCGATGAAGAACAAGGTCCCGGTCATGTCGGCCGATCCGAGCTCGGCAGAAAAGATGGACGTGCTCGCCGCCTGGGGATTCGACTATTACAAGATGGGCCGGGCTACCGGTCGCATGATCAACGAGATCCTCAACGGAAAGAAGACCTCCGACATCCCAACGAAGTTTATGACGGATCCGAGCGACGTCGACCTCCTTATCAATTTGGATGTCGCGAAGCAGCTGGGTATATCCGTCCCGCAGAAGTTCATCGATATGGCAAACAGCCTCGTCGAGAACGGTCAGCTGAAAAAGAAGAACTAGGGTCTATCTTGAATTGCCAAGACGGCAGGTGCCCGACGGCGCCTGCCGCGCACTCTTCTCGGGAATCGTAGGACGATGGTTGAAGGGATTTTACTCGAAGGACTTATCTACGGCATCATGGTCCTCGGGGTGTTCATCACCTTTCGCATCTTGGATTTTCCGGATCTCACGGTCGACGGCTCTTTCCCGCTCGGCGCCGCGATCATGGCGCAGCTCATTCTTCGCGGAACGAATCTCGGCCTTGCCTTGCTCGTCGCGTTCATCGGCGGTTTTCTCGCCGGCTGCGTGACGGCACTGATTCACAACAAGCTGAAGGTACCGAACCTTCTCGCCGGCATCCTTACGATGACCATGCTCTACTCGATCAACATTCGGATTCTCCAGAATCGCGCCAACGTACCGCTACTGAGAACCGAGACGATTCTTACCCGTGTCACCGAGATGACCTCCGGGTTTCTCTCTCAGGACTGGGCAATTCTGATATTCTTCGTGATAGTAACACTCCTCATCAAGTTCCTGCTCGATCTCTTTTTCCGCACCGATTTGGGCATGACCCTCGGCGCTCTCGGCAACAACGAGCAGATGATCATCACGCAAGGAATCAACCCCGAGAACCTCAAGCTCATAGGCGTTGGGCTGTCGAACGGACTGGTTGCCATCTCTGGTGCATTTGCGGCTCAATATCAGGGGTTTGCAGATGTTAACCTCGGACAGGGAATAGTGATAGCAGGTCTCGCCTCGGTGATGATCGGTGAGTTTCTCTTGCGCTCGAACCGAATTGTGGTTCTCACGCTGCGCGTAATTCTCGGTTCAATCCTCTTTCGGGGGATCATGTACCTCGGACGGTACTACGGGTACCTAATCCACATGACGCCCAACGATTTGAAGCTCATTACCGGTTTGCTCATTATTCTTTCTCTGGTAATCACTCGGCTCCGAGGATATCGCTTCAGGGTGAAGCCATGATACGACTCGAGAACGTCTCGATGGTCTTCAACAAGGGAACCCCGAACGAAAACCTGGCGATGAAGGAAGTGAGCCTGGAGGTACGCGAGAGGGATTTCATCACGGTAATTGGAAGCAATGGAGCCGGCAAGTCGACCCTTCTCAATCTCATCGCCGGCACCTACCTTCCTAGTCGAGGCAGAATATTCATCAACGACCGGGACGTCACCCGCGACCCCGAGTATAAGCGAGCGAAGTACATCGGGCGGGTGTTCCAGAACCCGCTGCTCGGAACGGCTTCAAACATGGCGCTCGAGGACAACCTCACAATCTCGAGCCGAAAGGGATTCAAGGGCCTGAAGATCAGTCTCAACCGCGCCCGTCGGGAGTACTTCAGGGAGCAGCTGAAGCCGTTGGAGATGGATCTCGACAAGCGCATGAAGGACAACGTAGGACTGCTGTCAGGCGGTCAACGTCAGGCATTGACGTTGCTTATCATGGCACTCTCACGACCCACTCTGATCCTCCTCGACGAGCACACCGCCGCTCTCGACCCCAAGAACGCGCAGGTTATTCTCGACCTCACGACGCGATTCGTCGAAGAATACGAGCTTACCACCATCATGGTTACTCACAACATGAGTCACGCGATCAAGTACGGGAATCGCCTGCTGATGCTCGATCAGGGAGAGATCATTCTCGATCTGGTGGGAAGAGAAAAGGCGGAACTGACTGTCGACAGGCTCGTAGAAAAGTTTCACACGATTCGACACCAGACCTTCGAGAACGACGAGGTACTGCTTTCCAACGATTCCGATGAATGACGGCGGTTTGCCTATGTCCGGCTCGCCGTGTCCAGTTCAGTCGAAGCCGGCCCTGCGGATGGCTGGAAGGTCGGAATTCGTACCGTAAAACATGCGCCTCCCTCACTGCAATTCGATGCGAGAATCATTCCTCCGATGCCTTGAAGGATTTGAAGACAGATCGACAACCCGATTCCCATTCCGGGCCGGCTCTTTTCGCTGTGAAACGGTTCGAACGCGTGCCGAAGGCTCTTTTCGGCGAACCCGGGGCCGGAGTCCTTGAACTCCACAACGGCCCAATTCTCCTTCGTCACGGACGTCACGCTGATTCGTCGCGGCATGGTCGCCTCATGGCGTTCCATCGACTCCACCGCGTTGTTGATGAGGTTCAGAAAGACCTGCGTAATGCGTTGGTGCTGTCCTCGCACGCGGAGAGGCGTTGATGACAACTCCAGGTCGACCCGAACACGATTTTGCTTGAGCATGCTTGCAGTCAAGGCGAAGGTGCTCCGGATGATATCGTTGAGATCGACGACATCCAGCCGGTCGTCGTTCGGTCTGTTGAGGTCGAGAAGCTTCTTGACCGTCGCGCCGATACTTGAAAAGGCCCTGTTGATGAGATCGAGGCTCTCTTTGAGGTCCGCCTGAGAAGAGTAGCTCTTGCGAAGGTAATCCAACATGGAGGCAATCCCCTGGAGCGGGGAGTTCACCTCGTGAGCGATGTAGGTCGCGAGGTGGCCTGCCGCGGCGAACCTTTCGGATTGGACGAGCTGGTCATGCAGAACCACACGCTCGGTGACGTCTTTGGACGCGGTGTTGACGCCGATAATCGACCTTCGGTCGTCGTAGAGCGGCTCCACCGTGAGGTCGAAGAAGCGGTCCTCGCCCTTGATGCGGGCGTGAAATTCCTCCTGAACCCCCCTGCCGCTGTCCAAAACCTGTCGTTTGATTTCCGCCAATCGCGGCCCAACCTCGGGTGAAAAGAGAACGTCATCGGTCGCACCTATCGCATTCGAGCTGTTGAGGAAATCGTGTGGATTGTAGATCCAGGTATATCGGAGCTCACGGTCCTGGTTGGTCGCCATGATGTTGGAGTTCTTGATGATGGTCTCGAAGCGGCGTTCGCTATCTCGCAGCATCCGCTCGTTGCGACGCCGATTCCGCACCTCTTCGGCGAATACCGCCCAGAAGATATAGAGGAAGCCGGCTGCGGCCACCAAATAGTTTAAGCTCGTGACGAGCGGGCGTTTGAAGAAGTATCCGACGGCGATGAGCGCGAAGACACCGTAAAGAACCATTGCGACGATCAGCCGGGGCCAGAAACGAGCCCCGAAGAGCTCGTACTGTATGCCGAGTATCAGACCGAAAGCCACGAGGATGATCCCGGTAAGGTCGCCGGGAGAGTTGAGGAGAGTTGACACCAACCCCAATCCGAGAAGGATTGTAACCTGGAGATATCGGGAGAGGCGCGAGTCGCGGAGGGCGGTCAGGAGAGGAATAGCAGCTGCGAGGAGAAGTATGTAGACGTACGGGTTGAGAAGTATTTCGAAAAACGAACGGCTGCCGGTTTCCGCCAGGTCGATGGCATTCACGACCGCCACAAGGAAAGCGGAGATGCCCATCGTGAGCCCGACCTTCTTCTGGACGCTAAGCATTGGTCACCCCGCTACACAGAGTACGGCGCCGGCACGGGAAGATCGCGGACTCGAGATTCCTTTCGTTTGTCCATGACGCACTCGCTCATCTGTTCTTGGTGTCATTCCGCATTAATTGTAGACGATATTGGAAGGATTCGAGAAGGACTCAAAGCGCGCGAGATTCCTGTTCCTCGATGAACTGATTGGTGTAAAGCCGGTGATAGTAGCCGCGCTGAGCCAAGAGAGTCTCATGGTTGCCCTCTTCGATGACCCGTCCATGACGCAGCACCAAGATCCTGTCCGCATTGCGGACCGTCGAAAGGCGATGCGCGATGATGAAGCTCGTTCTGCCTTGCAGCACCGTCTCGATTGCGCTTTGTATCAGTTGCTCGGTCTCCGTGTCGATCGAGGATGTCGCTTCGTCCAGCACAAAGATACGAGGATCGGCAAGGACAGCGCGGGCAAACGAAATTAGCTGTTTCTCCCCGGTTGAAAGCCGGCCCCCGCCCTCACCGGTCTGCGTGTGGTATCCTTCCTCCAATCTCATGATGAACTCGTGAGCGTTGACGAGCTTGGCTGCTTTGACGATTTGCTCCTCGTCTGCGTCGAGGCGGCCGTAGCGGATGTTGTCGGCGATTGTGCCGGAAAAGAGGTGAGGAGACTGGAGAACGTAGCCGAGGTTGCGATGCAGCCATAACAGGGGCCGGCGTCTGTAGTCTACTCCGTCTATGAGGATGGATCCCGCAGTCGGCTCGTAAAACCGGCAGGCGAGGTTGACAATGGTGCTCTTTCCGGAGCCCGTTTCCCCGACCAACGCGACCCTTTCACCCGCGCGAACCTCGAGACTGAAATTTTCGAGAACCTTCTCTCCCTGCTTGTAGGAGAAGGAGACGCTTTGGAACCGCACCTGGCCAAGCATCTCCGGCCAGTCGCCCACCTCGAATTGGACCGCATCAAGCGTCCTTTTCTGCTGTTCATCTCCTCCCGTCGTATTCCACAGCTCCGAGGAATCGCGGATCTCGGGCTCGGTGTTGACGAGTGAGATGATACGCTCCGCTGAGGCCTGCGCATACTGAATGTCGGCGATGACACGCGACAGCTCCATGATCGGGTCGAAGAACTGGATCGAAGCGAATACAAAGGCGACAAGGGTACCGTAGGTGACCGTTCCCGCTATGACCGAGGAGCCTCCCGACCAGAGTGCAAGGGCGGTGCCGATCGTTCCAAAGGTCAGCACAGCCGGGAGAAAGAGGGCGGAGAGAATCGCAGCTCGAATCGACTGTTCTCGCATCTCTCCGGTAACCATCTGGAAGTCTCGGTGGTTGGCCTGTTCGCGCACAAGCGTTTTCGTCGTGCGTGCCCCCATGATCCCCTCGTTGAACGCCGCAGTAATTCGGCTGTTGATCTTCCGGACGCTGCGATACCGCCCAAGGATTCGTCTCTGGAATAGGACACTTGCGATGGCCAGGATGGGGACGACCGAGAGAGTAATCAAAGCGAGCTTCCAGTTGACGACGAGCATGATGACCGCAAGGCCGGCCATCATGGTTGTTCCCCACGTCATGTCGATCATTCCCCAAGCGATGACCTCTCCGAGCTTTTGGGTGTCGGACGTCATTCGTGCCATCACCCAGCCGACCGGAGTCCGATCGAAATAGGAAAAGGAGAGCTCCTGAAGTCTGCGGAACCCCGATTTCCGAATCTGGTAGCATACTCCCATCTCTACCCGGCCAGCCTGCGTAATGAACTGCCAGATGATCAAAGCTTGGAGGATGATCACGCCGAGGTAGACCACGCCGAAGGGAAGCAGAACAGTAGTGTGGCGTGGGATGATCACATGATCTATGATCCACCGTGTGAAGAACGGGGATATCGCATCGATTCCTGCAATCGACACCATGAGGAAGATCATGTAGATAATGTTCCTCCGATAGGGTCGAGTAAAACGCAGAATCTCGCGCCAGGTTCGAAGCGAAAACTCCTTCGAATAGTCTTGTTCGACAAATGCA
>Ga0307440_1001894_pt1 | contig 10016 bp, 7 predicted proteins | sample SalMarWE160410MG_FD_202150 | JGI IMG/M metagenome (GOLD analysis project Ga0307440, IMG submission 202150) | Salt marsh sediment microbial communities from the Plum Island Ecosystem LTER, Massachusetts, United States - WE1604-10 | ecosystem: Environmental > Aquatic > Marine > Intertidal zone >... | reverse complement strand
AAATTAAAGTCAATATTCAATGGATGCTGTACTGCATGGTCCATAATATAGAGAAAATAATGAATTTTGGCACAGTGTAGACGGTTTAAAAAGGAAGATATATGACTCAGGGATAACGAGGAGAATGCCCAGCTAAAAATATCGATCTTCTCTACAATCAGGCAGGTTTAAAAATAAAAAATGCCAAATGATCGCGTGTTTTAAAATGGCTTTTTCGACAATCTCCCAAGATATTGAGACAAACGATGCACGAAATTTTTTCAATGTTTCGAAACAAATGGCAAGGATGACATGACGATTAGGTATTTCAACAAAGGTCGGACCTGCGATCTGAAATGGATATCCTAAAACCCGACTTGCCTTGATATTTTCAATTCCCATTAGATACATGTCAATTTAGTAGATTTCTCATCTTGGCAAGATACAGGCAATCAACTAAACTTTGCCTTTACTATTAATTTTCCAGCCTATCATTACCACAGAGTATCATTTAGCTGTTTGAAATACCTTATAAATTTATGTAAACGATGTAATGATTTTTATGTAATACATACCACAATTACATAGTTATTGTCGCAAATTACTGGGTAATTAATATACTCAGATAACACCATTAAGATGTATTAACTACTTGATATTTATACCGAAAAAATATAACGGTTTGATTTTGCATGCTTTTTGCATGAACTGGCACAGTTTTAGTAAATAAACAGGATTCATTTCACTTTAATTTCCTTGCATTTTTTAACTTATTGCCGAGATTATAAATGTGGAAACCGCTTAAACGGTTATCAATTTTTTCTGTCCTTTTCTTCTTTGTGTGTACTCTTGGTTTTGCTTATTATGGATATGGAGATACTACCCTTGATAATTTATCTTTTTTAACCCAAGATACTCATCAAGTTTTTTCAAATAACCTAACTCTGCCATCTGTTTTTATAGACCAAGATATAATCAAGTCCTTCACCTTAATACTTGCAATTTCTAATCGTGCCCCTCCATCATAACCTTTAATACTTTAATTAGATAACTTAGACATTATACCTAAATTTGTAACGGCCTATCTACAATGAAGAAGGTTATCATAAATACACCATTAAAAAGCCTTTGAGGGAAATATTTCCTTCTTACAGAAATCCTCAAATCTAAAGTTGTTCACGAATGCGGAGGAATAAGAATGCAGAATTCAATCTTCAAAAGCCATGATCTTCTAAAATTTGTTATAATCCTGAGTATTTTTGCTTTTATAGGCTGTGGAGGAGGAGATGAACCACAACCTGCGCCGACTTCCTCAATTGTAAAAGGAGTAGTATCACTGCCTGAGACTTCAACTTTATCAATAAACAATTTGTATTTAGCAACTTCTGAAGATGAAGATATTCCTATTAATTCTATTGATGGAAGTTTCGAAAAAGATCAGCCAAAAGATACTCTGGATTTATTGATGCTGCTCGATAATGATGGGAACCTAATTTTACTATCAATTGATTCGTCAACAACACCTCAATCAAATGTTACTGTTGACACTAAAAGCACTGCTATCGCTTTAACCCTGCTTAATCCATCATTAGCATTTAATAATAAAAACATAGCAAATGAAATTATTTCTAAAATACAAGGACTACCAGAAATAAACACTCTTGCAAACTATATAGAACAAAAATTGATTGCAGACCCAGTAAGTATATATGATGAAAATGATGCTACTCTTGTTCAGTATATTAATAACGCCGCCGAGGCAGCAATAACACAACTCGGATTTGATGAACAATCCTTGGTATTATCTAAATCCCAAGAACTAAATACAAGTGCTGCCACGGGGGAAAAATTTCTGACGCAAGCTTCGTATCAGGGTAAAATAATTGTCGACTCCGAAACTGAAGGTGGAGACGACTCAGGAGTTAGACTTTCACTTTTAGATGATAGCGATATCAATTCAATTAAATTGCAAGCTAATAATTTTTTATGCAGGTATGTAACCATTTTTAAAAAATCAGATTCTCTTATCGAAAACAATGATGTAGGAGAGATAATTAAAACAATTGAACCTCCGCCTCTCCCTGATTCATTAACTGGTATTAAACAATTGATAAAGGGGGAAGGACTTCACAACGAAACGGAATTTTCTTTGGATTTTTCAACTACTGATGTATATGGAATAACTTTAGTGGGCCCAGGAGATAAGAACAGGAAATTATCAACTTCCGATTATCCAATTTTTTGGCCATCTTTAAGTAGAACTGCGATATTTTTAGTTGTAGCTCCTACTATAACTGTAATAACAAAAGGGCATACGCCTCTGGTTGTTACATATTGTGAAGAGATATTAAATTTTTTGGATAACATTGATAATTTACCCAGTGCAGATGCCACTGAACTAAAAGGGGATTTAAACGCAGCGGCGTCTGTGATTGATGCATTGAAAGTTGCTGGCAAATTAATTATGACAAAGCTAATGGCTAATAATTCAGAGGGACTTATCCGATTGGAAAGATTATTGACAGGAAATGCATATTCTGATGCACTATCTAATTGGGAGAAAGATTTTATACAACTAACTAAATTATTAACTTATAAATCAATTTTTGATTCGAGTTGGAAATTAACAGGTGCAATTACATCAATGGCTAAGGCGAGTCAGGTAGGATTATGGTCTGCAGGGCTTTATTCAGATGAAATTGTATGGTTCAAAGATGCCGATGGTGATGGATACTCCGATGGGATATCACAAACAAGCGTAACGCGACCAAGTGACATCTATTATGCGTCCTCAGAATTAACAGCTACATCCGGAGATTGTAATGATAATGATCCCAATATCCATCCTGGAGCAACTGAAGTATGTGGCGATGGTATAGACAACAATTGTGATGGTGAAATTGATGAAGGATGTCCCACTGGGGGGTTGCAAGGCATTCTTCACGGAAATGTCAATTGGAGTGGCGATATACACATTGTTGGTGATGTGATTGTCGATTCTGATGCGACATTGACTATAGCGCCCGGCACAACGGTTTGGTTTGCTGCTAATCAAAATGCGAACCCTTTACAGACTTGGGACACTAATCATTGTTGGATTCTTGTGAAGGGCCGTTTGATTGCGGAAGGGACCAACAATAGTCCAATTACATTCACATCCAATACAAGTAATCCATCTTCCGGTGATTGGGGTTGTATCTATTTTGAAAATATGTCTGGAGACTCCTCTTTTAAATATTGTACCATAGAATATGGAGAAGACCAAATAAATACGACGGGCAATAATTATGACAATTCACTTACAATTCAAAATTGTATAATTCGTAATGGTAGCGATACTGGGATCCTTTTAGGTTTAACAGGTAATCCTGATATCCAATTTAATTCGATCTATAATAATGGTGACGGGATTAATCTGCATCGAAGTATGACGGTGAAGAAAAATGTAACGATTCAGAATAACAGCATAACAAACAATAATTATGGTATCGTTAATGGCACAAATTTTTCGTTTACAACCTCTTATAATAACGTCAGTAACAATAACGTTAATTATCTCGAGAACCCAGGCGCTATCGATCACAACTTAGACAATTAATATCGACATCCGCATAATTGTGAGAAAGGCAGAGTCATGAAAGCTTTGCCTTTTCATTTGCCACACTTTCGATACTGCAATGGAGCAAAGCTTTCAACTTACCTAAATAGCTGAGATATTCATTCGATATTTGATGATTGGGGGAATGTAAATTTACGATTCCCCCTTTTATTCTTTAAGCATACAAATTTTCAATCCATCTTGTAGCTTCACTATCACTGACCTTGCCCAAGTACATTTGAGTTGTAGAAAGATTGGCATGCCGCAGAATTATTTTGCTGACAATTTCAATGGGGACGCCGGCACGGGATGCATACGTGGCCGCATGACGCCTCAAATCGTGGGGCCGAAGGCGAACCCCAACCATTTCACCGGCTCTTTTTACCATAGATCTGGCGGCTTCATAAGATATGGGAAATATCCTATGATTGAAGGCTATGTTTTTTGCATTAATGTAGTCCCTCAATCGATCTGCAATTTTTTGAGTGATAAATATAACTTCTTGTTCACGGCCACTTTTTGGATCTCTTATGAGCAGTTTCTGGCCGGATGTATCTTCCGGTGTCAGTTTCAACACTTCACCGATCCGCATACCGCCCCTTGCCATTAATTCCAGGATCAGTCGGTTTCTGAGTTTGGTCGTTCGAAATATCACCTCATCAATCGTTTCTTTTTCAAAACTTTCCCATTGAACAGGTGCACTGGTTTTATAAAGCTTTTTCAGCAGTTGATTTGCACATGGATTTTGTATTTGTTCGTCAATGTTGTTTATAATGAAATTGAAAAATGCCGTCAGGTGTGAATACCGAGTTCTTTTGGTTTGTTGCTTTGTGCCGTCTGTAATTTTATCAAGAAAGGTGAGAATGTCCTCCGAGGAAATTTTTCCCAGATAGTTGTCGCCAAAAATCAAGCCAAATTTTGTAAGTATCGCTTCATACGATCTTACGGTATTTGGTTTGGAATGGTTTCGGTGATAATCCAGACAGATTTTTACGGCTTTCGATACTTTCATAGCTTACCTCCTTAGTTGAAATGTTTCTTAAAAAGACCATAGAAGTAATGCTATGATATCTTTTAGATATATTCCATATTTTGTGGGAATTATGCTTTTAAGATATTTGTGGATGAAAGGAAAATATTCTTGAAGATGAAATCATGCGCTCCAATAGCAGATATCGGAAATTCCAGACACAGAAAAGGCAGAGCCGAATGGCCCTGCCTTTCAATCCAAGTTCGTTTAATGTGGGTTGATTATTCTTTACATCTTCGCCTGATCCAAACAAGTCTTACTAAACAGGACATGAAGATAAGCATTATTGCTATTGTTGATACAAAGCCAATTTTCAAGGCAATCCAACTAATACCCACAACTGGGAACAGACTTATGCGAACCAAGGCTCGAAGGTTGGCGTGTTTTGCAATAAAATTGGCGAGAGGTGGTGAGTATTTGTAATATAATTGTACGAAATAGTTGCCGATGGTATTGGTAATAAGGAAACGATCACGGAAATCTCTCAATATTTTCACATGAGGTTCCAGTAATGAACCATAAGCCGCAGTGGCTATGAAACATCCGCCCCCGCCACCACCGCTGTCACCGCCGCCGCTGTTACCACTTCCGCCACTTCCAACACTTTTGACACTTCCGCAACTTCCTGTATCGGTAGCGGGATACGTTTCCTCGCTTAATATATCCAAATATCGAGTGCTATAACCTTCGTATTCAAGGCCATCAGTATAGTCGGAGCCGCTTTGACTGTCATCTATGCTGGTCGGTGGTGCATTGCTGACGGGTTCAATCTGTGTATCCTCATGCCACTCATTCCAAGAGGTGACCAGGATCATATTCCCAATGTTGGAATCGGTGAGTGTCTTGGCCTCCTGCAGCATGGCGCGGAACAGCGATCCAAACTCATCGGCTTGTGTCAGTTTTCGCGAAAGAGGAATATGACCTTCTCGAACACCCCGATCATTAAATCCCGGAGTTACTGACGGAGCATAGTCTGTGCCGACACTGTCAGCCAGTGCCTTCCATGCCGCTTGTTCATTATAATAATCATCAACTTTTGATTGTCCGGCATAACCGGTAGATCCCATACTGCCATAGACATCGTAGTTAACGATCGCATCCAGCAAGGCAATATCCCCTGGAGAAGCAGGGGGGCTACCGAAAGCCTGATCTCCAACGATATATAGTTGGTAACCGGCGTTTGCAGCAGCATTTCTCATCGAATCCAAGCTACTTTGGAGAGCCCCTACGGATGAGAGCACTCTCGTCAAATAAACAAAAACCACAGGCTTTCCATTGATTTTCAGGTAATTGGGATGGGCGAAATAGTTTTTAGCCAAGTAGGTGATATCCGGTCCTAAGTTCGAATAGTTTTGAAAGTTGTTTGTTCTCCCTACTGTTTCATAGAAGATTGCTATTTTGAGACTACCTATGTTGGGGTTTTTGAGAATATAGTTAAGAAGAGTTACATCTTCCCTGCTACCCGGCCCCCACCAACTTGCCACCCAGAAATCAATACCCGTTTCGCAACTCCATTTGAGATGTTGGTTTATAACCGCTTCATCCCGATCATTATATTCCCCTAATTCCGGAAGTTGTGCAGGCACTAAATGCTCCCTTAAGTACTGCCGACCATGAAAATCATTGTAGTACCAAGGGTAATAGAATACACCGACGTTGTAATCAATCCCCTGAGCCCGAACGTTGCAGCAAAGATAGACGCCGCATAAAACAGTGGTGATTGCAGCAACGAGAATTCTTTTCAGCATCATTACTTAGCCCTCCTTATCTCCAAAACTCGACCATTGACCAGATTTTAAGGGTAAATCAAATCTAAGAAGCACAAGGTCGTTTCACCCCAATGTTTCAACTTTTAACTTTCCATCACCGATTGCTCGAAATTTGTTTCTCTATGCTTTGAACATTCTAATCCACCCATGCCTCGCACACAAAAACCACGCAATTTTAATCTGTTATGATTCAGAGCTTTACAAAACAATCATTGACATAAAATATGTGTCAAATATAGCATTACTAATCCCTACAAAAAAATATGTAATTGTGGTATAAGTTAATGATCCGAAGCCATTGAATTAAAACATACTCTCATTATTCACCTACTTTAAAGCTGAAATAATAGGGCGGTAAAGGATTTCCATTAATGTCTCTGAACGCTGGAGTGTAATCTGTCGGATTAAGCGCAATTGATAGAGTTACACCTGATGGCAGGGGCGTGCCTGCATTACCTCTTGTAATAGAAAAGGTTTTCCCATCAGCTGACCATTTTAGAGATGAATTAGGCCAAACAGAGTCTGAGCAGTTTAAACCATCACAAGAGATTGAAAAACCATACCATGGTAGTCCTGCCATTTTTTTACTAAAATTAATAGAAATCGTATTGAGATTGGAACTTACATCTGTTTCTCCATCAGCGGGTGACGTTGACACCACTATGGGCCATTTGTTTTGGTTGAGAGCAACTTCATCAGTTAGATGTGTTAAACACGACAAGATACTGGCACTATCTGTTGGAGTTGAAGCACATGATGCTGCATTTAGGGTTTCTCCGGTATTATTTAAAATTTTACTTTCTGTTGCTGAGTCTATAGTACTAATAATATTACTACCGCAAGATGCCGAAGCAATTGAGACAGCTGTATCTCCGCTTCCAAGTGCATTTGCTGAAGTGATCGCACATCCACCAATGCTCAAGTTTAAACCCACAGCATTCCAAACATCAGCTGTTAATTCACTCGAGGTTGTAGCTCCTGCTGTTATCAAATCCCTTAGTCTATTAAGATCAGAGGCACTTACATCATCAACTGTTTCAGGACCAACTTCTGATCCGTCAGGATTTTTTAATAGAATGTCAACCGAGTTTTCAGTATAGTTGGATAATGTGTAAATAGATCCATCGGGAAAACTAATTGAAGCAGGAAGACCATCTTCTCCGAATTCTAACATCATATACTTTCTTTCCTGACTTTCATCCGGGAGAATATAAAATGCGCCGGTCACACTTTGCCTATTATTATTTGATAATACACCGACAATATCCCCCTCATCATTAGTTGTCATAGCGATCAAATCCGAATCTCCAGATATTTCAGAATATATCATTTTAGTTGGCTGTAAAACATCAGCACTGTCGTTTTCATCATCTCCTCCCCCACCACAGCCGAAACTGATAATGGCAAATATGCTCAGGACAATAACAAGTACAATGAGATTATGAACCTTTAAGATTGAATTCCGCATTTTCATTCCTCCATATTTGTGAGCCACTTTAGTTTTTGAGAGCTTCTGCAAGAAGAAAATAAAAAAAGCCTTTCAGAAAATGAAAAACTTCCTAAAAGGCTTCATGATGGCGTTTTTATTATCACCTTTTTCATCATCTTAGTTTGGTTTTCACCTGTCATTTTTCTTAATATTTAGAGGATATTTTGGGGATTAAAATTTTTATTTCCAAGCGGTTATGCAAAAAGCGTGCAAAATCGAATGGTTATAATTTTCGTAATAAATATCAAATAGTTAGCATGCTTTAATAGCATTTATGGGTACATTAAATACCTAATAAATTTAGATGATAACCATGTAATTGTGGAATGTATTACATAACAATTATTACATTGTTTACATATTGTGATACTACTGGGTAGGGTAAATTGATAGGAAAAATGAAATAGCTTTGACAGAAGATATCTTGATAATCATCTAAAAGGCACCTCCCAATCGCAAAAAAGGATGCGATTTGTTATAGGTGGTTAAGGCCATTAACAACCCTTTAACAACAGGAGGTGCTCCATGGAACTATACGCCGGATTAGATCTTCATTCAAGAAATACTTACATCGGTATTATGGACAAAGCGTTCAATCGTGTCTTCAAAAAAAGAGTTCCGAATCATCTTGAACACATCTTACAAACATTAGATCCTTTTCGAGATCAAATCAGAGGATTTGTGGTTGAGTCCACTTACAATTGGTATTGGCTGGTAGACGGCCTTATGGATGCAGGATATTCATCTGCTCATTTAGCCAATCCATCTGCTATCAAACAGTATGAAGGCTTAAAGCATAGTGACGATCAACATGATGCATTTTTTCTGGCCCAACTTCTCATTTTAGGTATTTTGCCCCAAGGGTATATTTATCCCAAGAAAGATCGGCCGGTGCGCGATCTGGCCCGGAAGCGGATGTTTTTAGTCCAGCACAAGACAGCTCATATTTTGAGCCTGCAATCGTTAATTCAGCGATGCTGCGCCATGAAAGTCAGCGCCAGTGATATGAGACATTTGACCGTCAAAGAATTAGAAGTGTGGTTGGAAGAAGAATATCTGGTTCTTTCCGCCCAGGCCAATTTAGACAATATCAATTTTCTCAAGCAAAAGATTAACGTATTAGAGAAAGCAATTAGAAAGAAAGTCAGGATAGAAAAGGCGTTTCATTACTTAAAGACGGTTCCGGGTATCGGCGATATCTTAGCACTGACCATTATGCTGGAGGTCGGTGATATCAACCGTTTCCCCAAGGTCAATAATTTCACATCCTATTGCCGGTGTGCACCTTCCCGGCGACTGTCTGATGGCAAAAGTAAAGGCAGCGGCAACCGTAAAAACGGTAATCGGTATTTGAGTTGGGCATTCACCGAAGCTGTCCATTTGGGTCGTAGATATAACGAACGATTCAGAAGATACTATAACCGGAAAGTTGCTCAGGCAAATACAAGCCTTGCAACTAAAGCACTCGGCAATAAACTGGCTCGTATTTGTTATTACATCATGAGAGATCAGATTCCTTTCCAAGAGGATCTGTTCTGTCAATAAACCGGGGACTGCAACGGTGATCCTTTGCTCGTGGTGGTTCAAAACCCTATAGCTTGGTTGGCACACCGTTGCACTCCCTTAAACAAAATCCAGGCGGATGGCCTTTTTTGTGTTCTGCCCTTGTCATGAGCCCGCAATGGTTGGCCCTCTTGGAAGCCTTTATTTTGTCACAACCCATTGGACATGACAAGGTACCGATGTTTTTCTGGGGTCCGCTTAACGGACCAGGGGCCGCAAAGAAAAAGGATGGTTGCTCCGCTACGAGATGATGAAGATCTCTCCGCTGCGCAACCGTCAATTTTTACTTTTTCTTTCGCTGGCCTTGATCCTGATGGGTGCCTGGTAGCAGATCAATGAAAGGTTCACACCATAACAATTGAAAACTCGGGCGCAGACAAACAAATGGGTCTCATTCCAAACTGGAGACTGACCCTGCAAAAAAAGACATCATTTTTTGCGATGGAGAGGTGTTTTCTCTTGACAGGGGCCTTTTAATGGGTGCCATGAGTGCAAGATGAAACCAATCCCTAAAAATTCCAAATATCATATAATATCGATACTCAAGTCAAAAAATCTCGATATTGATACTGGCTACAATCTGGGTTT
>Ga0307440_1001892_pt1 | contig 10019 bp, 10 predicted proteins | sample SalMarWE160410MG_FD_202150 | JGI IMG/M metagenome (GOLD analysis project Ga0307440, IMG submission 202150) | Salt marsh sediment microbial communities from the Plum Island Ecosystem LTER, Massachusetts, United States - WE1604-10 | ecosystem: Environmental > Aquatic > Marine > Intertidal zone >... | reverse complement strand
GCCCGCGGGTAGGCGATCCCACAACCGCCCAGTCCGCAGTAGCCCCCTGGGTTCTTCGCCAGATATTGTTGATGGTAGTCCTCCGCGTAGTAGAGCTCGGGCGCGTCGAAAATCTCTGTCGTGATGTCGCCTCGTCCAGCCCTTCGCAGGGCGTCCTGGTAGCGTGTGCGGCTGGCTTCTGCCGCCGCCGCTTGGTGCGCCCCGTAAGTGTAAACACCTGACCGGTACTGAGTCCCCACATCGTTTCCCTGACGCATGCCTTGGGTCGGGTCGTGGCCCTCCCAGAACGCCCGCAGAAGGTCTTCGTAAGCGAGCCTCCGGGGATCGAAGACCACCCGGACCACCTCGTTGTGGCCCGTCAAGCCGGAGCACACCTCATCGTACGTCGGGTTTGGCGTATATCCGCCCGCGTAGCCCACCGCCGTGGTAAAGACCCCTGGCAGCTGCCAAAACAGCCGTTCCGCACCCCAGAAGCAGCCGAGGCCGAACATGGCCATTTCCAGGCTCGCCGGGAATGGGGGCAAAAGGGGGTTGCCCGTGACGAGGTGCCGGTTTGTCACCGGCATGGGGCGGTCGCGGCCCTTCAGCGCCTCTTCGGCGGTGGGTATCGATGTCTTCTTGCGGAGCATGAACACGGACCTCTCCTCCAGCCTGGGATCACTGGGCAACATGCCTTATCTTTTCCGTACGTCCGATCCGAGTAAAGATTGGGGTTTCACCGACCGTTCCAACGATGCTTGACCAAAGGCGCTTCGAGCTCGTGACCATCGACCTGGACGACACGGTCTGGCCGTGGGACCTTGATTCCCCCGATGTGGAGGTGGCCGACCTCGACAGGCTTGCCGACTGGATACCAGGGTAACGGGATGCGCTTTGAGGTCCTGGCGACTTTTGGGGCCGCGCGGCGCGGTCGCCTCACCTTCGAGCGGGGGGAGGTGGACACGCCCGCCTTCATGCCCGTTGGCACCTACGGAACGGTCAAGGCCCTGACGCCCGAAGAGCTTGTCGAGGGTGGGACCCAGATCCTTCTCGGAAATACCTTCCACCTGATGCTCCGGCCCGGCCTCGACGTCATTGGTCGGCACTCGGGCCTGCACCGCTTCATGCACTGGGAGCGGCCGATCCTCACGGACTCCGGTGGGTTCCAGGTCTTCAGCCTCGGTGAGCTTCGAAAGATCAGCGAGGAGGGGGTGCGTTTTCGCTCGCCCGTGGACGGCAGTCCCCTGTTCCTGACCCCGGAGCTTTCCATGGACGTGCAGCGGGCGCTGGGCGCTGACGTCGTCATGATCTTTGACGACTGCACCCCCTATCCGGCAGACGAGGGGCGGGTACAGGCTTCGATGGAGCTTTCGCTGCGCTGGGCTGCACGCAGCCACGAGGCCCATGGCGATAATCCGGCCGCCCTGTTTGGCATCGTGCAGGGGGGGATGCATGAGGAGCTTCGGGACGCTTCCCTTGCGGGGCTGCAGGCCATCGGCTTCGACGGCTACGCGGTTGGCGGGCTGTCCGTTGGTGAGCCCGCGGCAGACCGGCTGCGTATCCTGGATCACCTGGCGACCCGCCTGCCGGGGGACCGCCCGCGCTATCTGATGGGGGTCGGCACGCCGGAGGACTTGGTCGAGGGGGTGCGCCGGGGCATCGACATGTTCGACTGCGTCCTGCCCACCCGCAACGCCCGCAACGGGCATCTCTTCACCCATGAGGGCGTGGTCAAGATACGCAATGCCCGTTATCGAACGGACGAAGGTCCTTTGGATCCCCTTTGCGATTGCTACACCTGCCGGCACTACAGCCGCGCCTATCTGCGCCATCTCGATCGCTGCAACGAGATCCTCGCCGCTCGCCTCAACACCCTTCACAATCTGCACTATTACCAAAACCTGATGAGCTCCCTGCGCGAGGCCATCGCATCGGGCTGTCTGGATGCCTTTGTCGACGACTTCTATGGCCGCCGCGCGCTAAGCTAAGCGCGGCTGTCGTTGCCTGTATCTTTGCCTAGGCTGTGCCATAATGCGCGGCTGACCCTGGTCAGCCTTCGCCGCTGAATCCCCGAGGAACTATCACATGAGTTTTTTTATCTCTGACGCCCTCGCAGACGCACCTGCCGCCACCGGTGGCGACCCCCTGTTGGGTCTGCTCTTTCCGATCGGCCTCGTTGTACTCTTGTACTTCCTGATGATCCGTCCCCAGGTGAAGCGTCAGAAGGAGCACAAGAAGATGGTGGACGCGCTGGCGAAGGGTGACGAGGTGACAACCTCGGGCGGGTTATTGGGCCGTATCACGGAGCTAGGGGATAACTTCGCCCAGATCGAGGTGGCGGAGAACGTCAACGTCAAGATCCGTCGCGCGGCGGTGGAGTCCGTGCTGCCAAAAGGGTCGCTGAAGGAGCTCTGACGGGGCGGCCCACCTGTCCGCTCCACACCGCTCATCTGTTGGGGAAGGGGGGACGGGGCCCGTGGTCTCGGTCGCCCGCCCAGCCTCCAGCCCGCGCTTACGATGCCGCCTGCCCCCCCGCCGCTCGATGTGAGATGGAATCCCGATGAACCGATATCCGTTGTGGAAGAACCTGCTCATACTCGCCGTGGTTCTGGCGGGCCTTGTCTTCGCCTTGCCCAACATGTTTTCCCAGGATCCTTCGATCGAGGTGAGTGCGGCGCGCGGCGGCAAGGTCACCAGTGCTACCCTGGGCGAGCTCAAGGCCGTCCTGGAGAACGCCGGGGTGCCCTACAAGGGAGTCGAGACGCTGAAGGACGACCGGCTGCTCGTACGCTTCGCGACCTCCGGCAATCAGCTCAAGGGACAGGCAGCAATCGAGGGGACGCTGGGCGACCGCTATAACACTGCACTGACCCTGTCCCCGGATCTCCCGGGGTGGGTACGCTTCCTTGGCCTGCAGCCCATGGTCCTGGGTCTGGATCTCCGCGGCGGTGTGCATGTCGTGATCGACGTGGACATGGATGCGGCCATCGATCAGGCCTTGGAGCGATATACGGACGATATCCGAAGCCTGCTGCGCAAGGAGAAGATCCGCTACCTCGGCGTTACCCGGGATAAGGGGCGGATCGCAGTCCGGTTCGGCGATGCCAAGACGCGGGACCGCGCCGATTCGCTGATCCATAGCGAGATCCCGGACCTGAAGCTCGACACCGGCGAGGAAGGCCAGGGCTATTACGTCTATGCGGCCATGACGCCGACGAACGCGGCATCGGTGAAGAAGTTCGCCCTACAGCAGAACATCACGACCCTGCGCAACCGGGTCAACGCCCTCGGCGTCGCCGAGCCCATCATCCAGCAGCAAGGGGATCGCCGAATCGTTGTGGAGCTGCCAGGTGCCTCCGACCCGGGACGTATCAAGGACATACTGGGTGCAACGGCGACGCTGGAGTACCGCCTCGTGGACACCGAGCACAGCGTGGAGGACGCCGTGAACGGCCGGGTACCGCCCAGCGACAAGCTCTACAAGGACCGAGACGGCCGTCCCGTTCTCCTGCAGCGGCGTGTGATCGTGACCGGTAACGAGATCACCGACGCATCGGCGGGCTTCGACCAGCGGACCGGGCAGCCTGCGGTGTTCGTCAGTCTGGACGCCCAAGGGGCGCGGCGCATGCGCAACGTGACCACGGAGAACGTGGGCAAACCCATGGCGGTGGTGTTCATCGAGAACCGCACCGAGACCCACTTGGTCGACGGCAAGCCGGTGAAGCGCAAGGTCCGCACCGAGGAGGTGATCAGCGTCGCCAACATCCTCGAGCCGTTCGGACGCCGGTTTCAGACCACGGGCCTTGACAGCTCCCGGGAGGCCCACGACCTGGCCCTGCTCCTGCGGGCGGGCGCTCTGGCCGCCCCCATCGAGATCGTGGAGGAGCGCACGATCGGCCCGAGCCTTGGGCAGGACAACATCAATCAAGGCTTCGAGTCGGTCGTGATCGGCTTCATCCTGGTTGTGGTCTTCATGGCCTTCTACTACAAGGTCTTCGGGTTGGTGGCCGACATCGTGCTGATAGTCAACCTGGTCCTGGTGGTGGCCGTGCTGTCTCTCCTACAGGCGACCCTCACGCTCCCCGGCATTGCGGGTATCGTCCTCACCGTGGGCATGTCCGTGGACGCAAACGTCCTGATCTATGAGCGCATACGCGAGGAGCTGCGCAACCGCAATACGCCCCAGGCGAGTATCCAGGCGGGCTATGACAAGGCCCTGTCGACCATCGTCGACGCCAACCTCACGACCCTGATCGCGGCAATCACCCTGTTCAGCTTTGGCACCGGCCCCGTCAAGGGCTTCGCGGTCACCCTCTTCATCGGCATCCTGACCTCCTTGTTCACCGCCATCATGGGAAGCCGCGCGATCGTCAATCTTCTGTACGGCGGCAAACGCCTTCAAACCCTGCCGGTGTGAGCGGAACCTTCAGATGGAGCTCTTCAAGCGGACCAACGTCGACTTCATGCGGTATCAGTGGCCGGCGCTGGTGCTGTCCACAACGATCAACCTGCTCGCCATCGGTTCTTTCTTCTTTCAGGGCCTCAACTTTGGCCTGGACTTCACGGGCGGCACCGTCATCGAGGTGGGCTACAAGCAGCCGGTGCAGCTCTCCGAGGTCCGCTCGGCGCTGGCGAAGGCCGGCTACTCCGAAGCGACGGTGCAGCATTTCGGCAGCTCCCGGGACGTCCTCATTCGGCTGGCGCCGAAGAATCAGTCGGAGACCACCGCCGCGGTGAGCGATCGGGTGTTCCGGGCACTCAGCGCGGAGGCCAAGGGGCAGGTGGATCTGCGGCGCGCCGAGTTCGTGGGGCCAGAGGTCGGGAGCGAGCTTGCCGAGAGCGGAGGGCTTGCGGTTCTCTACTCGCTGATCGGCATCCTGATCTATGTCTGGCTGCGCTTCGAGTGGCGGTTCTCCGTCGGGGCCATCATCGCCACGATCCACGACACCATCGTAACGGTCGCCGTATTCTCCTTATTTCGGATCGAGTTCGACCTCACGGTGCTGGCGGCCGTGCTCGCAGTGATCGGCTACTCGCTGAATGACACGGTGGTCATCTTTGACCGAATCCGGGAGAATTTCCGCAAGATTCGCAAGGGGACGGTCCTGGAGGTCGTCAACCTGTCCATCAACGAGACGATGTCCCGCACCATCATCACGTCCGGGACTACTCTGGTCGTCGTTCTCGCCCTGTTCTTCTTCGGCGGCCAGGTCATTCACGGCTTCGCCCTCGCCATGCTCGTGGGTGTCGCAGTGGGTACCTACTCGTCCATCTATGTCGCGAGCAGCGCGGCCGTGATGCTCGGCATCAGCAGGGCGGACCTGATGCCTGTCAAAAAAGAAGGGGCGCAGCTCGACCGGATGCCTTGAGGGACTGCATCTGTCCGTTTGCGACGGCCTCAGGCCCGCAGGCTGGGGCTGAGAAACGGCCGGATGCGGGACAGCATTGCCTGCTGGATCTTGAGATTTCCGGCCACCACGTTCCCCGTCTGAAGGTGGCGGTCCCCCCCTGCGAGGTCGCTCACCGCTCCGCCGGCCTCGCTCACCAGGAGTGCGCCGGCCGCAAAGTCCCATTGGGCAAGCGCCAGCTCCCAGAAGCCGTCCAGCCGACCCGCAGCCACGTAGGCGAAGTCGAGGGCCGCGGAGCCGGGCCGACGAATCCCGGCGGTGTCTTGCATCATCGCCTTGAGCATGCCGAGATAGGCGTCGACCTGGGTTTGGTCCCGGAACGGAAATCCGGTCCCGATGAGAGCGCCTTCGAGGCTGGTCCGGCCGGCCACCCGCAGGCGACGGTCGTTCAGCTGGGCGCCTTGGCCTCGACTAGCCGTGAACAGCTCCTCCCGCAGGGGGTCGTACACCACCGCCTGCTCCAGCCGCCCCCGGTATTTCAGGGCGATGGAGACAGAGAATTGTGGAAACCCGTGAAGATAGTTGGTGGTGCCGTCCAAGGGGTCGATCACCCACTCGTAGTCGCCGCCCTCGTGGGCGCCGCTCTCCTCCGCGAGGATGGCGTGTCCCGGGAACTTGGCGCGCAGCTCTTGGATGATGGCCGCCTCTGCGCTACGGTCGACCTCGCTCACGAAGTCGTTGCGGCTCTTGGCGGCGACGGCGACCTGGTCCGCGTGCTCGAAGTACCGTAGGAGGATGCGCCCAGCGTGCCGGGCGGCGCGGGTGGCGATGTTGAGCATGGGATGCATGCCCGGGAAAGATACTCGATGCCCTAGGTTCATTAAAGCTTGACAATGAAGCGATGTGCTGAAAGACCTGGTGACTCATGAACGGAGGGAATCCGGATTGGCTCGATCGGGTTCGGATCGTACTGGTCGAGACCACTCACCCTGGCAACATCGGCGCTGTGGCGAGGTCCATGAAGACAATGGGCCTGAGCCGTCTGGATCTGGTGCGACCACGGCACTTTCCGAACGCGGAGGCCTTGGCCCGTGCCTCGGGCGCGGATGACGTGCTCGCCCGGGCGCAGGTACACCAGGGATTGACGGATGCCCTGTGTGGGTGCCGCTTGGTGGTCGGGGCGAGCGCGCGACTGCGGACCGTGGAGTGGCCCTTGCTGGGTCCGAGGGAATGCGCAGACAGACTGATGGGCCAGGCGGGTCAAGGGGGGGTCGCACTGGTCTTTGGCCGTGAGAGCTCAGGGCTGACGAACGAGGAGCTGGCAGTCTGCCACTACCTGGTGCGCATTCCGGCCAATCCCGCATTCAGCTCTTTGAACCTGGCCGCGGCGGTGCAGGTCTTGTCCTATGAGATCTACCTCAGGGTCTGTCGCTCACCGGGTGAAATCTCGGCGGAAGAGCCAGAGCCCCGCGATCTGGCCACGGCAGAGGCGATGGAGGGCTTCTATGGGCATCTGGCTCAGGCGCTCGTGGACATCGGCTTCAGTGATCCCGAGCAATGCGGCAAGCTGCTGCGACGCTTGCGACGACTGTTCAACAGGGCGCAGCCGGACCGGGTGGAGCTCAACATTCTACGCGGCATTTTGAGCGCCGCTCAGGGCGGGAAGACGCCTGGGCGGTTTCGCCGGCGTGGGGTGGGCCACCTGTCTCGCAACGCGAATGAGGCAGCGGACGGTGCTGAGAGCTGAAGAGGCAGGGCCGTTCCGCGGCGGGAAGGTTTCCATGTTTCAGCGACTGCGAGAAGACATCGCCTGCGTGTTCGAGCGTGATCCCGCCGCGCGCACGGCCTTTGAGGTGATCACCACCTATCCGGGCCTGCATGCGGTCATGTTGCATCGTTTGGCACACGCCTTATGGGCCCGGGGTGTGAAGTGGCCGGCACGCCTGGTCTCTCATCTAGCCCGCCTGCTCACGGGCATTGAGATCCACCCAGGGGCGCGCATCGGGCGTCGATTCTTCATCGACCACGGTATGGGCGTGGTGATCGGGGAGACCGCGGTGATCGGGGACGATTGCACGCTCTACCATGGTGTCACCCTGGGCGGGACAAGCTGGGAAAAGGGTAAGCGGCATCCAACATTAGGGCGCGACGTGGTGGTTGGGGCCGGCGCGAAGGTGCTCGGCCCCATCGAGATCGGTGATGGGGCCCGCATCGGCTCCAACGCGGTTGTGGTCAAGTCCATTCCGAATGGTGCCACAGTGGTTGGTGTCCCCGGTCGGGTCGTCGAGCGCCACACCGACCAGAAGCAGCAGCAGCGCTCCGCGACGGCGAAACGGATCGGCTTCGACGCCTACGGTGCGACCCGCGATGCGCCGGACCCGGTGGCCCACGCGATCAATTGTATGCTCGACCACATCCATCTCATGGATCAGCGGCTGGAGGCAATGTCCAAGGCGCTGGAGCAGAACGGCATTACCGAGCACTTCGACCTCCTTCCGGGGCTGGAGTCTTGCGAGATCGTGTCCGTGGGCGCGGCAGAGGAGCCGGACGAGACGTCACCAAAGAGGGCCTAACGGCCATGGCGTCAGCGCCACCCCAGACAATGTAAGTCGCTGTCGCCATGACCGTTTCCCTCACCCCAGCCCTCTCCCAGTGGGCGAGGGTGACAGGGAGCGCGCTACGCGCGACTTTCATCGTAAGGGAGGTGACACGGCAAAATTGATCACGTTTGCCGGGCATTGTAGTATCTGAGCGGTTGTCCGACGCAGCAGGAGCGATTAATCCGTGAGACTTACCACGAAAGGGCGCTACGCCGTCACCGCCATGCTCGATCTCGCTATCCATCACGGCCAGAGACCGATCGCCTTGGCGGATATCGCGCAGCGGCAGGGGATCTCCCTCTCGTACCTCGAGCAGCTCTTCGCCCGCTTGCGCAGGCGGTCCTTGGTCACCAGTGTCCGCGGACCGGGGGGCGGCTATAATTTGGCGCGTGATGCCAGGGAGATCTTTGTGGCGGAGGTCATCGCGGCGGTGGACGAGAACGTGGACACAACGCGCTGCGGTGGTGCCCATAATTGCCAGAACAACGGGCCCTGCCTCACACACGATCTCTGGCGCGACCTGAGCGATCGCATTTACGAGTATCTGAACCACATCAGCCTGCAGGACCTTGTGGACCGACGTGCGGCGCGGGAGCCCACTGTCCGGTTGGACGGTGTGGGGCGGGAGGCTCGGGGAGACGGCGCGCGCGCGGACCCGGTCTCGGCCGGCGTCTGATTCCTTTCTAGGCGGGCGCTGGGACGGTCTGCTGCACTCGTCAGGCTTCAATCTGAACCATAGCCGGCTCCGGAACGGAGGCGATGCAGGTCTCTTCCTGGTGGCCGGGACGTTGTGGCGCCGGCCCTGCCGAGCAATTGATGCGCAAATCACTCCCTGTTGGCCACGGGATTCACATCTCCCGACGTCTGGGGGCGTGCTTGAATCGGACCAGCGGCATCCTCCGGGGCTGTACCGCACCGCGAAAACCTCGGCGGATGCCTCCTGTCCGGGTGGCGGACGGGGACTCCCGGGGGCTTCAGCATTGTTCCCAGGGGAGCCCGCGGAACCGCCAGCCCCCTAAGGTGCTTCGATGGTGATGCTCGTCGAGCTCCCCCTCAAAGCCCTCGTCGACGTGAAATACATTATGCAGCCCGCTCCTCGCGAGGGCCTTGCCTGCCTCAAGTGATCGCTTTCCGCTCCGGCAGATGAGGATCACAGGTGTGCAATGGGTGTCAGGCGAGCAAACGGCGCCACCCAGCAGCAACTTGCGGATTTCTGCCTCGAAGTGGGGATTCACTGTCCACTCGGGCTCATCGATCCACGGCACGTGAACGGCACCCGCCGGGTGGCCAACGAACAGGTATTCCATGGTTGATCGTATGTCTACCAGAAGGGCCTGCGGGTCTTCCTGCAGCATCTGCCAAGCCTGAGCCGGAGTCACGCTCTGTAGACTTGCCTCGCTCATGATGTCATTTCTCCAACATAGGGACTGGGTCTGATCCTGGTCTAGGCGTCGATGTCGTTGAGCACACTCAGCCCATCTGCGAATAAATCAGTGCGTCTCAAGGAGCGTGTCATTCGTCTCCTTCTGGCGTCGGTCGCCCGCCTCTCGCTGCCGATGAGCCACCGTCTTGGACAGCTCCTCGGCTACTGCATGCTGAAGATTCCGAACAAGCAGCGGCGCAATGCGCTGATCAACATCCGCCTCTGTCTACCGGAGCTTAGCGAGCAGGAGGCGCTTCGGTTCAGGGAACGGAGCCTTGCGGAGTACGGCAAGACCTACTTGGAGATCGCCTACTTGTGGCTTCGCCCGGCCCAGCAGGCGTTATCCCTGATTCGCGGGGTTTCGGGGGGCGAGCTCGTGGCGGGGAAGAAGGAGCACGGGATAATTGTCCTGTCTCCGCACCTTGGGGCATGGGAGCTGGCCGGCCTCTACCTCTCTTCGCTGGGACCCACCACCACTTTCTACAAGCCGCAGCGGTTCCTCGATTCGACGATACAGCACGCACGAGGCCGCCGCGGGGCGACCCTCGCCCCAACTACCCCCCAGGGGATCCGCAAGCTGATTCAGGCCCTGCGGCGCCGCGAGTACGTCGGAATCCTGCCAGACCAGGAGCCCAAGGGAAAGACCGGGGCGGTGTTCGCACCGTTTTT
>Ga0307440_1001890_pt1 | contig 10026 bp, 4 predicted proteins | sample SalMarWE160410MG_FD_202150 | JGI IMG/M metagenome (GOLD analysis project Ga0307440, IMG submission 202150) | Salt marsh sediment microbial communities from the Plum Island Ecosystem LTER, Massachusetts, United States - WE1604-10 | ecosystem: Environmental > Aquatic > Marine > Intertidal zone >... | reverse complement strand
TCGCTACCCAGCCCGAGTACCCGGCAGCCACAAACCGGCTCTGCGCGGCATTCCACAGGACGCGGTGATAATCGATCGTCGCGTTTGCAGGCAGCGTGGTCTGTTGCCAAGTGATGCCGTCCGTGCTCGTGTAGGTTCCGGTGTAACCGGTCGTGACATAGCGTCCGGCTCCGTAGGCAATGTCATTCAGCCACACGCCCTGGCTGACGTGTTGCCACTGAGCCGCTGCCAGCGCGGGCAGGGCCACAACGCAGAATATTAGTGCAGCGAATGTCTTCATAAATAAACCTGTTCTTGATGAAGGTTTCATGGTGCATCCTCCTCGTTTGATGGAACGTCATTTACTGAAGCGTTGATGGTTGTGCCGTAACGACCAAGGCACAAATGTAAGCGTGAGTAGAGCGAGCAGGGCAAGCAACCCAATGCTTCCACCGCCACCACCACCGGATGTCGGAGCCGCTTTCGTGGTCGAGCTGAAGCTTGCGGTAACGGGTGTGCCGAGCACGGTTGAATTGTTGTTGGGTATTGCTGTGCCGCCGATGGCGAGCGTTGTTGTGATCTTGGTGCTGTAGCTGTTAGAGGACGTGTGTCGCACCGCGACCTGATCACCGTTCTGCACGAAGCCGGGTGCACGGGTCCAGGCGCCGGAATTGATTTCATATTCGCCGCCGCTGACGGAGACGGGTACGCTCGTGCCGCTGCTCAGTCCGGAAACAGTGATCGCATTGGAGGTGATCAGGGTGCTGCGTACCACGCCGGTCTGGGCCATGAACGAAAAGGCGGTTGGCGTGAAATTGAACGCGTCGTTGTCCAGCCGGGTAACAAAGGAAATGCGTCTGCTGTCGGTATTATTGACGGCATAACCCAGGACCACGATCTTGCCGTCGCCCTGAAGCAGCACGGCCGTGGGTTCCGACGCGTAACCGCTGCCGCCGATATTGCTGAAGTCGACCGTGCCGACGCCATTGGTGCCGAAGCTGCTATCGAGTGTGCCATCGGTAAGCAGGCGAACGACATTGAGACTCGTGGAGCCATTGTTGCCGCTTATGAGAGCCTTGGCGTCAGCCTGCGCTCCGACCGGCAGGCGTGTGGTTGTTCCCATCAGCGTGCTGAGGTCGAAGGGGTTGCCGTTGTTGAAGGAAGTATCCACCGACCCGTCAGCAAGGAAGTAGCGCAGGTTGGTAGGTGGCGGTGAATTGTAATCCGCTTCGCCGATAATGAAGCCGTTATCCGGTGCAAGCGCAAGGCCAAAGAGACTCATGCTCGCGGAGCTTGTGACGAAGCCACTGCTGCCGAAGCTGGTATCCAAGGAGCCGTCAGTCATGATGTGGACGACTACCCAGTCATTTGCGCCGCCCCGCTCGCAGCCGACGAGCAGCGTGTCATCGGCTTGCAACCCCGGTTTGCATCCCAGGTAAAAACCGTCTTTGACGGTGGCGATCTGGGCATAGCCGCCCGAACCGAAACTGTTATCCGGAATGCCGTTGGCCGAAAAGCGCCATATCGTGAGTGCGGACTGGGAACTCCCGCTGTCGTAAGCGTCCCCGGTTACTAGGATATGGCCGTCGGTGGTAAGCGAAAGCCCATTGCCTTCCGATTGGCTGAGAGGATTGACTACGTAGCCGGTGCCTGCGGCTCCGAAGCTCGTATCGAACGAGCCGTCGGGGTTCAAGCGCATGATCAGCATGCCGCCGCCGCTGGAGTCGTATGCGACACCGGTAAGCAGGATGCGTCCCTGTCCGTCGATGGCGATGCCGTTGATCTGCATCGTGCCGCCGGAGAAACCGACGGCGCCTGCGGCCAGGGTGACTTCGCCCGTACCGCCGAATGTGGTGTCGGGAGTGCCGTCAGGTTTGTAGGCTGCGATCGCTCCCGAGTCGACATCGTAGTTGCCGCTCCAAAAGATGTCTCCGTTGGATGGATCAATGGCGCCCGCCAGAACATCGTATATGTTGCCGGTGCCGGGATCGATGACCGCCGGCACGCCACCGTTGAACGTGGTGTCGACGTCGCCGGGCGCGGCGCGCGCGGGTACCGCGGTCAGCAGGATGACGGATATGAGTGCGGTGCCGATGGCAGCAATATAATGAATTTTGAAAACGCGTTTCATAGGAAGTTTCCCCTCTACAGAAGCGGCGATTCCCGCCGCGATTGGGCGATGGCGGCGCAGCCACCACGGCACCAGCGCGAGCAGCAGTAATCCGAAGAGTGCGAAGGGGCTGAATCCGCCGCCACCGCCGCCGCCACCACTGGCAGCCGACTTGACCGTGACCGTTTCAGTCGCTGTATTGGAATTCAGGAAACCGTCGTTAACGCTGAATGTAAAGGAGTCGCTGCCGGAGTAGCCGCTCGCCGGCTCATAGGTAAATGCACCGGTTGCGGCATTGGTGATCTTTACCGTGCCGTGGGACGGTTTGGAGACGATGCTGAAGGTCGTCGGGTTGCCGTTGGCGGCGCTGCCGCTGAGCGTACCGCTCGCGCTGGAGCCCGCGTTGACCGTTATCGAGCCGTTGCTGGCGGTAGGCGCAAGCTCCGCTGTCCGTTCGTAGGCGCCGATGTCGCAGGTTGCCGTACCGTTGCCATTGCCGTCAGTGGGGCGCGGGTAGTTGCGCTGGTCCCGGGTGAGCGTTGCGCCCGATGCGTCCGTGCATCCGGCGGGGTTGCCGGCGTCCACCGCCGGGCTGCCCGCCAGGAGCGCCATAGTCTGGGTTTTGCCGCCGTTGTCGGCGAGTGTGCCGAGCAGGGGGTCGATCGGAGTGGAGCCGGTGCCGACCTGGTCGCCGGTGGCGTTGGCGAAGCTGCAGCCGGTGTCGTCGCCGATCAGGTTGTAGCCTCCGGAAGTGAGCGCGCCGCCGAAGGTGCCCACGCAGTCGGGGGCCGTTGCGTTGGCGTCCTGGTTGCCGGCAACGATGCTGTTCTGCAGGGAGACGGTGCCCGTATTCTGGTAAACGTCCAGCCCGCCGCCGCTGGTGGTGCTTCCTTGTACGCTGTTGCCGGAGATGGTGACGTTGTCCAGCGACTCGGTGACCCCCGACGGGGTGCTGTCGATACTGATGCCGCCGCCGACCGCATCGCCGGTGGCGTTGTCGACGATAGACGAATTTCCTGTGACGGTCGTGTCCACGACAGAGGAGTCGGAACCGGAGAACTCGGCATCCAGACCGCCGCCGAAGGCGACAGCGTCGCCATGAGCATCGTTGCCGCTGATTTCACTGTTGGTGATCGTGTAACTCCCGAGCTCGGTCTCGATGCCTCCGCCGTACGCAGGCTCGTTGGCGTTCGTATTGAGTGACTCGTTACCGCGGATAGCGGTTGCATCCACGCTCAGGGTGCCGTTTCTCGAGTAGATCCCGCCGCCGAAGGCACCATTGTTCGTCCCGCCATCGACGACGTTGCCCGTAATCAGACTCCCGTCGAGCACATGGGTGACGCTTACATTAACCGCGGTGATACCGCCGCCGCCTGCGCGAGCGCTGGCAGCGACGCTATTGTCTTTCACCGTAGCGTGATCGAGCGTCAGGGTGCCATTAGTGGCGTAGATGCCGCCGCCGTAAGAGGTGCCGCTGATATTGCTGGTCTCGTTCTTTTCTATGAGGTCACCGTTGAGGACGAGCGTCGAGTTTTGCAGGCGGATGCCGCCGCCGTTGATGACCCCATTACCGTTCTGCACGGTTAGATCATCGATTTCTACGGTGATCGTGCCGGAGGCGGGGTGGATATCGAAGACACGGTCGGCCGCGTCGCCGTCGATGATGGTCTTATCGGTGCCGTTGCCTGTGATCGTCAAGCCTTCGGTAATGTCCAAATCACCGGTTGCCGCAGCGTCCTCGCCTGCTCCATGGAGTTGGAGCAACTGCGGCTGGCCGTCCGTGATTGGGTCAAAGACAATGGTGTCCGGACCAGCCAGCGCATTGGCTTCCATGATCGCTGCACGGAGTGAGCATTGGCCGCTTGCGTCCTGGCAAATGCCGTTTCCGGGATTGACGTCGACACTGTCGGCGACGCTGTTGACGGTGAAAGTGACGCTGACGGTGCGCGGCACTGGTGTGCCGGCTACCGCCAGAATAGGAATCCCCGCACATATCAATGCAGGTAACAGGCGTTTGATGTTCATGATGCATGTCCTCGGTTGCCGCTGTGCGGCGGATGGTTTGAAAGTAATGAGGGGTTGCCGAGGCGCGGCAGGATGGACTCGCGCGCCAGTGCAATGTCGGCGGCGCGTTTGGCCGCTTCGTTTTGTGAGTTGGAAGTTTGCTCCGGACCGGCAGGGGTGGCCGAGCCGATTTCCACGTCGAGCATGACGTAGACGCCGTGATCGAGCAGGTGCAGAAGATCCTGGCCGGGTTGCCAGTAAGCGGCCGTGCCCAATCCCTTTATTGCGACGAGTCTCGTTCCGGAACCCCGCAGTGCGCGCATGTCGCGGTGGAAATAATCGGCGGCGTTTTTGAAGAGCGTGTCTTGTGTTTGTATGTGGACGTCGTCATAAACCGTGATCGCAATGCCTTGGGTCTGGTGTCCGTGGTCGGCAATGATGTAACGGCATTGGTATCCCGTTGCCATGAGTACGGTTTCGCGATGAATGGCGGGTTCTACGTGTGCCTGTAATATTCGTTCCGCGTCGGCACGGGTTACGAGGCTGCATGGATCGATACCTGCCACAGGGGCGCCGGCGTTTGTGCTTCGATGTGCGTTGCAGGCACTTAGCAAGAGGGCTGCGCCGAGAAGCGCAAGCAGCATGCGGTTACTTGTGTATAAACGCCAGACAGACGTCTTTTCCATCTTTGGCGTACCTCCCCCGCGATGAATTTTTTCTCAATCTGGATTAACTATTTGCTTTTCCGCAGGAATCGGCTTTTAATTTGTATGGGAATTCCGTTGTAATTTCGTGGGATCCGGCATGGAGAGCAAAAATGCCCGCGTCGCGGGGGTTGCATACACCTTTGGGCCATACCGGCTCATACCGGACGAGTGCCTGTTGCTGCGGGAAGGGAAACCGGTTTCTCTGACTCCGCAAGCCTATGATTTGTTGAGAATTCTGGTTGAATCCGCGGGGCATCTGAAAACCCGTGAAGAGCTGGTCGTGGCATTGTGGCCAACGACCGTCGTCGAGGAAACCAACCTCTCCTGGAACATACGGGCCGTGCGTAAGGCTTTGGGTGACGACAGCGAAGCGCCACAATACATAGAAACTGTCCGTGGCCGGGGATACCGGTTTATTGCACCTGTTTCGACCGAGCGTACAAAACAGGCAAAAGTAGGAAAATTCTTATCCGGCAAACGTCTGTATGCATGGGCGGGGGCAGGATTGGCCATTGCGATTTCAATAGCGCTGATATCGATGTTCTTATGGCCCCGCGTTTTCGCCCGCAAGCATACGCTGCCGGTCTCTGCCCGGCGTCCGCTGGTGGCAGTGCTCGGGTTTCAGAATCTGTCCAATGCGCGCGGCAGCGATTGGATCGGAACCGCTTTGGCGGAAATGGTCGGGACCGATCTTGCGACCGGCGGTGTACTGCGTACGGTACCGGCCCTGGATATCGCGCGGGTACGCCGGGAATTCAATCTGCCGGCAGGTGGAGCCATGCTCGGCAGGCACATGCTGCACGCTTTGCGCATCAATCTCGGCGCTGATTACGTGGCAACCGGAGCCTATCTCCTGCTCGGTAACGGCAAGGATGCAAGATTGCGGGTAGACGTGAAGCTCGTCAGGGTATCGGATGGCACGGCCGTGGCGACGCTCAGCGAAACCGGCAGCCGTACGCAGTTGTTTGACCTGGTGCGCTCGCTTGGCGTCGCACTGCGCCAGCAACTTGATGTTGCCGGACTGAACGTGGCCGAGCAGGGTGAAGTGCGGGCAACGATTCCGGCTAAGCCTGACGCTGCCCGGGCGTATGCCGAGGGGTTGCAGGCCTTGTCCGCGGGAAACCCGGTTGCAGCCCGCAAGGCATTGGAGCAAGCCATTGCTCTCGAACCGGATTTTCCACTGGCCTATGTCAGCCTCGCCCAAGCCTGGATGAGCCTGGGCGATGAGGTCAATGCACGCGCCGCGGCGAAAAAAGCGCTTGCCAATTCGGCAGGATTGGCGCGAACCCAGCGCTTGTTGATCGACGGGCTTTTTCGGGAAGCCGGACACGAATGGGATCAGGCGGTCGAAGACTATCGAGCGTTATTCACTTTTTATCCCGACGATTTGCAGTACGGATTGTTGCTTGCGCGCGCACAGTTGAAGGCCGGAAAACCTACGGAGGCCCTGAAAACGGTAGCCGCTTTGCGCCGCCTCCCTGCGGCCGCCGGCAGTGATCCTCGTGTGGATATGGCCGAGGCCGATGCCGCAGATACATTGGGAGACGATAAGCGTGCAGCGGCGGTGGCTGCGAAGGCAGCCGCGGTTGCAAAGGCCCGTGGAGCCATTCTTTTGGAGGCGCATGCACTTTCCCATCTGGGCCGCTCTGAAGATATGAGTGGTCAGTACGCGCAGGCGCTGGACCATCTGACTACGGCGCAAAAGCTGTACAAAAACGTGGGAGGCGATGCACTCGATCAGGGGGTCGTGCTTGAACGCCTCGGCAATGCCTATGGCGCTGAAGGGGACTACGACAAGGCCATTCAGGCGTTTGAAGAGGCTAATAAGGCATTTGCCACGGTCGGGAATCGATATTGGCAGGGGGCAGCGATCAACAACATCGGCAACATTTACTATCGCCGCAACCAGCTCGACCAGGCGCGCCGATATTACGAGTTGGCTTTGCCGATGTTCCAGGACATACATCGTGACCTGACCGCAAGTTTCGTGCTTAACAACATAGCCGTGATCCAGGGTTACCAGGGTGACATGGCCGGTGCGATCGGGAATTATGAAAAAGCGCTTGCAATACGCCGGGCCGCAGGTGCCAAAAGGCTTGCTGGTTCCATATTGCTTAATCTCGGTATTGATTACACGGTAATCGGAAAACTGAAGAAGGCGCGCGGTTCACTCGAGGAGGCGATGGTCATCTATAAGGAAAAAGGCGATGACCCGGATGTATCCAATGTGCTAGCGGCTTTGGCGGATATCGATGTTCTGGAAGATAAACTGGAATCGGCGCATAAGCGGTATTTGCAGGCGCTCGCTATTCGCAAAGTTAAGGGCATGTCCAACGAAACGGCGGAAAACGAGCGCGATCTGGCTGAGCTGGAGTTGATAGATAACAAGCCTGTTGCGGCGATCAAACTGGCGGAATCCTCCGCCGAAGAATACGGCAAGGAAAAGGCTGGTACCGACGAGGCGCGTGCCCGCGCCGTGCTTGCTTTGGCTCTTGCCTCCGCAGGCCGCAGCAAGGAGGCCAGGGCACAATTCATATTGGCGCAAGCGCAGTATTCATCCATAGATAATGTGCGCGCAAAGTTACATCTGAAAATCTTGTTCGCACAGATTGAGACTAGGCTGGGCAATCCACAGCAGGCAATAAAGAATCTGGAAAATGTAATAAAGCAGGCCAGAGGGCTGGGCTTCGTGACTTTGGTTTATTGGGCGCGTCTCAAGCTTACAGAGGCGAAGGCGCAAAGTAAAAAAATGAATGCCTCTGTCAAAGCTGCTGCGAGGAGACTGGAAGCGAAAGCGCGCAAGGCGGGTTACCTACTGGTTGCCCGCAAGAGCATAGAGTTGGCGCGGAAGGGGTAAAAAAAGCGGCAGGTCACTTCAAGCGCTTGATAATGCCTGGACTGCCAGGTTGGGAGAAACCCGGCAGTCCAGGCAGACATTTTTCAATGCTGAACCGTAATTGCTTTTCCCGAGCTGCCATCAATCACAGTACGCCTGCCGAGTGGTTGGTCGAGTTTTACAGTCGTCCATTTGATGGCGCGGTATTGCGGGCAGGCCTGGTGCGGGTTGTATGGCTGCGAATAGACGCGATGCAGTGTTATGGTGACCTGTGTGTCGCTCTCGTGGATTTCAACGTTGCCCAGCTTGCCGTAGCACGGGGCATAGCCGGCGCTATAGCGCAGCTTGAGCGTGTCTGGCGAGGACAGGTCCGCGCCCTCGATTACGTAGGTTGACGGCCGGGAAGCGGTCGGCGGATCGGCGGGCGCGGGGTCCGCGCTGGTTGCCGGTTCGAGCGAGCGTGGCTTGTTCGAGTACGGCAATTCGTCGGCCGGGTGGCCTGTCAGCGTGCGCTCGATCCAGCGGTGGATCACGCTGGTCAGTACAGCCATCGGCAGGCTGCCCTCACCGAGGACTACGTCATCGAAGTCGCGCAGCGAATACTTGTCGCCGAGTTTTTCTTTCGCTTCCTTGCGTAGTTTGAGGATATGCAATTCGCCGGTCATGTAGGAGAGCGCCTGGCCGGGCCAGACGATGTAGCGGTCGATTTCTGTACTGATGTTCTGGTTGGAGAGTGCCGTGTTGTCCTGCATGTAGTGCACAGCCTTTTCCCGGCTCCAACCGTAATAATGAATCCCCGTGTCGACGACCAGGCGCACGGCACGCCACATCTGGTAGTTCAAGTAGCCGAATTTGGAGTACGGATTGTTGTAAAGGCCGAGTTGGTTACACAGCGTTTCCGAGTACAGCGCCCAGCCCTCGCCGTACACGTTGTAGTAGGCGAAGCGGCGGAAGGCGGGCAGGCCATGCAGTTGCATCGCCACGGGGATTTGCAATTGGTGCCCGGGGCGGCCTTCGTGGCACATCAGGACCTGGATGTCGTAGGTGGGCCGGGTCTCGGGTTTGTAGAGATTGACCCCGACGTAACCGGCCACGCTGCCGTCACCGGCAGGCGGAACCGAGTAGGCAGGATAGGTGTTGGGCGCGAGGGCTGCCGGAATCGGACGCACGCCGTAAGGGACGCGCGGCAGGATCCAGACGCTCGCAATCTTCACCAGATTCGGGTCTACACGCTTGGTCGCGGCGCGGTAGGCTTCGAGCAGTCTCTGCGGATCCTTGTAGTAGAACTTCGGGCTGGTGCGCAGGTAATGCAGGAACTGCCGATAGGTGCCCTTGAAGCCGATCTTTTTGAACACCGCCTCCATTTCAGCATGGATGCGCTTGACCTGCTGCAAGCCCAGTTTATGGACTTGCGCAGGGCTCATGTCGGTGGTGGTGAAGTGGTGGACGAGGTAGGTGTAGTACGCCTTGCCGTTCGGCAGGCTGGAGACGCCGATGTGTTTGCGGGCATGCGGTAGATAGTCGTTCTTGAAAAACTTCTCGAAGCGCTGGTAGGCCGGGTTGACGACCTCGGCGACAGCTTTTTTTGCAGCTGCCCGCAGCTTGGTCTGTTCGACTGCGGGTATGGTATCGGGCATGTGTTTGAAGGGGGCGTAGAAGGCGCTTTCGGACGGCTTTTTGATGGCGCCGCGGATCTCCGCCGGTACGCGCTTCATGACTATGCGGGGCTGGGTAATGCCCGCATCGATGTCTTCTTGCAGTCTTTGGGTAAAGGCGTCCATGTAGGTGCCGAACGTCTGCAGGCGCTTGAGCCAGTTGCGGTAGTCGGCGAGTGCGTCGAAACGCATTTGCTTGACGCTGCCGGCCAGAAGTTGCGGTCCCCACAACTGGGTGATCATGCCCTGGTCGCTGTCCGGGATTCTTGCACCGGCCAGGTTGTCCTGCAATTGGAACTTGAACAGGCGGTAGTTGAGCTTGTCCTCGGGGCTCAGCTGCGCAGGATCGATTTTTTCGAGTGCCGCGAGATTGCCCTGCATCTGGCTGATTTCTTTTTGTTGCTGAGCGCGGCTGGGGTCTCCCCAGCGGTCGTCGTAGCGGTGATCTCCATCGGCCGAGGCTTCCATGGGGCTATTCCGCATTTCCTGCTGCCAGGCATGCATCATCAGTGCCTGCAACTGACTGCCGGCTGAGGGCGTGGCAGTTGAGGCCGGCATTGCCGTATCTGCCTGGTTAGTAGAAGGCGCGGCCTGGCTCCGGGTCGCGCAGGCTGCGAGCAGGCTCAGGCAAAGAACGGTCGGAATAGCTGAGAAGCGCATCGTGGAAGGCCTTGGCAAAGGAACTCAACTATAGCGCCAAACCCCATCTTTATGCACCCGCACCGGTCGTCACTA
>Ga0307440_1001889_pt1 | contig 10031 bp, 8 predicted proteins | sample SalMarWE160410MG_FD_202150 | JGI IMG/M metagenome (GOLD analysis project Ga0307440, IMG submission 202150) | Salt marsh sediment microbial communities from the Plum Island Ecosystem LTER, Massachusetts, United States - WE1604-10 | ecosystem: Environmental > Aquatic > Marine > Intertidal zone >... | reverse complement strand
ATGATTGAGCCCGTTCACGGCAGGCGTGCCCCGCGCTGCACGAAAAACCGGCTCGCCGGCAGGATTAGTCGCATGAGGATAAGTCCCGAAATAATGATCGAACGACACGTTTTCCTGGAAGATCACCACCACGTGCCGGATCGGCGTCTGCGTCTCCGGCCCATGGGGTCGCGCCGATGCACACGCCGAACTCAATGACAATGTGCTTCCCAAAGCAGCGGCGATTATGCCCGCCTGAGTACGTAATCTCATCTCATTACCTCCTCTGATAATTGGCAACACGAACCGCCGGACGCAAACGCCCAATACGTTTACCTGGACGGCTAGACGAGATTACATAATTAAAGTGACACGATCATGAAGATTTAGTGACTCCCTGTCATACAAGCGGCAACATTCCAGCGATGTGATCGACAACGCCTACGTGTGAGGGGAAAAGCAGCGGATCATTAATTCTCCCCCGAACCGCTACCACCCAAGCGCTGCAAGAAATGTTCGCGCGCCTGATTGATACTGCTGTGATATGGCGTATTCGAATACTCCGACAGCGCATGGGCTGCAACCGGGAAAGCAGCAGTCGCGCTACGTCCAAGTAACGTGGGTTGGCCCGGCTGATCCGGCAGGTGCGTAATCAGAAAGCCGGTCAATTGATACGGACCCGGCGCGTCGAGGCTGCGTAACACGCTGGCATGGCAGCGCAAACTCAGTTGATCGTCAGTGCCATCCAGGCGTCCTTCGGTAGTGAGATGCGCAATCGGCCGCTTGCCTTCCTGGCTGAACAAATTGGCCTGGACCCGGTAATAGCCGTCGTGCAGCACCTTGAACTCAAGCGGAATACGCAGCACGGCCCCGTCGACATAGGAATCCCCCACGCCGGTCAGGATGGCCTGAACCGGCTGGAAACGAAACGGCGCCAGTACCGAAACCGCCTGCGAACCTACCTGCGCCGTCACGCGGACTTGCAGCTCCTGCGGCCAGTCGTGATCCGTGGCGGCCGGTTCGCTACCGCTATAGGCCCGTTTATTACCGTGTTCTGCCGTAAGCCGAAGTGGGAAAACCGCCAATTCTTTCCGCTGCCGGGTCAAAATCGACGCCTCAACGGAGGCAATGATCCCGAGTTCGCGGGCGGGGGCACTGATGTGCGCCGTTACCCGAATCGGTTGGTCGGAGAACAACGTCGCATGCGGCAACGCCACCGATATATTCAGCGTCGTGCCATGAAGCGTAACCGGGAGTATTACCGGCGTATAGGCGTTAGGGTGCAACAAGGTCCATTGTTTGCTTGAGAGTGGAATGGACCAATCGGGGAAGCGCGCGCGCTTGGCATAGGCGTCGGCGATCGTTTGCCTATGCCGCGTTCCCGCTACCGGCAGCGTTACCCGCGATCTGCCCAAAGCCGCCTTCGCCCCATCCTGCCGGCCGGAGGGAGTCTCAGCGTTGGACGCAAGCCGTGCCGCAGGCTGCGTATCATGCAGCAGCAAAACTGTCGTTACGATGACAAGCCCCAGAACCACGACCGCCACCGCGACCAATAGAGACCGGCGCTTCATCCGCCAGTGCCCGGTGATGGCGAATACGGCATATAAAAAAGTGGGTCTTGCATGTGTCCCTCTATGCGTCGATTTTTTTAAACCTGCCACACCCCTGTGCCAATGGGTAGGGCTGTGCACGCAGTTATAGCAGCGGCAAAAGGTAAGCGTCAATCATAAATCGCTTCATTGAATAACCTTCCCGCATCCCCAAAACCCAGTCAAAATGCAGCCTGCAGACCGATTTCCTGCAAAATTTCTCAGGCCTGCTATATTTCAAACGGATGATTCAAAAAAGAGAGGAGGCTCTCATGGGACATATACGTGCCGCACTCTTTGTCGCTGCCGGTATGCTAATGACGGCGGCACTTCCCTTCAACACAGCTCATGCACAGTTGGCCGGCTATCCGGTCGTACTGGTGCATGGCTTTCAGGCATCCGACCTGCAAAACTGTCCGTCACCGTCACAGGTAAAAACCAACGGCTACCTCAACTGGCAGGCTTTCTGGGACGCCCACGCCGACGCCCGGATCGACTGGTCATCCTGCGATCGGGTGCAAACCAGCATCGCTCAGGAAACCTGGCCGGAACTGGAATCGCTATCCGAATCCGGGCTGTGCGCACAAGGCTGCGTCTTCATCACGCATTCCACCGGCGCGCTGGTGCTGCGCTACCTGCTGGCCAATCAGGCACATTGGTTGGAAAACGCCGGGTTGCAGCCCCTGAAGACGATTGCCGTACTGGACTTCGGCGGCGCCGACGGCGGCGACTCCCTGGCATCGATCGCCATCAACGTGGCCGCCAACAACGCCTGGTACCTGGATCCCGAGAAGGCCGCGATCAAGGCCTGGCTCGGCTACGACCTGTACGGCACCCAGAGCCTGGGCGTGCTGAACGACCTCGTGCCGTCAATGGCGCGCACCATTGCCACGGCCCCGACGTCCATCCCGCACCTGCGCTTCGCCGGCGGCGGCTGGGCCTATCTCGGCTTGACCAAGCCGTTCCTGCCCGGCCGTGACGACTCCGTTGTCGCATTGCAATCCTCGTGCGGGGCAGCGCAGTTCGGCAGCTACGACAGCTGCGTGCCCTATGAGACGATGGAGGGCAAACAGGCAAGCACCTCGGCACCGGCGGCACTCTGGTACAACTACTATGCGGTGCTGATGGGAGCCGACACCAACCACGGCGGACTGATCGGGACGCAGACGGGCAACACGCTCGTGCCGGCCTCCAACAATTTCAATGCCAACGGCTTGTGGGTTGGTTTCCCCACCGGAACAAGTGCAACGTTCAACTGGCTGACCTGGTCATGGGACCATTATGTTTTCGTGAAGAATTCCTCTTCACGTACCATGGCGGAAGTGGTTTTTGACAGTCTCAACTAAAGGGTTTCCAAAGTGACCAGCCGAAAGGCCCGGGGCGGGCAACCGCCCCGGCTTCCGTTTTCGCAGCGCTGCAGAGGAACCAACCGCGAGCTGAACAGGTTCGTTTCATGCATCAGCCCTCTCTACCAAGGAAAACACAAGCATGCATATCAAGAAGGCCGATCTTGATACCGCGGCCAGGGAAGGCATCATCGACTCCGATCAGGCCATGCGACTTTGGAAGCACCTCGGATCCGGCAGCCAGGAATCGGCCGAATTCAAAGCGGCACACATCCTTTACTATCTGGGCGGCTTTGTCGCCATGGGTGCGCTTACACTCTTCGTAACACTTGCCTGGGACAGTTGGAGCGGATGGCCGATGCTGCTTCTGGCGCTCGGCTTCGGCGCACTCGGCATCGCCCTGACAGAGCGTTTCGAGAAACGCAACTACGCCATTCCCTCGGCCGTTACCGTCACTTTTGCCGTAGCTACCGTGCCGCTTGCCGTCTACTCGGTACAACACATCCTCGGTTTCTGGACCGGTAACTCAAATCCCGTGAATTTTCATATTTACGTGGATTGGCGATGGATCTTCATGGAGTTGGCTACCCTTGCGGCTGCAACGATCGCACTCTGGCGCTACCGGATGCCCTTTACGACGCTTCTCGTCGCCTTGATGCTTTGGTACCTGACCATGGACCTGGTGCCCCTGATCATGGGTACAAACGTCATCGGGCACAATGATTTAGGGCGGTATCTATACTTGCGCAAACTGCTTTCGCTGTGGATGGGAGTTGCCATCATCCTGCTGGCCTTCTGGATCGACGTGCATAGCGGCCGCAAACACGATTACGCCTTCTGGATCTATCTTGCCGGCGTGGCCGCCTTCTGGGGCGGGTTGACGCTGATGAACTCCCACAGTGAATTTTCCAAGGCCATTTATTGCCTGATCAACCTTCTCATGCTTGCCGTTGGCGCCATCCTCATGCGACGCGTCTTCGCGGTATTCGGCGGCATCGGGATTGCAGTCTACCTCGGCCATCTTGCCAGTCTGTTCAAAAGCAGTTTGGTATTCCCCGTGGCACTCGCCTTCATCGGGCTTCTCATCATATTTGCCGGCATCGCATGGCAACACAACGAACAACGTCTGCATGATGCGCTTACGCATTTCTTGCCGATACCGGTGCGCAACCTCATTGTGTACATCCACAACTAGCTGTTCCGGCCCAACTTCCACGGCGCCGAGGGAAACGCGGCCGGCCCCCGACCATCCCCGTGAGTAGCTGCCGGGACTGTCAGGGCATCCAGACCCGCACTTACGGGAAATTCGAAATTTCCGTTTTCTGCGCAGCAGTCAGATCAGCCGCTACCGGCGTGCCCTTGAAGCAACCGATCATATACGGATATTCCTCGGTCAGCACATAGTGATACATCGTCACTTGCTGACCATGCCACATTACCGCGCTGGTTGTGCCATGGCAGGAGTCCAGATCGGTGTCGTGCAATGTCTTTCCCGTCGCCGGATCCTTTTCTCCGTATATACCGAAACCGTCGAGTGCGTATCCAACCAATCCGGACGTGTTCTCGTTCGGCATACACGGCGACGGGCCGTGGTAGTGGTACTGCCCTTTGCTTTGCGGATGGGCATGGCAACTGTCCTGCGTCTCGTGCGCCACAGCGTCATCACCGGCATCATCCAGGGCGTTGTAAATCGCAACGCCATTGACGGCAAACCCGATCATGCCCATAGGCACACAGGTCGCCGATGTGGCCACCTGGGGACTGGATGGCAGGGTCAGATCGATGCTTTGCGACAGAATGTAATTGGGGTTGGTGTCGTACTGGTAGGCTGGATCAGTCGTCTGAATCGGGAATATGCCCGACGGTTCGTCAGGCAGATTGTTGGATACGATGGTTGTCGTGGAACCCGATGTGCCGACCTGCGTATCGCCCACCCAGCTCACGCTCCCTTCCACGGCGACTTTCTGCGCGGGATACCAGTAATTGCCCTGTATCCAGGGGCCAGTATGCGGACTACCGGAAAAAGAGGTGACACAAGACATTAATTCGCCTTGCGTCGGGGTCAACGAAGTGAGCCCATCACCGAGCGGCAGAGCCCCGGAAGGCCATTGTGAACGTTCAAGGGTAATCGGAATAGAGGAGGATGTTGATGCCTGACTGCCGCTTCCACTGCCATCACCACCGCCGCACGCAGCCAGTGTTACCGTAAAAGTGCAAGTGGCTATAAACAGAATGTTTCGAATTGTATATTTCATGATTGTTTCCTTCAAAAACCAGGCTGTACGCATTCCATACTTGCTTTCGCTCAGAGCGCCATGAACAAGCACTACCGGGCATCATCAACTATGACCTGAATCCATACTTTTTTATCCCTGTTCTTCGTGGAAAACACTATGCTGCATGTGGTGCAACGGACCCATGCGGGGTAAATGTATGCAATTCCTGATCAAGGTCCTGATCTCGGCACTGATCGTTGCGGGCGTTGCCACCCTGGCCCGCCGCTATACGATTGCCGCAGCCCTGCTGGCCTCGCTGCCGCTGACTTCGCTCCTTGCGATCATCTGGTTATACGCCGACACGAGTGACCCGCGCCACGCCCGCGTAGCGAATACACGCCCCATGCGAAACCAGAACCGAGCATCAATCCCGCACCCCACAGCGGCGGCGCCGACAATCCCGGCAGGACCAGTATCACCAGTCCCGCGATCGCCACTGCAAACCCAAACCACTGGAGCAAACAGAAACGCTTACCCTTCCAAAGCCCGTAGCCGATCATCGTGGCCTGCACCGCCCCTGACACCAGGCGCAGGCTCGGGCAACTCGCCGCATCGATCCTCGTATCCACCAGTGCCGCACGGCACAACAACGAATTGGCGGCAAACGCCACCATCGTCAAAACCGTCAGCACAAAAACACGCAACGGAGTTATCACGGCGTCACCTGAAGATCGGGCTGCGATCATTTTTTCCCCGGAAGACCAAGAAATAGCTTGCCATTAAGCTCGAGTATGGCCTATCTTGTTCTACACCACAGGATCATAACAAGGCCGTGATAGTGAGAATTCAAACTGTCCCTCTCGTTAAAACAAGCCTCTTCTTCGCCCTGCTGACATTGTCGCTTCCGTTGCTGCTGCTCGGCGGCTGCAATTTCGTCGGGTCATCCTCGTCGAGCAGCACCCAATCCTGCGCCCGGGACTACTGGGTGTCCACCACCGGTAACGACACCTCCGGGGACGGCAGCGAAAGTGCCCCGTTCCAGACCCTGAACCGTGCCCGCCTGGCCGTGCGCAACGATTCTCACAGGGGGCACTGTACGATCGCCGTCAACGTCGAATCCGGCACCTACGCCCTTTCTGCGCCCGTGAAATTCGACGCCGGCGATTCGGGCACGGCCCACGCACCGGTGATCTACCAGGCGGCACCCGCCAACACGGCGCCGGTCATTATTTCCGGCGGCATTCCGGTTACGCTCACCTGCGTACAGAAGACCTGCAGCGGAACAGTCGCCGACCTGCCTCCCCATACCCTGCCCCGCCAGTTCTACGTCGACGGCGAGCGCGCCATTCGGGCACGCTCGAATGCCGGACAGGACGTCAATCCCCATTACATTAGGGTGAGCAACGGCTACGAGCAAGACATCCTCAATTTCCCACCGATACCAACCCTGACCCATCCTGAACTGGTGGAAGCGGTCACGGTCACTCAGTGGAAGATGATGCGCTGCCCGGCCACCAGCCTGTCCAACCTCACGCTCGCCATGGCACAGCCCTGTTGGAACAATGCCAACAGCTACCCGATCCCATGGAACTTCCAGCTCCTGAGCTGGCTTGAAAATGCACCCGAATTCCTGCTTGAACCCCACTCGGAGAACATGTGGTACCTGGACCCCTACAGCAAGGTACTAACCTATATGAACCCCGTCACCACAGCACCCAAAGATGAGATCCTGCCGGTGCTGCAGAGCCTGGTCGAACTGGTGGGAACACCGAGCGCTCCGGTTACCCACATCACCTTCAAGGGTCTGCAGTTCTCCTACGCCACGTGGATGGGCCCCAATCCCGTCGGCTGGCAGGGACCAGACTCGTCGGCACAGACCGATGTGGCTAATGGTTATGTCTCTGACCAGAGCGGCAACATCCTGAAGGGCAGCAACTATAAGCCGAACGTTATTGGCCACCAGAAGAACGTCTACAAGACCCCGGGTAACGTCACACTGCGCTACGCAAGGGACATCACCTTCGACGGCAATACTTTTTCCCACCTGGGCGGTGCCGCGCTCGACATGGACACCGGCAGCCAGGACAACCAGGTCGTTAACAACACCTTCACCGACATTTCTTCCGCCGCGATCGAGGTGGGCGGATTTACCCCGGAAGACATGCGGCCCGACAGCGCACAAGAAACCAGCGACAACCTGATCAAAAACAACGACATTTCCTATACCGGCAGGGATTACTACGATTCCGCCGCTATTTTCGTCGGCTTCACCACCGGCACGGTGGTCACCCACAACACCATCAACCACACGCCCTGGACCGGCATCGCGATCGGTTGGGGCTGGGGCCTGTTCGACAAGGGTAGCTTTCCCGGATTGCCTCACGCCACCCGCGGCATGTGGGGGCAGTACGACACGCCCACGATCGCCAGCAACAACGAAATCAGCAGCAACCTGATCGAGAACTTCCTGGAGAAGCTTTGGGACGGCGGCGCGATCTACGCCAACGGCTCGCAGGGCGAGAGCTTCCAAAACGGCTTGCTGCTCAAGCAGAACGTGGCCATAGACAAGCGGCCCGCGGCCGGAAGCAACATCTACTACACCGATGGCGGCAGCCGCTACATCACCCTCGAACAGAACGTATCGCTCTACGACCCTGTCGGGACCGTCGATTTCGGCCCCTGCGGGACGGGATCGTCGATCAGCCCACTCTGCCTGGGCACGGGCTTAGTGCCTTACGGCGCCGACATGGGCGGATGCCTTCCGGTCGGGCACCTCAAGTACATAGGGAATTATCTCGCGGACACGCTTACCTTTTTCGGCCCCCAGCTCTGCCACAACGACCTCATACCTCCGTACCCGATCGACCTGACGTTCAAGGATAATGTCCCGACAACCTCGATCTCGCAGGTGCCGAGCCAGATACTCGACCAAGCCGGAGTTCAGTAAACAGACCGAAGGGCCTCGTTCTCAACCTGGCGGCACGCGAGCCTCTGTCTGCTCCGTGCTCTTTGTTGTCGACCAGGGCTAGCCCTAAACTTCAATGAGCTTCGGAGCCAGGCAGCGGGTCGAGTGTACTCTCGTGTAAGTGCTGCCATCATCCAGTGATCGCAGTACCATCCGGTCCTTGGTGAGCGAGATGATTTTCGACCTGATGACATCGCCGACCCTGCCGAAGGCCGGGCCCGTAACTGCCGTAATTTTCGAAACCAGAATGCCATCCCGGATCTTCCAGGACAGATGCGTCTCCCCGACTACTTTCGAGCATGTGGCATCGGAAAACCAGAAAATCCGGTAGGTGCCGTCTCCGTAGAACCGTTCATGCATCGGCACCAGCCGATAGTCCGAACTGTATCCCGCGACGATCCAGCTCCCCACGATTTCCCTGCCGTAACACTGATCAGGCGTCAGCGGATTCAACAGCGCGCAAGCGCCCAATGCCGGGATTGCCGCCATGGCCAGAACAGTCCGCCTCATCCGATACTCTTAGTGTGCCTAACCCGACAGATCATAAATCATCACCTGCAGCCCCGTCCTGATTCCCTCCGAAAAAGGCTCAAAGCCCTGGTATGCATCCTGCTACACTCATAACAAGGCTGCTTAAAGCTGGGTGCGAATCAATGGATGATAGCGGGCAGACGAGACGCCGGGAAGATCGTGAGCGCATTGAGAAAGCCCAGAAGCTTCGGCTCAAACGCCTAGGGCTTGGCAACGTCGCCTATGCTATTTTTTCGATCATCACGGGATACCTGATGGTCGACGGGCAGGTCCTGATCAGCAGTGCATTTTTCGGAGGCTTATTGGGCCTTCTATTAGTCATCAATATAATTTTCGCGTTGCTGATCCACTCCGGTTTGAACCGCCATCTGCCGGACCCCAGCATGACCATGATTCAGATCATCGTGGTTCTGGCCGTGCAGTTACTGTTTTTCTCGTTGAGCCGCACGGTTTTCGCCGAAGACATCTACCTGATCGCTTTTATTATCGCCCTCCTGTTCGGCGCGCTCCAGCTCCGATGGCGTCAAATGGCGGCGCTGACAACCAGTGCCTTTACGGGTTTTGTCCTGCTCATGCTCTGGCACGACACCGGTCAGCACCATCTGTATGGGCAGATAGCCGCGCGTGCCTGCATCTACGGAATGCTATTGGCGTGGATTACCTTCTTCACCTCCTTCGTAAGCGGCCTGCGTTCGCGCTTGAGGGAGCGCAACATGCAATTGCGCCATGCCATGGAGCGAATTGAGGAGCTGGCGATCCAGGATGAATTGACGGGCGCTTACAACCGGCGCTTTATCCGGCAGAGTCTCGCACAGGAGGTGGAGCGGGCAAACAGGGCTGGCACACCGTTTTCCATCTGCCTGCTCGATATAGACCATTTCAAACAGTTCAATGACAAATTTGGCCACCTGATAGGGGATGCGGTTCTGCGAGAGCTGGTCATCCGGATTAAGCATTGCGTACGACGTCTGGATCAGCTGGGCAGCCTTCCGTTGTACGATCAGGTGGGACGGTTCGGCGGAGAGGAATTCCTGCTCGTGTTGCCCCTGACCCAGTTGGAGGGCGCGCGATTGTGTGCGGAACGCATGAGAGGGCGGGTAAGCAGCACGCCGTTCGCGACGGATGCGGGTGAACTGCGTGTGACGCTGTCTGCGGGGGTGGCAGAGTATATCCCGGGACAAAACATCGAAGCGCTGATCATGCGCGCCGACCAGGCACTCTACCGCGCCAAGGAATCCGGGCGCAACTGCGTTATGGCCGATGAGTCCACCTACTCAAAAGACTTCGAGGCATAGGCAGCCTGGATTCCTTCGCGCTACCAATCGGCCTCAGGGAGGCTAATCCGCGGATTATCCGGATTGTCGCTACTATATTTAGACGAAATGAAAATAAAGGAATTTCATTT
>Ga0307440_1001888_pt1 | contig 10034 bp, 13 predicted proteins | sample SalMarWE160410MG_FD_202150 | JGI IMG/M metagenome (GOLD analysis project Ga0307440, IMG submission 202150) | Salt marsh sediment microbial communities from the Plum Island Ecosystem LTER, Massachusetts, United States - WE1604-10 | ecosystem: Environmental > Aquatic > Marine > Intertidal zone >... | reverse complement strand
GCTTTCGGATGTTCCTTCAAAGGACGAAGCAGAAATTCTTTCTTTGGCAGATGACATCCTGAGAAAAATTGGAATAAAGCCGGTTATTCTTGTAAACAACAGAAGGCTTCTGAATGAAATTCTTGATGATTTGAAAATAAAGAGCAAACGCGAAGAAGTTCTCAGAGAAATTGACAGGTTTGACAAAGTTTCTGAATCTGAAATGAAATCAAATCTCAAAAAGTTAAAAGCTGAAAAAGTTCTTGATGCTCTGAAACAAGGGGAAGATTACTTTAACCAGTTTGAAGGATACAAGGATATTGTGAGCCTTATTGATTACTGTAGAATTTATGGCTTTGATGTCAAGTTTTCTCCGACTGTTGTCAGGGGTTTGAGTTATTACAATGGCACTGTTTTTGAGATAAAAGCTGAAGGGATAAAAGAAACCATTGTTGCAGGAGGGAGTTATATGTTCAATGATGTTCAATGTTCAGGGATTTCTTTCGGAATTGAAAGGCTCATGGCTGTTGAAAAGTTGAATGGGGAGAATGACAAGTATCTTGTTATTTCATTAAATCAGGACAGAGATGCAATAAAGCTTGCCCAAAGGCTGAGGTATCTTGGAAAGAGGGTTTCTGTATTTTATGGGAAGCCTTCAAAAGCCCTTGAATATGCAAATTCTTACAGATTTAACAAAGTTGTTTTCGTAGGAGAAAAAGAGGTCAATTCGTGGAGATTTAAAGTTAAAGACATGAAGAGCGGAAAGGAATCACTTCTGAACTTTGCAAGGCTTGAAAAAGAGAAGCTCTGATTAATAATAGTTTATAAATTCTGAAAACATATATCTTTATGGAACACGAGAGTCATGGCGCTTTGGGAATAATCTTCAAGAGGTTTATCGGTTTTATTGTTTTGATAATTTTTCTTATAGTCGCAAATATCCTTGTGAAGTATGTAAACAATTCGGTTTATACAAACGTCATAGGTTTTTTTAATTCAGTAATAGCACTTTTCATAATACTGCTTTTTATAGGAACAATAAATGAGATTTTGTGGAGCCTTAATTTTCCTTTCAATTTAATAGCTCCCGTGACAGGCGCAATTCTGAGCATTTTCATAGTTGACTTTTTCTACAGGTTGTGGCAACTGGTTCAGAGTTATGCAGACATACATGTTGAACTACCAATGGCAATAATCTATCCTTTTGTCTTTGTGGTTGTTCTTGTTCTGGGATACCTCAGCCTGCTTGCACGGGGAACGAAAACAAGTGAAGAGTGGAGAGAGCACATGAAAAAAGAAAAATCTGAATTGAAACGTGAAATGAAATCCATAAGGCCTGATAAGGAGAGGCATAGAGGAAAAGATAAAGTGACGTGGGAAGATGTTGGCGAAGAATTTAAATTTGCGTTATTTAATCTTGGGGTTTCGATAAATAAGGCTCTTGAAAGACGCAGAGAAAAGATTGGCAGGAAAAAGGACAAGAAGAAATGACAACGAGAGAATCCCGAGAAATAATTGAGAATATTTTGTACAATTTTGAACTGATAAATGAAATCTCAAAGTATATAACAAGGAACGTTAATGAGTTTGGAGAAAAGTATCGGGAAAGAGCGAGAGAACTTTTGCGGGAGCATGGTTATCTGACAGAAATTGTTAATGATTAATTTAGGGTATGATTTCCGGACCGAAGTATTTTTCAAATTCAAACTGTTTTTCTTTTACAACCCCTGAATCTATCAAGGATTTTATTTCAGGTGTTATTTCTCTGACTTTGTCTATGAAATGTTTTATCGTGTTACAAACCTGCTCTTCACCTTCGAGGGGCCAGAGTTTTGCATAGTTTGAATATAAACACCTGCCGCCGCAGAGGTCAAAGTATTTGCAGGGAGGGCACGGGTCTGTAACGGGTATTTGCTTCAATTGAAGAGGGTCTGAGTTTTTTATGTCTCCAACGTAAAAGTCTGTGATTCCGCCCATTATAGGGCATGCTGTTATCTTTCCGTCTGTTGTTATCGTATAATTCGCGTAACCGCTCCCGCATCTTAATTTACTAGGTTCATTTTTGTAAAAAGATTCAAACATTCCCAGAAAAGGATAGATTCTCAGAACATTTCCGTGCTTCATCTCTTCAACCCAATATTTTGCAAGTCTGGAGACTTCATAATTATATTTTTCTATGAAGTTTTTGACTGTATCAAAATCATAATCTGACTCGTAAAAACCCATATCCAACTGCCAGTGAACGGAATCAAATCCAATTTCAAATAAATGTTTGACTTGTTTTAGAAGGTCTGTGAAGCCATCAGTGAAACTTATAGTCATTCTGGCAACTATCTCTCCCTTGTATCCGTTTTCACGCAGAACTCTTAAGTTTTTCATTACTAAATCATAAGTTCCCCAGCCTCTGTTGAAGTCCGTCCTTTCTTTATTTCCGTCAATCGAAATCAGGATTTTTTCAAATCTGTTCGTGTATTGCTTCGGGAGCCTGAAAAGAATTTTTGCATTTGTCTGAATGTAATATTTCGCGGGAATTGAGTCCATTATGTCCATAATCATGTTCATGTTCATAAGCGGCTCGCCGCCGTAGAAGATTATTCTTGGATCAGGATCTTTTGAAATAAACTCTTTTAATTCATCAATTTTAACTTCAGACACAGGAGGGGCAGAAAAATCAAATTTGAATCTCTCATTCAGTTTTTCGCCAAATTCATGTTCTGATTTAAGATAGCAATATCTGCATCTTGAGTTGCAGGTTTCAATCAGTATTATATGAAAATACATGAAAAGTTTCAGAAAAGATTGTTTATAATACTTACTTAAATTATAATCCGTAATTGAATTTCACCCTTGGATGTTCTGCAAAATAATCATCTATTGCTTCACGAACGCTGTCCATAAGCCTCAACTCTCCCGGATTGATTTCATCAAGGCGGTCATATCCTGGAGTTTCAAAGACAAGGCTGTCGAAATACCTTCCTGATTTTCCGCCATGCTCAAATCTGAATTGCGTTCCTGCAAATGGTTTGAATCTTGTGATTCGCCCTGTGATATCACGCACATATTTATCATTTCTGCTGAAATATCCCTCTTGCTGGGGTGTTATTCCCTCGTTGAACTGACCAGCAATTTCAGCCTGATAAAAAACCCTTGCAGGGACATTTGCGGAAACATAGCTCATCAGGTCTTCTGCCCTTCGGAGATTAAGAATTCTGGGAAACTGGACAATTGTCTGCATTTCATAAGGAGTTGCTTCAAATTCGTCTCCATTTGTTCCACCATCCATAAAACTTGGGGTTGATGGGAATATATAAGGATTATTGCACTTGAAGGAAAGTTAATCTTCAAGCTCTGCGAAGTTTTCTATTATTTTTCTATTTCTCACTTCTGGATGGAAGACACATGCAAAGTGATTGTCATTCACATAAACTTTTGGAAGCACGGTCCAGTTGTGAAGCTCATAAACGGGAATTTTGTCTCCATGTTCAATTCCAAGAAAATCTTTGTCAAAACTTAGCTCCTTAAGACCAATCTCGGAATTTTTCTCCAGTTTTTCTCCCTGCATCAGACCCATTATATGAGAGCCTGCACAAATCCCGAGCACCGGCTTTTCATAGTCGTTGAGCCATGAGAATTTTTCAAGACCAGAAAGAAAGTCGTTATCTTTCAAACTTGTTCCTGTAATGATTATTTTGTCGGCATGTTTCCAGTCATGCTCACGCAAATCTTTGTAATTTTTAGTGTAGAATTTTGTTCCTGCTTTTGTGAGGATATCTTCAATTGGCTTGACAAACTCAAAATAATGGAGTTTTTCTTTGCAGACGTTTATGATTAAGATGGCCATTGTGAACTAAAGAAATAGGGATATTTAAGAGTTTCAATTTGTTGAAAAATAAAAAAGGAAGAAAAATAAATTTCCTTTAATCTAAACAATTTAGAACAGCTTATAGGTCGCACTTACAGTTGCTGTGACATCCTGTGTTGAAGGCGTTATTGAATCTGCTGCGGATTTTACGGTGCTTGCTTCTGCAACAGTTCCTGCTCCTGAGTACATTACCCATGGCACGTAGTTGTAGTTGTCTACATTAACATTTACAAGCTTTCCAACGCTCTTGCTAAATCCTAATGCAACTGCGTCAACCTTTGTCCTAGCGTCCTGTGCTGCGTCTTTAATTGCCTGGTTTTTGTATGTGCTCTGCAAGGCAGGAGAGAGCTCAAAGTCTATTGAACTTACACCTGCGTCCGCAGCTATTCCTGCATCTACAGTTTTTCCAAGCAAGTCTGTATTATTTGCAGACATTTCCACTGTTACTGTGTGTATTGCAGTGTATCCGTTGCTTGTTCTCTTTCCGTTGTTGTACTCATAATTTGGATTAACGCTGAAATACTGTGTTCCTATCTGGCTTTCGTTGAACCCCAATGCAATTAATGCGTCTTTCAAATTTGTGTAAATTTCATTGTTTGCGTCGCTTGCTACAGAAGGCGTTGAGCCGTTTGTCTGTATATTGAAATACACAGAAACTAAGTCAGGCGTAACTTTTACCGTTGAAGTTCCCTGGACTGTAACAGTATCCTGTGTGCTTGTTGACATTGGAACAAAAATGAACAGACTAAGCAAAGCCAGAAGGATTATAGTTCCTGAGACGATTCCTGTCACAACAATTGGCATGTTTTCTTTTTTCATTTTCCTTTTGACCTCCTTTCAACAATTTGTTAATATTGTGAAAGTTGTTCTGAAATATATACATTAGAGATATTTATAAATAAAGCGAAGAGTTCAAGAGTTTTAGAAGTAACCATAACAATAAATTTTATAAAACAAGGGTATGAGGTTAGCTTATGTCTGGAAGAAGCGGAGGCGGGGGAGACTCTTTGCCTGAAAGTGAAAGAAGATACAGTCAAGAAGAACTTGAATTTCTAGTTGGAGAAGGACAAAAGAGGCAGAATCAACTTTCAAGGGAAGATATTATAGACACGGGGAAACAGGTTTACATTGATGAAGGAATAATGAAGCAGGTTGTGATGGATTATGACGACGGCAAATTGAATCCTCTTGGAAGAGAAGGAAACCTGGAGTCTATTGCAACAACTTCTGAAGGAGAAAAAAGCAATGTTGAAGATAGCTCTTTCCTGAAGAATGTTGAGGAAGCAGCAGTAGGTTTACTAATTACACAAGTCAGAGCACCCCTCACGTTTCCGACTCATGTGAGGAAAGTATACGAATATGTCTCAAAAACAGGTTCAGAGGAAAGCTCTTTAGTGCAATTGTCTTTGACAGCGCTTGGGGTTGCTTTCACTACATTGCCTTCTTTTATTTTCTATAATACAGCATATAATGCATTGTTGGTTTCCAACCCGCAGGCTGCAGAATATTTTGTTGGATTTCAGGCCATGACTAACCTTGTAAGTCTTGCTTATGAAGGTGTAAGAGGAATTGTCAAAGTTGTTAAGAAAGCAAATGAAAAGAAGTCCGAAAGACTGGATAAGCCTTATAACAGTTATTAATTACAACTTTTTCCAGTTTACAATGGAAAGAATGGCAATTCCCAGCAAACCACCAACAAGGAACCACAGCCAAAGAGGTGTTGAAAATAAACCCATGTTTGAAGATGCCGTTACAACCTGTGTTGCATTTGACGCAACTTCAGGGGATGCAACGCCGGAAGCAACAAAACCTGGAACTGATGAGACTGAAACGGTATTTGTTGCTGATTTTACAAGAGTCTCCCCTCCATCTTTTACATATTGAAGCGAATTCGAAAGTGTTATTTTTTCATAAACCCATGAGGCGAAAGTTCCTGCTGCAGTTATCATAAATGCGGGAAGCAGGGATTTTATCTTGCTTGCACTTGATGATGATTTTCTCGGAGATATTATAATTGATTTATGAGAAATTTCATACATTATTATTTTCTTTCCTTTTTTGCTCCAGAAGAAGTTTTTCCTTTTCTGCACGAAACCAGACAGTATCAATTTCTTCATGTTGTAATCCATAGTATTCATTGGGATTTTTAGCGCATCTGAGATGTCTTTCTGCGAAGCTTCCTTAATCTCTGCCAGATATCCAATTATCCTTTTGCAGGTCTTTGAAGCCAGAACTTCTGCTACATGCTTTGACTTTTCATCTTCGAGAGATACGAGCATAAATTTGTCTGCAGGTTCTTTTTCATTATGTTGTGATGGCATGAAGTAGAAAAGAAGAAGGAATTTATAAATGATATGAAGGGTTCAAGAAGATTGGAACTTATCTAACCTCAACTTCTCTTCTCCAGCTGTTTTCACCTTCTTTAAAATCACGGTAGGTTTTGACGTGCAATCCATGACGAAATAGGGGACAATCTAAAACAAATGATTCAAACTCTCCGCCTTCCCCTGCAGAGGATATTTTGAATTGGGGGTCTTCATTGAGTTGCGTGATTTCTTTTATGAAGTTGTGGTCAAGCTTGCGACCAAGCCATCCTTTATCTAGAGGGTAAGCAAACACACCAACAATTATAACTTTGAAATGGTTTTTCAAGAGGTCGTGAAGAATTTCTTCCTGTGGCTTTTGCCAAAGAGGATTAAAACATTCTATGTCAAGCTTATTGCAAATCTTCTGAATTCTTGTGGCTTGATATACACTCTCTACCGCGCCTGTGACAACACCTTCAATTTTGTATTGCCTTATCGCTTTGCGTATTGCAAATTCCAAATCTTTCAATTCATCTTCTTTATGTCCAGGGGTTGTTTGTTCTATAATCGGTATGTTCATTGCTTCTGCCTGTTTTTTTGTCGCCGAGATTGAGGGGGTATGAAACATGTAACTTTCTTTGTTTGCAGAGTGAACTGAGATTAGGCAAGATAGTTCATAACCTGACTTTTTTGCCATGTAAGCTGCAAGTGTTGAATCTTTTCCTCCTGAGAAGAGAACTCCGAGTTTCATTTTTCTACCCAAATAAACTGAATCTTCTTTATTAATTTATTTCCTGAAGCAAATTTTCTTGCTGTCTCGATAAAATGGTTAGTTTCGGTTTCAGAAATTTCTTTAGTAGGTTTGTGGTAATAAAAAGACATTAAACCTTTTCCTTTTTCATTTCTCTGAAAAACATCCTTGAGATAAATATCAGCGAAAGCATATTCTCTTGAGACCTTCATTCCTTTTTCTTCAAAGCAATCAAAGATGTTAACTTTCTTTGTTTTCTTTCTCTTTTGAGGAATAAGAGCTTTTCTGAATTTCATGTCAGTGCTTTCAGGGTCTGTTCCAACAAAAAGAATTTTTCCCTTTTTATTAAGAGAATTTGTGAGAGATTCTGCAAGTTTCTTTCTGTCTTTTACATAACCCATTGAGTGTGAGAGAAGAATAAAATCTGAGTTTGGAATCTTTGTTTCCTCAGCTCCTTTGTTTATGAAATGAATTTTTTGCATAGTGTGAAATCTTTTTTTTAGAGTGTCTATTAGATTTGATGGCTCAATACAATAAACATCACAGTTAACTTTTTTAGACAAGAATTTTGTTATAGGATATGTAAGAATTCCTTCGCCTGCGCCAATGTCTGTAAAAATAAATCTTTCATAATTTTTTAGATTATAGCGCTTTTTTAATTGGGAAAGGATATTTTTTAGTTCTATCTTTTTTCCGCTGGTTTGCTGAAGGAAAATAGGAAATGCACCTTTCTGCGAATAAGAGGAATCATTCATTCACTATAAAAGTGCCAGAAGTTTTTAAGTTTATTCAGAAACTTATTAATCTCCGTTGGAACCAGAATTGTCTTCCTGAGTTTCTTCATTTTCCAAAGGTTCAGGATTTTCCAGTTCTTCAAGTTCACGGCCGAATTCTTCAATTAAATCTGCAAAGAAATTTGGATTTCTCTTAAAGTAAAGTTTTCTGGGCCATATCTGAATCTCTGAGAAATGATGATCTTGGACCATCCAGATTCTTCTTTGGCTTTCAAGCTGCAGCAGTATCATGAATGAAAAGAGACGGTCTTCCTTGTCTTGCCCAATAAGTTCTGTGAAAGGAATGCTCTCTTTGTAATTTTCCTTTATTTGTTCGAGGAGTCTTTCGTATATTTCTCTTGATTTGTTCTGAGGATTGAATTTTCTTTTTGGAAGTGAAACTGAAGTTTCCCTTAGGGCATTGCTGTTGAGAATTTCTTTCTTTATCCTTCTGTTTTCTGTAACTATTGCTTTGTTAAGTGATTCTATCAACTCACTAAGAGAAACCCTCTTGAAACGAGGCATAGGGCTTTTTGGGACAAGTTCAGGCAGGTCATCAATATCGACCTCACTCCAATCAATCTGCCTTATTAGTTTTTCATCAGGTTTTGTTCCAAAGAGTATTTCATCGATGCTTTTCAGGTATTTGCTGAGTATTAATTCAGACTTTATCCTTAAAAGGAAAGCTGCTGCAAGAAGCACTTTGCTTGAAACGAAAAAATCTTCTTCTTCAAGCTGTCTTATCTTGTCAAGATATCTGTTTGATAAAACTCCGAGATCAATATCCCAAGGATCAAGCTGTTCCGTGTTAATTAAATCATAAATAATTTCCTGCCAGCTGATTTCACGTGAAAAAAGAATATCATGAATTTGCTCTTGGTTTGTTTTTCCATTTACATGAATTTCGGGAGCTTCGTTGTTCTCATGAGTTTCAGCAGAAATATCACCCTCTTCCATGTCTGATATAAAGAAGGTTAATTTATAAAATTGTGCCAAGGGCAAATAATAAAAATATTCCCTTCCAAGAAGTTTTATGGAAAAGGGGCTGAAAAAAATGCTCTCAATGAAAGGGGATGAAAACATTCTTGTATCTGCAGTTTTTATAAAAAACAACAGCATCCTTCTCGGACTTAATGATTCAAAAGGGAAGAAAAAAGAGTTTTGGGCCTGCCCAAACAGCAAATGCAAAAAAGGTGAAATTCTCAAGAAAGCGGTTAAAAGAACAGTGATTGAGGAGACAGGAATAAAGAAAATAAAAATTATGAAATTTTTAGGAGAATTTGATGATGAAATTAAGATGCCGCTATTCTTGTGTGAGACGTTTCAGTTCCCTGCGTTAAAGGACAGAAAGATTAAAGAATGGAGATGGTTTAAGCTTGATAAGATTCCAAAGAACTTTATTAATCAAGGTCTTAAAAGAGTCATATTGGGTGTAGTACCTATAAATAAACATAGTGCCTAAAAGTTGTTTCCGGAAGAGGGACAAATTACTACTTAATCAGAATACGCACTTGTCATTATTAAGAGGTAACAAAACCGAAAGATTTATATATAAGCCAGTGCTCTAATTAATATCACCTCTTTTTCCCCAGGAGAGGCTTCAAGTCTACTCTTTTGTTGGCTTGAAGAATCTCCCAGGGTTTCATAATCATCTTTTCTTAATCATTAATGATATTCAAAAAAAGTCGTGGAGCAAGTTAATCTTGAATTTTTATTTTTATGAGATTAGCTCCCGCGCATTATATTAATTTTAGTTATCCCGGCCCAATTTCAAGGAGGTCCATGAATTTGCTGTAATGAAATTTTGCGTCCCTGAAAGAATCAGATTGCTCAATTTTCATGTGATATTCTTCTGACATCCTGTTTGCTTCGTTTGTTATCCAATGAATTAATCTTGACTTTTCAAATGGCACTGAGGGATCTTCATCGGGCTGCCCAGTCCAAATTGCAATTCTTTTATTTTCTTCATTCACCCCAGAGAGAACCATGTTCTCACCCTCATAAAAATATTCTGTATGAGTATACATTGAATTGTTTTTCTTATGCGGAACCCTCTTCCCATTTTCATAAACCTGATTTGTTATTGTAAATTGTCCGGGGGAACCTGATGTTATTGGAGACACAACATCAAGATAAAGACGTTCATCAAGAACTTCTGCCATTGGTATGCTTAGAAAAGATTCTTTTTAAGAATTATAGCTCTCAAAAGACATTGTTGGAGAAAATGAAATTACTTAGCAGCTGCTTCCGGCTTTGCCTTTGATTTAAATTCTGCGTAATGGCACTTTCCGCAATAAGCCCTGTCACCTGAAACAAGAAGGAAAACTCCTGGTCCGCATCTTGGGCAGACATTCTTTCTTGTA
>Ga0307440_1001887_pt1 | contig 10036 bp, 11 predicted proteins | sample SalMarWE160410MG_FD_202150 | JGI IMG/M metagenome (GOLD analysis project Ga0307440, IMG submission 202150) | Salt marsh sediment microbial communities from the Plum Island Ecosystem LTER, Massachusetts, United States - WE1604-10 | ecosystem: Environmental > Aquatic > Marine > Intertidal zone >... | reverse complement strand
TCTAAAGAGATGTCCAAACGAGCACTTTTGATAGGAATTAATTATAAAGGAACTTCAAACCAGCTTTCAGGTTGTATTGATGATGTCGAAAATGCTAAGAAACTCCTCCTCAAAAAAGGTTATACTAAAGATCATATCACAATGATGACTGACGACACACCCATTAAACCAACAAAGACAAATATTCTTAGGGAAATTTTCACCTTAATTATGTCCGGAGATCAACAGCTATATATTCATTATTCAGGACATGGAGGAAGTGTACGTGACACTTCAGGTGATGAAAAGGATGGTAAAGATGAATGTATATTCCCACTCGATTCTATAGGAAATTGGAAGAAAATTATTTTAGACGATGAATGGAGAGGCCTTTTAAGGTTCCTCAAAAAAGACCAAAATCTATTTGTGGTTATGGACTGTTGTCATTCAGGAACAGGAATGGATTTAGCATATAGTTTATATCAGCGCTTTGGTTGGTTATCAACAAACCTACAGATGGTTAGGGATAAACATTACAGTAAAACTAAGTGTCAAGTTGTTATGCTTAGCGGTTGTTTGGATCCACAAACATCAGCGGACGCTTGGGAAGAAAATCAAGCTCAAGGAGCATTAACTTACGCTTTTATAAAGATGATGAAAAGTAGCAAAAAAATCTCTTATCATGACCTGGTATTAGGTGTAAGAAAGCTTCTAAAGAGTAAAGGATATGCTCAAATTCCAACCTTATCTTCTGGTAGAAATTTAAACTTATCCTCTTCAGTTAAGATTTGAAAATCACTTTATCTAAACCAAAAGTAAAATGGTAGAATCAGAAATTCCTCTTGAAGAAAAACATGGGAAAAAATCTTCTCACACAAGAGTTTTTGTAGTCAACCCTTGGTTCCTTTTTGGACTCTTTGCTTTAGCGTACATAGCTTTTGATTTCTTTTCTAAAGCAAGCGAAGATCTTCTCTTAAGACGCTTGGGACAGAAAAGTTTCACTTGGAAGGGTTATCTTACAATTTCTATCTTTCTGTTGGTTGTTCTGTATTTAGTTACCCATTGGACTCGTGTTCCATTGATCGATTTTGAACAGATTTGAACATATCCACTTCAGAATTTTTAACTTCAATAAGTTAAAAATATATAAGAGGCGATAGTAATATGTCTTATATACCTGGTGCTGGTATTAAGAAAGCGCTCAATCAACTTGAGGGACCTATTTATCCCGATATCAAGAAAGGTCCCCCTCGCTTCAAATGGAGCGGAAAACATTGGCTTGCTGATCCTGCTGTTATGCGGGACACAGAACAAATTACTCAGTTCTACGAACCAGCTATATTGGCACAAGCTAGAGATTACAATCAAACAGTTTACGGCCAAAGCAGTCACAAAGATATAGTTAATGCAGCCTTTAGGCCACCTTTAATTGATCCTATAGAAGACATATATCCTTTGACTAGGATACCAGCTACTTCGAAAACCATTATCCCTAGAATTAATCCTGGAACCGCTTTTGCAGATGGAACTTCAGGTTACAGTGCGAGGAATCAACGAATTAATAATATAGAAAAGCATTTAACGGACAGAATAAAAGCAGGTGAATGGAGACCAACATTCTTTGCTCCTATAGATGTCCCTGTAGATAATTCAGTTCTTCCTGATCTTGAAATGACTATTCCTTCAGTGTCAGCTAGTGCAGGATATATTTTCCCTACATTTGATGCTCCTACACCTGAGGTACAACTAGATTACGAACAGATTAATCCTTTGCTCGACCCAGGTAAAACAACTACAGTTACAATAGATGGTTCTTCAGGGCGAGAAGGAATAGAATTATATGATAATAGACCTCAAGTTTCTGCAACAGCTGGTGTGAACACTCCAGTGCAAATTAATGGTCCTACTCAAGAAACTTTCCTTTATTTACCTGAAAATCGACCTCAAGTTTCTGCAACAGCTGGTATGAATACCCCTCTCCAGCTTAATGGAGATATAGTTGAAACACAATTGAATTTAGATTATAACAGACCAGCAGTATCTGCTGGAGCAGGAATGAATACTCCAATACAGTTAAATGCTCCTCAAGAGACAGAAATACAACTAGAATCACAAATAAACGCACCTATGTGTGTCGTTAATCCAGGAGCTGAAGACAACTTCAAGTATAGAATGGACCCTGCTAGAAATCCAGAAGACTACATTCAAGAAAGCCATCCAAGGTATTCTTACGTAGTACCAGCTACTTCACCTGCTTATAGGGCTCAGAATGAACTCACATACAGACCGCCACTTCGGGAAAAACTTCAACCTCTTAAACATTACGGACAAATTAGTCATTCTAGTGCTATCCCACAAGCAGGAATAGGTCAACCTATAATGGGCAGATCTCAAACTCCGCGAAAAGCTGTTTATAGTTTTTAAGGTACTTGTAAAAGACATGACTGAAAATTTGATAAAAAAAAGAACTTTTGTTCTCTATTGTGAATATGATGAGAAAAAAAAGACCATTACAGTTACAGAAAATGGTCTACAATTCCCTATGCGAAATAGCAATGTCTTCATTCCTTACATATGCATAACTCAAGTGAAATGTTATAGATTTTGGCCTCACCTGTGCGGATGTGAGGATCTCATCCATATTGGAACTTCAGACAAACACTACTATTTCAGTGGCAGAAAAGCGTCAAAATTAGAAAAAGCTATATCTGAAGAGATGCCTGAAGTTGAGACTTTATTGTAATTCATTTTAGTGGAAAATGAATGTTGATACTGGCCTAATTATACAATGATGTCCTTCTTCATAACATTTTGAATAAATTTAACAGCGTTCATATCAGTCTCCGTTTCAAACCGTTTCATAGTATAGGCAATCTCCTTTAGAATTTCAGGCTTTTCAAGAATTTTTCCCATTACAGAGAGTTGTTTTTTAGTTATTAGATTCGAATGCAGGACCTTTTTGTCATAATGCATGCACGCTAAGACTATGCATATAAATCCCAAACGTTCGGGATCTCTTCTATCCTTTTTATCTAGTGTTATTAGTAGAAGAGTTATAAAAAGGGCCAACTTTTGAACTTCAGGCGGATATAAAGATCCGTAAAGTTTGATGTAATCGACTGGGCAACTGAGTATTATATTGAATTGAAGTGTGGTTAATATTTCGTTTCTCATTGAATTTATGGTTTCTTTATCCGATGAGGTTTCCGATGCAATTTGGCTCCTTTCTATGGAAAGATCTCCTCTTATTTCGCTAGCTATCCAGACACAAGTTCCTGCAATCGCTTGTAAATTTCCTCTGTGTAGCTTTTTCTTAGTTGAGATAAGACTTAATAATTGCCAAGCATATGAAAGTTCCTCTACAGTAGAATCAGAATGGTCAGTGATTTCTACCATCCAATCTTCTACCGTTCGAAAATCTTTTTCATCGGTTGTATATCCGTTCTTAGGAAATTTAGGTCTTCTAAAGTTAAGATTCTCTATACAACCTCTGAGAGGGTATTCTAAATCCTTGTCTCTAACGCTATCAAAAATAGGATTAAGTAGAATTTCATAAGCTGTCTTTCGCCCCTCAGGATTATAAACAAGAAGATCGTTAAGAATCTCTTTCCATTCACCCAAATCGTCAAAGAGATTATCCCGGCGGGTATATGTGCGAAACTCTGTATAATAATTATATTTGGGTAAAAGATCTACTTTAGGCCATTCTGTTGTTGTAACTGTCCCTAGTTTTTCAGAGATAGTCTGAAGCAGATGCATTTCATCATCTCCTGTAACGAAAGGGTATCCCTTTAATAGTTCAAAAATAATGCAACCTACAGACCACATATCTGAAGCTAAAACGTGAAGATTGCTTCCAAGAAGTAATTCAGGAGGTCTATACCAGAGTGTACCTACAGGCGAAACTAGAGTTTTGCCTGGTCTAGAGCATCTAAGAGCATCTGCTGCTCCAAAATCCGCTATTTTTAATATACATTCATCAAAAACCAAGAGATTTTGGGGTTTAAGATCTCTATGTTCAATATCCTGAGAATGCATATATGATATTCCACAGAGAAGCTGGTACACAAGCTTTACCTTATTTTTACATTCTTTAACAGACGCGATAGAAGTTCCATACTCTGCATATTTCATTACAATACCTATCTTCTTTCCATCCGAAACGATATCTATAATTTTGATGATATTAGGATGATTAAGAGCTTTTAGGACAGCTATTTCAGTTATAGCTTCTGAGTCGTACCTTTGCCACTTAATTGCAAACATTTCTTCCCCTCTTTTATAGAGACTTACTACTCCAAGGGCTCCAGCTCCAAGTCTTCTCCAATATTTGCCATAGAATCCGATCTCTCTGTATTCAAAATCCTTCATTCTTATTACTAGTATACATTTTTTCCCAAAATTCTTAAGAGGTAAAGCTATTCATTTTCTATTAAAATGAATGTTAATAAAGTTCTATTCCTTCTTTTATAAGATATCTTATAAGATTATTGGCTCTTGAATCTGTTGTTCTAACAATATCAAATATGAAACGTTCTTTCCAACGAATCCAAAGTTTAATATGCGTTTTCCCATCATCAGAGCGGAAAAATTCTATCCCAGGAAATTCAGGAACTCCATGTTCCTCTTTTGGATTCCACCAATCCCATAACTTTAACCCTGGAAGAGGTTTATATGCCCGAATATCATCGGTTAATTCCGTAATCATCCATTTTGGTTTGCGTTTTCTCTTCATCTGTTTGATTAGCTCTTTGAAAGTTTGTTGTTGTTCAGGAGTCAGGTCTTTGATCTTTATATTTGGAGCTCTTCTAAGAAGATCAATAATTAAAAATGTAGCAGGACTGGCTTCATCGACTATGATTCGATCTGTAATTTCTGTGACATCTTCAGATATAGAACGATACTTCTTTAACACCTGTTGATAACACTTCTGAATATTTTCATAGTCTCGCAGATCCCAGACTCTCGGATCGGATTCGTCAAACATAAATTCAGGTTCCATTACTCATTTGCTCATAGAAAAAAAATCTGTACTTCTATCTTCTTTAAAGAAAGCCTCATTGTAACAAATCTTAATATTCTTCTCATATGAGAAGAATTGTACTAGACATAACTATCCATTCTTATTCTTCTAGAAGCAAACTGCATAACTTTGGGGTCATGTGTAATGATGATAGTCGTTCTATCTTGACTCATCATCCTTAAGATTCTTAGTACTTGGTCTCGTGAATTTTCATCGAGTGATGCTGTAGGTTCATCAAAGATAATAACAGGTCCATCTCTGAACAAAAATCTCAAGAAATAAACCACTTGTCTTTGACCTCCAGAAAGCATACTACCATTTTTCCCTGCTGATCGTTCTAGATCGGTTTCTTGAATCTGTGTGATTTGTAGCCCTCTCAGAGCATTCACAACATCTTCTTTTGTAGCATTTGTACCGTAAGTGATATTGTCTAAAATAGACCTGTTAAAGAGGCGTGGCATCTGAGGGACGTAAATTATTTGTCTACGCAAATCGTCGCAATCTATGTCTTGAAGATTATTTCCGTCAAGGAAAATAGAACCTTCGTAGGGCATCAATTTAACTAAAGCTTTAGTAAACGTAGATTTTCCGCATCCTGTTTTCCCTATAATAGCCACAGTTTCGCCTCCTTTGATATGAAGCTCTGGAATATTTAAAATTGGACGAGACCCATAACCAACCTTTAAATTTTTAACTATGATTTCACCTTTATGGACCTTGCCCAAAGGTCGTCCTGGAACAGGAGGCATACCTATTTCATTCATGGCCTCCTGGGCTCGATAAAGTACACCTATGTCTGCTGTGAATTCTCTTATTTCCCTAGAAGCATTTTCCATCATTCTAATTACGAAAAGAGTGATGATGAGAACAGAAGACAAAGAACCTAAAGTCAACTCTCCTTTTGTGTACAATTTAAAAGCATAACCATTCAACAAAACGAATATTATCATATAAGTAATGTTAAATATGGTTCTATATTTAGCAGAACAGTTCATAGCATCTTCATAACTCTTATTCAATTCGAGAAGGCGTTTTTCTAGACGAATTAACTCTTCTTCACCTGTACCCGATGAATAGACATTGAGCATATTGGTTAAAAGATCTGCCATCTCTTCATTTATGTCTAAGTATAATCTCTCTTTGCGGTCTAAGAGAATGGAACAGCTTTTATAGAAATTATATAATAAGACTCCAAAACAAGCAATTCCCACAAGATAGATCATACCTAAATGAGGGTGGACATAAAATAAATAACACATCGTGGAAATAACAACCAGAAATACAGGTAAAACAAAATGTCTAGATTGATAGAATAAATCACCTACTATAGTAGGTATAACTGCTATCTCTGTTAAATATCTTCCTACTTCAGGATCACTATAATTTCCCTTGTGAGCTTCTAAAATTCGTGAAACTAGAGCTTTTCTAATATGGGATTGGAGTTCTGGGAGAAAAGTAGAATCTAAAACGTCTAATCTATTTATGAGGACTTGTTTAAGCGCCCATAGGACTAAAACAATTGTTATAGTTCGTCTTGTCTTCTTCCAGATATTTGTTCTTTTGGATTTAGAAGCCTGTTCAATGACTTGACCGTAGTAGTACGGAAGTACTACATCATTAATAGGGAATGCCAGTGAAAGGAAAAAATACTTTACTAATGAAACCTTATTCTCCTTTGCAAAATCTTTGAGAACCTGGCTAATCCGGAACTCCATTATTATCACTGTATAAACTTTTCTACTTCAAGAGGTAGAAAACTCTTAAAATAGAATTCGAGAATCTTGCTCTCTAGCAAATGAACTCTGCAGAGGATGGAGTTTTTGATTACGATCGTTTAAGTTATACAATCGATTCTGTGTTAAGAGACGACTCTAGGTACAACCAGAGAAACAAACCATGGGTAATTCAGAATATGTTACCTACAGAATTCCTATTGTACTACTCTCCTCAATTTTCGGGTGAATCTATATCTTTAGGTTCAATTCGACCTCAAGATACTAAGGTTTTCCCTCCTAAAAAGTTTGAAACTGGTGATAAATTATACGTGATGTATAGGTCCAAATCAGAAGGTAAAAACTATATGGCTATGCTTCCACATACATTTCAAAGTCAGTGGAAACGTATTAAGATCGGTGATGTTGTCTATAGATCTTGGGATGGTGGAAGACAATACTTTACATCTTTTGCTGATATTTCTGGTTTGATGCTTCATAATGATCTTCTTTTTCCACTTAATGTATATTTCAAAGGTAACCTTATAGGTCAAATGACAGGTTATGACGGTATGACCAATTTGGGAGGAAGTGGAGCTAGTCTATATGTAGACAATGATCGAGAAGGCTTCCGATTAGGTGATCAATTGACATTTGGTTATTCTATGGAAGATAATAAAGATATCTTATTTACCATCACTCTGAAGGACAATCACGCATATCATGTTCACATAGGAAAAATTAGCGTAGGAGAACCAGAAAATCTACCCGATACTTATGCCTATAGTGTGAATGTGCCACCTCAAACAGGTTACACTTTCTATGTACCTATAGGTAGGTATAATTCTGTTGCTACAAATATTACTGCTCCAATTTAGGACAACACCACCACCTTGTTTTAGGTTGAATATGAGTAGGTTCAACTTGTTTGAGAATCAATTGAATGATTTCCAATGGAAGTTTTTGTATTATACAATTCTTATCATACCAACCTGAAATAAAGGTATAAAAATTATTATAAAATCTTATATTTCTCCAGAACTTACTAGAAGACAAAAAAATTAATCGGGTGGGATTGAATGGTAAAGAACTGTACACATCTTCGCGAGTATAAAATACACTTCCACAATCACACATAAAATAAGGCAGTATCTCTTGAGTTGTTTTACTTTCTGCAAATTGGAGTTCTGTCATTTTACTTAATATATTCATGGGGTAACCCCATGAATCATTTTCTTTTATTTAGAGTTAAGTTCCTTGTAACATTTTCTGCATACAGGTATATATGTTTCTACTCCTCCTACCTGAACTTGACCTTTAGATTTAACTAAACGATGAGTAAAGATAGCGTTACTTATCTTTCTTTTTTTAGCCTGAGCACAAGGTAGACAATAGGATGTCAGATTTACAAAACTATCGGCCAATGGTTGAAGGTCTAACATTTGTCCAAATTTTTTCCGACGAAAGTCACCTGTTAACCCAGCTACAATCACTTTCTTGTTTAGATCTTCAACCCACCTTGAAATAACCTGTACAAGTTCCGGATAGAATTGAGCCTCATCTACACCTATAATATCAAATTCTTTAATATCTTCAGTTATCTTTTCTAAACAATTAGAACTCAAAAATTTTATTTTACCTTCTTCTAAGGTCTTTTTATATAGAGGATTATGAGTAGAAAAAGAATCTGAACTACGGGTATCTAACGAATGATTAATGTAGACTACTCTGAAACCAATTGCTTCATCAATAAGAAGTCTACGTAGAATTTCGCTAGTCTTACCACTAAACATTGGACCACTAATAAGGTCCAGAGAACCAATTTTATCTGCATCCATAGTCATCTTTTATGAGTGGTCTTATCTTTTGGTATTCATTTTTTCAACTCAATCCATAATAACTTCTTCAACATAATTGGTATCATAACGTTTCTTCCCCCATTCTCGGTACTCTTTACATCCAAATTTCCAATTAGGAAGTTTCTTTGTTTTCATCCAAAAGATAGTGTCTTCCATTTGATTAGACTGACTTCTCTTCTTAAATACAAGACATGTATAGTCTCCTGTTATCGCATCCATAAGTTGACAGAAGTTAGAATAGGATCCTGCCATCCCTCCAAAATTATTATAAAGTTTCTTACGTTCAATTTCTTCTGGTTCTCTGAAGATGCAAACATAGGAAACAGACTTCCTAATGGCTGGAGGCATATCTATAGCATATTGTATACCTATCATACAGAGTTGATGCCAATGTTGAGATCCTAACTTAAAAAGATTTAATACGGTTTTTGTTCTAAATATCTTAGGATCATCTGGGTCGTCAATAACATTAACAGCGTAATTTCCTGGATAACCTTTGCCGTTTTCTATCTCACAAGTCCTCTGACGCACAATATGAGATTTTTCTTCCTCTTCGCTGTAATAATTTGATGTAAATAAAGGATGTGTGATGGTACAAAATCTCTTATATCCACTCTCGGTTCCTATAAATGAACGAGCTACAGGATATCTATGTTTAAGATAATACATGATAGTCTCTATTCCTGTTGTTTTACCGCTACCTGGTGGACCCACAAAAATCATAGTACAGCTCCACGGCAAATCTTCTATCTTCATCTCCTTAATCTCAACTCTTTGGGTTTCCATTTAACAGAGGTTTCAAAGTCCTCTAATCTATTTCATTAGTAGATTTTTTTTGACATATCTTTTTAAATGCTACTTTTGATTGCTTTCATCATTGTTATTATTTTCATATTGTGTTGGAACTATAAAGAAGGATTTGGAGGTCATGGAGGAGGTTGGCATGGACATGGTGGTTGGCATGGACATGGTGGGTGGGGAAGAAGAGGATGGGGAAGAAGAGGATGGGGACGAGGACGAGGATTGGGTTGGGGGTACTATAACTGGCCCTACTATTATGGAGCATCTTCCTGTTATGGCGTACCTGCTGGAGACCCATGTGCCCCTGGTTATTATCGTACTCAAGATGCATTTGGACATGACATCTGTTGTTAAGGTTTCAAAATTCGCTGATTGTTATTTTACCTTTGGTAAAAATAATCCTGAGCATAAGTAATCGTGATTATGGATAACACTAAACTTTGGATCATAACCGGAATCACAGTTGTAGTTGCTTTCGTTGTTTACTTCTGTTTCTGGAAAAAAAGTAAAAAGAAAGAAGGCTATGTCGCTGCTGGGGGCTTAGATCATGTAGGAGCTCTCTTGGATGATCAATATGACTTAATTCATGCTCCAGACTCTGAAGTCCCTGCTTCTCACTTTGCTGATTTAGTGGCAGAAGGAGGTGACCATCTTCAATATGT
>Ga0307440_1001885_pt1 | contig 10043 bp, 9 predicted proteins | sample SalMarWE160410MG_FD_202150 | JGI IMG/M metagenome (GOLD analysis project Ga0307440, IMG submission 202150) | Salt marsh sediment microbial communities from the Plum Island Ecosystem LTER, Massachusetts, United States - WE1604-10 | ecosystem: Environmental > Aquatic > Marine > Intertidal zone >... | reverse complement strand
GCTCCGGCCTCGGGCGTGGCGATCAAGATCGAGGATGGAGACGGCTACGATCGGGGTACGTGGGCTGCGTCGGTGGAGGCCCTTCGTCAGGCCGGCGTGCTCGAAGGGCAGACGCTCCGCGTGCTGGCTCGCTATCACCACCCGCAGTACCTCGATCCACACGGCCGAACCGCCGCCGAGGCCGTTCCGGCATTCGATCTCGCACCGGTTGGGGAGCTCACCGGCTGACGAGCCGGTGAGCCGGCGGAGGGCGTCCCATGACCTTCCAGGGAGATCCGTACCGGGTCCTCGGCGTGGCACCCGGCGCGTCACTGAACGAGATCCGTTCCGCGTACCGGCGGCTGGCAAAGCAGTACCACCCCGATGCCGCCGGCGAGCGCGCGCTGACCCGGTTCCTCGCGATCCAGGCGGCGTATGAGCGTCTGGTCGACGGCGATGGGCGCCTGCGAAGGGGTGGGGGAGCCGGTCGCGCAGCCAGTGCGGGGCAGCCGCCGTCCGAGCCGTGGAGGGCCGATCCTGCCAGAGCGCGGGCGTCACGTGACGCCTGGCGGGCCCGGTGGGCCGGACACGGTGCCGCGACGAGGGATCGAGCGAGGACCGGAGGGGAGCGGGCGGCCCCCGGAGCCGGCGCGGACCAAGGGTCCGGCGCGGACCAAGGGGCCGGCGCCCGTAACCGGCACGGGACGGGGACCACGGAAGGTCCGGCGTCGACGGCCCGTGGCGGACCGGGGGAGCGTGGACCGCGTCGCGGACCGCGGAAGGCGACGCCGGGGTCCACGACCTATGACGAGGCGACCGAGAACGCTCGAGATCCCGAGTGGGACGGCGGATCGTGGTACGGGCCGTCGCTGCGCACGTACTGGACGATCAATCCCCGGGAGTACGCCGATCCGCGCAAGCATGGTCCCGAGTACCAGGAGCGGGCCCGACGAGCCGGGTCGCGAGCGGAGGACGTGGTGCATGAGCGTCGCGCCGGCGTGGACGAGGGTCCGGCGCCGGACGCCGGCCGGGCACGCGAGCGTGGCACCGGGTCATGGACCTACGCCACGGACTCCGGCACGGCGGACTGGGAGGCAGGGGAATCCCCCCGTCCTCGTGCCGGCGGGGCTGCAGGTGCCACCTTTGCCTCGCCCTCCGACGCGACCGCATCCGGATCAGCGACCCGATCGTCGACGTCCCGGCCCCATGAGCCGGACCAGGTCACCCGGCCGCTGCCGGACCTGGAGTCGCTCGCCCGCCAGGCGGCACCGCGCCACCTGCTGGACCTTGCCCACCGGCCCGACCGGCGGTGGCGATTCTTCCTCGCACTGGTCGGCTGGCCGCCGATCGGCTTCGCCGTTGGCTCCCTGCTCACCTCGGTGACCGGTTGCGCGCAGTTCGCCGCCTCGTGCCCCGAGCCCGTGCCCACCCTGGCGCTGCTCATCCAGCCCGTCATCGTCGTGGCCCTGGTCCTCGTCCCGACGGCTGCGGCGCTGGCGGCGTTCGGCTCGATCGCGGGGCTCGCCGCGGCCGTGCCGCTCGCAGCCGTGCTGGCGGTGGGGTCCGGGTCGGACGGCCGGGCCGGCGCACCGGTGCTCGGCATCCTGGTTTCTGCCGTCTACCTCGCCGCGCTCGTGGCCGGCGCGATCGTGCTGTGGGGCCCGGCTCGCGAGCCGTAGACTCGGTGGCGTCATGCAGCGACGCCATGATCCGGCCGACATCTCCGCTGCGGCCCAGGAGTATCTCCTCGCCCTGCGGGTCATGGGCTCGGACGGCCGGGTTGCGACCGCCGCCCAGCTCGGCCGCCACGTTGGGGTGAGCACCCAGGCCGCGAGCGAGATGTGCCGCCGCCTCGCCGTGGACGGCCTGGTGGGTCAGGCGGCCGGCCGCGGGCTCGAGCTGACGTCGGCCGGCCGGACCGCCGCCGACGCGATCTTTCGCCGGCACGCACTGCTCGAGTGGCTGCTGACCTCGATCGTCGGCCTGAGCTGGGCCGAGAGCGACGTGGAGGCGATGCGGCTGCAGGGCGCCCTGTCGCCCCGGGTGGAGGCCCGGCTGGACGAGCTGCTGGGCCACCCGGAGACCTGCCCGCACGGCAACCCGATCGACCTCGCGACCGCCCATCGACGCCCGGCGGGCAAGCCGCTGTCCGAGATGGAGTCAGGCTCGAAGGCAACCGTGTACCGGATCACCGAGGAGGCGGAGGAGGACGCCGGGCTGCTGTCCTATCTCGAGGCTCGTGCGCTCACTCCCGGCGCGCACATCACGATCCTGGCCCGCTCCGAATCGCTCGACTCGCTCACGCTCGACGGACCGCGCGGTCTCGCCACGCTCGGGCTCCGGCCGGCGTCCCTGGTCCGGGTCCTGCCCGGCGAGGCGGATCTGTCGCTGTTCCACCAGGTTCCCGCCCGGGTCGCCGGCTGACCGGGCTCGGCCGGCGACCCCCCATACAATCGAGCCATGCCCGCCGACATCCGCGTGCGCATCGCGCCCAGCCCCACCGGTCTGCTCCACATCGGAACGGCCCGAACGGCGCTGTTCAACTACCTGTTCGCGCGCCGCGTCGGCGGCACCTTCGTGCTGCGCCTCGAGGACACCGACGTCGCCCGAAGCACCGAGGCGTTCGAGAAGGACATCCTCGACAACCTCCACTGGCTGGGGATCAGCTGGGACGAAGGCCCGGGTGTGGCCGGCGTCGAGGAGGCGGGGCCCTACGCGCCGTACCGGCAGATGCAGCGCCTGGCCACCTACACGGAGGCCGCCGCCCGGCTGCTGGAGGCCGATCGCGCCTATCGCTGCTACTGCACGCCCGAGGAGCTCGCGGAGGACCGGCGTGCCCAGGAGGCCGCGCACCGGCCGGTTCGTTACGTGGGTCGCTGCGCCAACCTGACCCCCGGGGAGCGAGCCGCACGGGTGGCCGAGGGCCGTCGTCCGGTCACGCGGTTCCGGGTCCGGCCCGGTGTCGTCGGCTGGAACGACCTCGTGCGCGATCGGGTCGAGATCGACACCGCCAACCTCGGCGGCGATTTCGTGATCGTCCGCGCCGACGGCACGCCGCTCTACCACTTCACCGTGGTGGTCGACGACGCCGCGATGGAGATCAGCCACGTGATCCGCGGCGAGGACCACGTGAGCAACACGCCCAAGCACATCCTGCTGTTCGAGGCGCTGGGCCACGCGCCGCCGGTGTTCGCTCACCTGCCACTCATCCTCAACCCGGACGGCTCCAAGATGAGCAAGCGCAAGGCGCAGACGGCGGTGGCCGACTACATCGCGCAGGGCTTCGTCCGGGAGGCGCTCGTCAACTACTTCGCGTTCCTGGGCTGGTCACCGGGCACCGAGGAGGACGTCTTCTCGCTGGCGGAGCTCGAGCAGCGGTTCGAGTTGGACAAGGTCCAGAAGGGCGGCGCCCGCTTCGACCGCGAGCGCCTGGAATGGCTCAACGGGCAGTGGATCCGGCGGCTGGACGATGACGACCTGGTCGACCGCCTGCGGCCGTTCATCGAGGCGGCCAAGGTGGCCGGACAGATCGACCGGCTGCCCTCGGACGGCGAGCTCCGGGCGCTGCTGCCCATGGTCCGCGAGCGGCTGCCCACCCTGGCGTCAATCGTGGACCTGGTGGGCTACCTGTGGGTCGACGAGCTGAATGTGAACCCCGCCTCGATCCCACCCAGGCGCTGGGATGCTGCCACGACGCTACAGGGGCTCACGGCGGCCAGGGCCGTCCTCGCGGGGCATGACGCCGTGACCTGGGAGGCAGACGAGCTCGAGCCACCGCTGCGGGCCCTGGTCGAGCAGCACGGCTGGAAGGCCGGTGACCTGTTCATGGCGATCCGCGTCGCGACCACCGGGAAGACGGCCACGCCGCCCCTGTTCGACACGCTGGTCGCCCTCGGTCGGAAGCGCACCCTCGACCGCCTGGACGCCGCGATCGCCGGGCTGGGCCCAGATGCAACCGGCTGACCGGCTGGGGCGAGCCACGACGGCGCTGGCGGGCGGTGACGTGAACACGGCGTTAACAGGGACCGGGCAGGATCACCGGCGAATGGCACGCACGATCCTCGTCGTGGACGACGAGACGACGCTACGGGAGACCCTCGTCGAGGCCCTGGAATCCGAGGGGTACCGTGCCATTCCTGCAGCCGACGGCCGGGAGGCCCTGACCAGCTTCCGCACCCATCGACCCGATCTCGTCCTGCTCGATCTGATGCTGCCGGAGCTGTCGGGCGTCGAGGTGTGCCGGATCCTTCGCGCGGAGTCGGCGGTCCCGATCATCATGCTCACGGCCAAGGACTCGGAGGTCGACAAGGTGGTTGGCCTGGAGCTCGGCGCCGATGATTACGTGACCAAGCCGTTCAGCCTGCGCGAGCTGACGGCCCGGATCAGGGCGATCTTCCGGCGGGCCGAGCAGGCCGGTTCGTCCGAGACGCCGCCGACGATCGACCTCGGCCGGGTGCAGGTCGATCTCGCCGGACACCGGCTGCTGCGCGACGGGGAGACGCTTCCGGTCAAGCCCAAGGCGTTCGAGCTGCTCGCGTTCCTGCTGCGACATCCGGGTCAGGTGTTCACGCGCGATCAGCTGCTCGAGCACGTGTGGGGCTACGACTACGCGGGCGAGTCACGAACGGTGGACGTGCACATCCACTGGCTGCGGGCCGAGATCGAGGCGGACCCGGCCGCCCCGGCCTGCCTCCACACGGTCCGTGGCGTGGGCTACGTCTTCCGGCGCCCGGCCTGACCTGCGACCATCGTGCCATGACATCCCGAACCATCGGCCTGCCCGCCGACGTGCACGAGTACGTGCTCCGGTGGGGTCTCGAGGAGCCGCCGATCCTCGCCCGTCTCCGGGAGGAGACCGCCTCCCATCCCCACGCCTCGATGCAGATCGCGCCCGAGCAGGGTTCTGTGCTCGGATTGCTGGTCGAGCTGCTGGGCGCGCGGCGGTGCCTGGAGATCGGCACGTACACCGGCTATTCGTCACTGGCCGTGGCGCTCGCGATGCCCGACGACGGCCAGATCGTGTGCTGCGACGTGTCCGACGAGTACACGACCGTCGCCCGCCGCTACTGGGCGGAGGCCGGTGTCGCACACAAGGTGGACCTGCGCCTCGGACCAGCGGTCGAGACGCTCGATGCGCTGCTCGCCGGCGGTGCCGCGGCGACCTTCGACCTCGCCTTCATCGACGCCGACAAGCCCGCGTACCCTGACTACTGGGAGCGCTGCGTCGACCTGGTGCGACCGGGCGGGGTGATCGCGCTCGACAACGTCCTGTGGGGCGGCCGGGTGGCGAATCCGGAGGCCGACGACGAGAGCACGCGGGTCCTGCGCCAGGTGAACGAGCGGATCGCGACCGATTCGCGGGTGCGCCACGTGCTGCTCGCGATCGCGGATGGGATGACGGTCGCCCGCAGGCGGTAGCCGACCCGACCGGTTGGGGCCTCGCGGCTGGCCGGGATCCCGGGCCCGTGCCCGGTGATCAGCTCTTGGCCAGGATCCGCTCGATCACCTCGGCCGCATCCTCGGCCGCATCGATCGTCTCCTCGAGCTCCCGGTACAGGTCGCGCATCTTGATGACGTCGAGCGGGTCGAGGCCGTCGCGGAACAGGCGCCCGATCGCGGCGCGTGACAGGCCGTCGGCCTGGTGCTCGAGGTCGTGGACGGTGGCCAGGTGCGTTCCCAGGTCCTTGCCGCGCTCGAGCTTGGTGAGCGCCTCGAGGAGCTGGACCGCCTGACCGCTAAGGATGCCGACCAGCTGCCGCGCCTCGTCGGTCGGCTTGTCGATGCCGTAGATCACGAACGTCTCGGCCGACGCCTGGATGCCGTCCACGATGTCGTCGAGGTGGACGGTGAGCTCGTGGATCTCGTCGCGGTCGAAGGGCGTGATGAAGCTGCGTTCGAGCCGCGCCGCGAGCTCGTCGTCGATCTCGTCGCCCCGCTTCTCGAGGGCCTGGATCTCGGCCACCCGCTCGTCGAGCCGGTCGTAGCTCACGACCATCGCCTCCAGCTTGCGAGCGGCCTCGAGCAGGTTCTCACCGTCCTCGATGAACAGCTCGAAGAACTTCTCGTCGCGTGGGATCAGGCGGACCATCGCAGGCCTCCGGTGGCTGGCGGGTAGGTGATGGGGAACGGATCGGGCGTCGTCATCGGATACCCACCGCGTTGAGCAGCTCCCAGGTCAGGGCGCCCACGATGGCAGCGGCCGGGATCGTAAGCACCCAGGCGATCAGGATCCGGCGAGCCACGCCCCATCGCACGCCCCGGACGCCACGACTGGCGCCGACCCCCATGATCGCGCTCGAGATGACATGCGTCGTCGAGACGGGCATGCCCAGATGGGCCGTCGCGAGCAGCACGGTGGCCGCGGTCGTCTCTGCGGCGAAGCCGTGGATCGGCTCGAGGTGGACCACCCGCTGACCCATGGTGTGCATGATCCGCCAGCCGCCGATGGCGGTGCCCAGGGAGATCGCGCTGGCGGCGATGATGATCACCCAGACTGGGACGTCGACGCTGGGGATGACCCCGGCCGAGAACAGCGCGAGGGTGATGATGCCCATCGTCTTCTGGGCGTCGTTGGACCCGTGGGCAAAGGCCATGTAGCCGGCCGAGAACACCTGCAACCGCCGAAAGCCGGCCCCCAGCGGTCTGCGGGCAGCGTTCCGGAAGATCCAGGTGAGGGCGATCATCAGCACGAACGCGCCCGCGAAGCCGACCAGGGGCGAGGTGACGAGGGGGACGACGACCTTGTTGATGATGCCGTCGAGCTTGAGCGAGCCCGCGCCCACGGCGGCGATCGTGGCACCGACCAGCCCGCCGATCAGACCGTGGCTGCTGGAGCTCGGCAGGCCGAGCCACCAGGTCAACAGGTTCCACACGATGGCGCCGATCAATGCCGCCGCGACCACCACCTGGCTGGTGGTTTGCTCGTCGACCAGTCCGGCGCCGATCGTCTTGGCAACGGCGGTACCGGCGAACGCTCCGATGAAGTTGAACGCCGTCGCCATAAGCAGGGCGTACTGCGGCCGGAGGGCGCGAGTGGCGACGGAGGTCGCGATGGCGTTCGCCGTGTCGTGGAAGCCATTGATGTAGTCGAACACCACGGCCAGGGCGACGACGGCGAGCAGCATCAAGGTGAAGTGCTCGATGGAAGGGATCCTCACTGGGCGGCCACGGCTCGGACCGATGACCCGGTCGCCAGCATACCGGCATGCCGGACCGATTGTTGACGTGCCGATGCACCCGCGTTCATGGGTCACCGTCATGGTGGCGCCATGCCGAATGGCGTTCGCTCCGGACCGGGACCCTCCTCGTCCCCGGCCAACGGCGCACCGGCACTCGCGGGTCCGCTCCCGTCCGAGCTCCTCCTCCGCTCGGGCGGAGGCGATGACCCTGCGGCCACGTCGCCCCCTGCCGCGTAGCGCGAGCGACCGACCACCCGCGAGTTGGGTCGTCCGATGGCGGAGCCTCCGCCCAAGGTGGGCTACGCTTCTGGGTGACGCCGCGCGGACGCCGGATCGGTGGCACGGCATCGACACGGCACCGACTGGAGGTTGCGCATGAACCCCACCCGGCTCCTCGCCCGGACCGGCCAGAGCCTGTGGCTCGACAACATCACCCGCGGCATCCTCGACGACGGCACGCTTGCCCGCTACATCGCAGAGCTCGCGGTCACCGGCCTCACGTCGAACCCGACCATCTACGACAAGGCGATCGGCGGTTCCGATGCATACGACGCGGACATCCGCGCCGGCGTCGAGCACGGCACCCCGCCCGAGGAGGTGTTCTTCTCGCTGGCGCTCGACGACCTGCGCCGGGCCGCGGACCTGTTCGCGCCCGTGCACGAGCGGACGGACGGTGTCGATGGATTCGTCTCGCTCGAGGTATCGCCGCTGCTCGCGTACGACGCCGCGAAGACCCATGCCGAGGCCGTCAGGCTCCACGGCCTCGGGGGTCGGCCGAACCTGTTCATCAAGATCCCCGGGACTCCCGAAGGGTTGGGCGCGATCGAGGACACGATCACGGCCGGCGTGCCAGTCAACGTCACCCTCCTGTTCTCGACCTCCCAGTACCGAGCCTGCATGGAGGCCTATACCCGCGGCATCGAGCGGCGCGTCGAGGCCGGGCTGTCGCCGGCGGTCGGGTCGGTCGCGTCGGTGTTCGTGAGCCGGTTCGATCCGGCGGTGGCCGACCGGGTGCCGGCCGAGCTCAAGAACCATCTCGGGGTCGCGATCGGGCGCAAGGCGTACGCGGAGTACCGGGCGTTCTTCTCCAGCGACCGGTGGCTGCGGCTCATGAACGAAGGGGCGCGGCCCCAGCGGCTGCTGTTCGCGAGCACCGGCACCAAGGACCCGGCGGCGTCCGACACGCTTTACGTTTCGGGCTTGATCGCTCCGTACACGGTGGACACGGCGCCAGAGCCCACGCTGCACGCGTTCGCGGACCACGGCGTGGTCGAGCGGGTGCTGTCGCCCGATCCTGCCGAGGCGGACGCGATGCTGGCCCGGTTCGAGGCCGCCGGCGTGGACGTCGAGGCGGTGGGTGCCGAGCTCCAGGTCAAGGGCGCCGAGTCGTTCGTGGGCTCCTGGAAGTCCCTGCTGGCGCGGATCGAGGAGAAGGCCAGCAAGATGGCCGCGGCTCGCTAGGATCCGCGAGGGGAGAGAGGGTCGGCCCCGCGTCTGGAACGCGCTGCGTTCACTCGGGCGGCCCCCTCGCCCCTGACCGTCCCGTGGAACCGACGGCGTTCCACCCCGCGGTTATCGACGGGCCGAACCGCCAGATTGGTCGCCTGGCGTTCCAGGGAGGTCGGGTGCGCCGGACACGCCGACGGCTCGCGGTGCGCGGCGGCGGCTCACGCTCCGTCGTGCGTCTCCGGGACCGGTGTCGTGTCTTGACCCGCAGCGCGCCGTGCGAAGGCGCGCAGGGCAGCCGGCGTTGCGGGATCGGCAAGGGGCGTGCCGTGGCCGCCTGCCAGCACGCACGGCTCGAGCGCGGCCAGCGCGACGATCGACTTCCTGGCCGCGAGCCGATCCCAGGTCGTGTACCACGGTGGCCCTGAGAGTCCCGGCCGCTTCAGCAGCAGTCCCGACGCGGAGTTGACCTGCAGGGTCACGACCGCATCGCCCGTGATCAGGACGCGGTCGCTGGGTCGGAAGTACGAGACGTGGCCCGGTGTGTGACCCGGCGTGTGGATCCATTGCCAGCCCGCAAGACCCGGGACCTCGGTGCCCGGCTCGAACGCGCGGGCGACAGGCTCGAGGCTGGATCGGGCGAGGATCGCATCGCGACGCCGACGGCCCATGGCGCGCAGCAGTGGCAGGATGAGCCAGGTGTCGAGCGGGCCGGCACCCGCCTTGATGGCCGCCAGATCGCCATACGCCTGTCGCAGCTCATCAGGGTGGAGATAGACCGGGCAGTCCCAGACCCCGGCGAGCTCGAGAGCGGATCCGCTGTGGTCCGGATGCACGTGGGTCAGCAGGATCGCGGCGGGGTTCGCGCCCACTCCGAAGACGGCCTCCGAGGCCCGCTTGATCGTCGGGCCGTCCTTCGACCAGCCGGCATCGATCACGACCCACGTCGACCCGGAAGCGACGAGATAGACGTTGGTCTGGGTGCGCCCCTTGAGTCGCACGCAATAGACATCGGGCGCGATCTCCCGGCCGGCGGCGCGGTCCGCTGGGGGCGTCATGACCGCAGTCTTGCGATGGCGCCGTGGCGTGGCCCAGTGCCACCCAGCCCGGATCGCCTGCACGCCACGTTGACTGGCCCTGCCACAGGCCGCACCGACGTGCGTCGCCTCGCGTCGGCCGGCCCGCGGCTTCGAAGCGCACGAGGCCCCGGGGCCGCCGGCCGCATCGGAGGCGGCCCCAGGGCTCGGTCAGGCGGCCGCGATGTCGCGGCGCCCGAAGGCCCACACGCCGAACCCGGTCATGACCACCGCCGGGACGCCGAGGACCAGATACCGCCACAGCTCGGTGCCGTTGACCAGAGGGTCGCCCGCGAACGCCCAGTCCCAGGGGGAGATGTGGGCGAGGTCCGCCAGGGAGGTGCTGAGCGGGAACAGGGCAGCA
>Ga0307440_1001883_pt1 | contig 10046 bp, 9 predicted proteins | sample SalMarWE160410MG_FD_202150 | JGI IMG/M metagenome (GOLD analysis project Ga0307440, IMG submission 202150) | Salt marsh sediment microbial communities from the Plum Island Ecosystem LTER, Massachusetts, United States - WE1604-10 | ecosystem: Environmental > Aquatic > Marine > Intertidal zone >... | reverse complement strand
ACCGATGGTAATGCAGGTTCGGCAAGAAGCGCCGCTTGGTCTTGTTATGGGCATGGGAGACGTTGCAACCGGTGACGGGCCTCTTGCCGGTTACCTGACATACTCTTGACATGGCGCGTATCCTGGAGGTTAGGGCTATATCGCCTGAAAAGATAGACCAACCAGCATATCGGAGATCTCTGCCCTGGACAAGTGGCGCAAGCCTGATCCGTCGTCTACAGCAGATACTGAAGTGGCGCCGGACACGCACAAACCCGCTTGTCGCGGGGGGTTACGACGCCGTACGTCGGGCGGAGGTAAACCTCTTAGATGAGTCCGCGCTCTGCCAGGGAAGTCCCCTGACCGTCGCCGATGATCACGTGGTCGAGGACCCGGACCTCGACGAGGCTAAGTGCGTCCTTGAGCCGCTGGGTGATCCTGAGGTCTGACTGACTCGGCTCCGCGACCCCGGACGGGTGGTTGTGGGCAAAGATGACGGCGGCGGCGTTGGCCCGCAGGGCGCGCCGTACGACCTCTCGGGGGTGAACGCTGGCCCCGTCGATCGTCCCGCGGAATAGCTCCTCGTATTCGATCAGCCGGTGGCGGTTGTCCAGAAAGAGGCAGGCGAACACCTCATGCGGGTATCCTGTCAGGCGCGCCTTGAGGTAATCGCGGGCGGCGTCCGGGCTGGTCAGCAGGTCACGGTCCTTTGCGTCCGCCAGCAGGTACCGACGACTCATCTCCACCACTGCTTGCAGCTGGGCAAATTTCGCCCGCCCCAATCCCTTGGCTTGGCAAAAACTGCGTTCGTCGGCGCCGAGAAGGCCCTTCAGCCCCCTGAACTGGGATAGAAGGTCCCGCGCCAAGTCCACAGCGCTTTTCCCGGCAACCCCCGTGCGCAGAAAGATTGCCAAGAGCTCCGCGTCGGTCAGCGCTGCTGCGCCCCGGTCCAGCAGCTTTTCGCGAGGACGCTCGTCCTCGGGCCATTCAGTGATACTCATTCGACGAGCTCCTTGGAAAGCACCAGTCCATCCCACTTTTCTGCGCCCTTAATACCAGATTCCATCGTCTGCGTGCGGCCGGTTTCAGAATTGGCCACTGCCTGCGTGTTTCCATGCAAAAGGGTACGACAAGGTGGGTAGCCGACCAAGCCGGCCCGCAGGGGTTAAAGTCCTGCAGTTGGGTTACAATCGACAGCCAACGTCCATCCCTATGCTCATTACCTGGTCCCCTTTGGTGATTCGCTGAAGATGCCCCCCCGCGTCTTGGTCGGTGTCAGTGGAGGCATAGCGGCCTATAAGGCGGCCGAGCTCGTCCGCCTTCTGCGGGGCATCGGTGCAGACGTGCGGGTCGTCATGACGCGGGCTGCAACAGACTTTGTGGGACCTCTGACGCTGCAGTCACTGTCGGGCAACGAGGTGCGCACGGACCTCATGGACCCCCGTGCCGAGGCCGGCATGGGCCATATCGAGCTTGCCCGTTGGGCAGAGCAGGTGGTGGTGGCGCCAGCCACCGCAGATTTGATTGCGCGTCTCGCTGCGGGCTTCGCCGATGATCTGCTGACGACGCTGATTTTGGCCACCAGTGCGCCCGTCGCGGTGGCGCCGGCAATGAATCAGCGGATGTGGCTGCACCCGGCAACCCAGGCCAACGTGAGCCTGCTGCGCCAGCGTGGCGTAAGCGTGCTGGGCCCCGCTGGGGGGAGCCAGGCGTGCGGAGAGACGGGGCCAGGCCGGATGTTGGAGCCGGCGGAGATCCTGCGGTACCTTGGGCTGCAGAGAACTGACGAGCTGGGCGGCAAGCGGGTAATGGTTACTGCGGGTCCTACCCGGGAGGCACTGGACCCGGTGCGCTTCATCGGGAACCGGAGCTCGGGCCGGATGGGGTACGCGGTTGCCCGAGCCTTTGCAGCGCGAGGGGCTGAGGTATTGCTCGTGAGCGGACCCACGGCCTTATCGCCCCCGGCCGGCGTCCAGTTGGTGTCTGTGGAGTCAGCCGTCCAGATGGAAGCCGCGGTGATGGCGCAGGTGCAGGCATGCGACATCTTCGTCGCCGCGGCGGCGGTGGCGGACTATCGACCCGCTATCTCCGTTGCCCACAAGCTCAAGAAGGACGCTGCCGAGCTGACCCTGCGGCTGGTACGCAACCCGGACATAGTGGCGAGGGTTTCCTCGCTCGGGCAGCACCCCTTTATCGTCGGTTTCGCCGCCGAGACCGAGCGGCTGGAGGAGCACGCGCGCCAGAAGCTGGAAGCGAAAGGTCTCGATATGATTGCAGCCAATCTGGTGGCAGGAGAGACCGGTGGGTTCGAGCGGGAAGAGAATGCCTTGACTGTCATGTGGCCGGGAGGCCACCAATCGTTTCCCCTGATGCCGAAGACCCGGCTGGGTGATGCCTTGGTCGGTCTCATTGTAGAGCGCTATCGTGCACACACTACAAGTCAAGGTCCTTGATCCCCGGTTGGGACGTGATTACCCGCTTCCGGCGTATGCCACGGATGGATCGGCGGGGATGGATCTGCGTGCGATGATCCCGGAGCCCCTGGACTTGGCGCCCGGGGCCAGCGAGCTCCTGCCCACCGGAATGGCGATCCATATCGGGGAGCCTGGTGTGGCTGCACTTGTCTTGCCTCGCTCAGGGCTCGGCCATAAGCACGGCATCGTCCTGGGAAACCTCGTAGGGCTCATCGATTCCGATTACCAGGGCCAGCTTTTCGTGTCCTGTTGGAATCGCAGTCGCGAGGGCTTTCGAATTGATGTCGGAGACCGGGTCGCGCAGCTGATACTGGTGCCCGTCCTGCGGGCCCAGCTCCAGCTGGTCAGCGAGCTCACCGGCTCCGGCCGCGGCGCTGGCGGATTTGGGCACACTGGACGGCGTTGAGCCGAATCCCAGGTCGGGACGCCTTCTATCGGGCTAGGGGAGCGGGAGTGCGAGGAGCCGAGATTCCACAGCGACGGGTCAGCAAGCCTCATACGGGTGCCGGAAAGGAGAGTGGCAAGCCGGGTCGCGCCCAGGATAGACTGCGCTCGTTGGCATCTTTTTGGGCGAGCGCCTTCCTGGGGATTGCCTTAATTCTCCTGTTGGTGGCGTTCGGGGTGCTCTACGCGTGGACGGTCGAGGAGCACGCCGACAGGACGCAGGACCTGCGCCAATCAAGCAGATTCGTCGTGACCAATCTGGGGCGTCGCGTGGCAGCGCTGAGGGAGCGCATGGGCGCATTGGCCAAAGATCCCTCCCTACAGGCTGCCCTGCGCAGCGGGAAGCCGGACGCTCTTCGCACCGCCGAGCAAGAGCTTGCCGCTCAGCTGCCCCAAGCAATGGGCATCCGACTGGTGCCCACTGGCTACGGGGCGATGGACGCAAAGATGGATACCCTCAGCTACGCCGCCCTGGACCTTGTGCATCGGGCGGAGCAGCGGCGCAAGGTCACGGAGCTTGAGGTGCACCGTCTTGGGTATCCTGACGTCCACGTGGCCATTGCCGGCCCCGTCCTGGACCAGGCCGGCACCTCCGCACTGGGTGCCTTATACGTCGCCCTTCCGCTGTCATGGCTGCCCTTCCTCCCGTCCCAGGATCCCGCAGCCGGCCGGTTGAGATTCCAGCAGTTGGTGGATGATCTGGCAGTAACGATCGATACGGCGCAGGGGCGGGCGGTATCGGCACCGGTTCCGGACGTCACAGAAGCCGTGCCCAACACTCGGTTGCGCGTTGCGGGGTGGGTGCCCCGCGCGGGCTTTCCCCCGGCGGCTCGGCTGGCGTACGCCGCGGCCGGCTACACCTTGACCTTGGCTTTGATTGCCGCCGTCCTTTGGCTCGCTTGGGCGGCACTCAAGAGGGCGGTCGCCTCCGACCAAGCGGCGGTGGTCGCCTTGACCGAGGATGCTGCAGCCCGACGTCCCTTGAGACAACCGGATTGTCGCCTGGCCGAGACGCGCCCGGTCCTGGAGGTACTCAGACGCTTGCTGCATGGTCTGGAGCCAGGTGACCCGACCCTCGCCCGAAGCGGGGCCGTTGTCGCCGGGCCGAAGTCCCTGCCGGCGGGGCCTCGTGCAGGTGAGGGTCGGAAGGGTGTCGAGCCTAGTCCAGGATCGCCGGGGCAGCGGGGGGCAACGGCGGCATCTTCGCAACCTAAGCCGTCGCCGGCCAAAGCGGTGTCGGCGCCCAAGGCTCTCCCGCGTCTCGTGCCGTCTGATGTGCCTGCCGCAGTCTTTCGCGCGTACGATATTCGGGGAGTAGTGGGCGAGGGAGGTCTCACACCTGCGCTGATGAGCGCCATCGGCTGCGCCGTGGGCACGGCAGCCGGTGATGCGGGCGATCAGACAGTGACGGTCGCGCGGGATACGAGGTCTTCGAGTCCGGAGCTGTCCCGGGCACTCGTGGACGGCCTGCGGGCGAGCGGGCGAGACGTGGTTGACCTCGGGGTTGCGCCCACGCCCTTGCTCTATTTCGCGACCTGCTATCAGGGCCTGGCATCGGGTGCGATGGTCACCGGCAGCCACAATCCGCCGGATTACAACGGCCTCAAGGTGGTGATTGGTGGCAAGACGCTGGAGAGCGACGGAATAAGGGGCTTGCGCGATCGCATCTTGACTGGCCGCTTCTCTCAGGGCGAAGGCGTTCTGGGAGAGACGGATCTAACCGTCACCTATATGGACGGGGTGGAGAAGGATGTCGCCGTCGCTTACACCATGAAGGTGGTCGTCGACTGCGGCAACGGCGCTGCGTCTGTGCTTGCCCCACGGCTGTACCGCGGCCTCGGCTGTGAGGTTGTCCCGATTGCCTGTGATCCCGCTGCTGGATTCCCGGGTGGGAGGGCGCCCGACCCGGCCAACCCCGCATCCCTCGAGGCCTTACAGCAGCGGGTCGTGCAGGAGAAGGCGGACCTTGGGCTGGCCTTCGACACAGATGGGGACCGCCTCGGGGTGGTGGATTCCTCAGGGAAGATCATCTGGAACGACCGTGTCCTGATGCTCCTGGCCGCCGATGTCCTCTCGCGCCACCCGGGGACTGATGTAGTTTTCGACGTCAAGTGCACCCATCACCTGGCGGGCCAGATCCTGAAGAACGGCGGCCGGCCCGTGATGTGGCGGTCTGGACACTCACCCATCAAGGCCAAGCTGCTGGAGACCGGCGGCCTGCTCGCCGGCGAGTGGAGCGGTCACATCATGTTCCGCGAGCGTTGGTACGGGTTCGATGATGCCATCTATGCCGGCGCCCGCCTTCTTGAAGTGCTCGCCTTGGATCCCCGCCCGAGTGCCGAGGTCTTCGCCGCCCTTCCGGATGCCGTCTCCACCCCGGAGCTCGTTCTGCCCCTGGCCGAGGGTGGTGTCGGTCCTATCATGGAAGCGGTCATGCAGTACGCCGGTCGCCTCGAGGGAGTCGGCGTTCAGACGATCGACGGCCTGCGGGCCGATTCCGAGCATGGATGGGGCCTGGTGCGGGCATCCAACACACAGCCCGCCCTGGTGTTCCGCTTCGAAGGGGACGACGAGTCCGCCCTGAATCAAATCAAAGACCTCTTCCGGCGCCTCATGGGCCGGGCAGCCCCCGATCTCGTCTTGCCTTTCTGATCGGGCTATCGTGAAAGGCGCGCGTGGCACGCTCCGAATCGCGCTCGCCCTCTGGGAGAGGGTCGGGTGAGGGAAACGGGCATAGCGGCAGCGACTCATATTCTCTGGCTTGGCGCCGGCGCCATGGCCGTTACCAACGGGTTCAGGAGCTGACATGACACTTGCGACTGAGCGGGCACAGGGCATTGCCCGTGTGCTCATCGAGGCGCTGCCTTACATCCGGCGCTTCCGCGGGAAGACCATGGTCATCAAGTATGGCGGGAACGCCATGGTCGAGCAGTCCCTGAAACACGGTTTTGCCCGGGACGTCGTGCTTATGAAGCTGGTTGGGATCAACCCGGTCGTGGTTCACGGGGGCGGCCCACAGATCGGGCGTTTGCTCGACCGGTTGGGTAAGGCCAGCGAATTCGTGGAGGGAATGCGCGTCACCGACAGCGAGACAATGGACGTTGTGGAAATGGTCCTGGGCGGTTTGGTTAACAAGGAGATCGTCAATCTGATTAACCGCCAGGGCGGGTCCGCGGTGGGCCTGACCGGCAAGGACGGGGATCTCATTCGGGCACGTAAGCTCCTATTGCGGCGCGATGCCCCCGAGCTCGACGAGCCCGAGATCATCGACCTCGGTCATGTGGGCGAGGTTGAGAGTGTCGATGTCAGCGTCGTGAACATGCTTGTCGGGGGTGACTTCATTCCAGTCATCGCGCCCATCGGAGTCGGTGACGATGGTCACTCCTATAACATCAACGCGGACCTGGTCGCAGGGCGGGTGGCCGAGGTACTGGGGGCCGAAAAGCTGCTCCTCCTGACCAATACAGCCGGCCTCTTGGACGCCGCCGGTCAAGTCATCAACGAGCTGGACGTGGGCAGCGTCGAGGGGCTGATTCGCCAGGGAGTCATCAAAGGCGGTATGTTGCCAAAGATCCGGTGCGCCGTAGAGGCCGTCCAGGCGGGTGTTCGCTCGGCCCATATACTGGACGGACGGGTGGAGCACGCGGTCATGCTGGACTTGTTCACCGACCAGGGGGTTGGGACGCTGATCCGTCGGCGTTAGTCTTGGCTCTGTGCGATGCCGCGGCACTCACGGAGCGGTGAGTGTCCCGCGGGCCCGCCGTCGGTACTCCAGTACTGGCGGCCCCACCGACAACATCCGGTCGCCCGATGGCAGGAAAACCTTCGCGCAAGCAACAACTGCTTGAGGTGCTGGCCCGCGAGCTGGAGCACCGGGCGGGCGAGCGTGTCACCACGGCCGCACTCGCCGCTGCGGCGGGTGTCTCTGAGGCTGCCCTTTACCGGCACTTCCCCAACAAGGCCCGGATGTTTGAGGCGCTCATTGAGTTCGCGGAGGAGACCGTGTTCGGGCGGGTGAATCAGATCCTCGACGCCGAGAAGGACACACGCATCCGCTGTGAATCTGTCCTCTACCTGTTACTCGCTTTTGCCGAGCGCAATCCCGGCATCGCGCGTATCCTGGTTGGGGACGTGCTTCTCGGGGAAAGCAAGCGCCTCCGAGCCCGAGTGGACAAGTTCTTCGATCGGCTGCAGACCCAACTGCGCCAAGTGCTGCGGGAGTCCCGGCTGCGGGGGGATGCGGTCGCAGCTGCGCCGCCCGAAGCGGCTGCCGATTTTGTGATGAGTCTTGCCGTCGGCCGCCTGCACCAGTTCACCCGCAGCGGTTTTGCCCGTTCGCCCCTCACCGGGTGGGAGTCGATTCGCTTGTTCATGGCAAACGGACTCTTCCCTCCTCCCGCCTAGGATTTACTCGTCCCGTCCTGACCCGTGACGGCCGGTCTGAACCCCTTTATCAGTTGCTTTGCCGCATTACTGCTGCAGGCCTGTTGACCTCGGATTGACTGCTGGCATTGAAGATCGAGAAAGAGCGTCGCTCCGTCATCTTTCTTGTCCTGAATCCGAGACAGAATCATGCTGATCTGCTCGGCGGCCGCAGGAGGCGCCGTGATCAGGATGGTCGAGTTGCTGGCTGGCACGGGCGTGGCGGCATTCTTGCGCACGTACGCGACGGCCTTCTTCCAGAGCCTGTCACACTCGCTTGATGTGGAGCACAGGACGATGTTGTCCAACGGGGGACGAGCTGCCTTCTCATCCTTCCCTTTGGGGGGCACGGGTAGCCTCTTCAGCTCCCTGAACCGTTTTAGATCCTTGTCGAAGGTATCGTAGACGGCTTTCTCTTGGGTTTGGCGGTCGAGGATTCCGGCGTACGCATTGCGGACCGATTGCTCGATGTTTGCGATGTCCTGAGTGAGCTGCGGTGGGATCGGCTTGCCCGCACGTTCCAGGTTAGCGGCGGTGGAGCGCAGCTTAGCCAGTGCCCGTTGCTGACGTCCTACGTTGTTACGGGTCACCTGGATCACCACGTTGATTGCGGCGATCTTCCCGTCCCGCGCCATGACGATATCGTCCTCCGACCGGAAGCGCTGGAGGAGGAACTGGTCTGCGGCCCGCTGCTTCTCAATCAAGGCTTGTTGCTCTTTGCGGAGCCTCGCCAGCTCGGTCTCCTCGGCGACCGCTTCGGCGGACTTGGCCGGCGGCACCGTCTGGACCCTCACCCCCTCGTTGTTGAGCACTGCGTGGCCTTGGTCAGCCTCGGAGGGGGGGATGGTATCCGTGTAGTGCACCCTCCCTTCCTTGTCGACCCAGCGATAGAGGCGCGTTCCTCCCGCGCTAGAAACGCTGTTGATTGAGAGGGCAAGCAAGAAGATCAGGCAGGTTGCCAGGCCAAACATCGACGGTTTTTTCATGGTTGCGATTTGAGCCCAGTCGCGAGAGCTGTAAGGTTAGGCCCCGACGGCCTAGAGGGTATCGGGACTCCCCCAAATACAAGCGCGGGATATCTGTAGCCGTCAAGCGTCCGAGCCAGCTTCGCGGCCCTCAGCTCGCGAACCAGCGAACCGGATCACACTCCATAGCGTTCCTGGTAGATCTGCACCGCATGGAGCAATGCCTGGGGCTTGCTGCGCTCCGCGAGATAGGAGATCAGGATGTCCAGCGTGACGATGGGAAAGACCGGGATACCAAATCGCTCGGTGACCTCCTGGACCGCCGACAGATGCCCCTCCCCGCGCTCTTGCCGGTCGAGGGCAATCACCACCCCAGCGGGCTCGGCACCCTCGTCACGAATCAGTGCGACAGACTCGCGCACGGACGTTCCTGCGGTGATCACGTCGTCGATGATGAGAATGCGGCCGGTCAGGGGGCTCCCGACAACCGCACCCCCTTCCCCATGATCCTTCGGCTCCTTGCGGTTGAATGCGAAGGGGACGTCCCGGTGGTGATGATCCGCCAAGGCGATGCTTGCGGCCGCAGCCAGGGGGATGCCCTTGTAGGCCGGACCATAGAGCAGGTCGAAGGAGATAGCGGAGGCAACGATTGTGCGGGCGTAGAAGCGGCCAAGGGCGGCGAGGCTACCACCACTGTTGAACAGCCCGGCGTTGAAAAAATAAGGGCTCTGTCGCCCGGACTTGAGCGTGAAGTCACCGAACCTGAGGGCACCGTGGCCCATGGCGAAGTCCAGAAACTCCCGTTGGTAATCCTGCATCTGCGTTTCCTCCGGTCAATCGGTTAAGCTGGAGATGGTAAACAGGCGACCCACTGGGGCCACCGAGTCGCGCGTCCGCGGCAGCAAATGGTGGGCATCGGCAACCCGGGCATTACGCACGGCGTGCTCCGGGAAACCCGGGATGGGTTGATCTGCCGTTTCACCAGGAAGTTTCTACGGGTTGACCTTATGGGCGTCGGTGGCGCCGTCTTGACTGCCTTCCTGGTGGGGCTGCTGGGGGGCGTTCACTGCCTCGGCATGTGCGGCGGGATTGTGGGAGCCTTGACAGCGGGTCTTCCGAGGGAGGTACGCTCAAGCCTGCCGCGGCTGGCCCCATTTCAGCTCGCCTACAACGGTGGGCGGATCGCCGGCTATACCTTGGCGGGTTTGCTTATGGGTGCCTTGGGGACTTTGCTCGTCCAGGCGATCCCGTTCCAGCACGCGCAACGCGCCCTCTATGCCATCGCCGCCGTCTTCATGATTTTGCTCGGCCTCTATCTCAGCGGCTGGTGGCGGGGCCTTGGCCGGCTGGAGGCGATCGGGGCGGTACTGTGGCGACGCCTGGAGCCCTTCGGGCGTCGTCTGCTGCCCATCCGCACTCCCTGGCACGCCTTGGGAGTGGGGCTAGTCTGGGCATGGATCCCCTGCGGGCTGGTTTACAGCGTGCTGATCTGGTCAATCTCCGCAGGCAGCCCCAGTCAGGGGGCGCTCCTTATGCTGGCCTTCGGCTTGGGGACGCTGCCGAACCTGCTGGCGATGGGTATTCTGGCCGGTGCGGCGGCGCGGATCGCGGAAACGCGCTGGGTACGGCAGGCGGCAGGTACCGTCGTGCTTGCCTTCGGCTTGCGTGCCCTTTGGCAACTCGTGGTCGTTTAGGGGCACGACAGCTCTTCAGCAGACCCATCACACAGGTCGCCCTTGGTGATCGATCAGTGGTCCAAGTC
>Ga0307440_1001881_pt1 | contig 10050 bp, 10 predicted proteins | sample SalMarWE160410MG_FD_202150 | JGI IMG/M metagenome (GOLD analysis project Ga0307440, IMG submission 202150) | Salt marsh sediment microbial communities from the Plum Island Ecosystem LTER, Massachusetts, United States - WE1604-10 | ecosystem: Environmental > Aquatic > Marine > Intertidal zone >... | reverse complement strand
GTTGCTCGGACATGCTCGGCTGGGACTGAACCTCTTTCTTCGTGCATGATACGGTCACCAATAAACTAGGGATCACCAACAACAGAACCGCATATTTCAACATTGTTTTGTGCATTGCTCCCTCCTGCTTGAATTGGGTTAATTGGGTGCTAAATGGGGCGACCAGCTTGGATCTGTCTGTTCGCCCGGCAATTTGAGCAAACAACGTTGTTCCGTACCGAGGGCGGTCATCACGTAGATTCTCGATGGCCCTTCCCGTGTCGAACTGAAGGCGATGAGGCTTCCATCTGGAGACCAGGTGGGGGATTCATTGCTACCCGCGGCATGGGTCAGCTGGTAAGGCCCTGACCCGTCCACACCGATCACCATGATATTGAAGTTGCCGTTATCCAAGGATTCGTACGCGATTTTGTCCCCCTTGGGCGACCAACTGGGCGAGGCGTTATAGGTCCCCTCATAGGTCAACCGCCGGACCTTACCGGTGGCCATATCCATAATATGGATCTGGGGCGACCCGGAACGGTTTGAGACGAAGGCCATCTGCTTTCCGTCCGGGGACCAGGTGGGGGATACATCGATTCCCCATTGCCTAGTCAATCTCTTAATAATTTCTCCTTTACCGGTCAATAGATAAATTTCCTGGTCGCCCGTAAAGGAGAGGGTGGCAGCCAGTTCAAACTGATGGGGCACCCAGGCGGGCGTGATGTTCAAGCCGGTCTTGGCCAGAATAATACCGCGATTCTCTTTCAGATTGCGGATATACAGATCCGGCTTTCCCGTGGCAAAAGAGGTGTAGGCGAGCCACTTGCCGTCCGAGGACCAGGCGGGGCTGATGGCGATGGAATGGGCGTGGGTCAACTGTTGGGGATCGTAGCCATCAAAGTCGCACAGGTAGATCTCCTTGTGCTTGGTTCCCGTGGAAACGAAAGCGATCTTACTGTTGAATATCCCCCTGCTGCCGGTCAGCTTGAAAATGGCTTCGCTGCAAAACCGGTGGATAATTTTCCGCTCGTCATCCAGCCCTCCCGTGTAGCGTTTGCCCACCAGGAGACGGCCCTTGAAGGCGTCGTACAGCCGCAGTTCCATCTCCAGCGTGTTGCCCGAGACCGAAACGCCGCCAGTCACCAGAAGCTCAGCGCCGATGGCGGTCCAGTTGGACAACTTGAGACCCGGCGGAACAATACCGACCTTCCGGGGATCTTCGAGAAACGTCCCCCGGTCGAGAATTTTGAAATAGCCCGTAAAGGCCATGGTGTGGGAGAGGAGGTCAGCCGCTTCCAAAGCGACCTTTTTCTCTGCGGGGTTGGGGGTCAGGGACTTGAAAACCGGAACGGCCAGCGGGATTTTATGCAAAAACGGATTGGTGATATCGATATACTGGTATCCGGCCCAAGCCCTGGCCGGGGCCACCAAAACGACGGCGATGGATACCAGCCACACGCTGCGCCACATCGCGCAAAAAATACGGTTATAGAGTTTCATTCCACTTTCCTTGCATGAGTTACTGTATCCCGCCGGGCGAGAAACGCAGCCCCAGATGGATCGAGCTGTCGGTAACCCCCTGGGGAAAGGGCGGCAGGGGATTGGATTTTTGGATCGCCCTGGCGACCGATTCATCCAGCATGGCGTTGCCCGAACGCTTTTCGAACCAGAAGTCCAGGATCTTTCCATTGGCTGCCACCTTGATTACCACCCAGGCGGACAGCTTCTTCGGATCCCCTGCCATCTGCTCCGAATAGGCCCAGTTGCGTTGAATCTCGTCGGCAATTTCCACCCTGTACCGATCTTCCGCTTTCTGGGCCCGCTCCTTGCCCTGCTCGGTAACCGCATCCGATCTTCCGGCCGCCTCCTCCTTTTGAACCTCCGAACGGATTTTTTCGATGGCCTTATCGATCGGGTTTGGCTGGGCGTGCCGACTCTCGTGCTCGATACGCCTGATGGCGCTTTCAACCACCCGGGTGGCCTTGAACGTCCTTTCCTTCATAGACCGCACCGGAAGCGTTTTTGGATGCGCCAGAGAGATGGCCTTGCGCGCCGGTATCTTTGGCGGCGGCGGCGCCTTCACCAGTGCTTTCTCCTTTGCCCGTTTCGGAGGTGGTTTGGAGGTCACGCGCTTCTCGTGAACCACCGCCGGCGGCCGGGCCCGCGCCACCGCCTTGACCGGCATGGAAACCAGATCCACGCTGATGATCCGCGGCGCCACCGCCCGATGAAAGGGCAAAAACGGTATGGCGATAAATATAAGGAATATCGACAGATGGCCGATCAGGGACAGGAGAACCGCCATCGGGAAACTGGGTCCTCCCTCGGACGGGATGGTGCCGGCCACCCGGTTCTCACCGGGCTTCGTATGCTTCATCGACAGTCTGATGATCTCAGCCCTTTTTGGTGGTCGCCGGCTCCGGCGGCATGGTCACCATGCCCACCTTTTCCACACCGGCCGACTTGACTTCAGACATGACGCGAATCACGATGCCATAGGGGACATCCTTGTCCGCCCGGATCAGCACCTCCCGGCCGCGGCGGTTCTCAAGGATTTTTGCGAGCTTTTCCTTCAGAAAATCCAAGGTGACCTTGGCATCATTGATATATACCTGCCGATGCGCATCGATGCTGATGACGAGGGGCTGCTGCTTCGAAGGCAGGGCCTCGTTGGTCACCTCGGGCAGGTTCAGGGCGACCCCTTGAATCATCATGGGGGCCGTCACCATGAAAATAATCAGCAACACCAGCATGACGTCCACGAAGGGTGTCACGTTGATCTCGGAGATGAATCCGTCTTTAGAACCGGTTGGGCTCATCGGCTGCCCCCCTTGTCTCTGAAAAAATCCCGTTCCACAATGTTCAGGAAATCAGAGGAGAAGGACTGCATCTCCGTTTCTATAACCCGGATCTTCTGCATGAAATAGTTGAAGGCGATGACCGCCGGAATCGCCACGGCCAGACCGGCGGCCGTGGCCACCAGGGCCTCTGAAATGCCGGGGGCCACAACGGCCAGGCTTGCCGAACCGCGCAGGCCGATGCCATGAAAGGAGCTCATGATGCCCCATACGGTGCCGAACAGACCGATAAAGGGGGTGGTATTGCCGGTTGTGGCCAAAAAGGGGACCATTTGGGTCATCCGGGTGATTTCCGTGACCGTAGAGCGCCGCAGGGCCCTCTTGATGTTGTCGGTCCCCGCAAACCGGCCGGCCAGAGAGACGAACTCTCCGGTCCCCATTTCCGGGGCCTTCACCTGCGCGCCAGCGCGATTCAGGCGTTTGAGCTCCACATAGCCGATGCGGAACACCCGGGCGATGGGGCTCCCCTCCAACTCCTTGGCCTTTGCGTAAGCCTCTGAGAAATCCCGGCTCTTCCAGAAAAATTCATTGAAATAGGCCGATTCCTTATAGGCTTTTCGAATGTAACGATATTTGATAAGGATGATAGCCCAGGATGCAACTGAAAAAAGGAGCAGCAAGAGGAGAACAAACTGGACAACGATGCTTGCGTCCCGGATCATTTGCAGCAGATCGAATTCTTGAAGTCCCATAAGACTCTCCGCGTTCTTCTGTTGCGAAATCCCGTTACCCCCCGGCGGCCCAAGGATCTCAAAAATAGGCTGCGTCCGCCGGTCAAAGTCACTAATTATAGATGAACGAAACCCGTGTCAAGGTGTTTGACAGTCGAGGAGGAAGATGGATCAGGCCGTCGTGGATTTGCTGTATGAGGCGAAGCTGTTGAAGGAGATCCCCAGGTCCGGGTACCAGTATCTGGGGGCCGGACGGGAATCGGTGGCCGAGCACAGCTTCATGGTAACCTTTATCGCCCATGTGATGAGCCGGATCGAACCGGCGGTGGATGCCCTGAAGCTGTTGCGCATGTGCCTGCTCCATGACCTGCCGGAGGCCAGAATCGGGGATCTGAACAGCGTTCAGAAAAAATACCTGGCCGCCGATGAAACCAAGGCCATTTCCCACATGTCCCGCCGGCTTCCCTTTGGCGGTGAGATGCGTTCGCTTCTGGCGGAATTTCGAGCCCAGACGTCCCTGGAGGCCCGGCTGGCTCACGACGCGGACCAGCTGGCCCTTCTGATCGACCTGAAATCATTACAGGATGTGGGCTATACCTCACCCGGGCAGTGGATTGAACATGTGGCCCCCCGGATGAAAACCGAAACCGGAGAGCGCCTGGCCCAGGGCATTCTGGAAACCGACTGGAATCATTGGTGGCTCCAGGATTTATAGTGCCTTTTATATTGACACAGGGGGGCATATTAAAGATAAACTGGTAACAATGTTATAAAAATATCAGGTGAAGAATCAGGAATCAGGAGGGAGGGGGCAGATGGGCTGGTGGATGGAGTCGATGCCCGCATCGGTGGGAAAGAAATCGTTCATGGCCGTGACGGGGCTTTGCTTTGTCGGCTTTCTATGCGTTCACCTCATGGGGAACCTGAGCCTGTACGGCGGTGCAGGGGCCTTTACCGCCTACGCCCAAAAGCTCCACTCCCTGGGGGCACTGGTGACGGTGGCCGAATGGGGCCTTTTGCTGTTGGCGTTGGTCCACGTGGTGACCGGCATAACGCTCTTTATGGAGAACCTGGCGGCCCGGCCCGTCCGATACGCCGTGAAGCGGCGCGAGGGGGGCCGCAGCCTCGGATCGGCCACCATGCCCTACACCGGGCTGGTGCTGCTTGTCTTTGTGGCCGTTCACCTGGTGAATTTCCGATTCGGGGACACCTCCCCGAGCGCTCTTTTCGACCGGGTTGCCGGCACATTTCAGAACCCCTATTATGTGGGCCTCTATGTGGCGGCCATGATCGTGGCGGCCGTGCATGTCAGCCACGGCCTCTGGAGCGCCTTTCAGAGCCTGGGGATCCATCACCCCAAATACATGCCGCTGGTCCGCCGGCTGAGTCTGGTATTTTCGCTGGTGGTGGGCATCGGCTTCGGGTGCCTGCCCGTTTATATCGCGTTTATTTATTAACCGGCTGCAGCGGGACCCCATGCCCCGTCGTTCTGATGCCTTTTTCCTTGTTGTTGTCGTTGCCTTTTCGTTGTCGTTGTCGTTGTCGTAACCGAAGGGCAGAGGATATTGCATGGATAGGGTGATTACGATACCGACTGGGGACAGGGACCGACTACGACAACGATAGCGACAACGAAAAGGAAATGAAAATGACGTTGGATGCCAAAATCCCCGGCGGCCCCCTTTCGGAAAAGTGGGACCGGTACCGGTTCGATTTGAAGCTGGTGAACCCGGCCAACAAGCGAAAGTTCGAGATCCTCGTGGTGGGAACGGGGCTCGCCGGCGCATCGGCCGCGGCGTCGCTGGGCGAGCTGGGCTATCACGTCAAGAATTTTTGCATCCAGGACAGCCCGCGGCGGGCCCACAGTATCGCCGCCCAGGGCGGCATCAACGCGGCCAAGAACTACCCCAACGACGGGGACAGCATCTGGCGCCTCTTCTATGATACGGTAAAGGGCGGGGATTTCCGGTCCAGGGAGGCCAACGTCTACCGACTGGCCCAGATCAGCAACCAGATCATCGACCAGTGCGTGGCCCAGGGGGTCCCCTTTGCCCGGGACTACGGCGGACAGCTGGCCAACCGGAGCTTCGGCGGTGCCCAGGTGTCCCGGACCTTCTACGCCCGGGGCCAGACCGGCCAGCAGCTGCTCCTGGGGGCCTACAGCGCCCTTTCCCGGCAGATCGCCCAGGGCCGGGTCACCCTCTTTCCCCGGCGGGAGATGCTCGATCTGGTGGTAAAGGAGGGCCGCGCCCGGGGCATCATCGTCCGGAACCTGGTCACGGGTGCCCTGGAGCGCCACGGGGCCGACGCCGTGGTCCTCGCAACGGGCGGATATGGCAACGTCTATTTCCTTTCCACCAACGCCATGGCCTCCAACGTGACCGCTGCCTGGCGGGCTCACCGCCGGGGGGCGCTCTTTGCCAACCCCTGCTTTACCCAGATCCATCCCACCTGCATCCCGGTGCACGGCGACTACCAGTCCAAGCTGACCCTCATGAGCGAATCGCTCCGCAACGACGGCCGGGTCTGGGTACCGAAAACCCCCGGCGACACCCGGGCCCCCAGGGACATCCCCGAGTCCGAGCGTGACTACTACCTGGAGCGAAAATACCCCAGCTTCGGCAATCTGGTACCCCGGGACGTCGCCTCCAGGAACGCAAAATCCGTGTGCGACGAGGGAAAGGGGGTCGGGGATACGGGCCTTGCCGTATATCTCGATTTTTCGGACGCCCTCAAACGGGACGGCCGGCCGGTGATCGAGAAAAAATACGGCAATCTTTTTCAGATGTACGAAAAGATTACGGCGGAGAACCCCTACCAGGTCCCCATGCGGATCTACCCGGCCGTTCACTACACCATGGGCGGCCTCTGGGTGGACTATAATCTCATGAGCACCATCGATGGGCTCTTCGTCCTGGGGGAGGCCAACTTCTCGGACCACGGCGCCAACCGGCTCGGTGCCAGCGCCCTGATGCAGGGGCTGGCGGACGGGTATTTCATTTTGCCGGCCACCATCGGCGGGTACCTGGCAGGCACGCCCCTTGCGGCCATCTCCGAGACAGACGAGGCCTTCCGCCACGCCGAGGACGACTGCCAGCGGAAAACCGAGCGTCTCCTTGCCGTGAAGGGGCGGCGCACGGTAGACGACTTCCACCGGCATCTGGGCCGCATCCTCTGGGATTACTGCGGCATGAGCCGCCAGAACGAGGGACTGGAAAAAGCCCGGGGGATGATCGGCGAGCTTCGGGCCGCCTTCTGGGAGGAGGTCACGGTACCGGGGTCCGCCGGCAGCTTCAATCAGAGTCTGGAGCGGGCCGGCCGGGTGGCGGACTTTTTGGAGTTTGCAGAACTCCTGGTCATCGATGCCAGGGCCCGACAGGAATCCTGCGGGTGTCACTTCAACGAGGTCTATCAGACGGCGGAGAACGAGGCCCTGCGAGATGACGAGCAGTTCTGCCACGTGGCCGCCTGGGCCTATGCCGGCGAAAACGCGCCGCCACAGTTCCACCGCGAGCCCCTCGTCTTCGAAAATGTGGCCCTCAGCCAAAGGAGTTACAAGTGAGCAACAAGAAACCTTTGAACCTCACCCTCAAGGTCTGGCGACAGGAGGGGACAGACCGCCGGGGCCGCCTGGAGACCTATAAGGCCCGCGGCATCTCCCCTGACGCCAGTTTCCTGGAGATGCTCGATGTAGTCAACGAAGGTCTGACCCTGGCGGGTAAGGATCCCATCGCCTTCGACCACGACTGCCGGGAGGGTATCTGCGGCATGTGCGGGGCCGTGGTCAACGGCCGGGCCCACGGCCCCCAGAGAGGCACCACCCTGTGCCAGCTTCACATGCGCCATTTTTCCGACGGGGACACGGTTGTCATCGAACCCTGGCGCGCCCGGGCCTTCAAGATCGTAAAGGATCTGGCCGTGGACCGGGGCGCCCTGGACCGGATTATCCAGGCAGGCGGCTATATTTCGGTCAATACGGGGGCGGCTCCGGAGGCAAACGCCCTGCCTGTTCCCCAGGCGGCAGCGGACCAGGCCTTTGATGCCGCGGCCTGCATCGGCTGCGGGGCCTGCGTGGCGGCCTGCCCCAACGCGGCGGCCATGCTCTTTACAGGGGCCAAAATCGCCCACCTGGCGCTGTTGCCCCAGGGCCGACCCGAGGCGGCCCGCCGGGCCCTTGCCATGGTGGCCGCCATGGACGGCCAGGGGTTTGGCAATTGCACCAACGAGGCCGAATGCGAAGCCACCTGCCCCAAGGAGATCTCGCTGGTCAACATCGCCCGGATGAACCGGGAGTTTCTCAAGGCGGCCCTGGTCTCGGAGGAAAGATAAATCGCATCCTGCCGCTAAGTTCACCTGGGCCGTAAAGGTTTCAGGTAGCCACCATTTACCAGAAGGAGACACCATGAAAAGAAAGGTAACAGTTGTCGGTGCCGGCAATGTGGGCGCCACCACGGCCCAGCGGCTCGCTGAAAAGGAGCTGTGCGACGTGGTCCTGATCGATATCGTGGAGGGGGTTCCCCAGGGAAAGGCCCTGGATCTCACGGAGGCGGCCCCCATCGAGAAACATGACGCCAAAATCACCGGTACGAACGGCTACGAGGAATCGGCCGGATCGGACATCTGTATCATCACCGCCGGAATTCCCCGAAAGCCCGGCATGAGCCGGGACGACCTCATCGCCACAAACGCCAAGATCGTAGGCGAAGTGGTGAGACAGCTTGCCGCCCAGTCGCCGGAGGCCATCCTCATCATCGTGAGCAACCCCCTGGATGCCATGTGCCATGTAGCCTTGAATACCAGCGGATTTCCCAGGGAGCGGGTGATCGGCATGGCAGGCGTCCTGGACTCGGCGCGCTTCCGGGCCTTTATCAGCATGGAGCTGGGCGTCTCTGTCGAAAATACCCACGCCTTCGTCCTCGGCGGTCACGGGGACACCATGGTCCCCCTTCCCCGATACTCCACGGTGGCCGGGATTCCCATCACGGAGCTCATGAGCCAGGAACGCATCGACGCCCTCGTTAAGCGCACGGCCAACGGCGGCGCCGAGATCGTAAGGCTTTTAAAAACCGGTTCGGCCTTTTACGCCCCGGCCTCTGCTGCCGCCGAGATGGCCGAGGCCATCCTCAAGGATAAGAAAAAGATCCTGCCCTGCGCGGCCTATCTCCAGGGCGAGTACGGTATCCAGAACCTCTTTATCGGGGTGCCGGTGAAGCTGGGTGCCGCGGGCATGGAGCAGGTCATCGAGATAAAGCTGACGGAGCCGGAGGATGCGGCCCTCAAAAAATCCGCCGCCGCGGTCCAGGACCTGGTGGACACCCTGAAGACCTTACCGTGAGCCTCTCGAGAAAAACTGGGGACATCGTCCCTACAAAAGGCGCCGCAATGGGGATGACAAGAGCCCGGCAACTCCTCACCTGCGCCGTGGCAGGAATAAAGGGCCGCCCGCCGAGAATTGCTGCGCCATGAACGCCGTCGAGGAGGCCCATGAAGATGCCTGAGGTGCCGGCCCCTTATATCGAAGGGGTCCTGGCGGCGGACCGCCGGATGCTTTCGAAGACCATCACCCTGATCGAAAGCGTAAAGGCCGACCACCAGCGCCTGGCCCGGGAAGTGATGAACGGGCTGATGCCCCATACGGGCGGGGCCGTCCGCTTAGGGATAAGCGGCGTGCCGGGGGTGGGGAAGAGCAGCTTCGTCGAGCGTCTCGGGACGCTGCTGGTGGAAAGGGGACACCGGGTGGCGGTCCTGGCCGTGGATCCCAGCAGTCGGCGATCGGGCGGCAGCATCATGGCGGACAAAACCCGCATGGCCACTCTCGCCGCGGCCCCCCGGGCCTTTATCCGCCCCTCTCCGTCTGCCGGCACCCTGGGAGGCGTGGCCCGGAAAACCCGGGAGACCCTTCTCATCTGCGAAGCGGCAGGATTCGACGTGGTGCTGGTGGAGACCGTAGGGGTGGGCCAGTCTGAAACCGAGGTGGCCGCCATGGTGGATTTTTTCCTGGTCCTGATGCTGGCCGGCGCAGGGGACGAGCTCCAGGGGATGAAAAAAGGGGTGCTTGAAATCGCGGACGCCCTGGCCATCAACAAGGCCGACGGTGACAACGTCGAAAAGGCGGCGCAGGCCCGCAGAGCCTATGAAAACGCCCTTCACCTGATGGCACCCGCCTCTGCGAACTGGTCCCCACCGGTACTGACCTGCAGCGCCCTGGAAGGGGCCGGCATTTCCGGCATTTGGGATACCGTTCAGGAGCACCGCCGGCGCCTCACCGCCTCTGGAGAGTGGGAGGAGCGACGGCGCACCCAGGCCTTGAGCTGGATGGAAGCCCTGGTGGCCGAGGGACTGACCTCCTGGTTTTATACCCATCCCGCTGTCAGGGACCGGCTCCCGGCCCTCCGTCGCAGGGTCGTGGAGGGCGCTGTGAACGCGCCGACCGCGGCAGAAGACCTTCTTTCTTTTTTAACACCCCTGGCACCCCCCTTCGATTCATCAGACTCAGATCGCTCCGAATAAGAAATACCTGTTCGTTCACTCCCACCGCT
>Ga0307440_1001879_pt1 | contig 10058 bp, 7 predicted proteins | sample SalMarWE160410MG_FD_202150 | JGI IMG/M metagenome (GOLD analysis project Ga0307440, IMG submission 202150) | Salt marsh sediment microbial communities from the Plum Island Ecosystem LTER, Massachusetts, United States - WE1604-10 | ecosystem: Environmental > Aquatic > Marine > Intertidal zone >... | reverse complement strand
CGCAATCTCCAGGGAAGCTGCAGTCTTTTCGTTTCTTTTGGTCGCCGCCAAAGCGAGCATCCCTCCTTACGTTGTTGTCAAGGTATCGGCAATGGTTGAAATGACCCTCGATGAACGTCTTGCGGTGACCCGCCGTACCATGGAGCTGTTGGAGGGCTGGGGCCTTTCCGCGCGGGATATCGCGGCCATTCTTTGTCTGCCGGACACCGTCAAGACGCGGGCCATTGCCCGCTTTCGTGAGGAGACCCCCTTTCCGGACGAGCCCGTGGTGAACCGCCGCGTTGCCTATCTGATGCGGATCGAGGATGCGCTCAAGACCTATTTCCCTCGCAATCCCGAGATGCGAAACCTCTGGGTCAAACGGGGAAACAAGCAGTTTGGAAAGAAGGCCCCCGTGGCCGTCATGGTCGAAGACGGGGAAAGCGGCATGATCTCCGTCCTCTCCCACCTCGACTGCACCTTCGCTTGGGACCTGACCGGTTCTAAGACCGCCTACCGGCCCGGCTGAGGGTTCAGCTCCGGCAGGAGAGGCCGCCGCCAATAGGTCCGGCGCCACCCGGCGCGAACAAGGCCGCGGGTGCGCCCCACTTGGCGCATGAACTGCGCTTTCCACCGTCCGAAGTCGATGTCCTGCCGGCCGTAGAGCGCGGCGTCAAGCTGCCCCATCAGGCGCCGGAGCTGCTCTGCGTCCGCTCCCGGACGGAGGGTAAGGATCCTGCCGGTAACCCCGTGCACAGGGGTTTTCGCATCAAACCGAAGCTGGCGGCAGGTCATGTCCTGAAAACGGTGGACCCAGGCGACTGGGTCCGGCTCCCGATTGGCGGCCCGCACACACATGAGCAAACGGGTCGAGGGAGGGAGGAATGCCGAGGAAATCCGGGATTGCATTCGCCGGAGGACCGGCGCGGGATTGAGTCGGCTCGCGGCGCTGCTGAGCCCGGCGGCCGCCTCGGATGCGGCGGTGCGGACCCCCTGCCCCAGGCGGGCGGTGAGGGGGCCGCGCTCTGGGTGCCGCTGCCTGTACCCGCGGTACCAGACGCCGCCCCAGTACCCCAGCAGCAGCAGGACAACCGCCGAGACGGGAAGCCAGAACCAGCTCACCGCGCTGCCGGTTAGGGTCGCTGCCGAGGCCGCGAGTCCTGATTCCCCGTCCACGTGCAGGGTATGAATGGGCAGGCTCGCGTATTCCCGGGTGCCGGTCGTGATGTTCCACCAGGGCAGCCGGATCTCCGGTAGTGTCAACTTGCCCCCGGCCACAGGCACCAGCGTGTAATACTCGGTACGTTTGCCCTCCAGCCGCCTGCCATCCGCGGACAGCTTTCCGTCCGTCAGGGTCTGCTCCCGGTAGACGCGGAACTCCTTCGAGCGCAGCCGGGATTCCAGGCTCGGGAGCTGGCTGCCGGTCGCTCCGGCGGCCGAGAGCTCCAACGCGAGGCTGACCGGCTGTCCGGCCTCGACCTCTCCCTCGCGGTCAAGGGTCGCCTTGATGGCCAGGCTTTCGAGCGGGAGCCACGGCTGAACCGAGGCCATGGCGGGGCGAACCTGAAGCTGGATTGGACCGGAGGTGCTCTCCTCGAAGCGGTTCGACTGGCCGTAGTAGCTGCTCCCGGCGGAGGTGCCTGTGACCTTTAGAACAGGGATCTCTATGTCTCCCGGATGCAGCGGCGTCAGCGTATAGACGAACTCGTTAACGATATCCCGTCGCCCATCGTCGGTGACGCGTGATCGTGCCGTCGGTCCTTCCAGACTCTCGAGGAGGAAATCGCTGCTGTTGGGCAGATCCGGGTCGGCCGTCGCAAGGTTCTGGTCGCTGATCACCTGCAGCTTCACCAGGACGTGCTCGAGGACGTAGGGCTGGCGATCCTGGATCTCTACGTCCAGCCGAGGCGGCCGGGCCGCTTGTTGGGGCTGGTGCTGGTAAGCTCCGCGGTACTGTCCAGGCCAATAGGGCTGATACCCGGGGCCTGCCGGATAGCCCCGGTACCCTGGCTCGGACTGGTAGCCAGGGCCTGGGGGATAACCCGGTCGGGATGAATAGCCCGGCCCTGACGGGTATTGCGGGCCGCCCTGATAGCCTGGGCCCTGGGCATATCCGGGGGCAGACTGGTAGCCGGGGCCCGACGGGGAGGCCGGTCCGGGCTGATAGCCCTGCGCCTGGTCCCGTGGTGGTGTTGAGGGCTCGTAGCGCGGGGGAACCCCCGTGGCGTTGGAAGGCCCCTGCGGCCGAAATTGCCAGGGTGGCGGACCCATGGGTGGGCGCTCCCGGTCGGACGAGCCCGGGAAGAAGGGGAAGGAGAAGTTGAACGCTTGTGCGTCGCCGACCGCCGCCAAGGCCAGAAGCAGGACGACAACCGCCTGGTACCTACGCATCTGTTGCTGACTCCCTCGCCTCACCAGGGCCGGCTCTCTCGAAGGGGGCCGCCGGCCGCACGCATGTATTGCATATCTTCGATCTTGAACTGGTTGCGCATCAGCACGGTGGGATCTCCCTCCACCTGCTGAAGCCGCTGCTCGATAATGGCCATACCAGGCCCCTGAGTAGGCAGCCCCCCCAGGGCCGCGGCGCCTGCCTGCTGGTCGTTGGGCTCCTGGTCGGGCATGGGCTGCTGACCGAGCTGGTCGAACCGGTCCACTGCCTGCACGGAGCGGCCCTCAGGCGGCGTCTTGGGCGGAGTAGCTTCAGCCCGCGGCTGACGTTGCTCGCCGCCGCGGGCGCTGCGCTGCCGCTCCTCTGGCGGCTGCTCGCCTTTGGCGCCGCCCTCTTCTTTGCGCTGTTTTTCCTGCTCAGCCTTTCCGGCCTCCTTCTGCTGCTCCGCGGCGTGCTTGCCTTTTCCTGCCTGCTCCTTCTCACCTCCCTCACGCTGTTTCTCTTCCGGCTTGGCCTGTTGTTCCGCCTCTCCTTTCTCCGGTTTCTGCTCCTTTTCTCCCCCCGCGGCCTCTTTCCGCTTTTTCTCCTCGCCGCCTTCTCCCTTCTTCTCCTTGCGCTCCTGCTGGGCGCCTTTTTCGGACTCTTGTTGCTCGGCCTTCTTCTCGCCCCCCGCCTGTTTCTCCTTCTCGGTCTGCTTTTCCCCGCCGGCCTTTTCCTCCTGCGCCTTCTTCTTCTCTCCGCCGGCTTTCTCCTCTTGTTGCTTCTTTTCTCCGCCAGCCTTGTCCTGCTTCTCTTCTTTCTCTTTCTTGCCGGCCGCCTGTTCCTCTTGGGGCTTCTGCTCCTTCTCGCCGCCGGCCTTCTCCTTCCTCTTCTGTTCCTCCTTCTGCTCGTTTCCTTTTTCGACCTGCTGTTCCTTGGAAGGCTTCCCGCCGCGGGACTCTTGCTTCTCCTTCTGCTCGCCCTTGCTCTCTTTCTTCTCCTCTTTCTTTTCCTTTTCCCGGCCGCCCTTTTTGGCCTCAGTAGGCTTGGCCTCGGACTTGCCCTCTTTCTCCTGCTCAGCGGACTCCCCGGACTGCTTCTCCTGCTCCTGCTTCTCGCCTTCTTTCGGCTTGCGCTCCTCGCTCGGCTTGCCCTGGGAGCCTTCCTGCTGCTTTGACTGACTCTCCTGCTCCTGCTCCTGCTCCTGCTGCTGTTGTTGCTGCTCCTGCTTCTGTTGCTGCTGTTGCTGCTGCTGTTGCTGTTGCTTCTGCTGCTTCTGCTGCTGCTGCTGCTGCTGCTTCTGCTCCTGCTTCTGTTGCTCCTGCTTCTGTTGCTCCTGCTTCTGTTCCTGCTGCTTCTGCTGCTGCTCCTGCTTCTGTTGCTCCTGCTGCTGCTGCTCCTGCTTCTGTTGCTCCTGCTTCTGTTGCTCCTGCTTCTGTTGCTCCTGCTTCTGTTGCTCCTGCTTCTGTTGCTCCTGCTTCTGTTGCTCCTGCTGCTGCTGCTCCTGCTTCTGTTCCTGCTGCTTCTGCTGCTGCCCCTGCTCGCGCTTCTTTTCCTTTTCCTTTTCCTTGCGCTGTTCCTCCTGGCGCTGTTCCTCCTGCTTCTTCTCCTGCTCTTCCTTCTTCTTCTCGAACTGCTTTTGCTCCATCCGGGCGAGAAGGGCACGGGCAATGGCCAGATTGTGCTGGGCATCCGTGTGCTGAGGGTCTTTGTTCAAGACGCCCTCGTAGGCCGCGATCGCCCCGGCGAAGTCGCCGAGCTGGAAGCGTGCGTTACCCAGGTTGTAGCCGGCATCCTCCGTCTTGTCTTGTTGAACCGCCCGGCTGAAAGCGTTGGCGGCCTCCTGGTAGCGGCCCGCCCGGTACAGGGCGACGCCTCGCCTGTAGGGATCCGAGAAGTCCTCCGCCGCTCTACCGTAGTTGCCGGCCTGAAATTCTTTGAGCGCCTCCTGCTCCTGATTCAAGAACCAGGCGGCCTGCGCTGTCCCGGCCATAAAAAGGGCTGCTGCGATTGCGCTGAATGAGAGTCCTTTCATGCCCGGCGTCTCCTCCCGCGACCGCGGAATTGAGGCAATAGCAGCGCGACCACGGCTAACACCGGGAGATAGAAGCGGTCGTTCCAGATGCGTGTGCGCTCGTCGCCGAGCTGGGGTGGCAGTTGGCTGGTCGCGGCTGCTGCAAGAATTGCCCGGGCATCATCGTCTCGAAAAGCCGCGCGCTGATAGATGCCGTTGCCGGCGCGGGCAAGCGCTTCGAGCAGGGGCTCGTTCAGCGCCGAACGCACAGGCTGGCCGTGACGGTCGACGATCCAGCCGCCCCGGTCGGCAGGCACAAGCGCGCCTTCGGGAGTGCCGATTCCCAGCGCATTGAACCTGATGCCCTTTCCCGCAAGCTTCTTGACGCGGGCGGCCAGGTCGGGCTCGTCCAGGTCCCCGTCGGAGACGAGGAGGATCGACCGGGCGCTGTCGGCAGGCAGGCTGTTCAGAAGGGTCTGTGCCCGGTCCAGGGCAGTGTCTAGACGGCTCCCCTGCAGGGGCGTCATTTCCGTGGACAGAGCGGGCAGGTCGTTCAAAATGGTGTAGGTGTCCTCTGTGACTGGGGACACGACATGGGGGAGCGAGGCGAAGGCGATGAGGCCCAACCGCACGTCCCGATCCAGCATGATGATGTCCTGGATCTTCTGACGGGCCCTGGCGAGACGATTCGGGGCGACGTCATCCGCCTGCATGGAGCGCGATATATCTAGCACGATCAGTAGGTTATTGCCTGGATGAAAGAGCCGGATATCTTCGTAGTCCCAGCGCGGGCCGGCCATCGCGGTCATCAGCAGCCCCCACAGCAGGGACCAGCGGAGGAAGCGGCCCCAGCGTTCGTGCGTCTTGAGCTCCCGCGTGCCGGTGAGGTGCGGCAACAGGTGGGGGTCCGCGTACCGGTGAACAGGGCCCCGGGCCGCCCTAGCGGCGCTGCGCCAAAGCCAGAGGGCTACCGGAATCAGGGCCAGCAGGCCCCAGAACCAAGCCGGCTGCGCGAAGTACAGTTTGATGTCAGGCACTGGCTAATCTCTTGGCGAAGCGCCGGCGCCCTTCGGGAAACAGACCGAGGCCAAGCAGCGCGAGCACGGCAAGCGAAAGAGGTATGCGGAAAAGGGGATGGGGCAGGAATACGGTCCGGGCCTGGGCCTCGGTCTTCTCCAGCTGATTGATGCGGGCGGAGATCTCCTCCAGGGCCCGCGTGTCGGTGGCCCGAAAGTAGGCCCCGCCCGTGATGTCGGCCACTCGCTTGAGGACGCTGTCGTCCATGCCAAGGTCGTCCCGGTACTTGATGACACCCTCCTCCAGGATTGGAATGCTTTTCTCCTTGCTGCCGACTCCGATGGTGTAGATGCGTATCCCCCATGCCCGTGCCAGCGCCGCCGCCTCGAAGGGTGCAAAGCTCCCGTTGGTGTTGTCGCCGTCGGTGATCAGGATCATCACCCGCGAGCCTTTCGGGCGCTCGCGCAGCCGCTTGGCCCCCAGCGCGATGGCATCGCCCATGGCGGTCCCTTCGCCGGCAATTCCCGGCACCACCGCGTCAAGAAGCTGGTGCGCGGCCGCGCGGTCGATACTCAGGGGCGACAGCACGAATGCCTGACTGCCGAAGATGATGAGACCCACGCGGTCTCCTTTGCGGGCGTCCAGGAACCGCCCCATGACCCCCTTGATGACCGCCATGCGGCTCACCTGTCTGCCCTGGGTGGAGAAGTCGAGGGCCTCCATGGAGTGGGAGGTGTCGATGGCCAGCATGAGGTCGTAGCCCGGCGTGCTTACCTCCGTGTGCGGCGTCAGCCATTGGGGCCGCATGAGGGCAACCACCAGGGTTGCCCACAACAGATAGAGAAGGATGCGGTACAGCCACCCGGCGAGCTGTCGGCGGGGGCGGCGTGCCTGGTAGGCGGCTTGCAGCTCTTCCAGGCGCGGATGCAGCAGCGTGATGCGCTCCCCCTCGAGCTGGTGGTCCTGACCTTCGCGCTTCTCCGGCCAGAGGAGGGGGATGAGAAACGGCACCGGCAGCAGCAGCGCGGCCCAGGGCCAGTGGAACTCAAACATGCTTCTTGTCCTCGGCGGCCACCCAGTCGTAAGCGGCGTCGATTAGCGCGAGCAGCTCTTCCGGGCGGCCTGCCTTGGCGGGCGGGGAATAGGGGGCGCTGAGCAGCACGCGACCGCGTCGGGCCCAATCGAAGCCCTTGGGGTCGTGCCCGCCCAGCCACTCCAGCCAATCCTCTCCAGTCAGTCCCGCGCAGCTCTCGCGACCAAGCCTTGCGATGGCGATGCGCCGCAGAAGCTCCGAGAGCTCGCCCGCGGTCTGCTTGAGCTCTTGCTTGGGCGCCCGCCGACGTAGCTCCCGTAGCTTGCGCGCGGCGTCCCAGCGCCAGCTCCCCACGGTGACGACGGGCAGGGGGGGGATCCGCAGCCGCAGGCTCGTGCGAAAGCGCCAAGCCAGCGCGGAGAGCCCAAAGATGCCAAAGGCCAGAATCCACCAGCCGGGGCCCGGCGGCCACCAAGGCACCCCATGGATCCCGTGGATGTCACGTAACTGATCGATAGCTGGATACATCAGACCGCCCGTGTGCGAGATCGTTGCTCCAGATGGTGGATGAGGCTGATGTGGATCTCCTTGTCTGTGCGTACCGGCAACAGGATGACATTGAGCCGGTAGGCGATGGCCTGCAGGATCTCGCGCCGTTCCTCCCACGCCTCGCGGAACGCCTGGCGGGCCTGCGGCTCGTCGGTATCGATCTCGATCAGGGTCCCGTCGGTGCCGGTGAAGGTGGTCATGCCCATGGACGGAATCTCCCAATCGGCCGGATCGTCGACCGGAATCAGGGCAACGGAGTGGCGCTGGATCAAGTCGCCCAGGATGTGCTCCAGCCCCATGGCGTCCCGATTGAGGTCGGCGATGACGAAGATGAGTGAGCCGGTGGGTAGTCCCTTGGTCGCGCGCTGCAGCGCGCCCCCGAGGCAGTCTATGGACTTGTCCTGCGTCGTTCCCGGGATCGTCAGGGTGCGCAGCAGCTGCCACAAGGCGCGTCGCCCGCGGGAAGGCCGAAAGTGCTGCAGACCAGCGACCGGGTCGCCGAAGGTCATGCCGCCCACCCGGTCGTTAAGCCGGCTCGCCGCCCAGCCGACGAGCGCGGCTGCCCGGGCGGCCTGGACCGACTTGAAGGTGCCGCGGGTACCGAAGCTCATGTGCGGGCCCTTGTCCACGCACAGCACCACCGAGCGCTCGCGCTCCTCCCGAAAGACCTTCAGGTGCGGCTCGTTGGTCCGCGCGGTGACCTTCCAGTCCATGTACCGGATATCGTCGCCGTGCCGGTACTCCCGGACCTCTTCAAAGTTGACGCCAGCGCCCCGAAAGACCGAAGCGTAGAGGCCGGCGAAGGTGGAGTTGACCAGGTGGTGGGATGCCAGGCCCAGGGTATGTACCTGGTGACGCAGCTCCAGCAGGTCGTCAAGACGGGGATAGAGACTCATGGACCTCCGCGAGCTCGTACTACGGTATCGCGACGAGGTTGAGCAGTCGGTTGATGAACTCGTCGGTGGTAATGCCCTCGGCCTCCGCCTCGAAAGTGAGGAGGAGCCGGTGGCGGAGGATCTCGGGTGCCACGGACTGGATATGATGGGGTGCCACAAACTGGTCCCCGTCGATCCAGGCCCGCGCCCGGGCGCAGCGGGCCAGCGCGATACTCGCCCGGGGCGAGGCCCCGAAGCGGCACCAGCGGGCCAGGTCCGGATCGTAGATCTTCGGGTTTCGGGTGGCCTGCACCAGGTCAACGATATAGCTGTTGAGCTTTGGGTCGAGATACAGGTTGGCCACGTCCCGGCGCATGGCGAAGAGCTCCGCCTGCGACAGCCGCTTTGCCGGCGGGGTGTAGTTTGTTTTCTGTTGCTGATGGTCCAGCTCCAAGATCTTAAGCTCTTCATCCCGGGTGGGATAGTCCACCACCGCCTCCATGAGGAAGCGGTCGAGCTGGGCCTCCGGGAGGTGATAGGTGCCCTCCTGCTCCACCGGGTTCTGGGTGGCCAGGACCATGAACAGCTTGGGCAGAGGGTAGGTCCGCTGGCCCACCGTGATCTGGTGCTCCGCCATCGACTCGAGGAGGGCCGATTGCACCTTGGCCGGGGCTCGGTTCACCTCGTCGGCGAGGAGGACGTTGTGAAACAGGGGACCAGGGCGGAACTCGAACTCCCCCTTCTCGTGGCGATAGATGTCGGTGCCGATGAGGTCCGACGGCAACAGGTCCGGCGTGAATTGGATGCGGTGAAAGTCCCCCTCCAGAGCCTCTGCCAGGGCCTTGACCGCGGTGGTCTTGGCGAGACCCGGCATGCCCTCGACGAGCAGATGGCCATCGCTCAGCAGGCAGATGAGCATGCTGTCGATGAATCTTTGTTGGCCGATGATGCGGGAGGAGATGTGGTCGCGGACGGGCTTCAGGTCTGCAGGGGTCATGCTTGGGATACTGCTCGCGCTTCCGTGGAGGTTTGGTCTTGGTCCGGCGTGGACCTTGCGGGCGGATCGTCCTCGTCTGCGCCGGATCAAATATCCTGACGGGTCTAGGTGGAAAACGCAAGCCCCCGGGGAAAACGCTTAGGGGTCTGAATTATCAGAATATTCTGATTCTTCGAGCAGACCCTTGCGGCGCGCGGATCGGCTATACTGCGGCGCCCGCCACGCCTCGGTCGGCGAGGGCGTCGCAACAGCCCTTGCCCCGAGCCACAGGGAGCCCGGCCCAAGTGATCGAGAGTCTCCGCAACATTGCCATCATTGCTCACGTGGACCATGGCAAGACCACGCTCGTCGACAAGCTGCTCCAGCAGTCGGGCACCTTGGGGGAGCGCTTCGGACCGGTGGAGCGGGTCATGGACTCGAACGTCCTGGAAAAGGAGCGGGGCATCACGATCCTCGCCAAGAATACCGCGATCCGTTGGGAGGAGTACCGGATCAATATTGTGGACACGCCGGGCCACGCGGACTTCGGCGGAGAGGTGGAACGGGTACTCTCGATGGTCGACTCCGTGCTGCTCCTGGTGGATGCCGTGGACGGCCCCATGCCGCAAACCCGGTTCGTAACGCAGAAGGCCTTTCTGCACGGGCTGCGCCCGATCGTGGTGGTCAACAAGATTGACCGAGACGGGGCGCGTCCTGGCTGGGTAGTCGATCACGTCTTCGATCTCTTCGACCGCTTGGGGGCGAGCGACGCCCAGCTCGATTTCCCGATCGTCTATGCCTCCGCTCTGAACGGCTATGCCGGCCTCACGGAGCAGGTGCGCAGCGGCGACATGACGCCGCTCTTCGAGACCATCGTCACACACTGTCCGCCGCCCCCCGTAGACCGGAGTGGTCCCTTTCAGATGCAGGTCTCGACCCTGGACTACTCGAGCTATGTGGGAGCCATCGCGATCGGCCGTATCGCGCGCGGCTCGGTGCGCCGCAACCAGGTGGTTACCCTCGTCAAGCGGGACGGGGACAGTCACCGGTCCAAGGTGGGGCAGGTGCTGGGATTTTTCGGTCTGCAGCGGGTGGAGGTGGAGGAGGCGAGCGCCGGGGACATCGTCGCCTTGACCGGACTCGAGGCACCCAATGTCTCGGATACCGTCTGCGACCCGGAGCGACCAGAGCCCTTGCCTGCTCTCACGGTGGACGAGCCGACCGTCAGCATGACCTTTCAGGTCAAC
>Ga0307440_1001878_pt1 | contig 10059 bp, 15 predicted proteins | sample SalMarWE160410MG_FD_202150 | JGI IMG/M metagenome (GOLD analysis project Ga0307440, IMG submission 202150) | Salt marsh sediment microbial communities from the Plum Island Ecosystem LTER, Massachusetts, United States - WE1604-10 | ecosystem: Environmental > Aquatic > Marine > Intertidal zone >... | reverse complement strand
TCTGCAAATGTAATCTCATGGTTTACTCTTGTGGGTTCTGTTATTGGGGCTTCCGTTTTTTGGCTTACTGTAAGAATCTATGATGAGAAGAAATACAATGATTTTTCGGCAAAGAAATTAAAGAGAAATGTTTCCCTTTATACTCCTGTTGCATTTATGATTTCTGTTCTAATTGGATATCCAGTGGTCTTTGTTGTCACCCATTCTCTTACAGTCCGGGATCATGCAACGCTCCTGAGTTCTCTAATGGGCGAGATTTGCGGATTCACAATTTTTCTTATACTAATAAACCTCTATCGTTACATCCTTATAAAAAATTTCAACAAAGAACTTTAATAGCAAAGGATAAAAAGAAGTCTTGTAAAGTATAAGCATGCGACACTTTGTTTATTTTTCAAGAAACGCAAGCACATCAGGAAATTTCAAAGACTTGATGAAAGCAGGCAGGATGGATATTGCAATTCACACAATAATAGCAAGCCTTTTTCTTTCCCATGATTTCAGAAAAGATACAAAAATTCATTTGGTCTTTTATGGCATGCCTGATCCCCCAAAGCATATTGAAATTCAGGTTAAACCCGAACTTGACATAAGCAAAAAAGATGTTGCAAATCTTATAAAAAAAATTCTTTACAAATATCAAAAGGGCAAAAAGGCAGAGGTTTTTCCGGGATGCTTTGTTGAAAAGAAAAGTCTTTTGAAATTAATTGAAGAACTTGCAAAAGAAGGTGAGATTTATTTGCTTGACAAAAAAGGAGATGATTTAAGAGACGTGAAATTTGAAGACAATTGCGTTTTTATTTTGGGAGACCACAAAGGGATTCCAAAAAAAGAAATGAAAAGAATAAAGCAAATTGCTGAAACTGTTTCTGTCGGACCTGTGACTTATTTTGCCAGCCATGTTGTCGCAATAGTCAACAACGAACTTGACAGGCAGAGCATTTGAAACCTAAATAACTTTATGGAGTTTCATACTAAGAAAGTATTTCAAGTCATCAATCCCAACACCAAGGTTGTACAGCAAAATCACTTCATCCTTTATGTGTTCCGGTATTTCCATGTCCATTGTATCGATCGGATTTATTTCCATTTACCCCCTTTATCATGAATCTTGCCATTGAGGCAAGATTAAATGAGATTTAACTTGTTAGTAAACTGAAATATTCCGTTTATAAAACAATTATGAACCAAAGTTAAAGAATAAAGATATAGAAACTTGTTTCATAAGCTTTTTAAAAAGTAATTTAGTTTTTAAGGAATGAACATTTCGTTTATCCCTACTCCTGATTGGTTTCTTGCACCAGATGTTTTGATAAACGCGTTCAGTTTTCTTGTTCTGCTTGCATTTTTCATTCTCTGCATAAGGAATTATAAAATCAACAAAAGTAAAGGAATCCTTTATCTCGGAATCGGATTCGCTTTCATTGCATTTGCACAACTCGCAATTGTCATGACAAAGTTTGTAATTTATTACAACACGACTTTCACGACCTACATCGGGACGATGATAATTCAGTACCATATTGTAAAATCCACAAACACTGTTTATAACATAAGTTTCTTTATCAACCGGCTTTTCACGCTTGTGGGTCTTTATGTAATTTACAGGCTTCCTTCGAAGAAGAAATCAATTACAGATTTCATACTGGTTCTGTACTTCATAATTTTATCAGCAGTAATCGGAGATGAGATTTATTATCTGTTCCATGCAACCGCACTTGTCCTGTTCCTGTTAATATCTTACAATTATTACACAATTTACAGGAAGAATCATTTCAAAAATACAAAGATACTCTCAATATCCTTCGGAATACTCGCTCTCAGTCAAGTTCTTCCGCTGATATCGCAGACAAATATTGTTGCAGTAATTTCGGACATCGTAGAATTAATAAGCTATGTAACTTTACTGGTATTAATCCTAAGGATTTTAAAACATGGCAAGAAAAAGAAGCCGGATGGATATTATCTCAGACATGCTCAATATCATCCGGGAGCGCGGAGGAGAAATTAAACCGACCCACTTAATGTACAAGGCAAACCTATCACACAAGCAAATGAAACTTTACCTTGAAGAACTCAAAAAGAAGGGTCTTACAGAGACTGACAAGTCTGGCAATGGGCACATTAAAATTACTAAAGCAGGTGTTGAATTCAACATGAAATATTCACAAATGAAAGACCTCGAAAAAACATTTGGACTGTAATATGTAAAAGAATATAAAGAGATTGATTTTTATTGATTTATGAAAAAATCGGTGAGGCTTTACATTACAGGAACTGTTCAAGGAGTGTTTTTCAGGGGATTCATAAAGGAAAATGCAGAAAAGCTTGACTTGAAAGGATTTACAAGGAATCTCGAAGATGGACGTGTCGAGGTGTTTGTTGAAGGTGATCCCAATAAGGTGAATCAAATGATTGACGTTTGCAAAAAGGGACCAAAGCATTCAAAAGTTGACAACGTTGAGATTATACCTGAAAAATTCCAGGATTTGAAAGGATTTAAAGTGCTGCATTTTTGAACGGAAGACATGATTTACACAAATTCTGATGGCGGAAGCAGAGGCAATCCTGGACCAGGAGCGATAGGAGTTCTTGTACGTGAGGGAGATACAATTCTAATAAAGTCCAGCAAGTTCATCGGAGAAAGGACCACGAATAATGAAGCAGAATATGAGGCATTAATTCTTGCGCTTGAATTGGCATCAAGCATTGGTGATGAGGTTACATGCATTCTTGATTCAGAGCTTGTTGTAAAACAGTTGCTTGGAGAATACAGAGTAAAGAATTCAAGACTCATGCCTCTTTTTCTTAGGGTTCAGAAACTTCAGGAAAATTTTAAGAAAATTCGCTATGAACATGTTTCACGCTGGGATAAATATCAAATGATTGTGGACGAACTTGTAAACAATGAACTTGATAACAAGGGCTATAAGAAAAAGAGAAGGTAGCTCAACATCAAGAAAAAGATTATAAATAAGGACTCTATCTAATCACATGGCTGAAAAATTCTTTTGGGCTGATGCAATAGCAGACCAGATAATCAAGGAACACGGGAAGAAAGATGAATATGTGTGTGCTTCAGGAATTACTCCTTCCGGCACTGTCCACATAGGCAATTTTAGGGAAATTATAACAACAGATATGGTTGTCAGAGCTTTGAAAGACAAAAAAAAGAAAGTCAAGTTTGTTTATTCGTGGGATGATTTTGACAGATTCAGGAAAGTTCCAAAAGGGGTTGATGCAGATTATGAAAAATATATCGGAATGCCCATAAGTGATATTCCTTCGCCATTTAATCCAAAGTTGACTTATGCAGAATATAATGAAAAAAATCTTGAGAAATCATTGCCTTCAGTGGGAGTTAAACCAAAATTCATCTACCAAAACAAGATGAACAAGAAATGCGCTTATGCAGACCTGATTAAAACTACATTGGACAAGAAATCAGAGATTATGAAGATTTTGAACAAATACAGAAAAGAACCATTGGATAAAGATTGGTGGCCTGTTATGATTTACTGCAGCAAATGCAAGAAAGACACTACCGAAATTATTTCACATAGGGGTTATGAAATTGAGTATAAATGTGAATGTGGTTTCAAGGAGAAATTTGACTTCAGAAAAAAAGGGATTGTAAGCATCCGCTGGAGAGTTGACTGGCCACTGAGATGGAAATATGAAAATGTTGATTTCGAGCCTGGCGGAATAGACCACAGCGTTGAAGGGGGGAGTTTTACAACTGCAAAGGAGATATCAAAAAAGGTTTTCAGGTTTGAACCCCCAGTTTACCAGTTCTATGAGTGGATAAATGTAAAAGGAATGAAACTCAGCGATTTTCACAGTTCAAAAGGAAATGTGGTCACGCTTGACGAGGTTCTTGAAATTTATGAACCGGAAGTTCTGAGGTATATTTTTGTTTCCACAAGACCAAACAAAAGTTTTGAAATCAGCTTTGACGCAGGTGTTATAAAGATTTATGATGAGTATGACATGCTTGAAGAGAGGTACTACAGCAAGACAGCCACTGCACAGGAAAGAAGGTTTTATGAGATGTCACAGATTTCACGAACCAAGAGGAAGGAGAGGCCTGAAAAGCTTGGATTCAGACATCTTCTGACATTGATTCAATCAGGCAAAACAAAAGAGATTAACGAAGATTCAAAGGCGAGGTCAGAAAAGGCAAGAAACTGGCTTGATAAATATGCTCCTGAAGATTTTAAATTTGAAGTTAAGGAAAAATTAGAATTCAATCTTGACAAGAAACAAAAACAGGCATTAAAGGAATTGAGAAAGATACTCTCTGTGGAAAAACTTGATGAAACAAAATTGTTTGATGAATTTTACAATATCTGCAATGCCCTAAACATAAAGCCCCCAGAATTTTTTGAAGCGGCTTATCTTGTCCTAATCGGAAAAACGCGTGGCCCTCGTTTGGCACCTTTAATATTTTCAATAGGAAAAGAAAAAGTGATTAAACTTTTGGAACAGATTTGAGACTATGGCACTTGTAATAAAATCAAATATAAGGAAAGTTGTGAAAGAACTCGACAAGGAAAATGCTATTTCAAGTGTTGCTGATGAAGTCGGAACTGCTCTTGAAAGAAAAGTTGAAGAGATTTTGTCTGAGGGAATAAAGAGAGCAAAAGCAAATAACAGAAAAACACTGCAAGCGAGAGATTTATAAAATAAAAAATTCATAATATATCATGCCAAAAAAAGAGGATGACAAAACTGTGGCGCAGGCTGCTGTTAGTGTGAAACCTGATATCAAACCGACAGATTCAAATTCATCTGTTCCTGAAAAAGAGACAAGCAAAGCGTCTAAGACTTTTGTTATTGCACTTTCTGTGGTGAGCATAATCGGGTTTTTGAGCATTATGTTCAACACTCTTTTTTACATAAATCTTGATGCTTACATGGGCACAGCATGGCTGATTACTCTCGGACTTGGACTCGTTTTTGAGACTTCAATAAAAGAGCTTAAGATGATAAAGAAGGTTGGATTAACTCCTGAAATGCTCGGAAAAATAACAATGGAGATTGTAGGGGGGATTGCAATCATTGCGGGAATTATCAGCCTTCCACAAATTAATTTGCAAAATCCGTCTTTCCTTGCGATTAAGGGGATAATAAGCATCCTTGGAATCATATTCATTATAATCAACACTTGGGTAACTGAAAGCGATTAAAATGAATGTGATTCTTATTTTTGCATGGGTCTGCGTGGCAATGATTGCCATGTCATTCTGGGAATCTTATGCTGAACAAAGAAACGCGTGGGATAAGGGTAAAGCAGGATGGAAAATAAGATTTGGAAAGTTCAAATTTACGGGATATCATTTTTATCTTTGGTATGTAATGATGCCCTTGCTGATTTCTCTGCCTCTTGTTGTTTATGGATTTGATTTAAAGCTTTTTGGAATTCTTGTTAGCGCATATTTCATAGGGAATGTTATTGAAGATTTCATGTGGTATGTTGTAAATCCCAAAGTCAAATTCAAAGAATTTTATGGCAAATTTTCAGATTATTATCCCTGGATAAGAATAGGCAGCAAAAAGATAATCCCCTTGGGTTACCTAACAGGCATTTTAATATCAGTTGCTTCCTGGTATTTTCTTTGGAGATAATTCTTGAAAATTTAAATAGTTCATAGGTTTTAAGTTTTCATGGACAAGGTGAAAAAAGAACATGAAAAGAAAATTCTGGACTTACATGAAAAGGCAATAGATTCTGAGAACTTTGAACCAAAACGCGATGAACATGGGATTCTTATAGGGGTGAAGAGTAAAAGCAACATAAAACGCGGGAGGAAATCCCGTTCTAAAGGAGCAGCTTTTGAATTGAAAGTAAGGAAAGATTTGGAAAGCAAAGGAAGAATTGTTGATAAATGGACAAATAATGTGGACCTTGAAAAGGGTGAGATTTTCGGAGCAAAGAGAAAATTCAATCCTTATTCAAAGATTATGTCCATAGGGACGGGATTTCCTGATTTTATTTCTATAAAACATGTGATGGGAGAAATGTATGGAGTCATAGGAGTTGAAGTGAAAACAAACGGCACGCTTTCAAAGATTGAAAAGGACAAATGCTGGTGGTATCTACAGAACAAAATCTTCTCTCAGATATGGATTGCAAAACCAGTGAAAAAAGGCAATCGTATTGAAGTCGAGTACGATGATTTTATAGAAAAATACGGAAAGAAATACAACAAAACTTAAATGTGGCTTTTTTCTTAAAAGAAAATAATGAACAGACTGCATATTGCATTTTTCATTTTTGTTTTTCTTTTAATGGGCATTTACGCACAATGCAATTCAACACAAGTGAATATAAACACTGCATCCGCTGCAGAGCTTGACAATCTTTATGGAATCGGACCTGCAAAAGCACAAGCCATAATTGATTACAGAAACATTACAAAATTTAACTCTGTTGAGGATTTGACAAATGTTTCAGGGATCGGGAGTGTTACATTGTCAAATATAAAAAGTCAGGGACTCGCCTGTGTTGGACAAGAAATTACGATTATCAAAAGCAATCAAACGCAAAACCAGACACAAGAAGAAAATCTAAGCACGCCAGTTAAAACAGTCTCAAGCGCAAATGCACAGCATCTCAAAAAATTGAGAACAGTAACTGCAAGCGTCATTGACCTTACTCCTGAAAATAATGATTCAAAAGATATAAAAAGTGGAAATGGTGTCTTGAGTTCAGGTAATTTGGCTGTTTATGGTTTTATTGCATTTGCTCTTGTTTTGGGAGGATTATTTGCTATGAAAAGATTAAAAAGGCCAAAAACCGAATTTGAACAATGAAAGAAAATCAGAAAATTGTTGCAAGAGTAATCCTTGAGATACTTGGAAAGCCAAAGGAACATGTTATCAACACTATGAAAACCCTTATTGAGCAAATGGGAAAGGAAGGAGGCATTAGGATTGTAAGACATGATATCAAGGAGCCAAGAAAGCTCGAAAAGAACCCCACTTTTGTGGGAAAAAAAGAAGGAGAATATCAGGCAGAAGTAACTGAAGAATTCTATATATGTTTCTCAGAAATTGAGATTGAACTTGAAAAAATGACGGACATGATAGTCCTCTTGTTCAAATACATGCCTGCGAATATTGAAATAATAACTCCCGAAGTTGTAGGACTTACGAACGGAGGCTGGAATGATATTTTAAGCGAATTAATACAAAAGCTTCATGGATATGATGAAGTTGCAAGAGTTTTGCAGGTTGAAAAATCAATTCTTGAGAATAAGATTAGAGCCTTGACTGAAAATGTTAAACAGCTTGAAGCCAAGAAACCTAAAAAGCAGAATAAAACAAAGGAGAAGAAAGAATGATTGACGGAGTAAATGAAACCAATATCACCTATGCAGGAATCTGGGGACCTTATGTTAACAGGGCTTACAATGCAGGCAAGAGAACAAGAGAATCCCTGGAAGCAGAGGCTGAAGAGGAATCAATAAAAGCCAGAAAAACCATTGCCCCTCTAAGGGAAACAGAAGGCAAAAAAGTAGACATTTACGCTTAATTTTTCTTTTTCTTAAGAGCTTCAATCGGGTTCATTGGTTTTTTTGCTTTCTTGTATTTTCTTATCAGGAAGTAAACAATAAACCCTACAAAGAGAATAAGCAGAATCCATCCGATTATTTTTCCTGCGTTGCTGTTGGTTTTTTGTGCAGTACATGTTGCCAGGCAACATTTCCCGTCTTCAGTGTTCTGTAAATCTCCAGTGCAAACCTGACCGCCAGTGCAAATAATTCCACCAACTTCTGCACAGCTTGGGAATAATGAACCGGAAGAAGAATTCTGTGAAGGCACATAACCCTTAGAGAAGTTCAGTAGTAGATTTATGTAAGCTGTTTCGTTTGTGGATTTTGCAATTATCTGACCTTGTGCAAAAGTTGCATTATCTCCTGAAGTTATATTCAGGACAATTTTTTCTGTAGAGTTTGCAGACAAATTCACTGAATCATTGATTACAGAGACGTATGGTTTTAAGCTGTTGGATATAGAAAAAGACACATTATCTATGTCGGTGATTCCGTAGTTTGAAACATAGAAATATCTTGTTGTGCTGGAATTTGTTGAAAGGGAGATATTTGCCTGAGAAGGTTCTATGGATAATGCAGGGATGTTTGAGACTGAAGTTGAATTCGAAGGCAGAAACACCGGAACTCTGTAAGAGGTATTAGCTGAAGATAAAACAGCTGCTAACTCTGAAAATCCGGATCCTGTTGCATCAAAGTGAATTTTTTTGGTTTGTCCAGGGTCAATTGAGATAGTCTCTGCAGAATTTGTGGTTGAAGTTTGGGAAGAACCTCCGCTGAAAAATCCAAAAAATCCTGTACTTTGGTTTTCAGGAGAATTTACAGAAGTTCCATTGTCGAGATAATATGAAACTGTTATTGTACTGCCAGAAAGACTCTGTGCATTTATGTAAAAACTCCCGCTTGTTTGTATAATTCCAGGGTTTATTGAAAAATCAGCTGTTTGGTTTGTTAGAGTGAAATTCTGGAAAACATCTGCTGTTTGGATTTTTCCGGCTTCATAATATTTTATGTTAACAAGTCTTAAGGAGTAATTCCCAGGAGAACCTGCAGACACTTGCCCATAAATGTAAAATTTATCTCCCTGTTTTTGAACGGTTGGAATAAATGAAACTCTTACATGCCCATTGTAAAGCAAAACATTTTGACTTTGAAGAGGATTTACAAAATTTCCCGAGACTTGCGCAATTAAAGTTTGCCCCTGACTCAAAGAAGAATCCATATTGATTTGAATCGCTGATATAAAGGGTATAAGCAAAAATAAGGATACCAACACAATTGAACGTCTCATATTTTAACTATAAAAATAGAGTTAATAAATTATTTGCCCATTTCTTTAAGCTTTTTCAATACATCGTTGACATCTGATGCAGACCTTGGTCTTGAAGGCATTGGTCTCCTCTGAGTCATAGAACGTGGAGGCATTGGCCTGGGTGGCATTGGTCTTCCAGGTCCGGGTCTGAACCCTCCTGGAGGTCTTGGGCCTCCTGGTCCAGGTCTTCCAGGTCCTTTTCCTTTTCCAGGACCTTTCTTAAACTTGCTCTTTATCTTTATCCAAATGGGCATAAGTCTCTTTCTGAATATTATCCCAAGTGCTGCAAGCAGTATCAGGATTACCAGAAGGATTATCCAGATAACACCTGAAGAACTTTTCTTGGTGCTTGGTTCACAACAGAACAGGCTTGCATCAGTACAGCTTTCGGAAGAAGATATTTGCTCACTTCCTGAAACACATGAACTTCGGCATGTATATCCTGCACTTTCACAACTGCTCACTGTTGGTTGTACTGTTTCTTTACATGTAGCTCCAGCACCAACACAGCAAATTTGTCCATTAGTAGCATCAGATGCAGGTAAAGATTTCCCACCACTGCAAGTGTAACCACTTTGACACAACTGACCTTGTTGTTCTGGGCAAGTAAGGACCTTTACGGGTTGGTCACAGCAAACATAAGTCCCAAGATTACATGAATAGCTGCTGAGAACATTTCCATTTGCCTGTGTGTTACAACTAACCTGAGACATACAATAATAACCCGCAGAAGTACAGTCTTGGGTTGAAGCAGGTTGTGCTGTAGATCCTTCAAGTCCATACAACAAGAAAGAAGTGTCTGCTATTGAACCCCAACACCCGTCAGAGCCTTGGGTATTAACGAGCCAGTCTTCCGCGTCTTGTTTTTGCTGAACGCTTGATGCAGGTGTCAATGAAAATAAAGCGAGTGCTGTATCATGATAAGGGGTGTAGGGAGAACCTGTTGCACTCCAATAATTGTACTGGTTTACTGATATCTGAGAATTAAGAAGCGATTGCAAATAATCACTTGAACCTGTAAGATAATATAAAATTGCAGAAGGTAAATATTTGATGTTTGAAGAGTCTCCTGAAGAAGTTGTCAAATATGGCAGGTAAGATGTTACATCCTGACCTTGGCTGTCCAATGCAAGTGCTGCCCACATTGTTGATTCGTAGTCACATCCTGATGAACCTCCAAAGCAATAGGAG
>Ga0307440_1001876_pt1 | contig 10070 bp, 10 predicted proteins | sample SalMarWE160410MG_FD_202150 | JGI IMG/M metagenome (GOLD analysis project Ga0307440, IMG submission 202150) | Salt marsh sediment microbial communities from the Plum Island Ecosystem LTER, Massachusetts, United States - WE1604-10 | ecosystem: Environmental > Aquatic > Marine > Intertidal zone >... | reverse complement strand
GACAGCGCAGGAACCTGGCGGCGTCGGCTCGCTGGCCCGACAGGTCGAGGCCTGTGAAGTCGATCGCCTCGTAGTCGCCCCGGACCTCCAGCGCCGTTCCGGCGAAGGGCGTCAGCTCCGGTAGCTCGATCGCCCGGCCGGGTGCGGGGCGCCGGTCGCGGTCCGCCATCGACACTCGCCGGCTACAGGTGTCGGTCGAACCAGTCGAGGACCCGCGTCATCCGGTCGATGCGGCGGTCGATGCGGCCAGTCGCCTGGATCACGTGGAACTCCTCCGGGTAGAGCACGTACTCGACCTCGCGGCCAAGCCATCGGAGCGCCACGAAGAGCTGCTCGTTGTCAGAAGTGGGGCAGCGCCGGTCCGCCTCGGACTGGAGCATCAGCAGTGGCGTCCGGACGTTGGCCACGTTGCGCAGCGGCGACTGGCGCCACAGCTGCGCGGCGCCGTCGGCCGTGGTCGGATCGCCCATCCGGGCGGCACGACAGTACTCGGGGCCCGCGTCGCTGTGGGCCCAGGCGGAGACCTGGTTGGTGACGCCATTCTCGGACACGGCCGCGCGGAAGCGATCCGTCGTGCCGACCAGCCAGTTGATCATGAACCCGCCGTAGGACAGGCCGAGCGCGCCGAGCCGAGCGGGATCGGCCAACCCGAGCCCGATCGCGTGATCGAGCGCCGCGTGGACGTCCTCCGCGTCGACGCCGCCCCAGTCGCCCAGCTGGGGCGCGATCCACGCGGCCCCGTAGGTGGCCGAGCCCCGAATGTTCGGCAGCACGACCCGGTAGCCGCGGGCACACAGCAGCACGACCTCGAGCGATGGCGCGGGCGCCCAGGCACCGAGGGGCCCACCGTGGACATCGACGATCGTGGGCAGCGGCTCGTCGCCCGAACCCGCCGGGGAAGCGATCCAGGTCTCGATCGGCCCCCCGGGCCCCGGGGCCTCGACGACCCGCATCTCGGGCCAGGCGAGGCGGCGCGTCCACGACGAGCCGAACGACGTCAGGGGCCGGATGGTCCCGCCCGGTTCGACCAGGCACAGCTCGGGCGGACGAGCGCCGACGGTGGCGGTGACGGTGACCAGTCCCGCGCCCAGGGCGAGCGTCTGGCACATGACGTCGCCGGCGGCCAGCCGTTCCGGCTCGCCGGCTGCGCGACCCGTCGCCGGATCGAACGAGAACCGCCATGGATGGGTCCGCCCACGGTCTGACACGAGCGCGACGACGGCGGTGGATCCCGACCACAGCGGGCCGGGTCGAGCCTCGGCCATCCAGCCGGTGAGGTCCGTATCCGCCCAGTTGCCGATCGGCCGATCCACGTCTGGAGCCAGCGCGACAGCGGGCTGCGAGCCGTCCGACGGACCGACGAAAAGGGTGGGGGACAGGTCGTCGAACGGGCGCTCGACGCCGACGCCGACGCCCGCGATCCAGGCCCCGTCGGGCGACCAGGCGGGGGCGCGCACAGGCCCCGCCAGGGCCAGGATCTCGCGTGGCTCGGCTCGCACCGAAGCACGCCCGGTCGTGCGCTGGACCGCGACCGACCAGATCGAGGTCCGGGGGTTGCGGTCGGCATCCGGGCGTGGATCGGCGACGAAGGCGATCGCCGCGCCGTCCGGTCGCCAGGCAATCTCGGACACCCCGCTCTCCACCTCGGTCACCTGGTGGGCCCGCCCGCCGCCGTCGGCGGGGACGACGTGGAGCTGGCTGCGACGGTCGAGGTAGCCCTGCTCGTCGTACCGGTAGTCGAGTCGCGTGACCCGGCGTGCGCGCGGCTCGCCGTGCTCCGGCTTGTCGCCGACGATGAACCGCTGCGGGCCCGCCTCGGCCGTGAACGCGATCGAGCGGCCATCGGGCGACCACGTGATCTCGCCCGCGGACAGCTCCCCCAGCGCCAGCGCGACCGGCTCGCCACCCGCGAGATCGAGGACGCGGATCGAGGCCGGCCCGTCTTCAGCGGCGGGGTCGCGGCGGGTGAACGCGACGCGCCGGCCGTCGGGCGAGATGGTGGGCCGCATGTCCCGGAACAGGCCGCCGGTCATTCGCCGGGGCGCCCCGCCTCGGCCGTCGTCGTCGATGGCGACCTGCCACAGGCTCGAGACGTAGTGCTCGCCCTCAACGACCCGGCGCGAGATGATCGCGAACGAGCCGTCTGGGGCCAGGTCGTGCTCCTCCACCACGACCTGACGCCGCAGGATCTCGGGAGTCGGGAGCACGCTCGATCGGCTTGTCTTGTCGGCCATGACAACAGCGTATCGGCGGCCGGTCTCGCCGTCTTCGTCGATGCGCGCTGCGGGCCTGCGCCGTGGCTCGATGCTCCGCACCGGCCGGCCGGTTCGGCGCTACGCTCAGCAGATGCTGAACCCCGACCGCCTTGCCGTGGCCCCGGCCATCGCCGACGCCCTGCGCGACGGGCGGCCGGTGGTCGCCCTCGAGTCGACGCTCATCAGCCATGGACTTCCCTATCCGCAGAACGTCGAGGTGGCGACGGCCTCGGAATCGGCCGTCCGCGAGGCAGGCGGCGAGCCGGCGACCATTGCCCTGCGCGACGGCCGATTGCTCGTTGGCCTGTCGGCGGACGAGCTCGAGGCGCTGGCGACGGCACCATCGAGCGATGTGCGCAAGGTCTCCCGCTGCAGCCTCGCCGCCGCCGTCGCCGCCGGCGGCTGGGGCGCGACCACCGTCGCCGCGACGATGATCGTGGCGCATGCGGTCGGCATCCGGGTGTTCTCGACGGGCGGGATCGGAGGCGTTCATCGTGGGGCGCTGGCGTCGATCCCCGGCGGCCCGCCGCCAAGCCTGGACATCTCAGCCGACCTCGAGGAGCTCGCGCGCACGCCCCTCGCGGTGGTCTGTGCCGGGCCGAAGGCCATCCTGGACGTCCCTCTCACGCTCGAGTACCTCGAGACTCGGGGCGTGCCCGTCGTGGCCGTGGGCATCGACGAGATCCCGGGGTTCTACGCCCGGCGCAGCGGGATCCGGGCGCCCATCAGCGTGCCCGACCTGCGCACCGCAGCCGACGTGATCCGGGCGCATGGGGAGCTCGGGCTGGGATCGGGCCTGGTCATCTGCAACCCGGTCCCCGAGGCCGATGCCCTCCCCGATGACGCGACGCGAAACGCCGTGGATCGTGCTGTCCGCGAGGCGGAGCACCTGGGCGTCACCGGTGGCGCCCTCACCCCGTGGCTGCTTGCCCGGGTGGCGTCCATCACCAAGGGTGCCTCGGTGCGGGCGAACGTCTCGCTGATCGTCAACAACGCTCGTGCCGGGGGTCAGCTGGCGGTCGAGCTCGGAGGCTGATCGCGCGCCGGTCCAGGCTCGGGCAAGCGCGAGGGGCGCCGTGGCCCGCTGGCACCGGAACCGGCATCCCGCCGATCGGGACTGGTGTCCTTGCCTTGTGCCCGGCCCGGGCGCTGGCTACACTCGCGGCGACCGCCAATCTTCCGATCCATCGAGCGTCTCGCCTCGGGATCGTGGCCCGTTGGACCGGAGACCGGGCTCGTAGCGGCCGGGCGCCGACCGGGGCGGCAAGCGCCTCGGTGAGGGAGCAGCGTATGCGGATCTACGAGGGCAGCCCGCGCCAGGACTTCGAAGAGGTGTTCCGGTCCATCGGCGCGTTTCTGGACAGTCGCGGCGTCCGCGACATCCTCCTGCTCGAAGTCCCTGATGGCTTCATCGTCCAGGGCCTCGCAGCGGCAGGTGAGGTCGGCGGCAGCTGGTCCGAGTCGATCGGCTCGATCGCCAAGGAGACCTTGAGCTTCCTCGACGATGACGTCGCGCGATTCATGGAAGAGGCCGCGACGCGGCGTGGCAAGGCCGAGACCGATGGTACCCACGCGGGCGCCTACGAGTCCGCGCTCCGCGTGATCGGACGTTGGGTGGACGAGGAGAAGCCCAAGGACGTGTTCCTGTTCGAGCAGGAGGGCGCGTACGTCGTTCGGCTCAACGTCGGCAGCCAGGCGGGCCCGCATCATGAGCTCGCCGAATTCACCAAGGAAGACATCGCCGGGCTGGTCGAGCGTGGCCCATCGCTCCGCCTGCCCGAAGAAGCCCCGGCCGAGACCTCAGCCGGGGTCGGGCCCACGAGCCCGTCTACGTAGCTGCCGTCCCCGGGCTCGTCGGGGACAGGGCGGCCTCCCGAGATCGGGGGGTTCGCCTGATGACAACGACGCACCGCAACCGGCACAATCGCTGTCTGACGTCGTAGAGAAGGAGGCGCAACCATGAAAGCGCTGCGGACGGTGGCCGTCGCGCTCGGGGTCACCCTGGGCGCGCTGATCGTGATCCCCCTGGTCGTCCTGGCGGGGCTGTTCGTGTGGCTCAAGCTGACCGAGGAGGATGACGAGGAAGCCCTCGAGCTGGAGCAGGAGGGCGGCTGATCGAGACCAGGGACCCAGCGGACGGCGCGTCCGTTGGGTCCGATGACACAGGTGAGACGCCCGCCGTCGAGGTGGGCGTCTTCGTGTCTCCCTCGTCGGCGGTCGGCCACCCGGTCGACGAGGCGGCGGCGCCGGCCCAGGTCCGGCCTTCCGGGCTCGCGATGGCGCGGCGGCTGGCCGAGGTGGGCATCCTGGCCACGGTGCTCATCTGGTCGGCGAACTTCGTCCTGGTGAAGGCGGCCATCGGTATCGTCGGACCGCTGACCTTCACCGGGGCACGCTTCGCGGTGGCCTCGCTCACGCTGCTCGTGACCCTGCGCTGGCGACAGGGCCGGGTTCGGCCGCCGGCCGGTCAGCTGCGCATCCTGCTGGCGCTGGGCATGCTCGGGTTCGGTGTCTACCAGATCCTGTGGACCACCGGGCTGACCAGCATCAGCGCCGGCGACTCGGCCCTGATCGTGGCCGCGTCTCCGGTCCTGACGGCGCTCCTCGCGGGCGCCGTGGGCATGGACCGGCTGACGCTGCCCAAGGTGGCGGGTGCCCTGATCGCGTTCGCGGGGGTCGCGATCGTGATCGCCGCAGGCCACGACCTGTCGCTTGGAGCGTCATTGCCCGGCGACCTGCTGACGCTCGCGGCCGCGTCCCTGTGGGCGCTGTACACGGTCGGCGGAACCCGCGTGCTGCGCCGGGTGGACCCGCTCCAGGCGACGACCTGGACGGTGGTCGGAGGTCTGCTCGTCCTGGCGCCCCTGGCGCTGATCGACGGACTCGAGCGCCACTGGGTTGGCATCGGGCCCGAGGTGCTGCTCGCGATCATCGCGTCGGGCAGCCTCGCCGCGGGGATCGCGAACGTGCTCGTGTTCAACGCCATCCGCTTCATCGGCCCGACGCGAGCGACCGCGATGCTGCTGCTGGTGCCGGCTGGTGCGGTGCTCCTCGGTGCCGTGTTCCTCGGCGAGCCGGTGGGCCTTGGGCAGGTCGCAGGCGGCGGCGTGATCGTGGCGGGCGTCTGGCTCACCCGACGGGCATCGATCGTGCCGGGGCGAATGGCCGGTCGGCTCATCCCTGACCGATCGTGATCCCTCCGCTGTCGGAACCGCCACGCTCGGCGGTCGCCGGCAGCGTGCCCATCCCGCCTCTCCGGCCGGGCCAGCCGCCGCTGGCCATCCTGGCCGACTTCGACGGGACGATCGCACGATCGGACGTCTCGGACGCCGTCCTCACCCGGTTCAAGACCGCCGACTGGGAGGCCCACGCCGCGGCGTACGACGCGGGGCTGGTCGGATCACGTCGGCTGATGACCTGGGAGATCAGCCTCATGGACGCCGATCCGGAGGCGCTCCTCGCGATCGCCGCCAGTCAGCCCCATGATCCGGCGTTCCGCCCGTTCGTGCAGCGCGCGCTCGCGGCCGGGATCCCCGTGGAGGTCGTCTCCGATGGATACGGGTTCTTCATCGAACCGGCGACGCGGGTGCTGGGCATGCCGGGGGTGCCGGTCGTCACCGCACGGACGATATTCGGCCCCGGAGGACCGCGGATCGAGTCCCCGAGCGGCAACCCGGACTGATTCGTGTGCGGCACTGCAAGCGCAATCGAGTGCTGGCCCACCAGGCCGCCGGTCGCGCCGTCGTGTTCGTCGTCGGCGGCTCCTCGGACCGGTACGCCGCGGGCTGCTCGGACCTGGTGTTCGCGAAGCACGGTCTGGGACAGATCTGCCTGGAGACGGGATGGCCGTTCGAGCGGTGGTCGGAGTTCAGTGAGATCGATGCCTGGCTCGAGCGAACGCTGGCAGCGTTCCGAGCCGACCCTTCGTCCCTGTGCGGCCCCCGGCCCCACCCGCTGTTCTGCGGGTCCGAGGTGTGGGGACCGGGTCGCTTCGACCCGGCACCCTGGGACTGACACCGGGAGATGCAGCGCGCGGCTACCAGCGATCCCAGCGGGCGAAGTCCTCGAACCGCACCCACCCCCGCCGGAGTGACGGTGACCGGACGTCGGGCAGTGGCCGGCCGACCGGCATGACGCCGATCGGCACGAACTCGTCGGGGATGCCCAGCACCGATCGCAGCGCGGTGATCCCCTCGGCGGGTCCGGCGAACCCCGACCCGAGGCCTTCGTTCACGGCGGCCAGCATGATCGTCTGCATCGTGGCGCCGATGTCGACCCACCAGTAGGGCACGGGCCATCCGATCTCGGTGCCGTCCTCCTGGAGCTTGTCCGGCTCCCGATAGCGGCGGTGGTAGACGGTTTCGCTGACGCACGGGACGAACTGGGCCGCACAGCGGCTGATCCAGGGGCCGAAGTCCGGGTCGTCCCCATCCTCGCCGGAGGCGCGGGCGACCGCCCGCCGGCGTTCCGGATCCGTGACGACGACCAGCCGCTGCCCCTGGGAGAAGCCGGCCGACGGCGTTCGCTGGGCGAGCCGCGCGATCCGCTCGATGACGGCGGGCTCGACGCCCCCTTCCTCGAACCGTCGGACGGCCCGGCGCCTCATGACGACGTCGTTGAATTCCATGTCACCTCCGCCGTGCATGGTCGCACGGCACACCGGCGCGACCTCCGTGGGTCCGGCGCCCTTGCACCCGAAGGGCACCACGATTCGGCGCGACGTTTGACTGTTCAACGACGATCTGTGGGCATGGACAGCGCTCCCCCGGCCGGCCTCCCAGATGCTCCCGAGAACCTGGTCCGCCTCGCCGCGCAGGGCGATGACGGAGCGTTCTCCCGGATCGTTCGCCTGCATCGCGACGACATGTTCAGGGTCGCGTTCGTGGTCGGCGGGGGCCGGGCGCTGGCCGAGGAGGCAACGGCCGCCGCCTGGCCGGTTGTCTGGCGGCGCCTCGGGAGGTTCCGATCACCAGACCGTCTCAGACCGTGGCTGTGCGCGATCGCCGCCGACGAGGCACGCCAGCTGATCCGGCGCCGGCGGCGCAGGATCGCTTCGGCCAGGGAGATCGCCCGCGCCGAGCACAGCACCGACCTGGCCGAGGAGCCCGCCACCGATCGGGCCCTGATCGTGGCCATGAGCGGCCTCGAGCCCGATGACCGATCGCTGCTTGCCGTGCGCTGCCTCGCCGGCGGCGACATGCCCGAGCTTGCCCGAGCGGCGGGGCTGTCGTCATCGGGCGCCCGGTCGCGGCTGGACCCCCTGCTCGCCCGAATGGCACGGGAGCTGGGTGATGCCGAGCCGGGTGCCCCCCGCTCTGCGCTCGACTTCGAGCACCGTCTCCAGGCCTATGCGGCGATCCCGGTTCCGCCGGTGGACGCGGTTGCGGCGACGCGCGAAGCGCGAGCCGCCCTGTCGGCCGAGCGGAATCACCTCGTGTCCGTCGTCGTTGCCCTGCTCGTCGCTGCACTGGTGATGGCGACCTTCTACGCGATAACGCTCGAAGGTGAGGGCGGCGCCCCCGCTGCCTCGCCCAGCCCGACCGCGGTGCGCACCCCGCCAGGAACCCTGCCAGCCGGTGGTGCATCGGTCTCGGAGCGTGGGCTTGCGGCCGCTGAGGCCGGGCGGTTTGCCGTGGCCGCGACGATCCACCGGGAGCTCTTGCTCGAACGCCCGAGCACGCGCCGAGATTCGACTCCGGCGCCCCGAATCGGTAGCATTCGAAAAACCCCCGGAGGACGAAACCTGTGGCGAAGTATGTCTTTGTGACCGGAGGCGTCACCTCCTCACTCGGCAAGGGCATCACCGCCGCCAGCATCGGCCGGTTGCTCAAGGCGCGGGGCCTGAAGGTCTCGGTCCTGAAGCTCGACCCGTACATCAACGTCGACCCCGGGACCATGAGCCCGTACCAGCACGGCGAGGTGTTCGTCACCGACGACGGGGCCGAGACGGACCTCGACCTGGGCCATTACGAGCGGTTCATCGACGAGAACCTGTCACAGGCCTCCAACGTCACCACGGGGCGCATCTACCAGGCCGTGATTGCCAAGGAGCGCCGGGGCGACTACCTGGGCGGCACCGTCCAGGTGATCCCGCACATCACCAACGAGATCAAGGAGCGGATCACCCGCGTGGGACGCTCGGGCGACCCGGACGTCGTGATCGTCGAGGTCGGCGGCACGGTCGGCGACATCGAGAGCCTGCCGTTCCTGGAGGCGATCCGCCAGATGCGCAAGGACCAGGGCCGCGCGAACGTGCTGTACGTCCACGTCACCCTGCTGCCTGCGCTGGCCGCGACGGGAGAGCTCAAGACCAAGCCCACCCAGCACTCGGTCAAGGAGCTGCGCGGGATCGGGATCCAGCCCGACGTGATCGTGCTCCGGTCGGACAGCGAGGTACCGGACGAGATCCGGGAGAAGATCGCGCTGTTCACGGACGTCGACGTCGATGCCGTCATCCCGGCACCCACGGCCGAGACGATCTACGAGGTCCCGCTCCAGTTCGAGGCGTTCGGCTTCGGGCGGCTGCTCGTACGCGAGCTCGGGCTGGGCGATCCCGACATGGTCCCGGACCTGGCCGGCTGGCACGCGCTCGTGGCGCGGATCAAGACCCCCAAGCCGATGCTCGAGATCGCCCTGGTCGGCAAGTACATCGAGCTTCCGGACGCATACCTGTCGGTCACCGAGTCGCTCAAGCACGCGGCCTGGGCCAGTGGTGTCGATGCCCACGTGCGTTGGGTGGACAGCGAGACGCTGACGCGCGACAACGTGGACGATCGGCTGGCCGGTGCCGCGGGCGTGCTCGTGCCCGGCGGGTTCGGGCATCGCGGGATCGAGGGCAAGGTCCTGGCCGCCCACTGGGCCCGGACTCACGGCGTGCCGTACCTCGGCCTGTGCCTGGGGCTCCAGTGCGCGGTGATCGAGTTCGCGCGCGAGGTCCTGGGCACCCAGGACGTCAACTCCACCGAGTTCGACATGTTCACCGCCAACCCGGTGATCGACTTCATGCCCGACCAGCGGGACCTGGAGGACAAGGGCGGCACGATGCGGCTGGGCCTCTATCCGGCCAGGCTGCTACCCGGCTCACGCGCACGGGCGGTGTACGGCGAGGAGGTCGTCTACGAGCGCCACCGCCATCGGTTCGAGGTGAACAACCGCTACCGGCAGACGCTGGAGGCCGCCGGGATGGTTCTGTCAGGGATCTCTCCCGACAGCCGGCTGGTCGAGATCGTGGAGCTCCGCGATCATCCATGGTTCGTGGCCAGCCAGTTCCACCCCGAGTTCAAGTCGCGGCCCGAGCGGCCGCACCCGCTGTTCCACGGGTTCGTGTCAACGGCGCTGGCGCTGCAGGAGGGACGCGAGCCCCACCTGACGGCGGTTGGACCGGGCGCGGAGCCGGTCGCGGACGTGCGGCTGGCCGGCGACATGCCGACGGAGGCCGCGCCCGCCTCCTGACCGGCCGCCGATCGAGCGGCCCGACGCGTCGGGCGCCCGGCCCGGACACGAACGACCCACCGGACGCGCACGGCCCAAGGGTGCGCGATGACGATTTCGGCGTCGCCGCGCCGGGCAGCGGCTACGCGATCGCCCGCTGCAGTCGCAGGAACGTCGGCCGGAAGCCCAGCCGCGGCTACGTCCGTCCGTCCGGCCTCCAGGTTCGTCGCCCGTCAGCCGGTGGCCACCCACGGATAGCCCGCGCCCGAGGCTTGATCGGAGTGACGTAGCGTCTCTTGTGGGGATTCGGAATCGAGCGGGCGTACAACCTTGAGGTGATTGCAGCACCAAGGAGTACGCCCGATGACAACGGTACCGGCTGCC
>Ga0307440_1001875_pt1 | contig 10072 bp, 12 predicted proteins | sample SalMarWE160410MG_FD_202150 | JGI IMG/M metagenome (GOLD analysis project Ga0307440, IMG submission 202150) | Salt marsh sediment microbial communities from the Plum Island Ecosystem LTER, Massachusetts, United States - WE1604-10 | ecosystem: Environmental > Aquatic > Marine > Intertidal zone >... | reverse complement strand
CTACAATTTTTAACTAAAAACAATAATAAAACCGCCTCATTCAGGGGCGGTTTTTTTATTGTTTGATGATAATTTCTGTTTTTTACGATTGTAATTGTTGAATCAGGTTGCAACCTGATTCTGCAATTATTCTTCTTCCTCTTCTTCAGCATATGCCCTGATAACAGCTTCCTGGACATCTGCAGGTACCTGTGCATATTCCGCGAACTTCATCGTATAGATTGCACGTCCGCCTGTCAGTGAACTGAGGGCTGTTGAATATTTATTCATCTCAGCGAGCGGTACTTTAGCCTTGATGACCTCGAAACGTTTTTCACTTGACATACCGAGAACCATCCCGCGTCTTCCCTGCAGGTCGCTTATCACATCACCCATACGGTCCGACGGAACCATTATCTCAACATCATATACAGGCTCAAGGATCTTTGGTCCGGCATTTTTGAATGCCATGCTGAATGCATTTCTTCCTGCCAGCCTGAAAGAGATCTCATTTGAATCGACCGGGTGCATTTTACCATCATAGACATATACCCTGATATCGCGGGCATATGAACCGGTGAGAGGACCTACTTCCATCTTTTCCATTATACCCTTAAGTATGGCAGGCATGAATCTTGCATCGATCGAACCTCCGACGATACAGTTTACATATATCAGCTTTCCGCCCCAGGCAAGATTAATCTCTTCTTTATCACGAACAGACAGTTTTATCTCCTTGCCGTTGATCTTCATCATTGAAGTCTCCTGTGATCCCTCCTCAAAAGGTTCAATTATCATGTGAACCTCACCGAACTGACCTGCCCCGCCCGATTGTTTCTTGTGCCTGTAATCGGCCTGGGCTGCCTTAGTGATTGTTTCACGGTATGGTATTTTAGGAGAATTGAAGTTGGTTGGAATCCTGTACAGGTTGTCAAGGTGCCATTTCATTATATTAAGATGGTATTCACCCTGTCCGTGTACGATGACCTGTTTAAGTTCCTTTGAGTATTCTATGAGTATTGTCGGGTCTTCCAGATGAATTTTACTCAGGGCCTCACCCAGTTTTTCGTCATCACTTTCGCTCTGGGCTTTGATAGCTGTACGGTATTTGGGTGCGGGATACTTAATCCCTTCTATTTTCCAGTCGGCTGTCTGGTTGTTAAGCGTATGTCCTGCCTTGGTGTTTTTAAGTTTTACAAAAGCACCTATATCACCTGTGGTAAGCTCAGGAACCCTTGTACGGTTTTTTCCTGCACTAACATAAAGCTGGGAAAGCCTTTCCTTTGTTCCGTTATTGGCGTTTACCACATCCATGTTCTCCGTCACTTTCCCTGAGAAGACGCGGAAAAAATTAATCTCCCCAATATGTTCTTCGATCGATGATTTGAAGATATAAACAGATAACTGACCATTGGGATCGGGTTTTATCTCATTACCTTGGGTATTTACAACCGGAGGCATATCGGATAAGGAAGGAGCTTCATTTACTATAAACTCCATCAGGCGGTCGACACCAATATTGTGTTTTGCCGAGACACAAAGGACAGGGAACATTCCCCTGGTAGCAATACCTTTTGCTATTCCCCTGTTTATCTCTTCTTCCGTCAATGTATCGTTGGCAAAGAAAAGTTCCATCAGCGATTCATCACTTTCTGCTGCCTTTTCAACAAGTGCGCTGTGAAGATCCGCAGCCCTGTCTGCCTGGTCGCCGGGGATATCAACTATTTCTGCTTTTCCCCCGTCTTTTGAATAACGGAGCATTTTCATTTTCAGAACATCTATAACTGAATTAAAGCCAACACCTTCGTTTACCGGATACTGTATGAGAACAACGTCATTGCTTAGTCTCTCTTTAAGCATCTCGATCGATTTCTCATAATTGGCTTTTTCATGGTCCAGCCCGTTTACCACTATTATAACCGGTTTATGCATTAATTCAGCATGCCTGAAGTGTATCTCTGTACCAACTTCCACACCATTCTGGACATTTATTGTAAGCACGGCTGAGTCTGAAGCAAAGAGTGAAGATATTACTCCACCGCTGAAATCATCAAGACCCGGGGTGTCAAGTATATTTATTTTGTGGTTCTGGAATTCTGTATAGAGAACCGTTGAAAATATTGAATTCCCGTTCTCATGTTCTATTGGTCGGTAATCAGATACAGTATTGTTAGCCTCTACAGTACCCCTTCTTTCAATGATTCCTCCGTTAAAAAGCATTGCTTCCGACAAGGTGGTCTTGCCCGATCCCGAATTTCCCAATACAGCAATGTTTTTAATCTGGTCCGGCTGGTATGTTTTCATATTCGTACTGATGTTATTATGTGACACTTATTTAAATACTCCGTGATCGGAGGGGACAAAAATAACAAATTTTTAAAAACTGTTTAAGAAACCGCTGAGATTTAAAATATTTTTATTTTCTTTGCACCAGTTTTTTGAAACTCAGGAGTACCGGTTTTTCTTTCAAGGTAAGTTTACAAAAAAATTCTACGGGAAAAGTCGGGAAGGAACCTGTTGATAACTTACATTTTTAGTAAGATATTTTGGTTTTAAAAAATGTGTTTTGTACTGGTTTTTTGGTAATGATCAGGTTACCGGGACATATGTATAATGCTGTTATAAGAAATTTTACATAGCCGTTTGCAAATTATTAAATAAAAACCATACCTTTGCAAACCATTTTTTTGGGATAAATTTAATGCTAAAATAAATTGGATATATGCCGACAATTCAGCAGTTAGTCAGGAAAGGCAGGAAAAAATTGATAGATAAAAGTAAAGCACCTGCCTTGGATTCATGTCCTCAGAGAAGGGGAGTGTGTGTTCGTGTTTATACCACCACACCAAAGAAACCTAATTCTGCAATGAGAAAGGTAGCCAGGGTGAGGCTTACCAACCAGAAAGAAGTAAACGCTTATATTCCCGGGGAAGGACATAATCTCCAGGAACACTCAATAGTGCTCATCAGGGGCGGCAGGGTTAAGGATCTTCCCGGTGTCCGTTACCACCTTATTCGTGGTGCTCTCGACACTTCAGGTGTGGACGGTCGTACCCAGAGGAGATCAAAATATGGCGCTAAAAGGCCTAAAAAGTAACAGTTAAAGAGATAAGCTAATGAGAAAGTCGAAACCAAAGAAGAGGATTCTGTTACCGGATCCAAAATTCAAAGATCCGTACGTAACACGGTTTGTGAATAATCTTATGTATAGTGGCAAAAAGAATCTTGCTTTTAAGATATTTTATGAATCGCTCGATATTGTGGGTGATAAGTTCAAGAATGAAGGAAAGACACCTCTTGAGATTTTCAAACAGGCTCTTGATAATGTTACTCCCCAGGTTGAAGTAAAAGCCAGGAGGGTCGGAGGAGCGACATTCCAGGTTCCGATGGAAATACGTCATGACAGGAAGGTAAGCATCAGCATGAAGAACATGATTCTGTTTGCAAGGAAAAGGGCCGGTCATTCTATGGCCGAACGTCTTGCTGCCGAGGTGATGGCTGCCTATAAGCTTGAAGGCGGGGCATATAAAAAGAAGGAAGATACCCACAGGATGGCTGAAGCCAACAAGGCTTTTGCCCACTTCAGGTTTTAATTAATAATACAATAAGTTGCGGAAGGTAATAATGAGATGGACAAGAACCTGAAATATACCAGGAACATCGGAATCATGGCCCACATAGATGCCGGTAAGACCACAACGACAGAGCGAATTCTGTTCTATACCGGTCGTACCCATCGTATGGGGGAGGTTCATGATGGTAATGCCCAGATGGACTGGATGGTTCAGGAGCAGGAGAGGGGTATAACAATTACTTCTGCTGCAACTACTACTTACTGGAAATACAGGGGGGAAGAGTATAAGATCAATATTATTGATACTCCCGGCCATGTTGATTTCACTGTGGAGGTGGAGAGATCCCTCAGGGTACTCGATGGTGCGGTGGCTGTATTCTGTGCGGTAGGGGGAGTGGAACCCCAGTCGGAAACAGTATGGAGGCAGGCGGATAAATATGTGGTTCCCCGGCTTGCCTTCGTAAATAAGATGGATCGTGCAGGAGCTGATTATTTCGGCGTGGTGCAGCAGATCCATGATAAACTTGGTGCAAATCCCGTACCGGTGCAGATTCCTATCGGCGCGGAAGATGATTTCAGGGGAGTGATTGACCTTATAGAGATGAAGGCTATCATATACTACCCCGATGAGACTATTGTTACACGGTACGAGGTTGAGGATATACCCGCCGGGATGCTGCAGGAAGCAGAAGAATGGAGAGGAAAGCTTGTTGAAGCGGTTGCTGATGTTGACGATACGATTCTTGAAAGATACCTGGAGGATCATGAGTCAATTACAGGTGAAGAACTGCTGGTTGCACTGAGGAAGACCACAATCGATGGACTGGCTATACCGGTAACATGTGGTTCGGCATTCAAGAACAAAGGTGTACAGAGGCTTCTCGATGCTATCGTAGGATTCCTCCCCTCACCGGTTGATAAAGGTTCTGTACTAGGTGTTGATCCCAGAAACGATGAAGAGGTAACAAGGGAACCCGATGATGAAGCACCGCTCGCAGCACTCGCTTTCAAGATCGCTACCGATCCGTTTGTCGGAAGACTCGCTTTTCTGCGGGTATATTCCGGCGTTCTGAAGGCTGGCGATACAGTTCTGAATGTAAGATCCGGGAAGAGAGAACGTATCAACCGCCTGTTCCAGATGCATGCCAATAAACAGAATCCGAAGGAGAGTATTTCAGCCGGTGATATTTGTGCCGGCGTAGGCTTCAAGGATCTTAAAACAGGCGATACTCTCTGCGCAATAAACAAGCCTGTAATGCTTGAAACGATGGAATTCCCCGAACCTGTGATAGGTATTGCTATTGAACCGAAGACACAGGCGGATATTGATAAGCTTTCCATAGCACTCAGCAAGCTTGCTGAGGAAGATCCCACATTCCAGGTCAAGAGTGATCCCGACAGCGGGCAGACTATTATCCATGGTATGGGTGAACTTCACCTGGAGATACTTATCGACAGGCTGAAGCGTGAGTTCAAGGTTGAATGTAATCAGGGAGCACCACAGGTAGCCTATAAGGAAGCTGTCACCACATTAGGAGAGTTCCATGAGGTTTTCAAGAAGCAGACTGGTGGTCGTGGCAAGTTTGCAGATATAGTATTTGAAATGGGGCCGGCCGAAGATAATATAAGGGGGCTTCAGTTTATAAATGATGTAAAGGGCGGTCATATTCCCAAAGAATATATACCGTCGGTTGAAAAGGGATTCCACGAGGCTATGGACAATGGTCCTCTTGCCGGATTTCCTCTTGACAGTTTAAAAATAACATTAAAAGACGGTTCTTTCCATCCGGTTGACTCTGATTCACTTTCTTTTGAGATTGCCGCCAAGCAGGCATTCAGGAAATTTGCAGGTAAATGCAATCCTGTGTTGCTGGAGCCTATCATGTCGACAGAAGTTGTTACTCCTGAAGAATATGTGGGTGATGTCATTGGCGACTTCAACAGGAGAAGGGGCAGAGTGGAAGGCATGGAATCGAAAGCAGGCGCAAGGGTCATTAAGGCTAAAGTACCTCTGGCAGAAAAATTCGGGTATGTTACTGTACTCCGGACCCTTACCTCGGGCAGGGCGACTTCGACAATGGAGTTTTCGCACTATGAAAAGGTACCTGCAGAAATATCAAACAGAATTGTAGAAGTAGCAAAAGGAAAAATTCTTTAAGAAATGAGTCAGAAAATTCGAATTAAACTGAAGTCTTATGATCATAACCTGGTGGATAAATCTGCCGAGAAGATCGTAAAAACAGTGAAATCTACTGGTGCAGTCGTTAGTGGTCCTATACCGCTCCCTACCCACAAAAAGATTTATACAGTTCTTCGTAGCCCGTTTGTTAACAAGAAAGCAAGAGAGCAGTTTCAGCTGTCGTCCTATAAAAGGTTGCTTGATATTTACAGCTCAACACCAAAGACCATCGATGCATTGATGAAACTTGAGCTTCCAAGCGGAGTTGAAGTAGAAATTAAAGTGTGAAATCAGTAAAGTAAAAAGAGATGCAGGGATTAATTGGTAAAAAGATAGGAATGACTTCCATATTCGATGAGAATGGGAAGAATGTTCCATGTACGGTTCTGCAGGCCGGACCATGTGTTGTGACACAGATCAAGACAGTGGAAAAAGATGGCTACTTTGCTGTACAGCTCGGATTCGAGGATAAAAAGGAAAAGCATGCCACAAAGGCTGAAATGGGGCATTTTAAGAATGCCAATACCACCCCCAAAAGGAAACTGATGGAATTCAACGGTTTTGAGGAAGGCCAGGTCGAGGTAGGTGAGGTGCTTACAGCTTCATTGTTTGACCCCGATATCATGATTGATGTGAGAGGATGGTCAAAAGGTAAAGGATTTCAGGGTGTTGTCAAGCGTCACGGTTTCGGAGGTGTCGGAGGTCAGACCCATGGTCAGCATAACAGGGGAAGAGCGCCCGGCTCACTTGGAGCATCTTCATTCCCGTCAAGGGTATTTCCGGGTATGAGAATGGCCGGTCGTACAGGAGGGAAAAAGGTGAGAGCGATGGACATCAGGATAATGAAACGCATGATCGACGATAATATACTAATTGTAAAAGGATCAATTCCCGGTCCGAAAGGTGGTTACGTAATAATTACAAAATAATGGAATTAGCGATTCTTAATATCAGTGGTAAGGAAACCGGAAGGAAGGTAAATCTTAATGATTCAATTTTCGGTATTGAACCTAACGACCATGCCATATACCTTGATACAAAACAGTATCTCGCAAATCAGAGGCAGGGTACACATAAGTCGAAGGAACGTGGCGAGATAACCGGAAGTACAAGGAAGCTGAAAAGGCAGAAAGGTACAGGTACTGCCCGTGCAGGAAGCATAAAGAACCCCCTGTTTCGTGGTGGCGGTCGTATATTCGGCCCGAAACCAAGATACTATGGTTTCAAGCTCAATAAGAAGGTTAAGCAATTGGCAAGGAAATCAGCACTTTCTTACAAGGCGTCTGACAACAATATTATAGTTCTGGAAGATTTCACCCTCGAAGCTCCTAAAACAAAGGAGATCATCAAAATCGGGAACAATCTGAGTTTTACCAATAAAAAATCGGTATTTGTTTTACCGGAACAAAATAATAATATATATTTGTCAACCCGAAATATACAGGGAGTTGAAGTTGTAATTGCCAGTGAATTAAACACTTATAAAATAATGCGAGCTTCAAAACTGATACTCACAGAGAGTGCAGTTGACGTTTTACAGGCAACATTTGAAAACTAGTAAAAACTTTGAGTGATGAATATTTTGCTTAAACCGATAGTAACGGAAAAGATGACAAAGGATGGCGATAAATTTAATCGCTACGGTTTTCTTGTTGCCAGGAATGCAAACAAGCTGCAGATAAAAAAAGCCGTTGAAGATCTTTATAATGTGACTGTTGAATCGGTGAACACCATGCGTTATAACGGGAAAGTTAGGACCCGTAATACAAAATCGGGCTTACTGGCAGGCAGGACAACGGCTACAAAGAAAGCTGTGGTTACCCTGGCGGAAGGGAATGTAATTGATTTCTATAGCAATATTTAATAAACAGTATGGCAGTCAGAAAAATTAAACCTGTAACACCAGGTCAGAGACACAAAATCGTAAGTACTTTTGAGGCTATCACAAGTACTGTGCCGGAGAAATCCCTCCTCCGACCGCTTAAGAAAAGCGGAGGAAGGAATGGTAACGGCAAAATGACTATGAGGTACATCGGCGGCGGTCACAAGAAGATGTACAGGGTTATCGATTTCCGCAGGGAGAAAGATGGTATACCCGCCACAGTGAAAACGATTGAATACGATCCTAACCGTTCATCCAGGATCGCTCTTGTTGTTTATCAGGATGGAGAGAAGAGATATATAATAGCACCTAACGGGCTCCAGGTTGGTCAGATCCTTCTTTCGGGAAAGGAAGCTGCTCCCGATGTAGGGAATACCCTCTTCCTGAGTGATATACCTCTTGGTACCATAATTCATAATATTGAGCTTAAGCCGGGTAAAGGCGGGGCACTTGCCCGCAGTGCCGGAACATATGCACAGCTTGCGGCCCGTGATGGTAAGTATGCAGTTATTAAACTTCCTTCGGGTGAATCGAGGATGATTCTGACATCCTGCCGTGCCACTATAGGTACAGTATCGAATGCAGATCATAACCTTGAGAGATCGGGTAAGGCCGGGCGTTCACGCTGGCAGGGTCGTCGTCCGAGGGTCAGAGGCGTTGTGATGAACCCTGTCGATCATCCGATGGGTGGTGGAGAAGGAAGAGCTTCCGGAGGTCATCCCAGGTCGCGTAAAGGTATTCCTGCCAAAGGTTACAAGACCAGGAATGAGAAGAAATACTCTGCAAAACATATAATTGAAAGAAGAAAAAAATAGCTGATATATTATGAGTAGATCAATTAAAAAGGGACCGTTCATTGATTTTAAGCTTGAGAAGAGAGTTCTAGAAATGAATGGCGGACAAAAAAAATCAGTGATCAAAACATGGTCAAGAAGATCGGTGATCTCGCCTGATTTTGTCGGACATACTATAGCAGTTCATAACGGGAACAAATTTATCCCCGTTTACATTACCGAGAATATGGTAGGTCATAAGCTTGGCGAGTTTTCACCTACACGTACTTTCAGGGGTCACTCTGGTAATAAATAGTAATGTAAACATTGAAAAATATTAAGAGATGGGTGCAAGAAAGAGAAATACAGCTGAACAGAGAAAAGAGGCTGCAAAAAACAGGTACCAGGCAATCCTGAGAAACTGTCCTACCTCACCGCGCAAGATGAGACTTGTTACGGACCTGATTAGCGGAATGGAGGTGAACAGGGCACTTGACGTACTTAAATTCAGTTCACAGGAAGCTTCACGCCGGCTCGAGAAGTTGCTGTTGTCTGCAATTGCTAACTGGCAGGCGAAGAATGAAGGTGTAAGGATTGAGGAAAGTAATCTTTACATCAAAAATATTCATGTTGACGGAGGCCGTACTCTGAAAAGATTACAGACAGCGCCTCAGGGAAGGGCATACAGGATCAGGAAGAGATCAAATCATGTTACCCTCGTGCTTGACAGTAAGACTATGGAAATTGAAAATACATCAAAATAGAATAGATGGGACAAAAAGTTAATCCGATAAGCAACAGGTTAGGAATAATCAAAGGTTGGGATTCGAACTGGTACGGTGGAAAAGATTTTTCCGGTAAACTGGTAGAAGACACTAAGATAAGGGAATACCTAAATGCCAGGCTTGCAAAAGCAAGCATTTCGAAAATTATCATTGAGAGAACTCTCAAGCTTATAACAGTAACTGTTAACACTGCCAGGCCCGGTATTATTATAGGTAAAGGCGGCCAGGAGGTAGACAAGCTCAAGGAGGAACTCAAGAAGATAACAAAGAAAGAGGTGCAGATCAATATTTTCGAGGTCAAACGTCCGGAACTGGATGCCAGTATAGTTGCCAATAATATTGCCCGTCAGCTTGAAGGTAAGATCTCATACAGGCGTGCAATCAAGATGTCCATAGCTTCAACCATGCGTATGGGTGCGGAAGGTATTAAAATAATGATATCAGGGCGTCTTGGTGGTGCCGAGATGGCAAGGAGCGAATCATATAAGGAGGGACGTATTCCCCTGCATACCCTGAGGGCAGATATAGACTATGCACTGGCTGAGGCACATACCAAGGTAGGTCTCCTGGGTGTGAAGGTATGGATCTGCAATGGAGAGGTATACGGAAGGAGAGATCTGAGTCCGAATATCGGTGCAAAGAATACGAAAGGCAAGGGTCTTAAAAGGAAGGCCAAGAAATAGTACAGGAATAAGTAAATAATTATATAACAATATTTGAGCGATGTTACAACCGAAAAGGACCAAATTCAGGAGAGCCCAGAAGGGAAGAATGAAAGGCAATGCACAAAGAGGCAACCAGCTGGCATTCGGATCATTTGGTATCAAAGCCCTTGAGGAGTCCTGGATAACAGGAAGACAGATCGAGGCAGCCCGTCAGGCCGTTACGCGTCATATGAAA
>Ga0307440_1001874_pt1 | contig 10074 bp, 5 predicted proteins | sample SalMarWE160410MG_FD_202150 | JGI IMG/M metagenome (GOLD analysis project Ga0307440, IMG submission 202150) | Salt marsh sediment microbial communities from the Plum Island Ecosystem LTER, Massachusetts, United States - WE1604-10 | ecosystem: Environmental > Aquatic > Marine > Intertidal zone >... | reverse complement strand
GTCTCATTGAGAATGCGGTAGTACTCGAGCGACGATTCCCAGCTCATCCCGGCGATGAGGCCAATTGTCTTCAATCTCTTCTCCTATTTCGGGAGCGTTTCGAGAACTGTAACGTGCGGTCCTCGAAAACTCAATCGGTCCGCGTGTAGAAGACATCTCCCGTAGGTTTCCCAACCTCAAAATTGGTGTAGAATCCCAATTCACTGAGTCGCAACTTCGAGGCGACCTGCGTTGCCCGTCAGCGGAGAGTTTATGATGCTGTCAAATGGCACTGAGAGCCTGAAGAACCTTGTGATCTACGAGGTTTTCGTTCGCAATCACGGAGAGAAGGGAACGTTTGCAGAGGTAGAAGCAGATCTGGAACGAATCCGGTCGATGGGGGTCGATGTGGTCTGGCTGATGCCCATTCATCCCATCGGCCGAGTTGCTCGAAAGGGGGCGCTGGGATCACCGTATTCGATCGTCGACTATGGGGCGGTGAACCCCGAATACGGAACTGAAGCCGATTTCAAGGCGGTGATTGAACGGGCTCACTCCCTTGGCTTGAGGGTGATGATCGATGTGGTCTACAACCACACCGCCCACGACTCGGTTCTCCTGGCAGAACATCCGGAATGGTACCACGAGGACGAAGCCGGACGTGCGGTGACGACGGTCCCGGAATGGAGCGACGTGATAGATCTTCAATACCCTAACCTGGAGCTCGAGCGCTACCTAATCGAAAGCCTGTTGAGATGGTCCCGTATGGGAGTCGACGGGTTCCGATGTGATGTGGCCTCCCTCGTTCCCGTCGAGTTCTGGATCAGAGCGCGCACGGAGGTCGCAAGGGAGAGGCCGAATACGCTCTGGCTCGCCGAGTCGGTGCATGCCTCGTTCGTCGGAGCCCGTCGCGAGGCGGGGCTTCGTGCTCACTCGGACGGCGAGCTCTACGCTGCTTTCGATCTCGAATACGACTACGACATTTGGGCGGCCTGGCAGGCAGCGGTCATCGGAAGGATCCCGGTCCGTCGCTACCTGGAGCTCCTGCGTCTCCAACAGAGCCTGTATCCTGAGAACGCGGTCAAAATGCGCTGCGTCGAGAACCACGACCAACGGCGGATCATGTCGTTTGCCCCAACTCGAGACGCGGCACTGTCCTGGACCGCCTTTCAGGCCTTCAACACCGGCGCATTCCTCATCTATGCGGGTCAGGAGGCAGCCGCCGAAAATACACCCTCGCTCTTTGACCGCGATCCGATCCAATGGGGGAGCTACGAGCTTCAGGGTTTCCTGACGAAGCTCTCGAGAATGAAAAAGGAGACGGTCATCTCCAACGGAACCTTCTACGTCGTCAGCGCAGAACCGGTAATCGTCGCCGTCAGGGAATCGCATCATGATTGCCTGCTCGGAGTTTTCAACGTGACCGGATCATCGGGCGTCTTCGAGACGGGTCTCCGAGACGGTGATTACGAGGAGCTTCTCAGCGGCCGGCAGGTGCGTGTTGCGGGCGGCGAAATGGAGTTGCCGAGCTCGGCTTCGATTATTCGAGTCCATCCGCAAGCCGGGCCGCGATCGAGACGAGGTTGGTTTTCCACTGATCTGCTCGACTTCCAGCTTCCACCGAACCGGAGCGGTAACCTACCCTGAGCTGTATCGGGCAAGGATAAGGCGATCGAGCCGCCGCGTTCCGATGTCAAGAAAGACAAAGGCGACGATCGAGGCGAGCACGGCGGACAGCAGGTAGCTCACCCCGCCCCACGCCGCGAGCTGGAGATATGCGGTTGCGAGGCTTCCGAGCAGATTGAGCCCGAAAAACACAAGCGCGCTCACGAAGGCCTGGAGGAAGAGCTCGATGTAAAGAAGGAAGGTAATGAGCGTCAGCAGCAGGAAGTGGAAGTAGACTGCTATGAGGAGGATACGGAATATCCCCGTCTGGGAGCTGGAAACACCGAGAATCGGCAGAAGCTGAGTCGCGAGCAACACGAGAGCGACGGTTATGATGCCTTGAAAGAGGCTCTGCTCCCGAAGCCCCCGCCTCATTCCGTTGCGGAGCTGATATTTCCTTTCCTGGATCCGCGCGAAAGTGCGCATCTGAAGCGATTTCAGAAAATCCATCAGCCTGAGGTAGAAATCGGTCTCCAGGACAACGACGAAGTAGACCAGCCCCGGAATCATCGTGAGGCTCGCAAAATAGACAGGCACATCGTAGGTATCGTAGAGCCGGAGGTAGGTGCCGCTCGCGGGGCTTCCGAAACCAAACCAGAATACGATCTTGTCGACCCAAATACCCCAGAAATAGAGAAGACCGCTGCCGAAGAGATAGCGATAGCGACCGAAGTAGCGAGACAGCACGTGCGGGAGGTGAGTGAAACCTTTGGGACGATACTTCTTCAATAGCAGAGCCGCGAGGAACATCGCAGCGACGAGCTGGCCGATGGCGAATCCGCTCATCGCTCCCCCGAGTCCCCATCGTTCACCGAGGACAACTGCGCCTACGACTGAGATCGTCATTCCCGAGAAGTAGGCGAGCAGGATGCCCGCGAACCTCTTGAGCAGGGAGACGAAGATCATCATGACCCACAGGAGATTGATGACTGCGAACAGGCCGACCGAAGCGGCCCGGAAGAGCATCGGATGTGTGAGGGAAGCGAAGCTTGCGGGAGTGAGGGCGGCCCATGCCACGACGCCCGCGACCACGACGACCAACAGGGAAAACACGAGCAGTGAGGCGCCCGCCTCGCCGTGCTTCTCCTCGTAAATCTGGTCCGCCACGACCCGCGTGAAAAGATAGTGGAAGCCCCCGAAAAGGACGAGCGAAAAGGCGTAGCTATAGACGACGATCGTTATGAACAGTCGTTGGCCCTCGCCGAGAGCCGGCGCTGCAAATCGCCCGATGAAGAAGATTCCGCCGATCGACATGAGCCATGGACCCGCGACGATCATCACCCCGGCGAACGCTACCTGAACAACCGAGCCCAGGCCGCCCTTGCGCAACACCCGTTGGAGCTCGAATCCTATTCCGGCCATTACTGCCCGCCTCGAAGCGACTCGTAGATCTCCAGGTAGCTCTTGAATACCTCCCGTCGATCGTAGAATCGAATGGTCTTCTGTCTGTTTCGCGCTACGATTCCGTCCATCTCGTTTGGATGTTCGCGTATGTATGCCACCGCTGTAGCCAGTTTCTGGGGATCTTTGGATGGGGAGATGAAGCGCTCGTCGTAGTCGAGGAGCTCCCCCACGTTTCCTACGCTTGTGGCAACGACCGGGATGCCGGAGGCGTAGGCCTCGAGGATGACGAGGGGCTGTGCCTCGCGAACGCTCGTGAGGAGGAGCACGTCGAGGAAGGCGTAGTACAGTGTGACCTCAACGCGGCCGGTAAAATGGAAGCACTCTTCCAACCTGAAGCTCTTTACCATGGTTCTGCAGGCTTCGAAATATGCGGGATCCTCGTCGGTCGGACCGATGCAGTAGAATTCTGCGTCCGGATATCGTTCTTTGACGATTCTACTCATCGCGATGAAGGTCTTGATGTCTTTTATCGGTACGACTCGACCCACGAGGCCGACGTGGAATCCGTCACGATGGACGCGCTCCACGGAGGAGAAGCGCTCTATGTCGATACCGTTTGCGATAACCCTCGTTCGCTCTTCGGTTGCCCCGAGCTCAATCTGGAGGCGTCGGTTGTACTCAAAAAGTGAGATCACGAGCTCACTCTGCTGATAGGCGAGTCGGCTGAGGCCATCGTAGAGCTTGATCCACATGTCGCGCTGGTATCCGCGGATGAAGCGAACCCGGCGGATCTCCATTTCCCGCTCCTTGTGATACAGTCCGTGCTCGGTCAGGACGAGCGGTTTCCCCGTGCGGATCTTCGCCACAGCACCGGCAAGCCCAGCGTATCCTGTCGAAATGGCGTGATAGATGTCTGCCTCTGGAACCTCGGTGCCGATTATGGTGAACAGCATGTCGTGGGCCGACTTCCACGCCCAGAAGTAATCCGAGAACGGATAGACGGGATTATGGCGATGATTCCCGGCGGCAATCATCTCCCACCCCACGTCGTGGGTAAACGCATCGCGATAGGGGTAATAGCCGGCGGGCATAAGCTCCGCGACCGAGGTGAAGTCGGCCGATGCCCCCGCCTCCATGTTCGTGTGGAAATCTCGAATGCGTTCGAACAGCTTCTGTTTGTCGGGGCTGCGACGGCGAGAGCGCCGAATCGAAGAAAGAACGAGGTCCCGATGCTCGACCACATTCTTCGGGAGCTGGTATCTGATCTTCTGATCCGCCTTCGGCGAGATAGAGTAGACGACGAAGTCGACTTCGGGAATTTCAGTGATGAGCTCGTGCATCCAGGAGGAGACCCCGCCCGTGATATAGGGATAGGACCCTTCGAGGATTAGGCATACGCGCGCCCTACGAGTCATCGACTCCCAACCAGCATTCGACCATGGAACGCTCTCTGGCGTTGAGTGATTCAGAATGCTCGTCGAGCCTGCGACAGAGCTCTCCGATCCTGGAATAGTGGTGCCGCTGAAACTCGACCTCCGCCTCGAGGAGCAGGATCTCCCGGTCCTCACCGGCGGCAATCGGATGGTTCGCGATCTCGCTCGCGGCCTGGTCGTAGAGGCCGAGATCGATCAACACGCGAATCAATCGGAGGGATTCTTCGGCGCCGAACTGCCCCGAATCTCGCAGCGACTTCAGCCAGCGATAAGCCTCGTGCAAATAGAAGCCTCGCAATGAGCTGTGGGGAGGGTAGAGTCGGGATAGCTCTGAATACAATCCTGCGAGCTCCCGAACGCTGCCAGGATCCGCACTCTCGTCGAGCCCCTCCTTGATATCTTCGATGCGCTTCGCGTAACGCCCCTCGATAAGATTGATGCTCTCTGCTGCAAAGAGTGCGACCTCCTGCTCGGGTCTCCTGAGGAGCCGTTCCAGGATCTTCATCAGAAGAAGGTTCGTATCTATGTCGAGATTCTCGCGTCCGAGAATCCGCTCTATCTGGTCGATATCGTAGGGCTCCTCGTCCAACGGCCGTGTCGAGGTCGCGACGTATACGTACGCCTCCGCAGGAAGGATGTGGGCCGCGAGGGCCTTCAGAGCGCCGTTCGAGGTTTTTGGCGTGAACTGGTGCCCGGTTTGGCGGAAGAAATCGAAACTGGCCACGCTACACCTTCTGCATCTCGAGGAGGTGTTCGGCGTTATCGAGCAGATCGTCCGCCGTCTGCTTCTCGTCGCCGAGCGAGGCATAACCAACGACGGCGTCGATCGATACCGATTGCTCGTTGATTGTCCATTCGGTCGTCGTAATCATGGAAAGGATCTCGAGGCATGACATCGAGGCACCGTCGAAATCCAGGTTCGGGTAGAGCAGCGCGAGTTGACCATCTTCCTGATAGTGGAAGAGATGCGCCTTGCCTTCAGCCAGTCCCTCGAGTGATCGAACAAGACCCAGCAGGAGGGCATAGTACTTCTCGTCGCCGAATTGCGAGCGAAGATCTTTCGTGTTTGCGATTTCGACGATAACCACGCTCAGGTGGCCGTGGGTCAGCTTTGCTCGATAGATATCCTTCTCGAGTATCGCGTGAAATTGGGAATAGGTCGGCAGACCGGTGTGCTTGTCCATCTGCGCGTCGGCGAGCGTCGTCTGATTCTCGACCGCGTTTTCCAGCGCGGGGGAGACGAGAGCCATGATGACCTGCAGAAGCCGTTCGGTGTTGAGGTTGTAGCGTTCGAAGGGCATCGCCTCGATGCTGAGAACCCCCCAGACTCGTGTGCCCGCCTTGATGGGAAGCGTCATGATGTTCCTCTGATCGTCGAGCTCCCGGAGATTGGCGTACCGACTCAAGAGACGGACTGAGTACACAATATCGTTTCTCACGACCCATCCCTCGATGCTGTTGGCGGCGGGAACGATCGTCTTCGACCTGCCTTCCGCCGCTCCTCCTCGGTGGGCAACGAGACGCAGCTCCTTTGCATCGGCGGAATACTCCCAAACCGAAGCGCTGGTTGCCTGGGTGAACTTCTCGATTATCTCGAGCAGAGCATCGAGAGCTTTCCGTAGGTCATAGGAATGAAGGTTTTGTACCTGTGAATAGAGGGCGGTAAGAGAGTCGCTCTGACGAAATACTCGCTCCTCGAGCTCCCGGTTCACCTGTTCAAGAGCCGTTGCGCGGCGGGCCAGCGATACCTTCTCTCGAATGGTCCGGCGGAGGCGCTCGTGAATCCGCCTGAGCTCAGCATGTGTGGCATCTCGTATGAAACCGAAGAGGTAGGTTCCGACGACCGATGTCGCGAACGGAATCAGGCCGGTCGAAAGAACTTCGCCCCGGAGCGCGCCGGCATCCTGAATCTCCGGATAAAGGACGGCGAGAAGGGGAGGCAGAGGTCCGAGTATTACGATTAGGATGCAGGACAAAACAAAGAAACCGGGGTATCTTCCGTAATATGCGGCAACCACCAGGCTCACGATCAGGTAGGGATTGACCGGCGACAGCAGGAACCCTGGCGAGCCTGGAAAGAGGAGATTAATCGCACCAACTGCGAGCGCCAACACGGCAAGCTCGGTCAACAATCGTATTCGACTTCGCCTTTCCATATTCTCAGCCGAAAATGATTATATAATCTAAGCCACCGTTCAACAAGAAAGAGATGGAAGGATGGTTATGAGAAGATACACCTCGCGATCTCGAAGTGACGCCCGGGTTTTTATCGCACTGTGTCTGATCGGGTCTTTATGGTGCCTCTCTGTGTGCGCCCCGCACCGTGCATTCGCCCAGTCAGCGGCGAGCGGGTCCGGGAACGGTGGCAGTTCGACCACGGGTCAGGCGGCCGGGCGGGAGCGGATCGAGCCCGTCTTTCCGACGGAGAATCAGAACCTGATCTTCGTCGAAGGTGAAGATGCGGTCGTCACGAACTTCGACAAGCAGCCGATCTTCAACTACAGTGCTTCCGGTCTCCGCACGCTTCAGCTCAGCACCACCTCCGACCCGAACGACAACTTCGGGTATTACGCCGACTACGTATTTTATGTAGACCGTCCGGGGACCTACGAGCTTTGGTACGGCGGCACCCCGCCGGGACCATATGGGACGTCGGAGCCCTCGTACACCTCGCCGTTTGAATACGTCCTCGACGGTGAGTCTCCGGTCCAGGTATACGCCAACGATGTCTCGGTGGGAAAATCCTACACTCCCTCTTTCTATTGGAACCAAGTTGGTAGAGTCAACTTGAGCGCAGGTCGCCACCAGCTGCAATTCCGCGTCACTGAAAAGCGAAAATACGACAATCGCTATTTCTTTTATCTGGATTGCTTCTTTCTTGTCCGTGTCCAAAACGGTGTGCCCGTATCGGAGCAGCCGCTACCGGAGCTGTTTCCGTCGAGCCTCAAAGGCGGCACAACTGGTTTGCCCTACAAGTTCATCGAGGACTATCTCATCGAGATCCGCGATCATCCCGCCAACGTGCAAGCCTACATCGATCTGTCGCTCGACTACGCACTCGTCGGCGACAATCTCAGCGCCCTCAAGTACCTGAACCGAGCCGGAGAGCTCGATCCGAATAACGAAACCGTCAGTCTTCTCAAGGCAAAGAACCTCCTGTGGAAAGGAGACACGGCAAACGGGCTGTCGGCCTATCGGGATCTGCTGAACAAGGATCCCTCGAACGTCAATCTATGGGCGGAGGCAGGAAAGGTGGCGGCGTGGTCCGGACGTTATTCGGATTCCATTTCGTTCTTCACCGACGGGCTGAAGCATTTCCCAAACAACCTGACCCTCCTCGTCAACCTCGGACTGACCTATCTATGGTCTGGCGACGAACAAAAGGCCCAGTCGCTTCTTCTCCACGCCCGCGAGGCGGCGTCGAGCGACTATGGTCGGTTGATGCAGCTCGCTCGAACGTTGACCATTGCCCAGGCCTACTCCCGCGCCGTCGACGTCTACGACGCGGCAATCAGAGAGTATCCGAAGAATCTCGAGGGCTATCTATCGCTCGAAAAGCTCCTCATGGATACCGGCAAGGCGGCGGATGCGGAGAAGGTACGAAAACAGATGTCGGACACTTTTGTGCAGTCGGACCGCTTGAGCCAATTCCTTCAGTTGTCGCAGACAAAACAAAAGCTGAAGAGCCGACTGATCAGCAACTACGAGGCGGAGCTGGCCAAGCAGCCTGACAACCTCGCTCTTCGTGAGATCCTCGCACGCGCCTACTTCTGGAACGGATTGCGGGAGAAGGGAACTGCGGAGTATCTCAACATTCTCGCCAACTACACCTATCGGAAATTGCGGGGAAGCGAAGACAGCTCCCTCGATCTGGTGACGCTGCTCGATCGCAGCTACGTCTTCGCCCGATATTACCGGAGTGTCGACGAAGAGGTCCGGCAGCTGAAGAAGGAGCTGACAGATTCGCTATCTGCCTATCGCGCGGCCGCGAAGGTCCTCACGGAGTATCAGGACAAGGTCGACGCTGCACGCCAGAAGGGCCAAACGCCGCCGGCCGCTCCCTCGGGAACGGACCCGCAAGCGAACGTGAGACAGACTGAGCAGGCGGTTGCCCAGGCTCTTTCGAAGGCGCAGGGCTTTCTCGAACGCTTTTCCCAAGCGGGAATCGAACTGAAGAACGACGAGAACAGCCTGAAGCCGATTGCGGAGCAGGAAAAAAAGGAGCACACGGCGTTTCAGAAAGTCATCGATTCGAGCAAATGGCACTGGCGCGAGAGCGACACCTTGGCGGAGCTATCAAAGGTCCAGGACAGCGGCGCTGCCCTTGCCTCCTACTCAATAGGGAAGATCGACCAAATCGAGGGGCAGCTTTCGTCAGCGGCGGATATCTTCAACAAGAACCTCGGTCAGGAGGGTGCGCCGTTCCGATACCAACTCTCGCAGACTCTCCTCTGGATGGGCAATCCTGCGCGGGCGACTGCCGAGCTCAAGAAACTACCGGCGGACAGTCAGGAGACGCACAACGCCTTCCCTTGGCTCGATCTGGCGTCGACCCTTTCGCAGGCGCTTTCGGCAACCGGATTCAGTCCGGGCGTGCCCGATGAGAAGCTCGTGCAAGACGTACTCTTGCGGCTCGATTCTACTTCCGCCGAGGCGAAGCAGGAGACAAACGCTATCGCCGTCGACCAATCGACAATGCACGGGATTCTTCGCGACAGGCTCATACGGGCGATCTACCAGAATCAGGAGGAGACCTTCCAGCTCAGAAAGGACCTCGGTGACTACTATCTCACAGAGAGGAAGTTCGAGGATGCCATTCGGCAGTTCCGGCAGGTCCTCGCGATCGACCCGTGGAATATCGGTGCTCTCTTCAGAATAGGTCAGGTCTACAAGTCGAAGGGCAACTGGAAACAGGCGCTCGCGAACTTCGAGAAGGTCTACTATTCCGATCCAACCTACGAGAACGTTGCCCACCAGTACAATGATCTCGCACGGCAGCATCCGGATTCGCTATCATTCGATGCGTGGACGATGACCGATTCACAACACCTGAGCTTTCGAAGTTCCGCTGAATATTCGACCCCTATCGACAGCACCTTCGGGCTGGACATTCGTTACGCGGTAAACACCCAGAGGCTCTTCGCCATGCAGATTGATCAGACGGTCCCACCACCTACGCCTCCCTATCCCTCCGAAGCTCCGAACAGCTATCAGACGAATACGGTCACACTCGGCGTTCCGATTAATCTGTACGGAATCAAGCTGAAGATCACTCCGCGCATTGGGGGTACGGTCGCGAACCGGCTGGACAATGCGACTACTTCCAACCTTGCGGTGTTGAATCTGGGCAATCTTGTGGTAGACCCGGTCGTCGTCGTCGACGGCGAGCTGAGCCTTGGAAGGTACGTCTACCTGACCGGCAACTACACACTCGAGCGCTATGCCGAAACCTACGGTCCCTACCTGCTCGCCTCGGCCGGCATTCTGAGCCCTCCGGTGACCAGTGTCTTCGACAACTCCGGCGAGATGAACCTCTCGGTGAATCTCGGATTTCTGGGTGGATTTCCGTTCAAGAACTCCTCGATCAGGAGTTACGGCCGTGTAGATTTTCTCTCCGACTCGAACCTTATCTATACCGTCCTCGAAGAGCTGA
>Ga0307440_1001873_pt1 | contig 10079 bp, 6 predicted proteins | sample SalMarWE160410MG_FD_202150 | JGI IMG/M metagenome (GOLD analysis project Ga0307440, IMG submission 202150) | Salt marsh sediment microbial communities from the Plum Island Ecosystem LTER, Massachusetts, United States - WE1604-10 | ecosystem: Environmental > Aquatic > Marine > Intertidal zone >... | reverse complement strand
GAAGAAAAGATCGTGACCCTGGCAACGCTCACTGACTTCGCCCCCTTCTGCTTCAAAAAAGAAAATTCTCCCCAGCTCAATAAGGAAATAATCAAGCCTGGGTCTGATTCTGTCCGGTTGCAGGGCTACAGCTGGGATATTGTCCGCGAAAGCTATCAGGCACAGGGCTACACCATTGAATTATATATCGTGCCCTGGGCTCGGGGCCTTCACTATCTTGATAATGGTATGGTTGAGGCCATTTTCCCAGCCAATAGAACGGAGAAGCGGGAGCAGACCTATCAATTTTCCAACCGTTATGTCGATCGGACAAAAATGGTTGTCTATGTCCCAGTTGACTCCTCCATTCGCTGGCAAAACCTCAGCTCCCTTAATGGTTTGAACGTAGGCGTGGTCAGGGCCTGGGCCTACGGTAAAAAATGGGAGGGCAATACTAAGATTAAAAAGGAAATCATAGATACTATTTTCCAGGGTTTTCAAATCCTGGAGAACAAACGTCTTGATGCCGTTGTTGGTTACGAGATTCCTTATGACTATGTGTTGAGGAATCATGGACTCGGAAAAAAATTTAAGAAAATTGGATATTTTGGTATCGTTGATGAGTATATGATGATTAAAAAGAATGATGCGTCGGCCAAGGAGAAAATCGATGCTTTCGATCGGGGTCATATGATTTTAGAACAAAGTGGTCGACTCGGGGAAATTAGTGACAAATGGAAGTAATTTCTTAATGAAATCGGCCAACTCATCTCGTAATACAGTGGGGAGGAAACGGAGCCTCAGTCGCCGTTTCAGTTTTGCGCTGTCCGTGGTAGTTCTTGCCATCCTGCTTGTTTTCGCAGCGGGTATTGTTCTCTATAATTATTACCAGGTTCAAAAAGAGCTGAAGAGCCAACTCAGAAACACCATGGAGCTGGCCGAAACCAGTTTGACAACTGCTGTTTGGCAGATGGATGTCAATTCTATGAATGATATCCTCGAGGCAATCCTCATAAATAAAGCCATAGCATCGGTTCGGATTTACACGGACAATGTTCTTGCGACAAGCAAATCACAACCGCGCTATGCCGGATTAGATTTTGCCCACTTCCACAATTCGAGCAAATTCATCGTTAAATCGGTGGATGTAAAGCGGCTGGGAGAAGTTGTCGGTAAATTTGAGGTCGCCATTTCTCTTGGTGAGATGAAACGGGAACTGCTGGTAACCATTATTGTCGTCATAACTCTTGCCATTATATTGTGTGTTGCCATACTTCTTACCTCAATGCTTGTTACCAGGCGCTACATATTTGAGCCGTTGGTAAAGCTTGAGGGTCATGCTAAAATGATTGCCGGCGGCAATTTTGAAAGCACCATTGAAATCAGTGGTAATGATGAGTTTACACAACTTGCCACGGCCTATAATTTCATGGCCAATCAATTAAAGATCAGCTTCGATACTCTTGAGCAAAAAGTCATGGAACGTACTTCTGAATTGTTGCTTGCCAAAAATGAAGCCGAAAAGATGAATCAACACCTCGGGGTTGTTGGAGCTGAACTGCAGGCGTTGCTCGACAACTCCCCTGTGGGGATACTCTCCGTCAATTTCGACAAGATTATTCAAAGGGTTAATCCTGAGATTACTCGGATAACAGGATACAGCGAAGAGGAGTTGGTAGACAATTCAACCAGGATTCTTTTTGCAACGCAGGAAATCTATGAAGAGCTCGACAAGGCAACCTATCCGGATCTGCGAAAATACGGTTTCTGTGAGACCGATATAGAAATCAGAACCAAAAGAGGTAAATTGGTGCAAGGTCATGTACGCGGCAGAATTATCGCGGCCGAAGGTGGCATTGAAGGAGTTGTTTGGAGTCTTGAGGACATCTCCATGCGCTTGAAAATGGAAGAGGAATTGCTAAAGGTTAAAAAACTTGAATCAATAGGTGTATTTGCCGGCGGAATTGCTCATGATTTTAACAATCTGTTGCTGGCCATTATCGGAAATATATCACTGGCCAGAAGAATTGCCACCAACGATGAGAAGATGCAGGAGTTGCTCATATCCGCCCAGAAGGCCTCGGAAAGAGCAAAAGAACTGACCGTTAAATTCCTAACTTTTTCAAGCGGTGGTGAACCTGTCAGGGCAACGGAGTCTTTGCCCAAGCTTCTTGAGGAGTCGGCTTCCTTTGTTTTGTCAGGCAGCAATGTAAAATGTGATATCGAATGTAATCCGGATCTCTGGTCGGTGAGTATGGATAGAGCCCAGATTAATCAAGTCATTCAAAATCTTGTATTGAATGCCGATCAAGCCATGCCACAGGGAGGAATTGTCAAAATTTCCTGTGAAAATGTGCTGATCAGGGAGAGTCCAGTCGCCGGCCTTGATAGAGGAAGATATGTGCGGGTTATCGTGCAGGATCAAGGAATAGGTATCCCCAGCAAGAACATAAGCAAGGTTTTCGACCCCTATTTTTCGACCAAAAATAAGGACTCCAACAAGGGGAGCGGTCTGGGGTTGGCCATTGTTCATTCAATAATTTTAAAACATGGGGGAACTATAACCGTTGACTCTGCCTCCGGCAAAGGGAGTATCTTTACCATCTACCTGCCGGCAACGCTGGAAGCCACTTCCGAGGAGTCTGAGGTCACAAAAGTTGTCGATATGAGGGGTGGTAAGATTCTGGTAATGGATGATGAAGAGATGGTCCGCACTGTTGTCTGCAATATGTTACTGCATCTTGGATACAGGACAGTAGAGGCTGTCGGTGGCGATGAAGCCATTGCACTCTATACTCACGAACGTGAAAAGGGGGTCCCTTTTGATGCGGTTATTATGGATCTGACAATCCCAGGTGGGAAAGGTGGTGTAGAGACGGTGGGGGAGATACGCAAACTTGATCCAAATGCCAGAGTTATTGTTTCAAGCGGCTATTCCAATGATCCTATTCTCGATAACTACAGGACATACGGCTTTTGCAATATTGTTACCAAACCCTATGAGTTGCACGATCTTTCCAAGGTTTTGGAGCAGGTCCTTGAGATAAAGCCTGCCGAGAATCTCTAGGCTCTATATTCCCAGTCATCTAAGCCGTGATAAAACAAAGGTCGAACTTCCCTGGTCAACCAGGAGATTGAGGCTTGTGCGATGGTTCAAGCAAAGGGTTTCCCTGCTCTTCTGTCATATGGCACATGCTGACTCTTTCCTGCGCCAATCAAAACTGGCCTGCTGTCAGGTGCGGACGTCCTGTCCGCACCCCTCCGGGCCTTGTGTAGCACCCCTTCGGATCTCCGTGAGGCGTCCTTCTGAGACGCCCTCCGCCTCCTGCGTTATAGATAAGTACTCTTAATCCGGAAGAACCGAGTTTTTTATCGATTTCCCCGTTTTTCTCCCGCCTGAAACAACGTCCAGGGGCGGGCAGGACGATCCATCAGGTAGCCCTGGAGAGAATTCCACTGGGTGTTTTTTTTCAGAAACGCCTCCGCATCAAAGGGAATTCCGGAGGAATTGCCGTAACGTGCCCAAAAGCCCATCTCTTTGGTCAGGGTCGAGTCGCCCACGCAGCCGTCAGTGGCGCCCCTCGGGCGGAAGGGCTCCGGCCGGCCGATCTGGGACATATAGTCGCGTGGGTCCAGATCGTAGTGGGCGTCCACGGTCCGGGAACTGGGGTTGAGGGTTTGGGTATACACGTCATAGTGGTCAGACAGGATTTTCTTGGCGATTTCAGCGTCGATCCGTCCTTTGTAGTAATCCATCAGCTGCGTCAGGCGCACCTGTCGAGCGCCCTGGTGCCGGCGCGTATCAGAATAGCCCGAATTCGTGGTTTCCAGGTTGCGGATTCGCGGATCCAGGGGGGCGTTGTAGCCGATGAAATAGCCGTCTCTCTTTTTAGTGATAGCATCGATTTTCAGGCCGTCTTCCACCAGCATGATCTCGTTGGTGTGGATGTCGCCAATCATCCAGGCATTGGCATAGCCACCGTTGTCGTTTTTCAGGATGTACCGGGCGGCCTCATCAAGGGTGTCGGCGTATTGCATGGCTTTTCGAATGCGCTGGAATTCGGGGGCGCCTTTTTCATCGTAGATGGCAAACCCGCCCATTGTGGTCTCCAGGCCCATCAGACCAGCGCTGGTGACAAAGAAGTCAACGCCGCTGTGAATCCAGCCGGGTGCGGTTTCCATGACAATGCGGTGCCCCCGATCCGGAACGATGTCGCAGATCACATACACGAACTGACCCCACTCGAAGTTGTCAAAGCTGTTGTGCGCCATAACAATCTTTCCGTCTTTGGTCATCGAGCCGGTGGCCATGAAGGCACTGCAGTGGTCCCGGTTGACCTTGATTTTGACCTTGGCTTCGGAAAGATCCTTCGGCGTCCCCACCGCGCGGGGTTCGTCGGCATAGCGAAGGGTATCGATGGCATTGGGCCACCAGTAGTCCAGCAGCTCTTCGTGTCCGTTCCAGAACAGCACCTCCTGCCAGGTGATGTCAGTGCCGCCTTCCCGTGCGCCTTCAGCGATTCCCTTGATCTCGGCCAGGTATTCCGGATCCAGTGTGGGCGTCCAGAGAATTTCGGCCGCCTTGGCAAAAAACGCCAAGGTCTTTCCCGACTCCTGGACACAGAGGTATTCCATGCTGTGTTTCACGTCCCGGAGTTTATCGGCGACCAGATAGCCGTACTGCCGTCCCCGTTCTTGCGGGGTGCCTTCGATGTGGACGTAACGCCAGCCGTTTTGGTCAAACCCCCATCCCTTCCCGTAGGTTTGATAGTTATCGGGCCCGGATGGTTGTGGGGTGGGCACAGGAACCGAGATGGCGCCATGGCTTCCGAGGCCGGAACGCATCAATTCGGGCTGAATCCCCGGGCGGGGAACGAAATCGTTGGCGCTTTTGAACGTCTGACAACCGGTCAGCGCCCCTACTACGGTAATGACCAGGACCGAAATGATAGCTGATTTGGGAATCATGGCGAGCTCCTTTCCTCTAGTAGATGGTGATGGTGGGTGAGGTGATAAAATTTCGCTTTTTGAAAATACCAGAGAGATGGGCCATCCAGGCCCAGACTCTTTACCAATACTGATTTACCCTAACGGATCAATGTGTATGATGATAACATTCTCATACACATTTACGAAGCCGCATATGCAAAGGATAGAAATGGTCGCACGTCTTGGAGATTTAGGGAAGGATGTATCTAAGGTATGCCTTTGGCAAAAGCGACGCAGAATATCGGATTATGTATCTTTTAACTTTTTTGATCCTAACGTATATTATCATAATATGCGAAAAGAAAGCCGGTGACAAGAATTATATGTGAGGCAGTAAAGGTAAAGGCGTCCCTAATATCCTACAGAAAAACGCGCAAGGATATTTCATCCGAGTAATAAGTAACCGGCCCTACTCGGTGTTGGGAAAAAATTGTCCACCCTGAAATTTACAGATCATGATCTTATGCGTGGAATTGTTATTTTCTTCTGTTATTCGAAGATGATATATTCTGGCATTGTTGGTGGCACGGATATTGAAACGCTTTACTCGAACATTAGCTTCAAATCATTTATTCTCCTCCCCAATAAAACGTCTGTCTGAAATATTCCCGGCAGACGTTTTTTTTTGCATTAACTCACCAGTTGCTCGCAAAATATCTTGATCTTGCTGACGAGCCCGCATTTTCATCCGTGGTGACATACCCTTCAGCATTACATTGCACCCCTACCGGCACGAGTGTATTTGTTCGGTTTAATCCAATACATATGAATACGGCATCCGCTTCCAACGTGCGAGGAGCGCTGTTGCGGATCTCCTGCGCATCCACTTCGCACACGTCCTGATCATCGGTTCGGATAGGAGTAATAGTTTGCTTCTAAAAAATCTCGATTTTGGAATTCGCTTTTAGGCGTTCTTGAAGGATCACGCGCCATATCATCCTCTTCGGTTGATTAAGAGTACGGCACAGGATGTTTCCCGGACGATGTGCAACACTTTATTTCCAATCATTTTTTTTCTGCGGGCAACTCGCTGCAAGCCGAGCACCAGCAGGTCGACTTCCGCAGCCCGTTCGATAATTCGATCTGTACTTTGATCGCTGCAGATGACCTCGATGCGTGCATTGCCCGCGACTTCATCCTCCACCATTTCTTGCAACCATTTACGAGCCTTGAGAATGGAATGGGCGGAAGAGTCTTCCGGTAAAACCTGCAGAAAGGTGATATCACGGGTGCCCTGGCGATAGAGACTTCCCAGCAAACGGGCGCGCAGTTGATCGTTTTGACCGCGTCCGCCTAATGGAACTAATATCTTTTTCACGGATGAAATTTCAAACCCACTGGGGGCGCGTAGCACGATGACATTGGAGGAAACGAGGCTCATGAGATTTTCAAGCTGTTTCAAGGACTCCGGGGCATCCATGTCACTGAGTCCTAACAGCAGGCTTTCGCATTTATGGTCCCTTGAAACTCGTACAATTTCAGGCCATGGATGGGTGGCAATAGTGGTTAAGGCCTCTGGAGACAAGCCCGATGAAAACGAGGTGGTCAGGGCCTCTCGTAGCACCGCCTGGGAGTCTGCAAGCTGTCTCAAGGGCTCGCCTGTCTGTCCATCTGAAGGAGGAACAAGGACGGAAAGGAGTAAGACCCGGCCGATCTTTGGGGGAGTCAAGGCGTTGGCAACCTCAACCATGGAGTGGGCATGTGTTGGATTTGCCATGGGCACCAAGACCAGGGGACTGCGTCCCCGCAACAGATAGACCTGTGGATCCATTGTGGCGGCGTACTCATCTGTAATTCGGGCGCGCTGTGCAAAGATAAAGAGGTAGAGTATCCCGCCAAAACCCAACCAAAGAAGTATGACCAATCCGGCAAGGGGAACTTGAATTCCCTGATATATCGCCAGGGCGGTACACACTGTGGTTCCAATGATTTGCGGAAAAGGGAACCATGGTGTACGAAAAACAAAGGCCTTTGCCCCAACACGAAAACGAGCTGTAATCGCCGTCCATTGGGTCAAAGCAAAGGATATCAAAAAAATAAGACTGGCTGCGGCTCCAGCTGCCGCGACATTGTTGAATATAAAAATAATGACGAAAATCATGCCGGCCGAAAGCACGATGGAAGGGACCGGCGTGCCCCATTTCCCTCCAATGATGCCTAAGGGCTTGGGCAGGGTGCGATCATGGGCCATGGCGAGGACCACGCGGGAAGCAGCCAGTAAATTAGCCTGCAATGCGGAAAGCATGGCAAGGATGGCGGCAACAATCACCATCCAGTAGCCAAAGCCCCCCAGATAGTTTTGAACTGCCCTGGGGATAACGGTTTCAGGATTCTGCATGGAAAGATCAATGATGCTTTGTCCGGGCCCGGTGCCCACGGTAGCGATAATAAACAGTAAGGGGAGGTAAATCAAAAGGGCCATGCCTAAAGAGAGAAACATGGCCCGTGGAATGTTCTTTTTCGGGGAACGCACTTCACCTGCGACCATCGAGATAATGTCAAATCCCTGCAGGGCGATAAAGGTGTAGCCCATGGCCTGTAAAAGCCCCTCGGGCCCATGGACGAAAAAGGGAGTGAGATCCGTGGAAATGCTGCCGAGTGTGCGTTCCCGTAAGAACCAGATACCTGAAACGATGATGAGACCGAACGCCAAAACCTTTCCCCAGGTTGCAAATTGTCCTCCTCCTGTACTTTTGCGAATCAGTGTTAAGCTGTAGGCGAGGATCGAGAGGAAGGCAAGCAAGAGAATCCCATTCTTGCCCGACAGGGCCGAAATTTGACACCAGGAGGGAAGAAATCTGAAAATTCTGCCGATGGCTGCAGCGGCATAATAAGCAAATCCCAAGGCATAAAGAACACTTGCCAGGATGGATGCAAACCAGACCACCCATCCGACCATAAAGGCCGCCGGTATTGACAAAACTTTTTTGGAAAACGTGTAGGTTCCACCCGATTCCGGAAACAAAGCGGACATTTCTGCATAACTGCAGGCGATAATAATGGCGATGAGACCGTTTAAAAAAAAGGCCAGAATCGCACTCGGGCCGGTGACCTGGAACGCAACCCCCGAGAGGGCCAGAATCCCTCCTCCCACAATGGCGCCTACCCCTATGCCGGTAGCGCCCAACAAGCTTAAAGAACGTTTCAGCGTGCCGTTGGTATCAGGAGTCACGGGCAATCCTCATCTATGCAGCGGTTCAATACCTTGATCACCATGGATTTCTCTACTTAAAATAAAAGCTTATCTGATCATAAATATAACACTACCGGATTGTCAAATTGTAGTCTGAATGAAAATAAATCAAGTTGATTTTGTTTGCGAAAAAGGTATATAAATTATATTGTAAAGGTATGAAATTTGAATATGACGAAAAAAAGAGTAATTCAAATAGAGAGAAGCACGGTATCGATTTCGAAGAAGCGATGTTGCTTGGGGATGATCGTGATTTGTTGGAAATTCCTGCAAAAACAGTACAGGACGAAAATAGATACGTAGTGATTGGAAAAATTGAAAAGAAACACTGGTCCGCCGTCATTTCCTTTCGAGGTGACTCCGTCAGGATTATCTCTGTCAGACGTTCCAGGGAAGAGGAGGTTCAATGGTATGAAAGCTGAAGAATTCGATGAAAAATTCGAAGCTGGTGAGAATTTGACGAAGGAGCTTGATTTTTCGAAGGCTCGGCGAGTCAATCAAATTCCCAAACGGGTCAATATCGATTTTCCGATCTGGGTTGTGGAAGAACTTGATAAGGAGGCCGGTAGGCTTGGAATAACAAGGCAGGCGCTTGTTAAAGTCTGGATTGCTGAAAAACTCGGAAAATCAGCCTGAATTCTGTGGAACTCATTGATGACCTTAGGCCACTGTTGAGGCATTTGAACGATGAATATGGAATCACTTTTTATAAAATAGATGATTCTCTATTTTATTGAATACTCCAAATGATCGATATTCACAGTCTTATTTAGCCGAAAGCGTTTGACAAACTCCCCCTGCCCAAATATTCTAATCAACGGTTTGAGCCGGGTAATTCCATTCAACCTTCAAATTGTTGTCTTTTATTTTGCTCTTGCCACAATTATCCCTGAGGAACATCAGGTATGAAGCCGACTGATAATACCCGGAAAAAAGACATGACTAAACCGGGTGATTACTCCCGTCTACTGTCCGAGATCAAGGAACGAATCCGCTCAGCCCAGTATGCAGCCCTCAAGGTGGTCAACAAAGAACTGGTTGGATTGTATTGGGATATCGGGAAGAAGATCGTGGCGCGGCAGAATGCTGAAGGCTGGGGCAAATCGGTGGTGGAGCGGTTGTCCGCCGACTTGCAACGAGAGTTTCCCGGTGTGGGCGGTTTTTCAGCCCAGAATCTTTGGTATTTGCGTCAGTTTTATCAGGAATATCAAGATGCTTTAAATCTCCAACCGCTGGTTGGAGAAATTGGCTGGAGTCATAATCTGGTAATCATAGGCCGTTGCAAGGAGCCCTTGGAGCGAGAATTCTACCTGCGAATGACTCGCAAATTTGGTTGGTCAAAGAACGTCCTCATTCATCAGATTGACAATCAGACTTATGAAAAGTCTTTGTTGGGCCAGACCAACTTCGATAAGGCTCTGACGACTGAGCTACGCGCTCAGGCCAAGCTGGCGGTTAAGGATGAGTACACCTTCGGTTTCCTCGAACTGGGTGAGGAACACAACGAGCGGGATCTGGAAAAGGCGCTCATTGCTCGGATCGAATAGTTCCTGCGGGCCATGGGAGGAATGTTCGCCTTTATGGGTAGTCAGTACCGGCTTGAGGTGGATGGTGAAGAATATTTTATCGACCTGCTGCTTTTCCACCGTCGGCTTAAAGCGCTGGTGGCCATCGAGCTGAAGATAGGCAAATTCATACCTGAATTCGTTGGCAAGATGCAATTCTATCTGACGGCTCTGGACCGCCATATTCGGCAGGAAGACGAGAATCCTTCCATTGGCATCATTCTTTACAAAGAAAAGAACCGTACCGTGGTAGAATACGCTCTGCACGATGCCCGCAAGCCAATCGGTGTTGCAACCTATGAAATCACCAAGACTTTACCCAAGGCATTGAAGGGGCAACTGCCGTCACCTAA
>Ga0307440_1001871_pt1 | contig 10083 bp, 5 predicted proteins | sample SalMarWE160410MG_FD_202150 | JGI IMG/M metagenome (GOLD analysis project Ga0307440, IMG submission 202150) | Salt marsh sediment microbial communities from the Plum Island Ecosystem LTER, Massachusetts, United States - WE1604-10 | ecosystem: Environmental > Aquatic > Marine > Intertidal zone >... | reverse complement strand
TAACCTCTCCATTGAACCCTTCTCCCTACGACGCGACCCTCTTTTCCCGAAATCCTCTTTCCCTGGCACCCCTCCGGCTGACCGAGAAACCATGGAACCTGATTCAAGCCGAATGGCTGTCCTGCCTGCTTGACGGGCAGGCTCCTCCTGTCGACCGAGTCGAAGGGGATTTCGCTGAAAAGGCCATGGGCAGCCTTCTCGTTGAAATCGGCCGGTGGGTCAGGAAGAACAGCGACCGGGAAGGCACCGGATTCCAGGCTGCGCTGCTCCGTTCTTTTAACGAATTTCTTCAGAATAACGGCGATTGGCTGGAGCGAGACGGACTCTATGAAGTGCTTCGAAGCCAGTATGGCGGAAGAAGCTGGAAAGCGTGGGGAGAAAGTGCCCAGGCATTGATCGACAAACGGCTCTTTGCACCACCCCGGGGTGGCGGCGAGGCGGCAAGGAAACGAAAGACGGAACTCAAAAGGCGCCATCGAAACGAGATGGAGGAATATTTTTTCATCCAATTTCTCCTGCACTGGCAGCACCGTAAGCTCAGAAAACATTGCAGGCTTCTCGATCTCAGGCTGTTCGGTGATTGTCAGATCGGACTCTCCGGTAGAGATATATGGTCGGCCCAATCCTTTCTGCTTGCCGATTATCTCCTGGGGGCACCACCGAGCCGGACAAATCCGGAAGGCCAGCCCTGGAATTACCCTGTTCCGGATCCGCACAAATTCAATCTCTTCGACCCGGAAGGCAACTGTATTCCGGGTCCGGCACGCGTGTTTTTCAGAAGACGGATAGACAAACTGTTTCAGGAATTCGACGGCATCCGCATCGATCACCCGCATGGCCTGATCTGCCCGTGGGTCTACCGTGCCGACAGGGAGGATACTCATAAGGCCGTACAGGAAGGTGCCCGTCTTTTCGCTTCACCGGCGCTGGCCGATCATCCACGACTGGCGGAGCTTGCCATCGTTCGACCCGATCAGATCAATCCGAGAGAAAAACGCTACGCCGACGACTGGGTCATGAATCTGGAACCCGACCAGATTCGCCGGTATGCCGTACGGTTTGAGGAGATTATGGCCTCGGCCCGCGAATATCACCGCGGTTCCAGCGAAATTGCCTGTGAAATACTGAGCACCCGGCCCTATCCGATAAGAAAGGTGATGGAATTGTACGGTCTCGGTCATTTCCTCGTCACCCAGAAGGCGGATTTAAAGAAGGCCCATGATGTCTACCGCTGTGAAAATGCACAGCCACAGGACTGGGTGATGCTGGGCAATCACGATACCTCTTCGATCTGGCAGGTCACCGAACGCTGGCTGCAGGATGGAGAATGCCTCCAACAGGCTGAATATCTGGCCAAGCGTCTGGATATTGCTGCGGGCGAACGGGAAAAATGGATACGCCGTGTCGCGGGGGACAGCGGGGAGCTTGCCCAGGCCAAATTCGCCGACCTGTTTATCGGTCCGGCCCAAAACATCATGGTTTTTTTCACCGATCTTCTCGGCATCCGGCAATCATACAATATTCCCGGCACGGTCAGCCAGGATAACTGGTCGCTTCGCATCGACTCTGATTACCCCAGGCAGTATATTGACAAGTTGCGCAAAAACCTGGCACTCAATATCCCAAAGGCACTGGCCATGGCCCTTCGAGCCCGGGGTGATGATGTCCGTCTGCAGTACCGCAATTTGATAGAAGATCTGGAATCCTGGCCGGTACGTTTTCAAAAGTGATGTGGCTCTTCATACTTCGGGCAATCATTTCTTCTTCGGCGGCATGGCGTCGGTTATCGAGCCGTCCACCATTTCACAGGCAAAAGCAAAGGTCTCGGACAGCGTCGGGTGCGCATGGATCGTTTTGCTTATATCCTCAGCATCGGACCCCATCTCCAGGGCGAGCACAGCCTCATGAATAAGCTCACCACTATTGAGACCGCAGATCGCTGCGCCAATCAGACGACCGGTTTCCTTGGAAAAAAGCACTTTGCTGGCTCCCACCTCAGCACCTGCCGACAATGCCCGGCCGCTGGCCCCCCAGGAGAATTTGCCTTTGTCATAGTCGATGCCCTTCTCCTTGGCCTCTTTTTCGGTCAATCCGATCCAGGCCACCTCCGGATTGGTGTAGGCCACCGCCGGAATACCCAGAGCCGTGAAGGCCGATGTATGCCCTGCGCAGACTTCAGCCGCCACCTTGCCCTGGTGGGAGGCTTTATGGGCCAACATGGGATCGCCCACCACATCGCCAATGGCAAAGATGTTGGAAACAGAGGTGCGCAGCTGTTCATCCACCTCGACAAATCCTCTTTTACCAGGGGATATCCCGAGATTTTCCAGACCGATATTTTCGCTGTTGGGTGTGCGGCCTACGGCAACCAGGACGGCGTCATATTCCTTGGTTTCCTCTTCATTTTTTTGCTCGACGGTAACCTTGATTGCCCTCTTTTCCGCCTTGATGTTGGTGACTTTTGCTTTGGTCAGGATGGTATAGCGCTTTTTCAACTTCAGGAAGAGCGGCTGGACGACATCCTTGTCGGCCGGCGGGATGATGTGGTCGAGCATCTCGACGATGGTGATTTCCGACCCAAGTGCACTGTAGACCTGGGCCATCTCCAGCCCGATGATGCCGCCGCCGATGATCAGGAAGCGCTTGGGGATGAAGTCCAGACGAAGGGCCGCAGTCGAGTCCCAGATGCGCGGGTCGTCCGGTTGATTCGGCAGGACGAACGGCCTCGATCCGGTGGCGATTATGGCATGAGCGAAACCGATTTCCGTCTCTGTTCCTTCGACCGTAATCGTAATGGTCTCCTTGTCACGAAAAACGCCCCTTCCGGTGAGGCGGGTAATCTTCCTTGCCGTGGCCAGGCTGTCGAGTCCATCGGTCAGCTTTTGTATAACGTCCTCTTTTTTGGCCCGCAGAGCATCAATGTCGATCTCCGGCTTACCAAAACGGATACCGAAATCGGCGATGTCTTGGGCCTCTTCTATGACCTGGGCTCCGTGCAACAGTGTCTTGGAGGGGATGCAGCCTAAGTTGAGGCAGACACCGCCGAGTCGCTCTCTGCTGTCGATCAGGCAGACATTCAGGCCAAGATCGGCACCGCGAAATGCGGCGGTGTAGCCGCCGGGCCCAGCTCCCAGAACCACAAGATCAAATTTTTCCCTGTCGCTCAATTTTCTTCCTCCATGGTTATAATAACGTCCTTCTGAGGTCCTCTATATTTTTGCTCAAGGCCTTGCAGAACCTGGCCGCATCGGCGCCATCGATCACCCGGTGGTCGTAGGACAGCGAGAATGGCAGGGTCAGCCGCGGCCTGAAGGCCTGGAGTTCCTCGTTCCACACCGGCTTTTGATAATTGCGCGACAGACCCAGGATTGCCACCTGGGGGCTATTGATGATCGGGGTAAAACCGGTCCCGCCGATACCGCCCAGGCTAGAGATGGTAAACGTTGCTCCCTGCATATCGGTAATGGCCAGTTTTCCCACCCTGGCCTCCTCGCTGAGTCGTTTGAGTTCATTGGCAATTTCCTTCATTCCCATTTTGTCGGCGTCTTTGATTACTGGTACGACCAGGCCGTTGGGTGTATCTACAGCGACGCCTATGTTGTAGAAATATTTGAGCACAAGCTTGTTATCATCGGCGTCCAGCGAGCTGTTGACCTCGGGGTAGGCCTTCAGGGTTGCGACCACCGCCTTGGTGATGAAGACCAGTGCACTGTAGCGGATCTGATTCTCCGCCTCCTTATTCAATTGTCTACGGAATGCCTCCAGTTCGGTGACATCCGCCTCGTCGAAATGGGTAACATGGGGAATGGTCATCCAGCTCTTCAACAACTGAGGGCCTGAGATCTTTTTAATCCGTCCCATAGCCACTTCCTCAACTTCACCATACCTGCTGAAATCTTCAAGCGGCCCGCTCTTGAGGAAATTGTCCATGGGGCCTTGCGGCACTGCTTTTCTGGTCCCTGTCTTTTTGGCCATATCGATATCTTCTTTGAGAATCCGACCCTTCGGACCGGTTCCCTTGATATCTCCAAGGACCACGTCTTGCTCTCTGGCGTAGGCACGCACCGACGGGGTGGCGTGATAGTGACCGGACGCCTCTTTGCCTGATTCTTGTTGTTTTGCTGTTGTTTCCTCCTCTTTAGCTTTCTGCTCTGCTGGCTTTTGCGCAGGCGCCTGTTTACTGTCCTTCTCTTCTTCGCTGAAAGTCCCTTTTTCACTTCCTTTTGTTTCTAGCAACAGGATAGCGTCGCCGCTGTTGACCGTATCCTCCTCTTTGAGATAGACCTCCCTGACTATTCCTGCCGCCGTTGAGGGGATGTCCATTACCGCCTTTTCACTCTCCAGGGCGATAAGGGGATCCTCCACCTTGACCTCGTCTCCTTTGGAAACATAGACCTCAACAACGGCTATATCCTGCACATTGCCAAAATCGGGAATAGTGACCTTTTGTGTGGCCATCCTGTTCTCTCCTTGTTGTAGGTAGCGAGAAGTCCGACGGGGAAAAGGGTCTTCTCCTCGGTCTCCTATCTGATTATTGAATGTGGGGCTTCAGGGTCAATCCCATACTTTTCTATCGCCTTCTCCACGGTGGCCGGCTTCACCTGTTTCTGCCCGGCCAGGGCCTGCAACGCCGCAACTACGATATGGTAGCGGTCGATACCGAAGAACTTGCGCAGCTTCTCCCGGGAATCGCTGCGGCCGAAGCCATCGGTTCCCAGTATTGTCAGCGGAGCTGCAATAGAGCGGCGCAGCTGCTCCGGATATGCCTGGACATAATCGGTGCTGATAATAACCGGCCCCTTGAAATTTTCTAAAACTTCTTCGACATAGGAGCGCCTCTTTTTTTCCTGGGGGTGTCTTCTGTTCCAGTCCTCAACCAGCATGGCCTGGCGGTGTAATTGGTTGATACCCAGTACCGACCAGACATCGGCCTCGACCTTGAATTCTTTGGCCAGAAGATCGGCCGCAGCAATGACCTCACGGAAAATGGCTCCGCTGCCCATCAATTGAACCCGGCGATCGCTTTTTGCGCCCCTGCGAAAGAGATACATTCCCTTCTCGATACCCTCTTCCACACCTTCCGGTATTTCGGGATGCTGATAGTTTTCGTTGAGCAATGTGATGTAATAAAACACATTTTCGCCGTTGACAAACATGCGCTCCAACCCTTTTTTGATGATGACCGCCACTTCATAGGAAAAGGTCGGATCATACGCCTGGCAGGTGGGTACGGCAGAGGCATAGAGCAGGCTATGACCGTCCTGGTGTTGCAGCCCTTCACCATTAAGCGTGGTCCGGCCGGATGTGGCCCCCATCAGAAAACCACGGGTACCGGCATCAGCCGCTGCCCATATCTGATCCCCAACCCGCTGAAAACCGAACATCGAGTAGAAGGTATAGAATGGGATCATGGGTACGCCGTAGTTGGCATATGCCGTGCCGGCAGCCATCCAGGTAGAGATGGCACCGGCCTCGGTTATGCCCTCCTCAAATATCTGTCCTTCCGGATCTTCCCTATACCAAGCCACAGCCTCGGAATCCTGCGGTTCATAGAGTTGGCCGCTGGGGGCGTAGATGCCCAATTGGCGAAAAAGTCCTTCCATACCGAAGGTGCGGGCCTCATCAGGAATAATCGGCACGACATTCTTGCCTATATTATCATCTTTCACCAGGTTGCTGAGCAGACGAACAAAGGCCATGGTAGTCGACAGCTCGCGGTCCTTCGAGGATTTCAGAAGCGGCGCAAAAGCCTTCTCGTCAACAGGCGGAAGGATACTGCTTTCCGTTATGCGGCAGGGTACCTTGCCGCCCATGGACTGTCGGCGTTCCTTGAGAAAGCGGGCTTCCTCGCTGCCCTCTTCCGGCCTGATAAAGGGAAGTTTTTCCAGCTGGTCATCTCGCAAAGGGACGTGAAAACGATCACGAAAGGCCTTGAGGGATTCAATATCCATCTTCTTGACATTGTGGGCCACCATCACCGACTCGCCGGAATGCCCCATACCATAGCCCTTGATGGTCTTGGCCAGAATGACCGTGGGCTTGCCTTCGACTTTGGCGGCGGCGGCAAAGGCAGCATAGACCTTTCTCGGGTCATGGCCGCCGCGGGTCAATTGCCAGAGCTCTTGATCGCTGATATCCTCAACCATCTTTTCCAGCCTGGGGTCGTCACCAAAGACTTTTTTACGCAGATATTCAGGCCCTCGTGCACGAATGGTCTGGTACTCGCCGTCGACCATCGCGTTAAACTTGCCGAGCAACAATCCCTCCTTGTCGCGCTCAAGAATCCTATCCCATTCCGTGCCCCAGATCAGTTTGATGACATGCCAGCCAGCGCCGCGGAAACGGCCTTCGAGCTCCTGAATTATCTTGCCGTCACCACGCACCGGGCCATCCAGCCTCTGCAGATTGCAGTTGACCACAAAAATGAGATTGTCGAGATTCTCACGGGAGGCTACCGTCAGGGCGCCAAGGGCCTCGGGCTCATCCGATTCCCCATCTCCCATGAACATCCAGACCTTGCGGCCACCCGCTTTTTTCAGGCCACGGCTGTCCATATAACGCATGAACCTGGCCTGATAAATGGCCGCCATCGGCCCAAGTCCCATGGACACCGTGGGAAACTGCCAGAAATCAGGCATCAGATAAGGATGAGGATACGAGGAGAGACCGTGACCATCGACCTCCTGACGAAAATTTTCCAGATGTTCATCGTCAAGCCGTCCCTCGACATAGGCACGGGCGTAAACGCCTGGCGAACTGTGGCCCTGGAAATAAATCATGTCCGGACCATACTCGCTTTCGACACCTCGGAAAAACCAGTTAAAGCCGACCTCGTACATGGCCGAGACAGAGGTATAGGTGGCAATATGGCCACCCAATCCTTTGCCGTCTTTGTTGGCCCTGGCCACCATTGCCATACCGTTCCAGCGGACATAGGCCGCCACATTCTTGGCCACGTTGGAATCTTTCGGTATTTTTTCCTCTTCTTCCGGGGCGATGGTATTGCAGTACGGCGAGAGTATCCCCGGTGAAGTGGCTACTCCTTTCGCCCGCGCCCTTTCAGTCAGCTTCTGCAGGAGAAAATCGACCTTTTCCCCACCCTCGTGTTGAATGACACCCTCAAGTGAATCCAGCCAGTCCTGAGTCTCCTGAGGATCGGGATCTTTATAATACGAACTCATGCTGTGCCTCGTGTAGTGGAGTGATGCTAATTTTGATGGAGTCGAAAAAACAAAACTGTATTACAGTTGATATCATTTTTTTACTTCTTCTATCAAGTACTAATCAGCAGGATTTTACTGCGCAGTAGTTGTCCTTGCAGCAGTTCGCCCAAACAAAGCCTCATGTACCGGAGCTGATTGCCCCTTGTCCGGATTTCTCACCAACTGATTTGGCAAAAAAATATACTCTTCACCCCCCATCCCTTATTTTTTACTTTTCCCTTGGTAATTTGTTTTCTGATCAGCCTTTCCTGTATCCTTCAACCAGGGAAAACATGCCCTGGATCTGCATCAGACGGATCCGGTGAAACCCCACAGCGGCTAAGCTATCCGCGATCTCTTGATAGGTATAGGTGTTCCCTCCCTGGGATCCGGCCAGCATGTTGACCGCGAATATGGCACCCTCGAAGGGCTCGGTCCGGTCCGAGGACATGACATAATCGCGCACCACGATTCGTCCGCCCGGGTCTAAAGCATCGTAAATCCTTTTATAAAGAAACTTGTTTTCTTCCTGGCTGTTCTGATGGATGATGGCGGAAAGTAAGGCAAGATCATGCCCCGGCGGCAGCGGATCTTTATAAAAATCACCGGCCACCAGGTTGACGCGGTCCTCCACGCCGGCCTCCTGTGCCCGGTTCCGGGCCATTTCAATCACCCGCGGCAAATCGAACAGGGTTGCCTGCATCTCCGGAACAGCAGCCAGAAAGGCCAGGGTGTAGGTACCGGAACCGCCCCCCACATCTAAAAGCCGCCGAGCCTTTCCTGGATTGACGGCCTCCACCACCTCCGGAGCCTTTTTTGAGGCAATCACATGCATGGCCGCGATAAAAGACTCAATGCTTCCCTCGGCAAGTGCTCCTGTCTCGCCCATGTTGGCCGTGACCTTTCCTGAAATGATGTCCGTAAGCCGCGACCAACTTCGCCATACCCACCCCTGGTGGAGGATAATAGGCAGAAGAGATTCGGGAACATCAGCGGAAAGGAGTGGAACAGCCGATGGCTCTGTCTGGTAACGGCCGTTGGTCTTGCACAAATACCCCGAAGCGCTCAAGGCATCGAGCAGGATGGTGACCCCCCGCAGATCGGCATCTCGTTCCTTCGCCACCGCCTGCGCACTTAAGGGTTTTTCGGCAAGCAAGGTGAACAGATCAAGCTCCGCCCCACAAAGGAGCACACGGCTCGCCTGGAACCCACGCGATGTTTTCAAGATGGAATCTGATGTGTGCTTTGTTTTCATTATCCCCCTCCGAGCTCTATTTGAACGATAGGTGTTCCCTTATTTTTTCTCTACATTGATACCTTAACAACAATTGCTACGGAAATGTAACAAAGACCCGGATAATCTGCAGTACCGAACATGATGCTCTTGGAAAATCTGTTACATCATCAGCTTTATCTGTCATAATATATCGCTAATAACAAACAATTCAATTGTTCTATAAAGACTAATTGTAGCCGATAAAAATCCCAGCACCCTTTCCCACCCTCAGGGATGTCTCACTGCATCGATTCTTGAACGTCAGGGTACATTCATAGTGTGTTTTTAAATTTGCTATCCTGCAGAAGCCAACTCCCGCACATGCCGTCAGACATGTCGTCCTCAATCAGGGTGTCTGGAAAATACCTGCAAAAACCCTTACAAAAAATACCCTTGATATCTATTTTCGCTTTGCTATAAAGTTTGCTAGGCGAATGCGCCTGCAATATGTATAATAGTCAGCATACAATCTTGGGAGGGGGACTATGAATTTCGACAAGGCTTTTGACGACCTGATTGGAAATGAAGGTGGGTATGTAGACAACCCTGCCGATCCCGGAGGAGCGACCAACTGGGGGATCACCGAGCAGGTGGCCAGGGAGAATGGCTACACTGCCCCGATGCAGGATATGGATAAAAAGACCGCAAAGGCCATCTACGCCAAGCGGTATTGGCTGTCTGAGTTTGATTCGCTGCCCTACCCTGTTGCCTTTCAGATATTCGATGCTGCGGTGAACAGCGGCCTGAAAACATCTGTCCTCTGGCTGCAAAGATCTGTTGGTGTTGATGATGACGGCGACTTCGGGCCGATCACCATGGCTGCCGTCCAAGGCATTGAGCCGATGAAATTCGTCATGCTGTTTAATGCCTCACGCCTTGAATTCTACACGAGTCTTCCTCATTGGGATACCTTCGGCAAAGGTTGGGCTCGCAGGATCGCCGCCAACCTCAAAGGTGCGGCTGGAGCTGCCTGACCCCATCTCGTTCGACAGCGTGGACCGTAGAAGCGTTGTTGGAACACTGCCGATATCACAGCGATCTGGCCGGCACCCAAAGAAATTCAACGACTCTTGTATCAAGGTCTCCTTACATCCAATTCAACCGAGGGTCCATTCTCTTCAGGAGGTAATGTCATGTATAGAAAAGGCCTGTTCCTCTTTTTGTTTATTTTTGCCTTTACGTCCAACGCGCTTGCCATAAAAGTTGAAGGTACATTTACGGCCGTTAAAGCATGTCCTGCATATAGGAGTTTTAAAAAAGGTCATAATCCAGGGGACATCCATACTATTCCAGGAAGAACCTATGACATTGTGGAAGAAAACAAATTTAATGGGCCTTGGGCACTCGTCTTAATTCCTGAATTAAGCGATGCCAGAAGATGGGTATCAAAGGAGTGCGGCACAACGGATATCACAGATCGGCAAGAAACCCATGTAGAAAACCACACTCCCCCTTCTGAAGTACATGGATGTAATGTTGCAAATACCTATGATTCTTATGTGCTGGCCCTCTCCTGGCAGGCAGGCTTTTGTGAGCATTACCATTATTCCGGGGTTAAACCGGAATGTGACAATCTGAATTCCGGACAAATATCGGTTAGGAATA
>Ga0307440_1001870_pt1 | contig 10093 bp, 8 predicted proteins | sample SalMarWE160410MG_FD_202150 | JGI IMG/M metagenome (GOLD analysis project Ga0307440, IMG submission 202150) | Salt marsh sediment microbial communities from the Plum Island Ecosystem LTER, Massachusetts, United States - WE1604-10 | ecosystem: Environmental > Aquatic > Marine > Intertidal zone >... | reverse complement strand
AACCGTCGGTCTTAAGGAGTTTGAAAAAAACGAGCGCGCTTTCGCGCGCGCCCTAAAAGAACATTTTCAAAAAGAAAACTTTACATCTGAAGATATATCATTTTTGGTCGCGCCGCTTTTAAATAGTGCAGGCAGGATGGATGATGCATCGCTTGGCGTAAATTTTTTAAGAAGCCCCAATATTTATGAAGCAAGAGCATATCTGCAAAAACTGGTGCAAAAAAATGAAATGAGAAAAGAGAAAGAAAAGAGTATTTTTCAAGAATCCTTAAACCACATCCTAAATCCTAATGATGCTATTTTAGTTGCCTATAAAGATGATTGGCACGAAGGAATTATAGGTATCGTTGCAGCAAGATTGGCAAAACATTTTGATAAGCCCACTATCGTTTTATGCAAGGGCGGTGATGCACTTCTAAAGGGGAGTGGACGATCATCGCTAGCGTGCAATCTTTTTGAGAGCGTGCGATATTGTGAGTGTGCATTGGAAAAATTTGGAGGGCATACTTTTGCTATCGGTGTTAGCATAGAGGAGAAAAATCTCCCGTTTTTTATAGAAAAGTTAAAAGAGAGTTATGTAAAAAGTGCAAGCGATAATCTAGGAGATACATATATCTACAATCTAAAATTTGAGCATATCGATTTTGCTCTTACGGATATCTTTAAAAAATATGAACCTTTTGGAGAAGCAAATCCTTATCCGACATTTTTTGCAGAGAATATCGAAGTGTTAAGCGCATCACCAATGGGTAAAAATGCAGAGCATATGCGCTATGTTTTAAGACAAGATCAACACACTTTTGAAGCCATTGAGTTTAGGGCAAAAGAGCCCATAGAATCAGGGGAAAAGATAGATTTTATCTATAAAATTGATGTAAATATTTTTAGGGGTGTTACAAAATTACAATTAATTATAGATAATATTATATTAACAAATAAATAACTAAAAAAATATTATTTTTTGTAATAATTAAATATATTTAGAGAGTAATCCGTTATAATTTAGTCTGAAAATATTACTATTTGTATAGACTTAAGGAGGGAATTTTGGATAAAAGTTTTTTGAATGACGGCATAGAGCAAATCGATGCCATACTCAAAGAAGAGGGGATATCACGAAGAGATGCTATGAAAATGTTTGGTTTGGGCGGAGCTGCTATGATGATGGGTAGCGGTGCTATAACAGAAGCCAAAGCAAGTTCATCGGCTAAAGGAAAAATATTGATTGTCGGTGGTGGACTCTCGGGTATCGCGGCAGCATCTCTTTTGATGCGTTCGCTTGATGAGCCGGATATTACTATCATCGAGCCAAATGAAAAATCAGCATCTTATCAGCCCGGGCAAACGCTTGTCGGCGGCGGCGTATGGGAAAACAGTGATACAGAGTATATGACGGAAGATTTTATGCCTGATGGTGTAACTTGGATCAAAGAGAAAGCCGTAGAGTTTGACCCTGACAATAATGTAGTAAAAACAAACAGTGGTCAAAGTGTTGCTTATGATTTTATGATCGTTGCGGCAGGGCTGAAGCTTGACTTTGCTCAAATTGAAGGGCTAGGTATCACGGATTCTATAACATCAAGAGGTGATGACAGCGCTGTTAAAAACGCCATAGGAAAGAACGGAATCGGTTCTATCTATTTTGCAAACGGAGCGACCAATACATGGAAGTTGATGCAAGAGTTCATAGAAAAGGCCAAAAGCGGACAAAAAGTACAAGGTGTCTTTACGCATCCTAATACACCTATCAAATGCGGTGGGGCTCCAAAGAAGATCATGTATCTAACCGATGCAAGACTCAGAGAAGCAGACGCAAGAGATAACGCTGAGCTTACATTCTATCCAAATGGTGGAAAGATGTTTGGTGTACCTGAATATCATGAAGCGATTGTTAAGCAGTTTGAAACGCGTGATATGAAATGGAACTACAACCATAATCTTATAGGCGTTGATCCGCAAGCGAAGATAGCAACATTTTATAAACACTGGCTTGAAAAAGGTGAGTATGATGATGTGCTTGAAGAGTATTCTATGGTCGCGCGAGGTGAAAAAGTTGAGGTTCCTTATGATTTCTTACATATCACGCCTCCTATGAAAGCAGCTGAAGAGATAGCAAATTCTCCTATAGGCTCAGACCAAGGATGGGTACCGGTAATCAAGGAAACTATGCAGCATGTGAAATATCCTAATGTTTTTGCATTAGGTGATATTGCAGCCGTTCCGATGGGTAAAACCGGCGGGAGTGCAAGAAAACAGTATAAGGTTGTTGTTGAAAATCTTATCTCTGTCATGGAGGGTAAAGAGCTTACGGCCGAGTACGGCGGTTATACGGTTTGCCCACTTATTACGAGCTTGAGTACGGTTATGTTGGCTGAGTTTGATTGGAGTGGAAAACCAACTCCTTCATTCCCGTTGGATCCGACTCAAGAGCGATGGATATGGTGGTTGCTTAAAGTATATGCACTAAAACCAATGACGCAATATGGTATGCTTGCAGGTAGAGCATAATGAAAGGAGAGAATATGAAAAAAACAGCAGCAATATTTTTTGGAACACTTATGATGATGGCACTCAGCGGATGCGGTGATGATACCAATACAAAACATGAAGTAAAAAATTACAAATACACAACAGCAGAAGTGTATGCAAAAATGTGTGTAAAATGCCACGGAGAAAAAGGCGAGGGTGTTAAAAAAGAAAAAGGACCGGCACTCAATGACCAAGAGGTTTATGAGCTTAAAACAGGAATTACCGATATAAAAATGGGTGGTATCGGCGGACATTCAGGTGGTACTGAACATGAGATCATGGAGCATAATATGCAAAAGATCATAGACAAAGGTATGGATTATGATACTGATGCTATGGCGCAATATATCTACGACAACTTCAATATAAACAAATAAATACCTCCACTCCTCCTCCTTGGAGGAATAAGTTTTTCTAAACTTTTTTTTAAACTTTAATGATAGAATACACTACTAAATATTTTATAATTCGGGGGAGCGATGAACAAAAAAGAGGGAAAAGTATTTGTTTGGCCGATTTGTACCCGAATAATACATTGGACGATCGGACTCTCTTTTTTTGCATCTTTTTTTACTTCATTTTATAAAGAATATATTCACTACCATATAGCCTTTGGGTGGATATTTGGGGTAATGCTCTGTTACCGTATCATATGGGGATTTATCGGACCAAGGTATGCAACCTTTAATACATTTCGATTTAATCTACGCGAACTTAAGTGGTACTTCAAAGAGAAGATAATCGATAGGTATAGAAAAATCCCTCCCGGTCATAACCCTGCTTCAAGCTGGTATACAATCATTGTGCTCTCTTTTGGTATATTGATTGTTATCAGCGGTGTGCTACTCTATGGGATACAAGACGGTGCCGGTATATTTGGTTACCTCAATAAAAAATATTATACCACTATGGATATGTGGCACAATTTGCATCTCTATCTTTCTTATATACTTGTTGCCTGGGCATTGATCCACATCGCCGGAGTTTCTGTCGAGCAGTTCTATCATAAAACGGGCATGATATTTGTTATGCTCACGGGATACAAAAAAAGCGAGGGAGAAGATACCGATATCACAAGATGTAGCAATATCGCAAGTTATGTTTTTATCATCATCTCTTTCTCTCTTTTTATATATGTTATAAGTACCTATGACAATGTAGTAACTAAAAGCGTCTTCGCGGCGATTAATTATGAAAATGAGAATGGTGTTTTTTATGTGGATTGTGGTGATTGTCATAAGATATATCCTCCTTTTTTGCTCCCGAAAAGATCATGGCATAGGATTATGGATACGCTTGATAACCATTTTGGCGAAGAGATTACGGATGCAAATATCTCTAAAAAAGCGAGAGTATCTATATTGAAATATCTTGAAGAAAATGCTGCTGAAAACTCTACGCATAAAGTCTCCTTCCGAGTACTTCGTTCACTTTTGCCGGAGCAAGCTCCAAAGTCCATCACCAAGGTAGAGTATTGGAGAAATGCACACAAAGATATAGATAGAACTATTTATAAAAATCCGAAAGTTAAAAAACAATCAAACTGTTTTGCCTGTCATATCGGATTAGAAAACGGAATATTTTTAAATGAGAAAATAGTGTTACCCAAAGTAAAATAAGACGAAACTATCTGACGTATTAATTTTTTTTATCTTCGTTATAAGATTAATCGTGTATAATTTTTTGAAGCTGAAAATTGGTGGTATAGATTTATTTAATTTTTTACAGTAAGCTTGTATTATCTATCTATATGGAGGAGACTAAATGGATGTAGGGATTTCCAGAAGACGCTTCTTAAAAGGAAGCGCAGCACTGACGGTTTTAGGCGGAGGCACTATAGGATTGACTCCACTGCTTGGGAATGAAGAGGGGGATCATGAGGCAGCTGCCGTCATGACAAAAACAAGTACAAAAGAGGCGAAGCTCGTGCCGACTCTTTGTGAGATGTGCGTAAATAAATGCGCGGCAATTGCTAGAGTTGAAGATGGTGTTGTAGTAAAGCTAGATCCAAATCCGCTCTTTCCAAAATCAAAAAATATGCTTTGCCCTAGAGGCAATGCAGGGATACAAGCACTTTATGATCCGGATCGATTGAAACGACCGATGATTAGAACGGGCGAAAAAGGAAAGGGTGAATTTAAAGAAGTCTCTTGGGAAGAGGCATATGATGCGATACTCAATGGTACGGATAAATTTCCTGGAATGGCGAAGATATTGGATGAAGAAGAAGATAATAGATCAAGTTTTCTTTTTTGTGCAGGTGAGGGGATGGCTGAGCATACATTTAAGATGTTCTATGAAGCATTTGGTTCTGCCAATTGGCTCAACCATGCTTCTATCTGTTTGCAAACCGTTGCATCTGCATATGGTGTCACTATGGGCGCCTATCCACAAGCCGATCTTGAAAATGCAGAGTATGTCATCATGGCAGGAGCAAATAGAGCTGAGGCTATCGTAACTCCAGATACTATGGACATCTTCAAAAGAACAAAAGGCAGAGGAGCAAAGCTCATTTGTGTTGATCCAAGGTTCACTAATACAGCGGCAAAAGCAGATAAGTGGCTAGGAATTAAACCCGGAACTGATCTTGCTTTTGTGCTTGCACTTACATATGTAACGCTTGATGAAGAGCTCTACAACAAAGAGTATGTGACAAATAATTTCAATGATTTTGATCTTTATAAAGAGCACATACTTAGTAGTGGTTATACGCCGAAGTGGGCAGCAAAAATTACCGGACTTAAAGAGAGTGATATCTATGAGATAGCAAGAGAGTTTGCAGCACATGCGCCAAGAGCAATCTACTATCCCGGAAGAAGAAGTACCTTTTCAAAAAATGACTTTCAGCTCAGACGTGCTATGGCAATTTTTCAAGCCCTCAGTGGCGGGATAGATACTAAAGGCGGCTTGGTCTTTGGAAGTAAATTGCCACTTGGTGAGCATAAAGGCGTTGTGCCTATGTACTACCAAGCAAGAGAGAGAGCTGTCAATAAAAACAAGCAAAATGATGGGTATGACCACTGTGTCGTCGTAAGTGGTGGTGGTTCTTGGATCGCATGGAGAAACAGATTTTTAGAAAATGTGATGCCTTACAAGGTAAGAGGAGCATTTATCTATAAACATAATCCGATGCTCAATATGCCAAATACGGCAAAAACGGCTGAAATGTTTAAAAAGATGGAGCTTGTTGTTGCGATTGATACGATGCCGAGTGATACCGTAATGTATGCTGATGTCGTATTGCCTGAGTGTACCTATCTTGAGCGAACCGATCCGGTATTTAGTTTTGGTGGCGTTGAACCTGCGATTGCTCAAAGAAATAAAGTAATCGAGCCGATGTATGATACAAAACCGGTGAATGAGATACTGCATGGTTTGACAAAGAAGATATCGAAACCGCTTTTTGAGATTACGAAAAAGCATGATATGTTTCTTCAAGACGAGATAACTGCAAGCGAAAGTGATCTCGATGAAAATAGCACGATGACACTTGCAGAACTCTCGAAACAAAAAGAAGAAACAATGTATGCCGATGAATTTGATCTCACGAAGGTCTTCGAGCATTCTCAAGAAGAGGTCAATGAGCATATGGTTGCTGAAAAGCATGGAGAAGAGGCAGCTAAGCAGATTAAAGAACACGGCATCTTCTATCCTAATATGGAGAAATACTATAAACAGCTAGGAGAAAATAAATTCCAATACTATCCTGAAAATAAAAAGTCTTATAGTGTCAATGGTGGAGTTCCAAAAACACCAACTAAAAAGATAGAGTGTAATTTGGCAAATCTAGCTTCAAAAGGTGTCGATCCGATGCCGACATGGAGAGATGAGTACAATTTTAAAGTGCCAAACGGTAAATTTAAACTGCTCACAGGAAGACATGCGCAGTTCACACAAACAGGAACTTCAAACAATATCGCACTTCACGACCTTATCCATACGAATTATATATGGATCAATGAAAAGGTTGCCAAGGAGCAGGGTATCGCTTTTGGGGATAAAGTAGAAGTAAGTAGCGCAACAGGTAAGACAATTATTAGAGCTTATCCGACAGAAAAGATAGCGCCTGATACCGTTTTCTTTGTCCACGGTTTCGGGGAAGAGAGCGAAAAACTTACCACGGCATATAAAAACGGTGGATGTGATAATGCAGTTATCGAAGATAACATCGAGCCGGTGTATGGGGCAGCGGCGATGCATGAGACAAATGTTGAGATAAGAAAGGTGTAATATGGCAAATTATGTAATGGTACTTGATTATAAAAATTGTATAAATTGTAAAGCTTGTGAGATAGCTTGCAAGGAAGAGAATGGGGTGTTGCTCGGCGCTGATAAACATCGTATCTGGGTTGGCTCAAACAATCCAAAAGGAGAATGGCCAAAGCTTGATATCGCTTCAGCTGCATTTTTGCCAAGCCAGTGTCAACAGTGTGAAAATGCGCCGTGTCAAGATGTTTGCCCTACAAACGCGACATATTATGATAAAAACGGCGTAGTGCAGGTCGATAGTGATAAATGTATTTTGTGTAGTTACTGTATGGTTGCATGTCCTTATGACGCGAGATATGTTGATGATAGAACGACAACGGTTGATAAATGTACTTTTTGTAGCGATACAAGATTGGCTCGCGGAGAGGTTACGACAGCATGTCAAAATACCTGTCCTACAAAAGTAAGAACATTTGGAGATATCGATGATCCTGACAGTGAGGTAAGTGAGTTGCTCAGAACAAGAGAGCATTTTTCACTCAAAAGCAATCTTGGCACAAAACCAAAACTATTTTATCTAACATAAGGGGGAGATGATGGAAACTGTAGCAAAAAAAAGCAGTACAATCAAAGAGTTTATAAGATCAATACCTATTAATAAAATAGGCGTAAAGGATCTTCTAAATTTTGAAAAAAGTCCTCTTAATATATTTTTAGCGGCTTTAACATTGGTTTTTTTAGGGCTTTTTGTCATAGGTGTTTTGTTCTATCTTTTGCATGGACATCACGCATATAATGTAACACGAGAGCATCCATGGGGATTGCTTATAGCGGTATATATCTTTTTTGTTGTAAGCTCAACAGGGCTTTGTATCGTAGGGTCACTCGGTGATGTATTTGGTTTCAAGGACTATATGGCGATCTCAAAAAGAGCGATTTTTGGCTCTATCGTAACGATTGTTGCCGGTTTTGCTGTTATCGCTTTTGAAATCGGACATCCTATTACAATGATGATTTACAATGTCCTCACTCCGGGACTTACAAGTGCGATATGGTGGATGGGTACACTTTATGGGCTCTATCTCACATTTATGATTATCGAATTTGTTTTTCTTTTGAAAAATGATATGAAAAGCGCAAAAACATTCGGACTTATAGGTCTTTTAGTGGGTCTTGCCGCGCATTCGAATCTTGGTGGTGTTTTTGGATTTTTAAATGCCAGAACGATTTCAAACGGTGTCTTTTATCCGACATATTTTATCTTGACCGCGTTTATCACGGGAGTCTTTATAGCATTTATAATGATGGGCTTTCGATATAAACTGAGCTTTCCAAAAGAGATACAAACGATGCTAAGCGGGCTTGCAAAGATACAAGCACTTTTGATATCTATCCTTATATTCTTCGTTACATGGAAATTTTTAACGGATGTCTATGGCGGTATGCCAAATCGTGCAGAAGTTGCCGAGCATATTCTTGGTTCTTGGACATTTTGGACAGAGGTAATTTTGGCGATGCTTATCCCATTGACTATCATACTCGCTTCCAAAGCAAGTGCATATAAAGCAATCTTTTTTGCTTCGCTTAGCGGTATGGTGGGGATATTTTTTATGCGTTATAACCTTGTGCACGATACACAGTTAAAACCACTTCAAGAGATGAAGATACGAGAGTATCAACTTCCGCCTGAGTGGATACACTATTTTCCAAGTGCGACTGAGATTATGATATCTTTAGGTGGTCTTGGATTGTGCTTAGCACTCTATTATGTAGGCACAAAACTTTTTAGTCTCGACACAGAACACTAAAATAGCTTCCGCCTTTAGATTGTTTATACTTTTTTGGTATCATTGCAACAATCTTTTAAGGCGGGACTATGAAGAAAGAACTCTCAATATTTATAATACTATTTTTGTTTTTATCCGTAGGTGTGCATTTAAAAGAGTGGGTAGCCCATCCGATTGATCAGATCATGGCACTTCCATCATCGGCAGCACTAGGACTCGGCGAGTGGCACCCGCTTGTTTTTACATTTTTGGCTTATCTTGTTGTTTGGGTATTTCGATTGATAGGAAGAGGAGCTAAAAAATTTTTGGAAAGTGATGCCTCTTAAAGAGGAATCACCCTGATATTTTGATCAAGTTTTTCTCGTAAGATATTTTCTATAGCAAAAAGTGTGCCTGTATTTGAGCTCGCACAACCACTACATGCGCCAAGGTATTTGATGTAAATATCAAAGTTGGAACCATTCTCTTTGATATCAAGAATCTCAACATTCCCGCCATCCATCACAAGCATTTGTCGGATATTGTCATCTATGATTCTCTCAACTGCTTTGAGTTTTTGCACAACGGTCATCTGCGCGAAATCTACATCCTCAGCTGTTTGAGAGCTAGCAAGCACTTTCTCTTTTTCATACTCTGCCAATAGGTCAACAAGATAGATATCTTTTTTCTCGTGCCCTCCGGGTCTGATACAAGATTTACAAAATGCTCCCGCTTTTGTATAGTCTGTTATCTGCTCGATAGTGGTAAGATCATTGAGTCTGATGACCTCTTTGAGCGTTGAAAGAGAGATACGCGCACATTCACATACGATAATATCGTGCTCAAAGCTCTCCATCTCGACACCTTTGTATTGTGCTGCTGCTTTTTTGATAACATCATAGGCCATAACAGAGCAGTGCATTTTTTGAGGTGGCACGGCAGGAACATCAGGGGTGTCACGCATCGCTTTTTCAACATCGATATTTGTAATTTTGACTGCTTCATCAACAGTTTTTCCTTTGCATAAATCGGCCATCGTATCACTACTGGCTATGGCTGTTCCACATCCAAAACTTTTAAATTTTGATTCTAGTATGATGTCGCTTTTTGGATCAACTGCCCAGTAGAGTCTCACAGCATCGCCACAACTCTCAGCGCCAAAGTCAGCAACGATAAGTTTCGCGCCCATAGCTTCGGCTTGCTCCTCTGTGATCTCTCCCATATTTTGGGGATTGTTCATAAGTTCCGTTACTTTTTGGCTATACTCATCCCAGATAGTACCGCCTATTAAACTGTCTATTCCCATCCTCTTGTCCTTTTAATGTAATTCATCTTTGTGATTTTTTGGAGCATACGCATAAGAGCTTGATATCGCTCTTAATCGTTTCACTGCTTCTTTAACACGTTCGATAACAAAATCTATCTCTTCGCTTGTTGTAAATCTTGAAAGCGAGAAGCGTATCGCAGTGTGAGCCAAGTCGGCTTCTGCACCGATTGCTTCCATGACGGGGTTTGATTCCAAATCCTCACTCGCACAGGCACTTCCCGTGCTTGCTGCGATACCGTCTTTGTTGAGATCCCAAAGCATC
>Ga0307440_1001867_pt1 | contig 10096 bp, 7 predicted proteins | sample SalMarWE160410MG_FD_202150 | JGI IMG/M metagenome (GOLD analysis project Ga0307440, IMG submission 202150) | Salt marsh sediment microbial communities from the Plum Island Ecosystem LTER, Massachusetts, United States - WE1604-10 | ecosystem: Environmental > Aquatic > Marine > Intertidal zone >... | reverse complement strand
GCGCGTGCGCGACCCCGCAGCCCGCGAGAACTTGGCGGTGTTGCGCCATATCGCTCTGACACGGTTGAAACAGGATGAACGCACCAAACTCGGCATCCAGAACAAACGCCTCAAAGCCGGGTGGGACGCGCGCTACCTCGCCGATTTGCTCTTTGAGCCGCCTCATCCGATAACCGGAACCGACTCAACAGCCCCGAAGTATATTAGCCGGCCGTGATGCGATTGCCCTGACACGTCGCTAGCTTAGCTTGGCCAACTCCCCGAGCCACCTTAACAGATGCAGAAAAAAGGAATCGATCGTCCGCCCGAGCCTAATCGATACTCTCGCACTTCGTACCGCTCTTAGCCAGACGTACCACTGAACATCATGCGCATATTTCTCGGCCTCTCTGCATATCCGGAACTAGACGCCCCGCAAGTTCGCCCTTGCTAAGGACAGCGACGGGGAAATCGAGTTGCCCCGCCGCCTCTTCCAGCATTTGGATCGACATTACCGACGACTCGGTCTCGGATTGCTCGCTCCAAACGATTACGTCGCACGACTCTTTCTGTAATTGCCGCTGCAGTTGTTCTGCCAAGACGAGAGCTCTGCTGTCAGTCGCTATGAGTACTTGGGGCTTGTTCATCTCACTGGTTCCTCTGTACTTTTGTATCCGGCACGGGGCTCACTCAGAATGCCGTTAAGTCAAGCCCTAGCGGCGGCGTTTGTAGGTGATAGAGCCGCCTGAAGAGCGCCGTTCGGAAGCGCTGCTCGTCGATGAGCGACGTCATCAGGAGATCCTCCTTCCCGCCGTTGAGAGCCACCCGAACCCGGCGCAGGCGCAGCGGCTCGCTCGGCAAGCCGTAGGGGCGGCACTGGCGGCGCGCCTCCTCGCCTGGGGTCAATGTCACCACGGCACTGCGCGCCGTACCGGCGGCGAGCTGCTCCACCTCCGCGCAGAAGGTGCGCGGCACGCGCGCACAGAACTGGCGCTGCTCGAGCGCGTGGGCGGCAAACAGCCAGAATGCCGGATAGCCGCGATCGTAGAGCAACAGATCATCCGCAGCGCTCATCGGCAGGTACTCCCCGGCCAAGACCCGCTCGCCGGTACTCAGGGGCTCGATGTCCGCGGCGACCACCACGTGGTTGAGCACATCGTACAGCCGCGAGCAGCGCGCCTGCGGGGTGACCTCTCCGGCGGGTTATTGGCAACAGGATCACTGCTGCCAGTTGTCGTTGCGGGTTAGGCCGCCGCCGACCGGGGTGGTGAAGCTGTGGTTACCGCCACCTTCCCAGAGCACGTTGCCCTTGTCGTCCTTCGTGATGTACTTGTACTGAACAGCCCTGTTAGCCGGTAATGGCAGCGTGACAGTCCAGGTCGGATACGCACTGGGCAGCAATGGCTTGGAGTTACCCGTATTCCAACCGCCCAGTTCTGAGATGTCACCCACGACGTAGACCGTCCGGCCCCAAACGGTGGTGGCGTTGACACTGAAGGTCACATTCACTGTGGTCACCGGTTGCGGCACACCGCCGAGAATCTTCGGCGTGCGGGTTGAGTCATAGTTGGAAGTACCCGCCGGGAAGAAGTAGTTCTGGGCATTGTTGCTGTCCCACTGACCGGCGCAGTTGTTGAACGCAACCTCTACCTGAGTGGCCTGACCCAAATTCACGGTGAGCTTAGTGTAGCCGGCCATTTCAGCCGTCTGCATCTCCACCCCCGGCACTGGGGTCCAGTTACCGCCCTGGGGACGGTAATGCATACAAACAGCCGGTGCAAAACCCTGCTTGTAGTAAATGCTTGCCGTACTGCCACCCTGGGTCGTGACTGATAGCGGACTGCTGGCCTCCGATACATTGTTGGCCGTGTCATAGGCCTTGACGGTGTAGCTGTAAGTGGTGCCATCGCTCAATCCGCTATCGGTATAGCTGGTCGTTGACGTCGTGCCAGCTTGAACGCCATTACGGAACACCTGGTAACCGATCACAGCCACATTGTCGGCAGAAGCCTGCCAACTGATGGTTGCCGTGGTGTCCGTGACATCCGCCGACGCTAGACCAATCGGCACGCTCGGTGGCTCGGTATCGTCCTTGGCCGGTGTGGTCACAGGCAGGCTGTTGCTGGCAGCCGACTCATTGTTTGCCACATCGTACGCCTTTACGGTGTAGGTATAGGTGGTAGCAGCTGCCACGGTAGTATCACCGTAACTGGTACCGGTGGCAGTACTACTCTTCACACCGTCTCGGAACACCCCATAGCCTGCCACTCCCACGTTGTCGGCCGCTGCCGTCCAGGTCAGCGTAACGGAATTGTAGGCGACAGCACCGGCGACCAGGTTGGTCGGTGGGGTCGGAGGCTCGGTATCACACGGGTTGGTGCCGGTCGTCACCTGACCACCCTTCACCACTGAAATACCAGTGGCAAGCTGATAGTTCTGACCGTTGTTGTTATCCCAGGTGCCGGCACCGTTGTTGAACACTGCTTGCAGACCAGTAGCTGCGCCGAGGTTGAGGACCTTGACGTTATAGCTGGGGCACGCAATGTCCATCGCCACCCCGGGTACTTCCGTCCAGGTACCGCCAGGCGGGCTGTAGTGGATGTTCACAGTCGGCCAATCAGGCCGATAGTAGTAGACGGTCGCCATATTGCCGGGCTTAGTTGTCCCGTTCACCGCCGCGCTGGCCACTGAGTAGTTCGGAGCAGCATCGAATGCTTGCACCATGTAACTGTAGCCGGTGTTCGGGCTCAAATTACGGTCGGTATAGCTCGTCGTCGGCGATGTGCCCACCTTTGCGCTATCGCGGTTGATCTCATAGCCGGCAACACCATAGTTGTCTGTCGCTGCTGTCCAGGTCAGGCTTACCGAGCTGGCAGTTACATCGGTAACCTTGAGGTCAGTCGGCCGAGTAGGGGGCATGGCGTCCGGTGGCTGGGTTGTTACTGCCAGCGATGTAGTGCCCACAGAGTGGTTCCCAGCGGCATCGTACGCTTTCACCATGTAGTGATAAGTGCTCGAGGGCGTCAGGCCGGTATCGGTGAATCTGGCACTAGTGCTGGTGCCCACCTGATTACCGTCCCGATCTATTTCGTAGCCGGTGACCCCTACATTGTCGGTCGAGGGATTCCAGGTGAGATCCGCCGATCTGTCGGTCTGGTGGGTCGAAGCCAGGCCACCTGGCACCGACGGCGACTCGGTATCTACCACCAGAAAAGCATGAGTTCCTTGAATGGCCCCATTGACGTCCTCCACATACTTTTTACCCACATTCTTATAGCGGCCTGCACCGACATAGACCTGCTGGATTTCAGTGCGGGTCAGGTTGCCTTTGTTGTCGGTGGTTTCGATGTAATAGTCCAAGAGCTCATCGCGGAGGTCATTAATGTAAGCATAGAACAGGTCACCGATCTCCTGTGCCGGCAGCACCTGCATGGTGTCCATGACGGTTTTGTTCCAGGGCACACCGTTCATCACCGGCCGCAGGTCGCGGCGAATCATAGAGTAGCTCTGCCAGGGACCAACATTGCTCAGGGTAATGTTGAGACCCGCTTTACCCACCAGCGGGGCTGGATCGTACACCTTATAGGTATCATCTTTGTTATCGATGGTTTTGTGAGTGTGCTTGCGGATTTTCACCACGATGTCGTGGATACCGCTGACATCATAGGCATAGGTATACACTGCGAACACATTGTCATAGTGCTGTACAGTCCAGCCTTGCGACTTATCTGCGTTCACGCTGCCCGGATTGTACGGCCAGCGCTGCGGCCACCACACTGACGGACCGGTACGGTCATCGGCGCTATGCGCTTGCACATAGGGCTTGGAAAAGAACAGGGAGTTGTTGAACGCCAGGGTGGGCTTGACGTCGTCATCCTTGTTTTCATCGTAATAGCCAAACCCAGAATCCATGGCCGGCAACAGGAAGTACCAGGCCAGTTCCGCCGGGTTGGCACCGCCACGGTAGTCATTCGCCGGATCGCCTTTCACCGGAAAGGACAGCATCCACGGGTTTAACTGGTTGCCGGTATAGGTCACTTGCTGGTCCAACGCGGTGGTCGGCTGCCAGTAGTTCGGATGAGCATCCAGCCAGATCTGCTCGGCGGTCTTGGCATAGTTTAAAGCCGCCTGTAACAGAGCGAAGTTCCGTTCCAGGTAATGGAAACCGTATTCGAACGATACCGTCATCCCCTCGTCCTGACCGGCGAGATTTTTCTTCGGCGCGAGATTCATGCCGGTTACCCGGTCAAAGTCGGCAAACTGGGCTTGCCAGATGCCAAACGGAAGATGCCAGTGATACCACGACGGGTCGGAGGAGGAGTCGCGGGTGTCAACCCAGGAGCCATCCTGCACATGCTGTACATCGTCAACCGGAATGGGCGAGGCTTGCAGATACTCGTTGATACCCAGGCAGTAACCGTTGCCGGTGCAGGTAACGTTGTAGCCGTGTTGCCAGGTATCCAGGGAACCGGCTCGGCCTTGCGAGTTGTCGCCATCATGCGCCACCACAAAGAACTGACGTGGTCCCTGCGCTGTAAAAGGCACCAGATCATCCACCGCGACGGCGCCTTCCCAGCCTTCCAGCCAGGAACCCGCCTGATCTACCGGAATGCCGGCAATCTGGTAGGGCGTGCCCGTAGCGGGATCGACATAGCGTACCCAATGCGGGGTAGAGGCGAAGGGGTATTTATTACGAATGACCTGCTGCTCATGCGCCATTGGCTGGCTTACCCATTGACCGACAGTGCTGGTATTGCGCAGATCCGCGCGGTTCGGCGGTGATATGAGGGTATCGCCGTTCGGGTAATACTGATCAAACGGATAGTCCTGGAGCGTACGGGAAAAGTGATTGTTTCCCATCACCGACCATCGCACACCCAGCTTGCTCAGCGTAGGAATCAGACGCTCGGAGAAGCCCAGTTCTGTTGGGAAAAAACCCTTCGAAGACTTGAAGTTGTCGCCCAGGAAATACGATTGAGCCAGTGTTACATTGTGAAAGATCAGATCTTTCAGAAAGTAGTCTGGCCCTACCAGCGGCCCCATTGAATGATGACCGGTAAAGTGGATCAGGTCGAGCCCTTTGTAGCTGTTCCGCGTTAGCAGGGAGTTATATGTGTTTCTCCAGCCCTGCCCCCAGTTCGGGTTGTTATAACCCGGTACGTTTTGCAGTGTATTGAGACTCTGCACATTATTGACCAGTGCCCCAGACATGGTGACATGAATCTGACCCTGCTTGCCGGAAAAGTTGCTCAACTCCTGCGCTACCTGCTGCGGCCACCAGAGATAGGCGCCGGTTTTGGCGTCCGTGCTGTAGTAGGCCGCCAGGTCATCGTGCGGCATTATTCCACTGCCCAACGAGCTCGGCAGATAATAACTGTAGCCGGCCGGTGGGTTTTTCTTCAGTTCAATGACTTGCCCGTCATAGGTGTAGCGGATCGGGTGTCCCGCGGGGGTGGCATTGTACTGGTCCGCCAGATTGACCGCATAGAACGGCCAGAAGTTAGGCATGTGGTTGTGATAGACGTGGGCCGCCGGGATGGCGGACAGCACGCTGTGGGTGAACAGAGCGCACGCCGCGAGCGGGCCGACGACGACGAATTTTCGAACAACGTCCATCATCGTTCTCCTCTTCACAGACCGTCGCTGCAGGTGGCCGGACAGCGCCTTATGCCTGCTTCGTAGTCAGCAGTGGTCCTGTGAAATGCTATTAGACGCCAGCGTTGCCGGAATAATGGTCACCACCTCCTTGTCTGGGTCATCAATAACGCCTAGCCAGCGCAAACAGCGCCGACTGCCCGCAACGGTAGTCGCACCGCTACTTCCTGTCGGCGGACACTCCGTGCGACCCTTCTCGTGACTCTCCAACGAGAACGTTCGATGTGTAGCGTAGACACGACCCTCCCAGGTCCCTATGACGATCGGGGCCCCGGGCGTCCGCTGGTGGTGCCGTCCAGTCTGTCAGCCTCCGAGACACCGGGAGGTGCGTTCGGCATTCGCAAGACTTCCGTTTTATGCGCCCAACGAGTAGCTACCCCATGAGCGTAGCTCGCCGCGCTGAGGTATCTGTAGGAATATTCTGAGGCCTTCGTGCGATTTGTCTCGCCTCCGCGACAGTTGTACCCCGGCCCGAGACAAGTGGGCTCACAAGCCGTAACGTCTCTGGTACGATGCGGGACGTTGCCCTGAACGTCCTGCGGCGCCGAGGTCACGTCTCGCGTAACGCATGGCACAGCCCCGCCAGCCGGGAAGCGCCCTACCAGCGTGAAAGACTTGCAGGCTCCGGGGTGTCTTCAGACCTAAATCGCCGTCAGCGGCACAGGCGTGGGCTAGTTAGAGATCGAGGCCCCTAGCCGTCGTTCCGCAGGGACTGTGGCGGGAGACGACTCCGGATGTCTTTCACAACCACTCAGAACCTGACGTCCTGGCATTTCGCGAGGATCCAGGATGTCATCGGTCGCTCCACGCCGAGCCTCGGGGGTGTCCCGCGGCGGCGGGACACCCGACTCGATATGTCAATTACTCTGAGCCCATGTTCGCCGTGAACGTCTGAAATCGGATCCTTCCGTCTCGAACCGCGAAGGTATCGGTCGCGAGCGGGACCCAAGGCTTTGCGTCCCAGAGGATATAAGCCCACTCCCCTACGACCTCGCGGCGATGGAGCGTGAATCTGTCGAAGACCTCCGCCGGCAGGCCGTCGAGCAGGGCCGTGAAGAAGCGGCGGATCTCCGCCCGCCCGCGATAGGCAACCTCTTGGGTGACCAGCACGGAATCGTCTGCATAGTCCTGCATGATGGCCTCGACGCCCGCGCGAGCGGCCGTCAGATGGTGTTGGAGCACGACTTCGGTATCGATGGACATCGCATTGACCTCTCACTATCCAGTTGAAACCGGCGGCTGATGCGGACTCCGCGCAGGCCGGGTCCGCGCGAGGGGATTCGGCCGCTGGGCCGCTCATTCGGCCGGTTGCGGTGTATTCACAGCTAGGACGGGCCCATCGCACCCTCCAGTGCCGTCCGTCTCGCATGGGAGCGGTACAGCGCCCCTGGCAACGATCCCGTCTTGCCGAGGCGTCGCCGCTTGCCAAGCGCTGTTGCCGCCGCGCCGCCCCGTCCGATGACTACCGCGTAATCACCGCTTCGAGATACTCGCCCGGGATCACCAAGGTGTTCGGCCCGCCGACATTGCGCGACTCGAGCAGCCGCACCAAATCGGCGTGCAGCCGACGTTGGCCTTCGCCGTCGAGCACCGCAAAGGCCCTGTGCGTCGGACCGTAGTACCGGCGAAAGACATCGATCCAGTGCGCGGGGGAGTGGTAACGGAAGCTGAAGGTCCGCCGCGTGCAACGGATGTCGGCGGCATGGCGCCCGAACAGCTCAACGAGGTAGGTCTCCTCGCCCCAGCGCGCCGGTGAGCGGATCCCCTCCGGCGGCGGAACATGGGCACCCACGACGCGGAACAGCTCGCCGATAAACCCGTCCGGCGTCCAGGCGGCGAGGCCGATACGGCCCCCTTGGCGCAGCACCCGCACCAACTCAGCGGCGCTTCGTTCGTGATCGGGCGTAAACATCACGCCGAATGTGGATAAGGCGACATCAAAGCTTCCGTCCTCAAAGGGCAGCGCCTCGGCGTCGGCCACGCGGAACTCCGCTGTCATACCACCGGCCCGTGCTCGCGCGGCGGCCTTGTCGAGGAGGTGCGAAACGTAGTCGGTGGAAGTCACGACAGCGAAGCGCCGTCCTGCAGCCAGCGTGGCGTTACCGTTACCGGCGGCCACGTCGAGCACACGCTCGCCGGCGCGCAGGTCCACGGCCTCTGCCAGCAATTCCCCCACGATCTGCAGCGTGGTGCCGATGACCGCATAGTCACCGCTCGCCCAAGTGGCCTGCTGACGCTTCTTGATGACGTCGAGGTCCGGTGGCGGTGGAATGGGGACGGACCGGAGTGCCGACTGGATGGCGGGGCAAGGCTCAATCGGTGCGTTCATCACGTGTCTCCTTTGGTATGGAAGGTCGGCACCCTGCAGGCCCGGGTGGGCCCAACGCTCACCAGGTTCCGACGAGCCTATTCTTCCGCCCGTCGCTGCTTGATGCTTAACTGAAAGTCCTGCAACTTTGCTCGCGCATCCGCCGTTGATCGACCGCGTCACGGAATATGCCCTGCAGACAGCGTCCACCCAGGGGAGCAAGACCATGAGTCGCGACACCCTCTCCGATCTGCTGCGAGCGGTTCGACTGCGCGGCGCAGTCTTCTACTACGTGAGCAACTGGGACGAGTGGGCGGCCGAGGCGCCGCCCGCGGAGGAGATTGCGGCGGCGGTGATGCCCGGCGCGGAGCACGTGATGGAGTTCCACATGGTAGCCAAGGGAAGGGGCTGGGCGGCCATCAGGGGGGTTGCGCCGGTGCGGCTCGAGACCGGAGACATCGTGATGTTCCCGCACGGCGACGCCCACGGGATGTCCAGCGCTCCAGGCGTGCCGCCCGAGCGCATTGAAGCCGATTGGGTCTTTGCGACCCGCCACGAGCCCAAGCCCATTCCGGTCGCCTATCACCGCGGGGTCAGGGAGCCCGGCTCTCCCGCGCCGGTCGCCGGCGCGGATACCATCCTCGTGTGCGGCTTCCTGGGCTGCGACCTGCGGCCGTTCAATCCACTGGTGGCCGCCTTGCCGCGCCTGCTGCACTTGCCGGCGGCGCGTGCCGGCGACTGGGTCGCCCGGGTCATCGATCAGGCGGCCTGCGAGTCGACGCAGCGGCGCCCCGGAGCGGTTCGAGGCTGTGCCCGCACACCGGCGGCCCATCCGCCGGGGCGATCAGCGTCGGCTCGTCCAGCTCACCAGAGTGGGTGTGCATTCATTCGACGGGCGGGGTCTCGGAGAGAATGGCGACGACGTGAGCATGGTCCGTTGTGCGCCGAATAGAACGCCGCCTGCTTGATCGCGACCCGCACGCGATAGGGTTCGGAATCGATCTCCACTGGCGTACGCGTCGTCCGTCGAGACGGTGCGAAGCGCGTGGTGCCGTTGCGGAATCCCAATGGCGAGAGCCAAGAGCGCCGCGATGAAACCGAGCCTGAGCTTCCAGCGGCGGCGTCGCGGCGCCGCCAGACCGGGCACCTGTAGGGCCTGCGCCTCAACCCGTTCCCCGGGGAGAGGCGGCTCTGCCGCCGAATCGGTCGGGTCCTGGGCAGGCATAGGCGTTCCTCACAATGGGGTCACCATAGCCCCTCGGCCCTTGCTCTCTCGCCTGGACCAAAGGGTGCCGGCAGGTTGCGCGCGCTGTGCGAGCCCTCGACGCGGGCTTGTCCGCCGGCGTCATCCTCTCTGCTCGACGGTGCAATACCACCACCCTTGGCGCAAAGTAGCCGGCTGAGTCGTTCCGGAGAGCGCTCGGTCGTGGGCTTGCGCGGCCTTCCCGCGATGCGATGAACGAACGCCAGTCGGGAAGCCAAGGCGCGTCGCGGGCCTATTGCGCGGCACCCACGCCGACAGCCGCCGCTGGCACGAGGGGTGCGAACTCATACTCAAAGCCTATCAAGCGGCGAGCCGCCTCGCCCCGGCGATCAATGGTTGAAGCTCAGCTAGGAGCGGGTTAAGGGCAATCACAGGAACTGTAGTAATTGGCGGTAGTGTACGCATTGGATCAAAGCTTGTCAGGAAGCTTCGTGGGCACGGCCAGGAAGCAGTAGCGGCGTCGCTGCCTCATCTGCAACAGTGCTTACTGTCATGATCGAGCTTAGCGTGTTGCATCCACCGGTTGAATCCACAGTCGTTACCATTTGGCTGATCTGGATCAAGACTAAGATTCATTATCTTGTCGCGGAGGAGCCGGGACCGGTGTGCCGAGGCATCTATTCTCACACCGTTGCATTGCGCCGCAACATCAGGTGCGGTCACCATCTCGCGGATCCCCGGTGCTGATGCGCCTCGATGGTAGTGCTGTAGTAATGTCCCGTATCGGCCATTATGTAGAGGTCTCATTTATGTCGCGTTGTCGCGCCGCTGGCGCCGGGTGTCAGCGCGCTCGTTGCGCGACATATTTGTTCGCAACAAAGCAGGGACCTTATGTGGTCAGCCCAATCACGATGGACTCTAACGGGAGAGCACGCCATGCAGCCGCGACT
>Ga0307440_1001866_pt1 | contig 10097 bp, 7 predicted proteins | sample SalMarWE160410MG_FD_202150 | JGI IMG/M metagenome (GOLD analysis project Ga0307440, IMG submission 202150) | Salt marsh sediment microbial communities from the Plum Island Ecosystem LTER, Massachusetts, United States - WE1604-10 | ecosystem: Environmental > Aquatic > Marine > Intertidal zone >... | reverse complement strand
TTTAGGCACATGCTTCACCTGCGAGATGGTGGTAACAAAACGTCCCGTTGTTTTCAACTTAAATCCTGGCATCGACCCTACCCCATACATACCTATACCCGGTCTCACCATCTCAAACTGATACTGAGGGAAACGTGCTATACCTGATGAGTTGAGGATATGCCGGAGAAAGGTGTATCCAGTGGCTTCTGCAAGTTTCTCTGTCACTTTAATAAACACTCCTGCCTGCATGTGCGTAAAGCTGTCGAGTGAAGGATCCTCACTGGCAGCGAGGTGAGAAAAGACAGAAACCACCTTTACGGAAGCTGTTCTCTTTAAAAGGTCCGCAAGTTCGTCAGTTTCCTCCGGAAGAAAGCCCAGCCTGTGCATGCCGCTATCGATCTTGATATGAACAGGGTAGTTTATTAATCCATATCGTGTTGCCACCGATACAAACTTCCTGAATGAACTGAAACTGTATATCTCAGGTTCCAGGGAATAACGGATCATCATTTCCGCCGCTGCAGGATCGGGATTCATAACCATAACCGGCAGAGTAATCCCTCCTTCCCTCAGCACAACACCTTCATCGGTATAAGCAACTGCCAGGTAATTAACGCGCTGGTATTCCAGTGACCTGGCTATCTCTACAGAACCGGCTCCATAGGCAAAAGCCTTAACCATGGCCATAATTCGTGTGCCTGTATCCAGATGTCTTCTAAATTCGTTCAGATTATGCTCCAGCGCATTAAGATTTATCTCAAGGACAGTCTGGTGAATCTGTTGTTCAAGCAATCTGCCGATCCTTTCAAATTCAAATATCCTTGCACCTTTGAGAAGTATGGTCTCATCCCTGAAAGCAGAGCTGTCAAAGCTCCTTGTAAAATCATCTGTGGAACTGTAGAATTCAGCATTTTCACCGAAGCATGACCTGTTCCTTTCCAGTCCCTGGCCGATTCCGATAAACCTGTTAATACCTGTCCGCGACACCAGACCGGCTACCTCGTTAAAAAGCTCTTCTTCCGGCCTTCCGCTCTGGACAAAATCAGAAAGTATCAGCGTACTTTTTTTTACCTGTTGAGACTTAAGGTATTCAAGGGCCATACCAAGAGAGCCCGGATCAGAATTATAATAATCTTCTATCAGCTGGCAGTTGTTGATGCCGTTCTTAAGCTCCATCCTCATAGCAACAGACACCAGGGAAGCCAGTCCTTTCCCTATAACACCTGGAGATAAACCTGTTGCCAGGCAGACAACAGCCACGGCGATGGCATTTTCAAGGGATGCCCTGTCGGTAAACGGGATTATAAAATCGTATGTATGTCCATGGTAGGTAACCTTAAAAGGTGTATGTCCGTCACGTACTTCACCTTTCTCAACGAAAGCTGTTGCATCACTGTGTTCAAAGGACCAGTCCACCAGATTCACCGACTTCAGAAGGGGATCACTCATTATTTCCGTATGTATTATCTCGTGGTCGGAACAATAAATAATCACAGAGGCATCCCGGAACAATAACAGTTTTTCCCTGGCTTTACTCCTGTCATCAGGAAAATTTTTCCGGTGTGCATCACCAATATTTGTTATTACGCCCACATCGGGCCGGATTACCCTCTGTAGTTTTTCCATTTCCCCCGGCATTGATATCCCGGCTTCAAACACCGCCATTCTGTAACTGTCATCAAGCTTAAGAACGGAGAGAGGCACTCCTACCTGCGAGTTATAGCTTTTAGGACTCCTGATAACCGGTATTTCATTCCCGAGCACATCTGCCAGCCATTCCTTTACTATCGTCTTGCCGGCACTTCCGGTTACAGCAATGACTGTTGATATAAAAGAGTTCCTGACATGGGCTGCCAGCTTCTGAAGGGCGCAAACAGAATTTTCAGTTACAATAAAGGCAGCACCGGGATAATTGTCCTTATCCACAGGCATATTTTCAATCACAAATACCCTTATCCCATTATCATAAAGACTTTTAAGGTAATCATGTCCGTCGTGGTTTTTCCCTCTTATTGCAAAAAAAGCCAATCCCTCCCTAAAACTAAGCTGCCGGCTGTCTATGACAACCTCACGGACAATTATGTCACCGGGACCTTTAATCCTGCCCTCCACGATCGTGGCTATATCTGATGATCTAATGTTCAATAGCTATCTGTTTTTAGCTTTATTATAACAATCCCTGCACAAGGGTTCATAAATATTTTTTTCACCCAGAAGGACAACCTGTGCATCCTCGGATTTCCTGAATGAATAGTTTGCCAGGTTACCGCATCTCACACATATGGCATGTACCTTGGTCACATATTCAGCAACACTGATAAGAGCAGGCATGGGGCCAAATGGCTTTCCCATGAAATCCATATCGAGTCCGGCAACAATGATCCTAATACCTGCGTCTGCCAGATGATTGCATACATCGGCCAGCGAATCGTCAAAAAACTGGGCTTCATCAACACCAATAACATCCACATCACCGGCAAGCAGTAAAATAGCAGCTGCATTGTCTACGGGAGTGGATACAATAGATTTATCATCATGAGAGACGACCCTTGTTTCTGAATAACGTGTATCAAGAGAGGGCTTGAATATAACCACCTTTAAGCCTGCAAACTGGGCCCTCCTGAGTCTTCTTATCAACTCCTCAGTCTTTCCGGAGAACATAGAACCCGTAATTACCTCAATAGATCCTCTTTTACCTGTCGCTGTTACTGAATTCTCAAGAAATTCCATTTATAATTTTAGTATGTGTTGCCAGTACGTAAATTGAGAATTTTCCGTTATGACTAATGTAATTATAGTTACTTTTGCAAAATAAGGAAAATGCTTTGGTATATTAACATCAAAATGTATGGATTTCAATGCGACGATAGATTTAATTATAAAAGATCTTAATGAAGCACGTGAAATCATTGATGATCTTAAGAGGTACCCTGGCGTGCCTATATTACAGGTTGAACTTGCAAAATCAAAATGCAGGAATGTAAGTGAGATCATTTCACTTCTTAAAGACCTGAAAGAGGAACACAGTCCTGAAAAGACCGGGGGAGAGCCCGTAATACACTTGGAAAAGACAGAGGAGACTATTACTGCCAGCCAGGTTTCTGTTCCGGATCCTGTTCCCGCTCCTACTGCCCCTGAAGAGCAATTAAAGGATAAAGAGACGGCAGATTTAAACCGGGAGCAACAGGAAAAGAAATCCCCTGACAAAGGGAAAGATTCCGGGAGTTCTATCATTGCCGATAAGTTCAGCAACCTGACAACAAGGCTCAATGAACAGATGGGAGGCAAGAAGGGAGAGGATGACATCGGTGGTGTTATGAAATCAAAACCGCTGGCCAACCTTTCTGATGCCATAGGCATAAATGATCGCTTTATGTTTATAAGAGAGGTATTTAACGGTAATGGCGATGCTTATAACCAGGCTATCAACAGGCTGAATCAGGCAACCGACATGGAAGATGCGAAATCAGTGTTAACAGGTTATGCCGGAAATAATGCCGGGAATGATGCTGTTAAACAGCTGCTCGACCTGGTAAAACGTAAATTAACACGTAATGAGTAAGCTTTTCCTTGTTCCCACACCAATAGGCAACCTCAAAGATATCACATTGCGTGCCCTTGAAGTCCTGGAAGCTGCGGATCTTATTCTCGCAGAAGACACCAGGCAGGCAAAAAAGCTGCTAAGTCGTTATAAAATAAGTTCGCCATTGCAGTCGCATCACATGTTCAATGAACATAAAAATGTGGAAGCCATCAGTGACAGGATACTGGAAGGACTGACAGTGGCACTGGTATCTGATGCCGGCACTCCTGGTATATCCGATCCCGGCTTTCTTCTTGTAAGAACCTGTCTTGGTAAAGGGATAACGGTAGAGACCCTTCCGGGAGCGACAGCTCTTATACCTGCTCTTGTAAATTCAGGATTGCCATGCGACAGGTTTTGTTTTGAAGGATTCCTGCCGGCAAAGAAAGGCAGAAATAAGAAGATAAGCGAGTTGAGTGATGAAACAAGAACAATGGTATTTTATGAATCGCCATACCGACTGGTCAGAACACTTGGGGAATTGGCCGCACATCTTGATCCAGCACGGGAAGCCTGTGTATCAAGGGAACTCACAAAGATACACGAAGAAAATATCAAAGGGACTCTTTCTGAACTGGCAGAGCATTATAACCAAAATCCGCCAAAAGGTGAAATAGTTATTGTTGTTTCAGGGAAAAGGTAACTTATAAATTGTTATTTTCGTCTTACCTTAATTAAGTAACCGAAATGAAACAAACCACCCTGCTAATCCTGTTATTTATATTTACTTCAGCAATATCAAACGGCCAGATTTTAAAGGGTAAAGTGGTTAACCAGTCAGGTAAGCCTGTTCAATATGCCACTGTGTATATTAAGGAATTAAAACAGGGTACAACAGCCAATGCCAGGGGTGATTATGAAATAAAGCTGCCTGCCGGAAGTTATACGGTTACATACCAGAGTCTTGGATTCCAGCCTGTCACGGAAATCATAACACTCACCGCCAACACCATTACCAGAAATATTACCCTTCCTCTTCAGTATTACCAGATCCCCGAAGTTAGAATATCTGCATCCGGCGAGGATCCTGCATATGCGATCATGAGAAAAGCCATTGGCATGGCTCCTTATTACCTGAATAATGTAAGCTATTATAAAGCCCGGGTCTACCTTAAGGGTGACCTGGTTATCAACAGGATACCCAGGATAATGAAAAGATCACTGAAAATGGAAGCCTCAGGCGATAACGCGAGCATCACTGCCGGAGGGAAAACAGATAAAAATGAAAAGGTGATGAAGGAAGGGGATACCTATCTCATGGAATCGCTTAATGAAATAGAGTTTACAGCTCCTGACAAGTACTTCCAGAGGGTCCTGTCGTATAACAGCACTTTCCCTCAGCAGGGAAACGAGATATCTCCCATGAGCTTTATAGAGGCGAGCTTCTACCAGCCGGTAATTGCTGATATTGCCATTTCCCCACTTTCACCGGATGCTTTTTCACATTATAATTTCAGATACCAGGGAGCATCATTACAGGGTAATTATACCATAAACAAAATACAGGTTATACCAAAAAGAAAAAGTCAGCAGCTGTTCGAAGGGACCATTTACATCATTGAGAACCTGTGGTGCCTCTACAGTGTCGATCTTACCAATAATAACCTGGTGGGCAAAATAAGGATACAACAGCTTTACATACCTGTTCAGAATAATATATGGATGCCGGTAAGTCATAAGTTCGAAGTTAATATTTCCATCATAGGCTTCAAGGCTGACGTAGGATATACAAGTTCTGTAAAATATACTGAAGTAAAGCCTAACCTGGCACTGGCCAGGCCAAAGGAAATTAATGAAACTGGTATAATAAATCCTGAAGCCGCAACATCACCCGATACTGTAAAGGTCTCAAGGAATAAAGAGAAGATAGACAGGATCCTTCAAAAAGAAGACCTTACTAATCGCGATATGATAAAGCTGTCGAAGTTGATGGAAAAGGAATCAGAGGCCAGTATGCCTGACAGCAGTAAGAATGACCTGGAAATAAAAGACCATACCAGGCGGGTAATCGATAAGGATGCTACTAAAAAAGACAGTACATACTGGTCGCAGATACGTCCTGTTCCCCTCTCGGATATAGAGAAAAGGAGTATCAGGATAAGAGACAGCATACGGGCATCCAATCAACTACGGGAATCAAGGAGTGACACGATCCCTCTTACTCCATCTCAAAAGAAGAGAAGGGTATTCCGGGAATTAAAGAACATTGCATTTGGTCATACCTGGTCTGACACCACCGGTCTGAGGTTTCACTTCAACGGGCTTTTCGAACCGGGGAACCTTAGCTTTAATACTGTTGACGGTTTTGTTTACGGAATTACTTTCCGGTTGTCAAAAAACTGGAAGAACAACAGGTCGCTGATGATAAATCCTGCCATAAGCTGGGCTTTCAGCAGGGAACAGCTGATGTGGAAGGTAAACTCATATTATAAATTCAACGGTATCAAACAGAGGCAGGTATACCTGAGAGCCGGCATGATCAGTACTGATATAAGCAGCACAGGAAGTATCAATCCTTTCCTTAACTCTGTCACCTCATTGTTCTTCAGGAGAAACTACCTCAAGCTGTACAGTTCTGATTTCATATCACTTGGATACAGGAGTGAGATAGTGAACGGGCTTAACATCGAAGTCAGGACAACAATTGAAAACAGGAAAGTACTCGGTAACAATACCGACTTTTCTATCCTGAAGCCTTCCGTGGACTACACTGATAATGTTCCCGCTAACAATTATCTTGTTACGGGATCATACCCGATGTACTCATTAAGAAACCAGGGACACGGGGACCTTCTTATAAGCCTTAATTACACACCGAGACAGAAATACAGGATATACGCAGGCAACAAAAGTCCTGCAGGTTCAGACTGGCCTACCTTCAGCCTTACATACAAACACGGGATAAACGATTACAGTGGGCTCGCAGACAGGATAGAACAATTTGACATGTTTATGCTCGAGGTCTCAAAGAGGAAGGACCTTGGAGCGATGAGTGAATTCAGGTGGAGGGTAAGGACCGGAGGATTCCTCGACAACAGATATGTACCTTTCTACGACTTTTACCATGTTAATTCACAGTCGTTGCCTGTTCTGATCAACAATTATGAAGATGCATTTATGATACCTGCGTATTATTCTATGAGCACTCCGGAGTTTTTCGGGGAAGCTCATGTAAAATATACCACTCCGTATCTCCTGCTGAAACTGCTGCCCGGTCTTAGCAATACACTTATGAGGGAAAATCTCATCCTGTCATATTTCGGAAGCCGTTACCATCTCAATTACACGGAAATAGGATACAGCATAAGCGAATTCCTTTTTGTCGGGGAGATAGGGATCTACGCTGGATTCGACGATGCCAGGTTCAGAAGTATTACCGGGAAGCTCGTTTTAAGGTTCAATTAATCCACCCATCGGGCGCATCAGCCAAACGGCGGTTCATTATTAATATCATTTTCATTATCAAACTCCCCTCCCAGCCTGGAGAGGTTATCATGATTCATCTTTGAACCGAGGGTAATGCTTTGTGCCGACCCGTTGTCAAAACCTTCCTCAAGGTCAAAATCATCAAGATCCACGAACTGTGCCTTCTCCTCACGGAACTTCAGCCGCACATCATCAACAGGACCATTACGGTTCTTGGCAAGGATGATCTCCGCTATTCCTTTTGTCGAGCTGCCATCGTCAAAGGTAGGGAGTCCGAATTTTTCCTGTCGGTGTATAAAGACCACCATATCGGCATCCTGTTCGATAGCGCCAGATTCACGTAGGTCAGAGAGCAATGGTCGTTTCGATCCACCACGCATCTCTACCGACCTGTTAAGCTGTGACAGAGCCAGGATGGGAACATTCAGCTCCTTTGCTATACTCTTCAGCGAACGGGATATGGTACTTACCTCCTGCTCCCTGCTCCCTGCATTCTCAGGTCCTGACATAAGTTGAAGATAATCTACAATAACAATATCGAGCTTCCTCTGAGCCATCAGCCTTCGACACTTGGCCCTAAGCTCAAATATGGAGATGGCTGGTGTGTCATCGATGTATATTGGTGCCAGTACAAGCTTTTTGATCCTTGCATCAAGCTGTTTCCACTCTTCCTCATTTAGCCTTCCGTTTTTAATCTTGCCACCGGGAATATCCGTTTCAGCCACAATAAGCCTGTTGACCAGCTGAATTGCCGACATCTCGCATGAGAATATAGCCACTCCTTTTCCATGTTCAACAGCTATGTTCCTTGCCATAGACAGGGCAAATGCTGTCTTTCCCATAGATGGCCTTGCTGCTATTATTATCAGCTCAGCCTTCTGCCACCCCGACGTCAGCCTGTCGAGCCTGGTGAAGCCAGAGGGTATTCCTACCAGTGCATCCTCGCGCTTTCCAGCTTCCTCTATCTCGTGAATAGCTTCCTTGATAACAGCATTAATAGGTGCCACCTCCCTTTTGATATTACCTTCTGCAATCTGGAAAAGTGCGTTCTCTGAATAATCGAGAAGTTCAGTAACATCATAGGTGTCATCGAATGAGCGTGCCTGTATCTCAGTGGATACCCTTATGAGCTCACGCTGGATATATTTCTGGGCGACAATACGTGCATGATAGTCAACATTGGCAGCTGATACCACCATGGAAGTCAGCTGTGTCAGATAAACCGGTCCCCCGACACTGTCAAGTTCATTATGAGCCCTGAGCTCTTCAGTAACAGTATAAAGATCGACCGGATATTCTCTTGCCGATAGTTCGTAGATAGCCTTGAATATTTTTTGATGTGCCTCCTTATAGAAACTCTCGGGCTTAAGTATATCGAGGACAGCGATAACTGCTTCTTTTTCAAGCATTATAGCCCCAAGAACGGCCTCTTCCATGTCAATTGCCTGTGGAGGTATCTTTCCAGAATCGGGAAAAGGATTTATGGTTGGCCGTGTAGTGTTTCTTTGCTTTGCCATCTGCTATATATTATTTAATATCAGAGACTTAATGTAATAATTGATGGTATATACTGTTGTGATCAAAGGTATAAATTACCATCTTTACGAACCTAAATGCCTGTATCTTTATTACAAACAAACTTGTGTTAAAAACTTGTTGAAAAGCTAAAAATGGGACTAATGATACGAAATTCAAAAGCTTATGGTATTTTTACATAAAAATCGGGAGTGATGATAACTTTTCCAACCTGCAAGATCAATATAGGGCTTAATATTACATCCAGGCGGTATGATGGTTATCACGACATAGAGACAATATTCTATCCTGTCAGGCTGTGTGATGCCCTGGAATTTATTGTGCCGGACCGGCAGGGAGGTAGCGATGAGCTTATTGTCACGGGCATTGAAATTGTGGATGAAACGATGGACAACCTGATTGTCAGGGCTGCAAGGAAATTACGCGAGATGTACGCGATACCTGTCCTGAAAATGCACCTTCATAAAGTTATCCCCCCGGGTGCAGGACTGGGAGGCGGATCATCTGATGCTGCTTATCTTGTAAGGGCTGCCAACAGGTATTTTGATCTTAACATACCGGTTGAGCAGGTGAAGGATATAGTGCTTGAACTTGGCAGTGACTGTCCCTTCTTTATTGAGAGCACACCTTCCTTTGCGACAGGCAGGGGGGAGATACTGACACCGGTAAACCAGGTAATAAAGGATCATTACCTGGTTTTACTGAATCCGGGTGTTGGTATCAGTACACGTGAAGCCTACCGGAGTTGTACTCCTTCCGTGCCTGATGCAAGGCTTCCTGAACTGATCAGCAATCCAATTTCCGACTGGAAAAACCTGATAATAAATGATTTTGAAGCATTTGCAGTAGACAGGCATCCCCTGATAGGACAGTTAAAAGATGAACTTTACAGGCAGGGTGCCCTGTTCAGCCTGATGTCAGGAAGCGGATCAAGCGTATTCGGCATATTCGGTCAAAAGCCGTGCCTGAATAACCTTTTGCAGCAATATACCATATGGGAAGGAATGATGTGATCCTTTATTCCAGTTCGAGCAAAACCGCACCCTTTGGTACCTTATCCCCGATTTTCACTTTAATTGATTTGATCCTTCCGTCCATAATACACTTAAGTCTGTTCTGCATCTTCATTGCATCGAGTATAAGGAGGTTCTCACCCTTTTTTACCTTCTGCCCCTCCTCTACAAAGATTTCCAGAACAGTGCCCGGTATAAAGCTCAGTACTATTTTAGGATCAGAAGGCTTATAAGGTTTCCTGTCTTTGAATTTATCACTGAGACGTGTGTGATAGAGGCTCGAATTAATATTGAGGTATCCCAGTTTATCGTCTTTTTCCATAATAATATCCATATAATCTTTAACATTATCCTGTCACAAAGGAGGCAGTCCATGTTTCTTCTCAGGCATAGGCACCACCTTGTTTTCAGACACCTCAATGGAATGCAGCATGAGTTTCCTTGTCTCTTCCGGTTCAATAACAGCATCCACATAACCGCGGGATGCAGCAACATAAGGATTTGCAAACTTGGCCTTGTATTCTTCAACCTTTTGTTTTCTTACCGCATCGGGATCA
>Ga0307440_1001865_pt1 | contig 10098 bp, 9 predicted proteins | sample SalMarWE160410MG_FD_202150 | JGI IMG/M metagenome (GOLD analysis project Ga0307440, IMG submission 202150) | Salt marsh sediment microbial communities from the Plum Island Ecosystem LTER, Massachusetts, United States - WE1604-10 | ecosystem: Environmental > Aquatic > Marine > Intertidal zone >... | reverse complement strand
TACTCGCCTCGGCAAGGTCGCAACTCATTACGTTTCAAACGGATACGGTAAGCGCCTTCGATATTCTTGATCAGGAATAGCCCAGAACCCATCGATTATTGTGCTCATGCTCACATGGGGCGGATCAAGAAGAGGTGCCCCCGGGCGAGTCGAGTTGGTTGATGGGCAACAGCGGATGGCTGAATCCACGCTGGGCAGTGAGCTCATAGAAAAGCTGGTGCGCCAGGACCGCCATGCGGTTGCGGCGGGGCTGTTTCTGGTGACTGCTATGGCCTGGTGGTATCTATTCATCGGCGCGGGTATGGACATGAAAATGGGCGCTATGGATATGCGCATGCCCATGGTGTGGTCACCCGGATACGCCACAGTCGCCTTCCTCATGTGGTGGATCATGATGGTGCCCAGCGCCGCGCCTATGATCCTGCTGTTCGCAACGGTGAACCGCAGAAGCCGCGCGACCGGCTCGCCCTATGTGCCCACGACGATATTCGCTGCGGGCTACCTTATCGCGTGGGGATTGTTCAGCCTGCTTGCCACGGGTCTGCCACTGGATCACGGGCATCGCTGCGCTGGTATTGCTGGAAAAACTGTTCCCCGGGGGCACCCATCTGGGTCACCTCAGCGGCTTGGCCTTTGCGGCCTGGGGTACACGGTTGCTTGTCTGACCGGGGTAGGACTTCAGAAAACCGGCCGCACCAGGGTCACCCGAAGGGTGGCGGAACGGTACCATCGAAGGGGTGGTCGAAGGCGCGCGTTTGTGGGGGGCGCGGCGAGGCAGGGAGAGAACCGCTGCCGCAGCTGGCGGTGCGGAAGCTGCGGAGCGTCATTGCGGGATAAAGGGCGGAGAGCGCGCAGCCACCCGGGAAGCGGGCGGCGGAGGGGACTACCACGGCGCCTGCTGGTCGAACACGTACTCGGGGTCCGGCTCTGCCATCGTTTCTCAGCCAGGAGAATCGACGCCGTCGCCCTACATGGGCTCCTGCGCGCTGGCTGGGGCTGATCTGCGTGCTCCGGGTCCTGGCCCCCCGTCCAAGAGGTGGAGCATGCCGCTCAATGTCTTCCTCGTCGTACCACTTGGACGGGTTATGCGGGTTTCGCCGAAACCTGCATGAATCAGCGCCCCCAGGTGCTTCCGCTCAATCCGGGGCCTTCCGCAGGGAGATCACCGGCCATCCGCGGGCTGCCGCGCAGCGGGCCAGCTCACCGTCGGGGTCGACGGCGACTGGGTGGTCCACACGCTCCAGCAGAGGGAGGTCGTTGTGGGAGTCGCTGTAGAAGGTACTCCCCGCCAGGTCCTCGCCCGAGGCGGCAAGCCACTGTTCGAGTCGCTTGACCTTGCCGGCCTGAAATGAGGGGACGCCCGCCACCGCCCCTGTGTAGCGCCCGTTGACCTGCTCCGGGACTGTGGCAATGAGGTTGGCCACTCCGAAGCATTCGGCGATGGGCGAGGTAACAAACTCGTTTGTCGCGGTGATGATCAGGAGCGTGTCGCCGCGGGCACGATGCCTCTCTACGAGTGCACGGGCGCGAGGGAGAATGATGGGCGCGATCTTTTCGGTGATGAATTCACGACGCCAACTCAGGAGGTCCTCTGGCCGGTTGTCACGCAAGGGCCGCAGGGAAAAACGCAGGAATTCCAGGATGTCGAGCCGCCCCTCGGTGTAGTCCCGGTAGAAGCGCTCGTTCAGGCGTTCGTAAATCTCCCGGTCGACGATCCCCCGCTCTGAGAGGTAGACGCCCCATAGATAATCGGAATCCCCGGCGAGCAGGGTGTTGTCGAGATCAAAGATAGCGAGTGCCACGGTTTTACCCCGAGTATGCTCAGCGCCACAGTTGCACTGAAAGTCGCTTGTTTCGCAGAAGGTTATGGCTGCTGCCGGTTGCTCGTTACGGGTGGGTTATGGAAGAATGCAAGAGAGCGCATCAGTGGGTATGTCACCTTGATCGACTCGGACGGTTTCAGGCCGAATGTTGGCATCATCCTGGCCAACAAGGAGCGCTGCCTCTTCTGGGGCAGGCGTGTCGGTCAGAACGCCTGGCAGTTCCCCCAGGGCGGCATCAACGCGGACGAGAGTCCACTGGAGGCCATGTTCCGGGAGCTTGAGGAAGAGGTCGGGCTGCTTGCCCATCAGGTGACCGTCCTTGGCTGCACCAAGCGGTGGCTCCGCTACCGGCTCCCCAAACGCTTCATTCGGCGCCACTGCGGACCTATCTGCATTGGCCAGAAGCAGGTCTGGTTCATGCTTCGGGTGAACTGCGGGGAAGACGCCTTTTGCCTCGACAAGTCACCCAAGCCTGAGTTCGACGCTTGGCGGTGGGTATTTTACTGGCAGCCGCTGCGGGAGGTGGTGTACTTCAAGCGGCAGGTCTATCAGCAGGCGCTCGAAGAGCTGGCCCCTCTGCTCTATCCGGAGGGCGCGCCGGTCCGACAGAGCCTGGCCGCCGGTCAGTCTCCCCTTTTGCGTCAGAAACATCGCTGAGCGGGCGGTTTCGCCGCGTGGCTCAGCTATCCCGCCCGGGTGATCGTCGGAGGGCCGGTCAAGTCTCCTATGCTCGAAGAGCTCCGCCGGATCGTTCAGGAAGTCAATGAGGCCCCGGACCTGGAGCAGGCGCTCTCCGTCATCGTGCGGCGGGTGAAACAGGCCGTCGGTGCCGATGTCTGTTCGGTCTACCTCACCGATTTCGAGGCGCGACAGCATGTGCTGCAGGCCACCGACGGATTACGACCGGAGGCCGTCGGGAGGGTGCGGCTGCCCCTCAACCGCGGCCTGATCGGTTGGGTGAGTGAGCGCGCGGAGCCGGTAAACCTCGACGACGCCTCCAGTCACCCCCGCTACCTCTTCGTGCACGAGACCGGGGAAAAGCGCTACCGGGGCTTTTTGGGTGCCCCCATCATACAGAATCGGCGGGTCCTCGGCGTGCTCGTGCTTCGCCAGCGGGAGGAGCGGCGTTTCGAGGACGACGAAGTCACCTTCGTCATGACGCTTGCCTCCCAGCTGGCGGGGGCCATCACCCATGCCCGCGCGAGCGGCGAGCTCGCGAGGCTGCAAGAGCCCGGGGTGCTTCCCAACCGGTTCCTCCAGGGCCTTGCGGCTTCTCCGGGCATCGCCATCGGCATGTCGGTGGTCGTCTACCCTTCCGCGGACTTGGATGCGGTGCCGGACCGTCATGCAACCGACCCGGGGGCCGAGGAGGCTGCCTTCCGGGCGGCGGTCGCCGACGTGATGGAAGAGATCGAGCGGTTCGCCGCTCGCACCGCTGCCGATTTGCGGACGGAGGACCGGGTCCTGTTCGATGCCTGGCTCCTCATGCTGGAGAGCGATACGCTGGTCGACGGGACCGTGGAACGGATCCGGGCCGGCAGCTGGGCCCCCGGGGCATTACGGGAGACCATCGCCGAGCATGCGCGGGTCTTCGACGCCATGGACGACCCCTACCTGCGGGAGCGCGGCTCCGACGTGCGGGACCTCGGACGGCGCATCCTGATGCACTTGCAGAATCTGGAGGCACGGCCTGTCGACTACCCCCCTCGCACGATCCTGGTGGGGGACGAGCTGAGCGCCATGCAGATCGCTGCGGTGCCCCGGGGCCTGCTCGCCGGACTCGTGTCCACAATGGGCTCAAGCTCGTCGCACGTTGCCATCCTGGCGCGGGGCATGGGAGTGCCGGCGGCCCTGGGGGTCACGGATCTGCCCGTGGGTCGCATCGAGGGGCTGGAACTGGTTGTCGATGGCTACCGGGGGCGGGTCTACGTCGCACCGGGGGCAGTCGTTCGGGCCGAATACCAGCGCCTCCTGGACGATGACCTCGCCCTTTCCACCGAGCTGGAGAGTTTGCGACGCCTGCCCGCAGAGACCCCCGACGGTTACACAATGCCCCTCTACCTGAATACGGGCCTGGTCTCCGAGGCCCGCCCGGTGGGTCTGGAGGAATCGGCGGGGGTCGGTCTGTACCGAACGGAGCTGCCCTTTATCGTCCGAGACCGTTTTCCCGGCGAGACGGCACAGATGACCAACTATCGGCAGATCCTGGAGACCTTCGCGCCGCGGCCGGTGACCATCCGGACGCTGGATGTGGGCGGTGACAAGCCCTTACCCTATTTCCCAGTAAAGGAGTCGAATCCGTTTCTTGGGTGGCGGGGGATCCGCATCACGCTGGATCACCCGGAGATCTTCCTTACCCAGGTGCGGGCCATGCTGCGGGCGGCGATCGGCCTGGAGAACCTCCAGCTGTTGCTGCCCATGGTCAGCACGGTCAGTGAGGTCGATGATGCCATGCTCCTGATCCAGCGCGCCCACGACGAGCTCCGGGACGAGGGCTATCAGGTCCAGATGCCGCCCGTGGGGGTGATGGTGGAGGTGCCCGCCGCCGTCTATCAGGCGGAGGCATTGGCACGGCGGGTGGCCTTCCTCTCCGTCGGTACCAACGATCTCACCCAGTACCTCCTGGCAGTGGATCGAAACAACGCCCACGTGGCCAAGCTCTATGACGAGCTGCACCCCGCTGTCTTGCGGGCCTTGGTTCAGGTCGTCGCCGGCGCCAGGCTCTACGGGCGGGAGGTGAGCATCTGCGGTGAAATGGCGGGTGATCCCATGGGTGTGGTCCTGCTGCTTGGCATGGGCATCCACAGCCTGAGCATGGGCGCCAGCAGCCTGCTGCGGGTGAAATGGGTTATTCGGAGCATGAGCCGGATGCGGGCGCGAGAGCTGCTTGGGGTCGCCCTCCAGTGTGAGGACGTCACGAGCGTCCGACGCTTGCTCCTGGATGCCTTAGAGGACGTGGGCCTCGGTGGGCTGGTCAGGCCGGGGAAGTGACTTGCCTGGGTTGAGGATGCCGTTCGGGTCAAACTGTCGTTTGATGTCCCACATGAGGCGAAGGGCCGCCGGCTCGATCTCCCGGGCGATGAAGTCTCGTTTCTCAAGCCCCACCCCGTGCTCTCCCGAGAGGGTGCCGCCTAGCTCGATCACCAGCGAGAAGACAGCCTCCAGGCACCGGGCGGCACGCGCGAGCTCGTCGGCGTTACCCGGATCCACCAGCAGATTGACGTGGATGTTGCCGTTGCCTGCGTGACCGAAGTTGACGATGCGGATTCCCATCTCCCGCGAAAGGCGCTCGAGCCCCTCGATGAAGTGCGCCAAGCAGGACACGGGCACGACCACATCCTCGTTGATCTTCTTTGGCGCAATGTGACGAAGCGCGGGCGAGAGGGCCTTTCGGGTCTTCCACAAGGCGGTGACCTCGGCGGCGTCGGCCGCGGTCCGCACCTCCCTTATCCCCCGGACACTCGCCGCATGCGCGATCGTCTGTGCGGCCTCCTCGACGCAGGATGCCGGGCCGTCCACCTCGACCATCAGGAGGGCGCCGGTGTCGTCGGGGACGGGAAGATCCGAGTAGCGGCGGACCGTTGCGATGGCGGCGGCGTCCATGAACTCCAGGGCGCATGGCGTGGCCGGTTGGGCCATGATCGCCGACACTGCGGTGGCTGCGGCGTGGATGTCGGAGTAGGTGAGCCGCAAGGTGCGCTTGGCCTCCGGCAGGGGTGTCAGCTTCAGGGTCGCCTCCGTGATGAGTGCCAGGGTGCCCTCCGAGCCGATGAGGAGGCGGGTGAGGTCATAACCCACCACGCCCTTCGTCGTTAAGACACCGGTTCGGATAGCCGCGCCAGCGCCCGTCACCGCCTTGAGCCCAAGCGTATTCTCCCGCGGCGTGCCGTACTTCACCGCGCGCGGTCCCGCGGCGTTGTACGCGAGATTGCCCCCAATGGTGCATACGGCCGCGCTGGATGGGTCCGGCGGCCAGAAGAAACCGTGGGCGGCCGCCGCCTGTTGGAGGGCTTCATTGGTGACACCCGGCTCCACCACCGCTAACCGGTCGTCCGGCTCGATCCGGATGATGCGGGCCATGCGTTCGAATGACAGCACCACCCCACCGTGATCCGGCACCGTCGCCCCGGTCGTCCCAGTGCCCCGCCCGCGGGCGGTGAGCGCAATCCCCCGCTCATTGCAGAGGTGGGTGACCGCCGCAACCTGCTCCTGGGTGGTCAGGAAGACCACGGCCTGGGGTAGGGCATGCCGGCGGCTGTTGTCGTAACCATAGGCCCAACAATCGGCGGGATCCGTAAGCAGACTGTCCACCCCCGCGATCGCGTGCAGGGCGCGCAGGACCTCAGGCGGGAGTGATTGCGGGGGGCGGGATATACTCAAAGATCTTGACCACCTGGTTGACCCCGGGGACATACCGGGCCTTCTCCACGGTGGCTTCGGCTTCCGCCCGTGTTACCAGACCCATAAGGTAGACGGTGCCCGATTCAGTCACGACCTTGACGCGGGTCGGATCGAACTTCGGGAGCTTAACCCCGAGCAAAGCGAGCTTGACGCGCGAGGTGATGAAGGCATCCTCGCTTTCCCGCGCAAAGCTTTCGACAGGCCCGACGGTGACCTCGTTCATGACCCTTCTTACCTTGGGCAGACGACTGATCAGCTCCGCGAAGCGATCGCTGATCTGCCGCGTCTCCGCCTGGCCGGTCAGGAGCGCTACCAGGTTGTAGCTGGTGACGGCAATCCGGCTGTGCTCACTGATGTCCGGGTGGTTGTGCAGCAGCTCCGCCCCCTCCAGCTCGATGTGCTCGTCGTCCAGCACCGTGCCGGTGGTTCGGCGGTCATGCACCACGGCGGCGCCCAGTCCCGCCCCGGTCAATGCCATCGGAACGCAGCCCTGCAGCCAGACGGCCAACGCGCTTGCGAGCAGCACCCGTCGTCTGATGCCTCTCGCAGTGCCCGTTATGACCAACGTGGGTCGGCGGTCAGTGCGCATCAAAGGCGTTACGAATCCAGTCGATCTCATTTGTCCCGGTGATCGAGAGCACGTCAAAGCGGCAAGCAAGGGTCGTCGGGTGGCGGGCCAGATAATCGGCGGCCGCCGCAGCCAGCCGTTGTCTCTTCTTCGGGCCGACAGTTTCCGCCGGGGTTCCGAAGCGGGTTGAGGCGCGGTACCGGACCTCGACGAACGCCAAGATGTCCCTGTCCCGCATGATCAGGTCGATCTCGCCCCGTCGGCAACGGTAATTCCGAGCGACGAGGCGCAGTCCGCAGCCTTGCAGGTACGCACAGGCGAGACGTTCCTTGTCGCCGCCTACGGCGACCGTGGTCTTATGGGGCGGCTGCAGCAATGTGCGGCGCACGGACTCTGGCAGTCGAGTTGGGAGTGGATACCCCGTCTGACCCGATCTTGGCTCCCGCGAGCACCGGGCCTGATGGCGTCATGCGCGCCAACGGGAGCTTACGCCGGACCCGCCGCAGCGGGTCCAGCCGGAGGGTCCCGGTTTCGCCCTTCAAGGTTGCGTCCGGATGGCTCGCCATGTATGCGAGGCGGGGGCCGAGGCGATACGCATCTATCCCCATGGCATAGAGCCGGACGTAATCGCCTTGAGCCTGGCCCAAGTTCCGCTCCAGGTCGCGCCTGGACGCCGGTTCGTCGGGGGACGGGCCGATGAGCCAGGGGATGTCCACGAAGTAGAGTCCGGTCAAGTCCCGATCTGCCTGAGGGTCGAATTGGCTGCCATGGATGTGGGAGGTGCAGAAGACCGGCGGCACGTAGGAGCCGGCAGCCTGCTGCATCTGAGGCCAGATCTCCCGGGCCTTGGGTGCGGTGGCCACCAGGAAAATGAACTGCCGGCCCAGAGGTTGGCCCTGGCTGGCCCCATCCATACTGAGGAGCCGCTGAATGGGCTGCGCGAAGTTGTCGCCGCTTGGATCGTATACCTCCCCACCTACAACTTGCCCCCCAAGCTTATCCCATTGTTCGCGAAATGCGCGTGCCAAGCGGCCGCCCCAGGGTCCGTCCGGGTACAGTATTGACACCCGGCGGTAGCCCTTGGCCCATGCCTGGTTCGCAACCGCCACCGCCTCGTCCTCCGGCGAGAGGGCGAACTGGTAGAGCTGGGGCGGCGGCAGGTGGGCACCGGAGGCGACGTTCAAAGCAAGCGTTGTCACGGGGAGAAAAGGCGCTGCGGCGAGCTGATCGACCGCCTGCTTTTGGAGGGGGCCGATCACGAGGCGCGCCCCTTCCGCGGCCGCCTGCCGGACCATGGCGGCGGCATTCTGATCGTCGCTGCTGTCGAAGAATCGCAGGGCGGGGCGCTTACCGGGGTCTTCCTCCTGTTCTGCCGCCAGCATGCCTGCCCGCACCGCGCCGGCGGCGGCGGCAAACCGGCCGGTTTGGGGCAAGAGCACCGCTACTCTCTCCCCGGGGGTGTAGGCCGCGGGGGGGGCGCTACGGGAAGTGACTCCAGGTCCGGGGCCGGGTCGGCCCGGGCCGCCGGCGCACCCGGCCAGGGTTGCGGCCAAAAGAAGGGGCGCGGCATTCAGAATCGCACGCCTAGACAACAGGGCTCTTCGGGGAGGCATGGGTGTACCCTTGTCTGGAGTTCTTGATTTCTAGTCCCCGATCAGGGGGGCACCGGTCGCCGCGGTTCACACGTCTAGCCCGTCTGACGGCCGCGCTCCGAGGGCCGAAGCCGGCCACGGGGCGCTATTCGATCGTGAGCGCTCAGTGCCGGACGGAAGGAGAAGCGACGGTGTCAAACACGGCAGGGGTACTATACGTGGTGGCCACTCCGATCGGCAATCTGGAGGACGTCACGCAACGGGCGCTGCGGGTGCTGAGCGAGGTGAGCTTGATCGCCGCCGAGGACACCCGCCGGACGCGACAATTGCTTGCGCACTACGGCATTTCCGGAAAGCTCGCTGCCTTCCATGATCACAACGAGGCGGATGTAACACCGCGCCTGTTGGAGCGGCTGGAGGCGGGAGACGACATCGCCCTGGTCTCGGACGCGGGGACCCCCCTCATCAGTGACCCGGGTTTTCTTCTCGTCCGGGCGGCGCGTGAACGAGGGCTGCGAGTCGTTCCGATACCGGGTCCAAACGCCGCTGTGGCGGCGCTCTCGGGGAGTGGCCTGCCGAGCGATCGGTTCTTGTTCGTCGGGTTTCCTCCTCGCTCCGGGCCCAAGCGCCGCGCCTGGCTCGGCGAGCTAAGGGCCGAGCGCGGCACACTCGTTCTGTATGAGGCTGGGAATCGGGTCGCCGCCACCCTCAGGGACTTGGCCGCCGTGCTCGGTCAAGGGCGCCATGCGGTCTTGGCGCGGGAGCTGACCAAGCGATTCGAGACCTTTCTTTGCGGTTCGCTCGAGCAGCTGCGCGAGCGCGTGGAGCTGGACCCCCGGCAGGAGCAGGGCGAGCTTGTGCTCCTGGTTGAGGGGGGGCGCGTGCCTCCGGGGGCGGCTGACCAGGCGGAGGCAGAGCACGTTCTGCGTGTCTTGACGGCCGAGCTGCCGCTGCGACAGGCAGCGGGCTTGGCCGCAGCGATTACTGGCGCCAGGAAGAACGACCTGTATGGGCTCGCGCTCAAGTGGCAAGGCCGGGACGGGCGGCGGTCCGGTGGGTGAACCTTGCGGCAAAGACGGACCGCTGGCCGAGCAAATCCACTTATAATTGAAGTGGGAGTCGGCCGGACAGTCGCTCTCCTTCTGAGCCTGCTGGGCCGGAACGGGGGGAGGAAAGTCCGGGCTTCGCAGGGCAGGGTGCCAGGTAACGCCTGGGGGGCGTGAGCCCACGGAAAGTGCCACAGAAAACAGACCGCCATGCCCGGCCACTATTGGTGGCCGGGCGGCAAGGGTGAAAAGGTGCGGTAAGAGCGCACCGCGCCGGTGGTAACACACGGCGGCACGGTAAACCCCACCCGGAGCAAGACCAAATAGGGGAACGCGCGGCCTCGGCTGCAACGTGCGGCCCGCACGGGTTCCCGGGTAGGTCGCTTGAGGTGCGCGGCGACGCGCATCCCAGATGAATGGCTGTCCACGACAGAACCCGGCTTACAGGCCGGCTCCCTTCCCGGCTGCCCTCCGAGACCCCTTCTGTGTGCCCCGGCCCCGGGGGGAATTTCATGTGATTTTCTAGTTGCAACGCGCATCCGCCTGAAAAATGACGGATTGCTTCCCTCGCAACTGTCGCTCACATCACGTTTTAAGTGACTGAGGACCAACAAAAATCGACCGACTCTGCTTGACGGGTGGGATGGGCTTGCCTAAGATGGGTGAAA
>Ga0307440_1001864_pt1 | contig 10100 bp, 6 predicted proteins | sample SalMarWE160410MG_FD_202150 | JGI IMG/M metagenome (GOLD analysis project Ga0307440, IMG submission 202150) | Salt marsh sediment microbial communities from the Plum Island Ecosystem LTER, Massachusetts, United States - WE1604-10 | ecosystem: Environmental > Aquatic > Marine > Intertidal zone >... | reverse complement strand
GAGTACTGGCGTGAGGAGCACCGAAGGGCCGGGTACGTGGAGACCAAGACCCCGATCCTGCTCAACCGTAAGCTCTGGGAGCAGAGCGGGCACTGGGACAACTACCGCGAAAACATGTACCTGTCCCAGATAGACGAGGTGGACTACGCCATCAAGCCCATGAACTGCCCCGGCGGGATGCTCCTCTACGGCCGCAAGGCCCACTCTTACAAAGACCTTCCCATCCGAGCCGCGGAGATCGGCCTGGTGCATCGCCACGAGCTCAGCGGGGTTCTGAGCGGCCTTTTCCGGGTGCGGGCCTTTCACCAGGATGATGCCCATATCTTCATGACTCCGGACCAGATCGAAACCGAGATCCTGGAGGTGTTGAAGCTGGTGGACCGGGTCTACAGCACCTTTGGGCTCGGGTTCCATCTGGAGCTTTCCACACGTCCCGAAAAATCCATCGGGACCGACGAGGCCTGGGAGAGGGCCACCGACGGGCTCAAGTCCGCCCTGGAGCACTATGGGAAGGAGTACAAGATCAATGCCGGAGACGGCGCCTTTTACGGCCCGAAGATCGATGTGCACATCAAGGACGCCCTCGGTCGCACCTGGCAGTGTGGCACGGTGCAGCTGGATATGTCGCTTCCCGAACGGTTCAACTTGCACTACATCGGCAGCGACAACGAGAAGCATCGGCCCATCATGATCCACCGGGTGATCTACGGGTCCATTGAGCGGTTTTTCGGTATTCTCGTGGAGCACTTCGCCGGAAAATTTCCCCTGTGGATGGCGCCGGTCCAGGCCATCCTGTTGCCCATCAACGACGAGCTGACCACCTATGCCCAAGGGGTTCGCAGCGAGTTGGAAGCAGCCGGACTGAGGGTCGAGGTGGACGAGCGGACCGAGAGCCTGAATAAAAAGGTCCGGGAGGCCCAGCTGGAAAAGATCCCATTGATATTGACCATCGGCGCCAAGGAGAAGGCTGCCGGGACCCTCTCCGTGCGCACCCTGGACGGCGCGGTTCGCTACGGGATGAGCCAATCGGATTTTCTGGCGCATGTGCTGCGGCACATTGCAGACCGGCGACTGGGGTATGATTTGTTTCCGGAGTAGGGATTTAAGGGCCGTGAACTGTGAACAGTTCACTTAAGGGGTTTAGGAGCTAATCGATGCTTGTTGCTCCGGGGAAGAGATACTGAATGGGGAATCAAACGAAGCGTGCCATCTATGCCTGGTTACCGATAGTGGTCTATGCCGTGCTTATCTTTGTGCAATCCTCCTACCCCTCGCCAAGAATGTTGCCGAGGTTTTCCGGCGCGGACAAGATCATGCACTTTTTGGGCTACGGCCTGATGGGCTTTTTGTTCCTTCGGGGCTTCAAGGTATCAAACCATAAGCTCGGCAGACGGGAAATCCTGTGGAGTATCGTCCTGACGATCCTCTACGGCATCAGTGACGAGTGCCATCAGCATTTCGTTTCCGCCAGGACCGCGGATGTGAGGGACGCCATGGCCGACGCCTTGGGCGGGGCATGCGGCGTATTTATCTATATCCTGCTATACCGGGCCGGATGCCTGCCCCGGGCCAAAGAGAAAACCCTATAACCGAAGAGCCACAATGAACAATTCCAAGCGACCAGGCCAAGGTTCCAAGCGATCAGTCCAAGGTCATAAGCTATCGATTCAAAGTTCGCGGTTCACGGTCCCTAAGTCTCGTCAGTACACAGTTCACAGTCCTTAAACAGTTCACGGTCCTTAAACACGGTACCTAATATCGAAAGGGCAGAAAAAACACCATGGAAACGAAACACAGCATATGGATCAACGGAAACCGGTTTGATTTCGAACCCGGAGAGACCATCCTGGAGGTGGCCCGGCGGAATCATATCGACATCCCCACCCTGTGTCACCTGAAGGGTGCCGTTCCCACGGGGGCCTGCCGGATCTGCGTGGTGGAGGTGAAGGGGGCGGGGACCCTCTTGGCCGCCTGCTCGGCGCCCGCAGGCAGGGACATGGAGGTTTTTACCGAATCGGCCCAGGTGGTGACGGCCCGTCGTGAGATCATCCAGCTTCTGCTTACCTCTGGCAATCATAATTGCGCGGCCAGGGCCGCGGGGGACGGGGACTGGACCTCGTTCCAGCTCGCCGTGGCTCAGGATGACGGAAGCGATAAGCTGTGTCCGGTCTGGGGGGACTGCCGCCTTCAGGATCTTGCCTACCGATACCAGGTGAAGGGGGACGGGTTGCCGGTGCGCCAGACCCGGTATCCCATGGAGACGGTGAACCCCTTCATCGTCCGGGATTTCTCCCGGTGCATCCTCTGCGGCCGCTGCGTTCAGGCCTGCAAGGAGATCCAGGTCAACAATGCCATCGATTTCGGCTATCGGGGCAAGCAAACCAAGATCATCGCCGCCGGCGACCGACCCCTCAGAAACTCGGACTGCGTGTTCTGCGGCGAGTGCGTGCAGGCCTGCCCGGTGGGCGCCCTGGTGGAGAAGGACGCACGGTACAACTGGCGGCCCTGGGAGGAGAAGAAGGTGCGCACCACCTGCACATACTGCGGCGTGGGATGTCAGATCCATCTGCATGTCCAGGACGACCGGGTGGTAAAGGTCTCCGGCGTCGAGGATGTGGCGCCCAACTACGGGAGCCTGTGCGTCAAGGGTCGCTTCGGTTTCGATTTCATTGCCTCCGAGGACCGGCTGAAAACCCCCCTCATCCGGAAAGACGGGGAGCTCAGGGAGGCCTCCTGGGACGAGGCCCTCGAGCTGTTGGCCCGGCGGCTGACCGAGGTCCGCGACACGCACGGCGCCGACAGCATCGGCGTTCTGACATCGGCCCGGATGACCAATGAGGACAACTACCTGGCCATGAAGCTTGCCCGGGCCGTCCTGAAGACCAACAACATCGATCACTGCGCCCGTCTCTGACATAGCTCCACCGTGGCCGGTCTGGCCGCAGCGTTTGGAAGTGGCGCCATGACGAACACCATCGGGTGCATGGAAAAGGCGGATGTCATCCTCATCACCGGCTCCAACACCACGGAGAACCATCCGGTCATCTCCGCGGGCATCAAGCGGGCCGCGACCCGAAAGGGTACCCGGCTCGTGGTGGTGGATCCGCGGCGGGTCAAGATTTCCACCTTCGCCGAGCGTTACCTGAGGCCCAATCTGGGAACGGATGTGGCCTGGATCAACGGGATGATGCACGTCATCATCAAGGAAGGCCTCTACGACAGGACTTTTGTGGAAACCCGGACCGAGGGGTTCGAGGCACTCAAGGCGATGGTGCAAAAGTTCACGCCCGAGGTCACCGAATCCATCACCGGTATCCCGGCGGCGGACATTATCGAGGCGGCCCGGCTCTATGCCGGTGCCAAGGCCGGCTGTATCGTCTACTGCATGGGCATCACCCAGCATGTATCCGGCACGGACAATGTGAAGAGCCTGGCCAACCTGGCCATGCTCTGCGGCAATATGGGGATAGAGGGCGGCGGCGTCAATCCCCTGCGGGGCCAGAACAATGTGCAGGGCGCCTGCGACATGGGCGGGCTTCCCAACGTCTTTACAGGCTACCAGTCCGTGACCGACCCGGCCGCCAGGGAGAAGATGGAAGCGGCCTGGCAGGTGACGGGGCTGCCGGAAAAGCCTGGGCTCACGGCAACGGAGATGATCCCCCTGGCCCATTCTGGCGAGCTGAAGGCCCTCTATGTGGTGGGGGAGAACCCCCTGGTCTCGGATCCGGATCTGAACCACTGCGAGGCGAGTTTGAAGCACCTGGATTTCCTGGTGGTCCAGGACATCTTTCTCACCGAGACCGCGCAGCTGGCCGATGTGGTGCTGCCGGCCACCTGCTTTGCGGAAAAGGACGGCACCTTTACCAATACCGAACGCCGAGTCCAGCGGGTGCGAAGGGCCGTGACGCCTCCCGGCCAGGCCCGGGGGGACTGGGAAATTCTGGCCGAAGTGGCAACTCGTATGGGCTGCCCCACCCCATATGAGGACACCCGGGCCGTCTTCGAAGAGATCCGACAATTGACGCCCTCCTACGCCGGGCTCACCTATGAGCGGATCGATACCGAGGGGCTTCACTGGCCGTGCCCCACGCCCGAGCATCCGGGCACCCCGGTGCTTCACGCCGTTCAGTTCACCCGGGGAAAGGGGATGTTCCATGCCATCGATTATCTGGAGCCGAACGAACGGATCGATGAGCAGTATCCCCTGTACCTCACCACGGGCCGGGTGCTCTACCACTACCATACGGGCACCATGACCATGAAGTCCGAAGGCCTGATGGACCGCGTGCCCGAGAGCTTTGTGGAAATTTCACCCCAGGACGCCGATCAGTACGGCCTGGAGGACAACGCGCTGGTGAATGTGGCCTCCCGGCGCGGCGCTATCAAGGCCCGGGTGAAGGTGTCGGGCAAAGCCGTCAGCGGCACGGTTTTTATCCCCTTCCACTTCGCCAAGGCCGCCGCCAACCGGTTGACCAACGCGGCTTTGGATCCGGTTTCCAAGATCCCGGAGTATAAGGTTTGTGCCGTCCGGGTGGAGGCCGTGACCGGTGAAGCGTGAATTGGGGAAGGTGGGTGATTGGTTGCGTTCGTGGGGCCGTGCATCCGGGAGGTCAGGGGTTAGTAACGGGTAATGGATAAGCAGGAACAGGGGGTGCGGCTGACCGTTCGGGAGCGGATCGAATTTCACAGGTTCGGGCTGGCCCTGCTTCCGGAACCGGGGGACGAGCGGTCCGGTGTGGCCTTCCATATCGAAGCGGACCCTCGTCAGCAGTCGATCCGTTACTGTACCTGCCGCCTCTCTCGGAGAAAAACCTGTCCCCACGTGATCGAGTTGTCCAGGATCGCCCATGAGCTGAAAGGCGCCAATGGCCAGAGTCCTCTGATGGAGGAATTCCAGAGCAGCCCGTGGCATGGGCTCGCAGGGCTTCTGGCCGAAGGATGCCGCACCCCCCTGGATGCCATTCAGCTGGAGGAGAAGGACAGCGGGGTGGACGCCCGGGTCGATGTCAGGGGCCGGGGCGGAGCGCTCCTTTTCTCTTACAGCGATGAAGGGCCTCCCATGGAGCGGTTCCTGTCGCGGTTCGAGCGGCACAGCGGCGAGGACTGTCCGCCAGAGCACCGGGGGGCTATCCTCGAGCGGCTGATCCGCCACACCCTCTCGGACAACGAGCGCATTATGGCCCGCCGCGGGTTCAGCACCCGGCGGCAGACCTTCGAGAAGAGCCCCTGGTTCCGGATGGCCTATCATGCCTACCTCGAATACGGCAACGGCGGGTGCCGCTTCTCCTCCAGCATCGAGGCGTCCTCAGACGAGTTTCACCTGCTGGTGGACGATCCGTCAGGATCCCGCCTCTTTTCGATCCATGTGCCAAGAAACCGGGTTCAAGCGATTCTCGAATGGACCACGCGCCAGCTCCCCGGCCATCCCCTGCCCAGGATCCACCCGGTGCCCCTGGAGAGCACCTACCAGGTCCGGCTGAACGAGGAAAGGGACCTGGAGCTGATCTGCCACTACCGGTTCACGCCGGAAAAGGGTCCGAGCATGGATTTCAGAAAGGAGGCGCTGGCTTCCCACCGATACGGGGATCTGCTCTTTCTCAAGGAACCAGGCGTCTTCGTCACGGTGGCGCCTCAGAACCCCCGGGCCCCCCGGATCACGGACGATGATAAACTGGTGGTCAAGCGTTCCCGGGTGCCGGCATTCCTGGACCAGTTCCGGAAAGTGCTGAATCAGCCGCCCTACGATCTGGACGCGCAGGTCCAGCGGCTTCGCGTCTTCAAGCACTTCGACAGTGCCACCGTCGACCCCGGGGCATTGCGGCGGGACTGGTGCTGGCTGTCGGTCAACTACCGGTTCGGCAACTCACAGCTGGGGCTTCGGGAGATCCTCCTGGCCAAGCGCAAAGGGAGCAAATTCGTGGAAACCGAAGAGGGCTGGGTGGACTTGGAGGCGGCGTCCATGGGCGGCATCGACGGCCTTTCCGATCTGTCCCTGGAGGAGGGCCTGGCGGAGGACCCGGAGGCCATCCGGCTGCGGCCCATGGACCTTTTCCGGATCCAGGCCGCCAGTTCTGCGCCCTTGCAGATCGTCGGCCGGAAAGACCGGGCGGCGCTGCTGGAGCAGGTGCTGCAAATGAAGCCGGCGTCGCCCCTGCCGGAGATGCGGGGATTTACCTCCCGGCTGAGGGGATATCAGCAGATCGGCGTGGAATGGCTGTGGTTCCTCTACTCCAACGGGTTTGGCGGCTGCCTATGCGATGACATGGGCCTGGGAAAGACCCATCAGGCCATGGCCCTGATGAGCTGCCTAAAGGCGGAAGACGCCGACGGAGAACCGCGGTTTCTGGTGGTGTGCCCCACTACGGTGCTCAGCCACTGGGAGCAGAAGTTAGAGACCTATGCCCAGGGGTTGACGGCCGTCGTTTACCATGGCGGGGACCGGGATTTGGCCGCCGCCTTGAAGGACAGCGATGTCCTCCTGACCTCCTATGGTATCCTGCGCCGGGATATCGCCTCCCTTTCCGCGGCGGTTTTTACCCTGGTGGTGTTCGATGAGGTTCAATACATCAAGAATGCGGCCACCCAGTCCTTTATGGCGGCGGCCCGGCTCCAGGCGCAGATGAAGCTCGGCATGACCGGCACCCCCATCGAAAACAGCCTGAGCGACCTGAAGGCGATCATGGATCTCAATCTGCCCGGATACCTGGTCTCGGATGCCGCGTTTCGGGAACGCTATATCGTGGCCCTGAAGGACAACACCCTGGAGCAGGCGCGGAAGCAGGAGCTGAGCCGGCTGATTTCCCCCTTTGTCCTGCGCCGCAGGAAGGAGAGTGTGCTCAATGACCTGCCCGAGAAAATCGAGGACATTCGGACCTGCAGCCTGAGCCGTGTTCAGGCGGACCTGTATCGGGAGGCCCTCGAACTGCGCGCCGAGGGGATCATGGCCGCCCTCCAGGACAGGGACAAGGCAGTGCCCTATATCCACATCTTTTCGCTCCTGACCCTCCTGAAGCAGATCTGCGATCATCCCGCGCTGCTCCGGGATTCTCAGGCCCCGGATCCGGAGGCGGAAGCTTCCGGAAAGTGGGAGCTTTTCAAAGAGCTGCTTTCCGAGAGCCTGGACAGCGGCCAGAAGGTGGTGGTCTATACCCAGTTTCTGGGGATGGTCCGGCTGATGAAAAAACACCTCACGGAACGGTCCATCGGGCACGTGACCCTGACGGGGGCCAGCCGAAAGCGGGGGGAGCTCATCCGGCGGTTCAACGAGGATGCCGATTGCCGTGTCTATGTGGGGAGCCTCAAGGCCGGCGGCACCGGGGTGGACCTCATTGGCGGGTCGGTGGTGATCCACTATGACCGATGGTGGAACGCGGCCAAGGAGGACCAGGCCACAGACCGGGTGCACCGGATCGGTCAGACCCGGGGCGTCCAGGTGTTCAAGCTGGTGACCGAGGGCACTCTGGAGGAAAAGATCTCCGCCATCATCATGAAGAAGCGGCATCTGATGGACAGCATTGTCCGGGAGGACGATCCGGATTTGCTGAAAACCTTTTCACGGGAAGACCTGATCGCCATGCTCTCGCAGCCCCAGGGGGAGCTGATGCAGGACATAGAGGGCCCATGAACTCTCAAGTCGATTGGGAAACGATATTCCAGGGGTTTCCGGACGGGCTGATGGTGACCGATGCCGACTTTACCGTCCGGTTCGTCAACAACGCCTTTTTGCGGGTGATCGGAAAGAAGGCCGAAGAGGTGCTGAAAAGGAAGTGTTTCGAGATCTTTCACCACCACATGTGCGACACCCCCGGCTGCCCGCTGGCCGAGGCCCGCAGCAAGGGACAGCTCAAGGTGATCGACAGTCAGAAGCACTGCAAAACGGCCAACTGGAGTTCCTGGACCATCACGGCCACCCCGATTCTCGATGCAGAGGGCCGCTTTTCCGGTGTGGTGGAGAAGATCTCTGACGCCCTGATGCTCCAAAAGGCCCAGGAAGCGCTCCACTACAGTCAGGAGCGCATGCGAAAGACCATGGGGGCCATTATCCAGGCCGTGTCCATGACCATCGAGAAACGCGACCCATACACGGCAGGTCATCAGCGCCGGGTGACCAAGCTGTGCCGGGCCATTGCCACCGAGCTCGGTTTTAGCTGGAGCCGCATCCAGGGCCTGCGCATGGCCGCCGCCATCCACGATCTGGGGAAAATCCTGGTACCCGCGGCCATCCTGAACCGGCCCGGCCCCATGAGCGAGCCGGAGATGGCCATCATTCGGATGCACCCCACCACGGCCCACGACATCCTCAGCAAGATCGCCTTCCCCTGGCCCCTGGCCGAGACCGTTTACCAGCACCACGAACGCATGGACGGCAGCGGATACCCCCGGGGGCTGAAGGGGGATGAAATCCTGCTCGAGGCACGGATTCTGGCGGTGGCCGACGTGGTGGAATCCATGGCCTTCGCCCGGCCCTACCGGCCCTCCGTGGGCCTGTCGGCGGCCGTGGACGAGATCAAGAGCCAGCGGGGCGTTCGCTACGACACCCAGGTGGTGGATGCCTGCCTGCGGCTGCTCCTGGAAAAGGGATTCGATTTTGAAACCAAGACATGGCTGAGACCGTCCCCTCAGCCTTCGTCCTGAGGAAGCTGTCCTGGTCACGATTTTCCTCCGCCAGCCAGCAGCTGTTCGAAAATCAACCGGTGAGTTGCCCCGGAATTCTTGCGATCCCCTGCATCCCCTTTCACTGGAGCGTATCAAACAGGGTTGCAATCAGCGGCCAGGTGCCTTAGATTGGACGCTTGATTTGGGCCGGAGATCCGTTCCGATTTGTCGCGGATTTTACTATATCAAAATAACGGAGGGTTCCATGAAGACACGCGCACCCCTGGCATTCTTGCTTCTTTGCGTTTTTTTTGTATCCGGTTGCGGTTACAACAGCATGCAGCAGTCTGAAGAGGCAGTTTTCCAGGCCTGGGCCAACGTCCAGTCCAACCTCCAGCGCCGGGCCGACCTGATCCCCAACCTGGTGGCGACGGTAAAGGGCTATGCCACCCATGAACAGGAAACCCTCCAGAAGGTGGTGGAGGCCCGGGCCAAGGCCACTTCCGTGAACCTGACCACAAAGGACCTCAGTGATCCCCAGGCCATGCAGCGCCTGGTAGGTGCCCAGGGTGGGCTTTCCTCCGCTCTGTCCAGGCTCATGGTGGTGGTGGAACGCTACCCCGACCTGAAGGCCAACCAGAATTTTCTCGATCTTCAGAATCAGCTCGAAGGAACGGAGAATCGGATCAACGTGGCCCGGGAGCGTTACAACGAAGCGGTGGCCAATTTCAACAGCATGATCCGCAAGTTTCCCTACAATCTGACCAATAGTCTGCTTTTGCATCTTCAGCGAAAGACCTACTTCAAGGCAGAGGCGGGGGCTACGGCGGTACCTAAGGTCAAGTTCTAGGCGATGGATGATGTTTGGGGTGGAATGATGATCGATGTGAGAAATAGCTGGAAACGGGCAGGGGAGATCGTGGGCTTGGCGGTGCTGCTGGTGCTTCTGACGGTCGTTGTTTCCCCGGCCTTGCAGGTGCCCAAGCTCCAGGGCCGGGTGAACGATTACGCGCACATCCTTTCCCCCGGAACGGTGCGACAGCTCGATGCCGCGCTACGCTATTTCGAGCAGACCGATTCCACCCAGATCGTGGTGCTGACCGTTCCGTCGCTGAAGGGGGAGCCCATCGATGATTTCGGCATCCACGTGGCCGATACATGGAAAATCGGGCAGGCCAAACGCGACAACGGCGCCATCCTCATCATTTCCCGAATGGACCGCAAGGTTCGTATCGAGGTGGGCTACGGGTTAGAGGGGAGGCTGACGGATCTTGTCTCCGGCCGCATCATCCGGAATGTGATTGTTCCGGCCTTCAGGGCCGGCAATTTCGACGAGGGCGTGGCGGCAGGCGTCGGCGCCATGATGGCGGCGGTCAAAGGCGAGTATAAGGCCACCTCGGCCGATCGCAGAGCCGCCGGAAAGAGGCGTTCGTCCTCGAGCGGACTGTTTCTGCCGCTGATTGCCTTCGTGTTCCTGGTGACCCAGCTGGGGCGTCTGCGCCGGA
>Ga0307440_1001861_pt1 | contig 10109 bp, 7 predicted proteins | sample SalMarWE160410MG_FD_202150 | JGI IMG/M metagenome (GOLD analysis project Ga0307440, IMG submission 202150) | Salt marsh sediment microbial communities from the Plum Island Ecosystem LTER, Massachusetts, United States - WE1604-10 | ecosystem: Environmental > Aquatic > Marine > Intertidal zone >... | reverse complement strand
AACCCACTCGCCAACCTCTCCCCTCTCCATCGCGGAACCCTCCCGGCCTCACCTCGGGGCCTGTTGCGTCCCGCTAATCCTGCCGAAAGTGATTGCGGCTGTCTACCCCCTTTTGCGAACGTTACTTCTTGCGTCTCCTGCAACCCCTTGTCCCAGCATCCCGCCAGAATTCATGCTTCAGGGCTGACCGCGCGACCGCGCGCATGAGCGTGTCCGCCTGGGCTCGCGGTCAGGCCGGGGCAAAATACTGTACGAGATCGTCGAGAAACCGTCTCCCCCGTTCGGTGGGCCGGATGCGCTCACCCTGGCGGTACAACAAACCGTCGGCAAGGGCGCGTTGGATGCTGGACTCCATGTGGCTGAGGGGAAGCCCAGCGTGTCGCTCGAATAGGGCAGCATCGAACCCTTCCGTTAAGCGCAGGGCGTTCATGGCAAACTCCAGGACGAGGTCTTGCGGCTCGAGGCCGCACTCGCCCGCTCTGATCTTTCCACTGCGACCGGCCGCTGTCAGGTAGGCGTTCGGATGCCGTGGCTTCCAGCTCCGCGCCACGCTGCCGAGGAGGGGACTGGTCACCTTGCCGTGGGCTCCCGCCCCAATCCCCAAGTAGTCCCCGAACTGCCAGTAGTTCAGGTTGTGCCGGCATTGGAGGGCACGTCTTTGCGCATAGGCGGACACCTCATATTGCGCGTATCCTGCCCCTGCGAGTATCTCGAGGCCCTGCTGGTGCATGTCGGCGGCGAGGTCATGCTCCGGCAGCGGCGGTGGTGCCGCGTGGAAGGCGGTATTGGGCTCCAGGGTGAGCTGATAGTAGGAGAGGTGCTCGGGCGCGAAGGCGAGGGCTTGCGCGACGTCCCGTCGTGCCTCACCGAGGCCTTGATCCGGGAGGGCGTACATCAAGTCCAAATTGAGATTCGTGAATCCCGCAGACCTGGCCTGAGCGACAGCAGCGTGGATCTCCCCGGCTCCGTGAATGCGTCCGATGCGTGCCAGCTGGACGTCCGTGAGACTTTGGGCGCCGATGGAGAGACGGTTGACACCGGCCTCTCGATACTCCGCAAAACGGCGGGCCTCGTTGGTCCCGGGGTTTGCCTCCAGGGTGATCTCCGCCTCAGGCAACACCTCGATGCGATCCCGAATGCCCTGAATGAGCTGGCGCACGGCCGAACCGGAGAGCAGGCTCGGCGTCCCGCCGCCGATAAAAACCGAGATGAGGGGGCGGGGCACGTCGAGCTCCTGGACCTCCCCCCCCAGGTCCAACAGGAGTGCATCGATATAGGTTGCTTCCGGCAGGGTGTCCCGAAGCGCATGAGAATTGAAGTCGCAATAGGGGCACTTGCGCACACACCAGGGGATATGGATGTAGAGCGTAAGAGGGGGAGCCCCTTCGGGAAAGCTGGGCGCGTCTCCTGCGGTTCCCGCCCTCGGAGAGGTACCGGGGGTGCCGTCCGGGAGCCATTCCAACGGCGCATTCATGCCTGCGGGTCAGGTGACCGGCTCCAGGCGCGCATAGGCCAGCACCAGCCATTTGCTGCCGACTGCCTCGAAATTGATCTGGATGCGGGCGCTCGTGCCTTTCCCCTCGGTGTTGAGCACCACACCCTCTCCGAACTTCGGGTGCGATACTCGCTGCCCGAGACGGAAGCCGCCAACCTGCTCCTCTGGGAGCAGGGTGCCCCTGCCGGGACGCGAGATGCCGCCGCCGCGGACCTCCTCGACCAGCGCCGTTGGTATCTCCCGCAGGAACCGGGAAGGGAAGGGATAGGTCTCGCTGCCGTGCAGGCGTCTGCTCTCCGCATGGGTGAGATAGAGCTGGTGCATGGCGCGGGTCATGCCGACGTAGCAGAGGCGCCGCTCCTCCGCGAGCCGATTCGGGTCCTCGGCGGACATGCTGTGGGGAAAGAGCCCCTCCTCGACCCCAACCACGAAGACGATAGGGAACTCCAGCCCTTTGGCGCTGTGCAGCGTCATGAGCTGCACGCTGTCCTCGAACTGATCCGCCTGGGCCTCCCCCGCCTCAAGGGCGGCGTGTGACAGAAACGCGCCCAGGGGGTCGCCCTCCTCATCCTCCAGCTGGTGGGCGAAGCGCTGGGTGGCGTTCACCAGCTCCTCCAGGTTTTCGATGCGGTCCACGCCCTTGCCGTCTCTTGCCTTCTTGTAGTGTTCTGGCAGGCCGGCGGCCGCGATCACCTGGGCGCACAGCTCTGAAAGCTCTGCGTCCTCGCGCCCGGTGCGTTGGTCCCTGACCAGGGACAAGAAGCCGCCGAGCGACCCGGCGGCCTTTGGCGGCAATGCCGCCGAGGCCAGCAGCGCCTCCGCCGCCCGCCACAGGGAGGTACGCCCATCCCGCGCCTGTTGGCGGATGGTGTCCAGCGTCTTGGTGCCGATGCCGCGAGGTGGCGTGTTGACCGACCGCTCGAAGGAGGTGTCGTCCTCGGGATTTGCGATCAGGCGCAGATAAGCGAGGGCGTCTTTGATCTCCGCCCGCTCGAAGAAGCGCAGGCCGCCGTAAACGCGGTAAGGGATGGCGGACTGGATGAGGGCCTCCTCGAACAGCCGCGACTGTGCCGTGGTGCGGTAGAGGATGGCGCACTCGGAGCGGCGGTAGCCCTCATCCTCCACGAAGCGGCCGATACGGTCCACCACGAAGCGTGCCTCGTCCACCTCGTTGAAAGCGGCATAGCGGCGAATGGGCTCTCCCGCGCCGTCCGCGGTCCACAGGTTCTTTCCGAGCCGCGTCGGATTGTTGGCGATGAGGGCATTGGCCGCGTCCAGGATATTTCCGGTCGATCGATAATTCTGCTCCAGGCGCACCAAGCGGGTACCAGGATAGTCCTTCTGGAAGCTCTGGATGTTCTCTACCCGTGCCCCCCGCCAGCCGTAGATGGACTGGTCATCGTCGCCCACCAGAAACAGGTTGTCATGGTTGCCCGAGACGAGCCGCAGCCAGGCATACTGGATCGCGTTGGTGTCCTGGAACTCGTCCACCAGAATCGCGTGGAAACGCTCGCTGTAGTGGTGGAGGATGTCCGGCCGTTCCCGCCACAGCTCGAGCGCGCGCAGCAGCAGCTCTGCGAAGTCCACCAGGCTCCCCCGGCTGCACGCCGCCTGGTACTCGCGGTAGACGTCGATCATCCGTTGCATGAAGAAGTCGCCGCCGCCGTCAAGATGCTCCGGCCGCAAGCCTTCGTCCTTCTGCTTGTTGATGAATCCCTGGACTTGGCGCGGGGGCCAGCGGGACTCATCCAGCTCCAGGGACTTCAGAACCCGGCGGATCAGACGGTACTGGTCGTCCGAGTCGAGGATCTGAAACTGCTGGGAGAGGCCGGCGTCCTGCCAGTGAGCCCGAAGGAACCGGTGGGCCAGCCCATGGAAGGTTCCTACCCACATCCCGCCGATGGGCGCATGCAGAATCTCCTCGATGCGGGATTTCATCTCCCGCGCCGCCTTGTTTGTGAAGGTGACCGCGAGGATGCTCCGGGGCGGTATCTGCTCTACCCGGATGAGCCAGGCAATGCGGTGCACCAACACCCGTGTCTTGCCGCTGCCGGCGCCGGCCAGCACCAGCAGGTTACCCGTAGGCGCGGTGACAGCCTCGCGCTGGGCCTCATTGAGGGGGTCGAGTATATGGGAGACGTCCATCGGCCCATTCTAGTGCAGCAGTGCGGAGATGCTGAGACCGTTTCTGGTAGATCGGCTGTCCGGACCATGCCCCAAGGCCGCAGGGAGCGTCGTGAAAGGTCCGCCCAGCGGGCCTACAAAGGTGGCCCGGTGAGCTCTGCCGGCGTGCACTGGCAACCTAGCCCGGTGGCCCGTACAGTCACCGCTTGCGAAAGCGGTGCGTCTGCAAAGCGCGTCGGGCCGCGCATGGTCCCGATATCTCGGACGTTCGCGCTGTAGTATCCTCCAGGGCAGCACAACCATCTGTTTCACCAACCACCGCGCCGTAACTCTTATCCAGTGACCGTTCTCAGTAACGATACCTTCCTGCGCGCCCTCCTGCGGGAGCCCGTGGAGTACACGCCCGTGTGGATGATGCGGCAGGCGGGCCGCTATCTCCCGGAATATCGGGCCACTCGGGCCCGCGCCGGTAGCTTCATGGAGCTCTGCAGGAACCCGGAGCTGGCCTGCGAAGTCACCCTCCAGCCCCTGGATCGCTTTCCTTTGGATGCTGCGATCCTGTTCTCGGACATCCTCACGGTACCGGACGCTATGGGGCTTGGGCTCTACTTCGCCGAGGGTGAAGGCCCGCACTTTGAGCGTCCCGTGCGGGACGCGGCAGACGTGCGCCGCCTGGGGATGCCGGATATGGAGGACGACCTGGGCTACGTGATGGATGCGGTGGCCCTGATTCGCCGCTCACTTGGGGGGCGGGTCCCGCTCATCGGCTTTTCCGGCAGTCCCTGGACCCTGGCGACTTACATGATCGAGGGCGGCAGCGCGAAGAACTTTGCGCGCTCCAAGGGGATGATGTTCGACCGGCCCGAGCTGATGCACGAGCTCCTCGGGAAGGTGTCGGATGCGGTCACCGCTTACCTGAACGCGCAGGTTGCCCGGGGCGCCCAAGCCCTCATGATCTTTGATACCTGGGGCGGGGTGCTCACCCCGCGGGACTACCAGGAATTTTCCCTCGCTTACATGAGCCGGATCGTCACGGGGATGACCCGGGAGGCAGACGGGCGCCCTGTGCCGGTGATCCTCTTCACGAAGGGGGGCGGCCAATGGCTGAACCGGATGGCCGGGAGCGGCTGTGATGCGGTGGGTATCGATTGGACGGTGGACCTGGCCGATGCCCGTCGCCTGGTACAGGATCGGGTAGCGCTTCAGGGTAACCTGGACCCATGCATCCTATACGCATCGGCTGAGCGCATACGCCGCGGGGTCGACGGGGTGCTCGCCAGCTACGGAGCCGGTCCGGGCCACGTATTCAACCTGGGCCATGGCATCCATCCGGATACGGACCCCGAGCACGCGGCCGTCCTGGTGGAGGCTGTCCACGACCTGAGCAGACAAAGCAGAGTGTCTTGACCTGAAGGAGGCAATCTGTCGGCGCCAAACGACAGAATGTGTCCGTCGTTGTGCGATAAGGCGTAAAGAGCGCAGGTGGCATGCGGTGCCTGGACCGTGGCATGCAGGTTGCAGAGTCAGCAATGCGGAGTTCTCTGTTGCCCGTCCTGCGTGCAGCTTGAGGGCTCCGTGAGTCCCTCGCTTTAGCCGCACGCCGGGTAACCGCGCGTGCGGTCTTTTTTGGGAAGCCGAAGAGTCATGCGTGTTGTGTCCAAGGATCGAGGCCAACCCTGATGGAACCGGACGCTGCCAAACTGATCGGCGGGCCGCGGGAGGGCTTGCCGCACGTCGAGGTCGTCACTCGACCGGCGGGAGCGGAAAGGACCTCGCGGCTGCCGTGGTATCGGACACGCCGGATGGTGGTCTTTCTCTCTGCCTTCGCTTTGTTCCTGGTACCAGGATTGGCATGGGACTTCCTGCGTCCAGCCCTGTATCGATCCACCGCGTCGGTGGTCACCGTCGATCCCACTCTCACCGGCCGTAAGTCTCAGCCTCTGGAGTCAGACGCGTCTCAGCCGAGGGCGCCAGGCGTGCTCGCTGCGGGCCCGGACAAGCAGAACGTGGCCATCCAGGACATCGTGCTGCTGGGCCAGAACCTCCTGGAAGACACGCTCCGCAGAGCCAGAAAGGAGGCGAAGCTCGACGTGACAAACGTCGATCGCCTGCGGCCAATGCTCAGCGTGAACACGGTGCCGGATACGAATATCGTGAAGCTCAACGCGGTCGGCGATTCGCCCGAGGAGCTGGCTGCGATCGTCAATAGTTGGCTCGCGGCGTATCTGCACCTGCGTCAGGGGCAAGTGCAGCGCGAGTTCGGGAATACGTTGGCGACCTTGGAGCAGGAGCACGAGAATCTCGGAAAGACGATTGAGCGCAAGCGGGACGCGGTCGACCGGTTTCGCGAGGAGCACGACATCGTCACCCTGGAGCGGGACGGAAACGTCGCCTTGGCTCGGCTCAAGGCGCTGACCGACAACCTGAACAAGGCCAGGGACGACGTGGTCAAGTACGAGGCCCAGCTTGCCGCGGTCAGAGAAGCCATCGCGCGTGGTGACCCCATCGTCCCCGCCCAGGACCAGCCGGGGCTGGACGCGCTCCAGCAAAAGGCCGCGGACCTGCGGGCCAAGCTCGCCGAGCTGCGTACCCGCTATACAGAGTTCTTCCTGGAGAACGAGCCCGAGAAGCGGCAGATCCCTGGCCAGATCCGGGAGCTGGAGGCCCTGATCAAGGAGAAGATCACCCAGGGGCAAAGGGTTCTGGTGTCCCAGACCCAGCAGAAGATCGCCGAGGCGCACCAGCGGGTGGAGGTCCTCCAGGGTGAGCTTGCGAAGCAGAAGAAAGTCGCCGCACGTTTCACGAACAGCTTTGCGAAGTACAAAGGTCTCGAGAGCGAGCTGGACCGCCTGCAGAAGATGTACAGCCAAGCGGAGTCTCAGGTGGTCGACATGGAGGTGCGGGCCCGCGACAAGTATCCGCCAGTCGACGTGATTGAAAAGGCATACCCGCCGGGAACGCCCTTTTATCCGCACTATTGGCGGGACGCCCTCCTGATATTAGTGGGATCGGCGCTCCTGGCTCTCCTGGCCGTGGGGGTGCTGGAGTACCTGACCCGGCGACCGCGGGACGACGAGGATCTGATTCCGGTCACCGGCGTCCGCGTCTATGCCGGGGGCCGCGCGCTGGCCATTCCCGAGTCCAGCTTCACTGGCCTGACTGGCGGTCAGCAGGTTCCCGCGATCACCGAGGCCCAGGTGCCAACGCTGCCGACGCTGCTGCCGCGGGAGCCGCTTCCAGCAGAGGTCGCGGCGCTTTGGGATCTGGCGGAGCCGCCCCAGCGTGAGCTCATGGCATTGCTCCTGTGCGGTGTGGGCCTCGAGGAGTGCGCTCTGCTTGGCGCCGAAGATTTCCTTGTGGAGGACGGCAGCCTGCGGGTTCCCGGCAAGACGCCCCGCAAGATCGACCTTCCTCCCGCGGCACGCAAGCTCTTCTCGGAGCATGCGCCGGTCCCCCTTTGGGCCGATGCCGATAGTCCGACAGCCGGCGTTGCGGAGCTCGCAGGACGCATCCCCCTGCTGGCGAGCGATGCCGGGGTGGCCCATCCCAAGGAAGTGACCGCCGACGCCCTCCGGCACGGATACCTTGCTTTTCTGGTGCGCCAAGGGGCACGTGTCACGGAGCTCGAGCGGGTTGGCGGCTCCATGCCTGCCGGGCAGCTGAACGCCTACGCTGCCCTCTCGCCTGCCGGTCCGGCGAAAGGGCTCGACGCGGTGGACCGGGTCTATCCGGCATTGCGGTGAGGCCAGGGGGAGCTGGCCGCCTCCGGCGGACTTGCCGGTTGAGCCGCAGACGACGCGGAGCAGCGTTGTGGAGAGGCGTGCCGTCGGTCGCGCTGGCGCGGCGCGGCGAAGCTCGTGTCAAATCGCTATCCGCTATCCGCTATCCGCTATCCGCTATCCGCCTGCGCCACGGCCCTCACCGCAGCCGGTCCAGCCGCAGCCGCTGGCGCTCGTCGAACAGGCGCCGTGAGCCGATCCAGACGGCTGCCACACTTCCAAGCCCGGTGCCCGCGGAGATCAGGAACATGATCATGAGCTGGTACTTGGCGGCCTCCAACGGCGGGCTCCCGGCCAGGATTTGCCCCGTCATCATCCCCGGCAGGCTGACGATCCCCGCCGCGGCCATGGCGTTGACGATCGGGATGAGTCCGGAGCGCAGGGCGTCGCGGCGAATGTCCGCAATGGCCACCGGCCAATCCGCCCCCAGGAGGAGCCGTGCCTCGATGCGGCCGCGGGCCTCCGATGCGCTCCGGGTGAGGCTGTCCAGGGCGATGGCGATACCGCTCATGGTGTTGCCGAGCAGCATCCCGAGCAGCGGGATGGAGTACTGGGGCTGATACCAGGGCTTCACCCCGATGATAACCGTGAGGCCGAGGATCAGGACGCTGAAGGAAGACATGAACATCGAGATGGTCCCGATTCCCATTCCCCACCAGCCGCTGTACCGCCGCTTCTGTCGCGCCATCACCTCCCAGCCGGCGACCAAAAGCATCACCAGGGCGAGGAGACTGATGAGGGGGAGGCTAATCCGGGCGAATAGGCCCTCCAACACCAGCCCGATCAGCATCAGCTGCACCGCGCTGCGGGTCGCCGCGATCAGCACGCGTCGCTCGACACCGAGCTGAAGGCGCCAGGAGAGAAAGGCGAGCAATAGCACCAGGCCGGCGGCCAAGGCCAGGTCCCAAGGGGTGAGGACAATCAGGCTCACGCCTCGGGCACCAGCCGGCGGTCGCGGATGGCAAGCGAGCACCCACCGATGCGCCGGCGCTGCTCCGGATCGTGGCTGACCCAGAGCACGGCCGCCGCGTGCTCGGTACGATAGTCCGCGACGATGGCCTCCACCCGCTCCCGGTTCGTGGGATCCAGATTGGCGGTGGCCTCGTCGAGCAGCAGGGCCTCGGGTCGGTTCGCGAGCAGCCGCGCCAGGGCAAGCCGCTGCCGCTCGCCGGTGGACAGCCGCGAGATCGACCATCCGACCACCTCGGGGCCGAATCCGAGACGCTCAAGCAGCCCGGACTGAACCGTCAAACGGTTGGCATCGATCCCGGAAGGAAAGTGATCGCTTACTTTCTCGCCCCACCAGTGGGCCTCGGCGGGCAGCAGCCCCACTCTGCGGCGCCACTCCGGCGCGGGGATGGAGGAGCGCTCGGCGCGGTCCAGCCAGACTTGGCCCGGCTGGGGATCCAGGTCGGCGATGGCCCGTAGCAGCAGACTCTTGCCGGAGCCGGAAGGCCCGGAGAGGAAAACGACCTCGCCGCCGGCCAGCTCCAGGTCGACGGGCTCTAGGACACGTGGCTGGACCCCGAACAGCCGCAGGGCGGCCATCAAACCCGGCGAAAAACGAGGTCTCGGACCGCGTGGCCGAGACACTGACCACGCTGCTCGAACTTGGTCAGCGGACGGTCCTGTGGGCGGGGCGAAAAGCGTCCGATACCCGCTCGGTTCGTAAACAGGTCAGGCGCTGCCTCCAGGATTTGCAGCATCTCCTGGGCATAGGGCTCCCAATCGGTGGCCGCATGAAAGACGCCCCCAGGGCGGATCACGCGACCCAGCAGGCGGGCGAGCCGCGGGCCCAAGATGCGGCGTTTGTGGTGCCTCTTCTTAGGCCAGGGGTCAGGGAAGAGGAGGTACACGCCGGCAAGGGCGCCTCCTGCAAGGCCAGAGGTGAGCAGCTCGACCGCGTCTTGTCGCAGGACACGGACGTTGCGCAGGCCGCGCTTCTCCAGCTCCAGCAGCAGATGGCCGACGCCCGGCGGATGCACCTCCACCCCGAGGAAGTTGTCCTCGGGACGGCGCTCAGCCAACTCCGCGAGTGCCTCGCCGTTGCCGAATCCGATCTCCAGAAAGACCGGCCGATGGTTGCCGAACAAGGTCGGTAGGTCCAGGAGGCTACCAGGCGCCCAATCGGCCCCGTAGCGGGGCCAGAGCTCCCGAAAGGCCCGCTCCTGTGCCGCAGTGAGGCGCCCGCCCCGGATGACATAACTGCGTATGCCCTGCCGGGGGTGTTCGTTTCCCGAGTCCACGAGGTGGGATGTCAGGGAGTAACCCAGAGGTGCGGAAGCATCCAGCCGGACAGGCAGAGACACCGGCCTCGGGGACATCCTGTCGCCCTGAGCGGTCACTTTCTTGGGGATTCCCAGAGGACGGCCTAGAAGAAGAGCCCCTCCACCGGCGAAGAGGCGGATGCAAAGCGTTTCGGCGCCATCCGCCCGGCGAGAAACGCCTCGCGGCCTGCCTCGATGGCCTTGCGCATGGCACCGGCCATAAGCACCGGGTCCTTTGCGGCGGCGATGGCGGTGTTCATGAGCACCCCGTCGCACCCAAGCTCCATGGCCAGGGCCGCGTCCGATGCGGTCCCTACGCCCGCGTCCACCAGGATGGGAACCTTGGCATTCTCGACGATGGTAAGGATGTTGAGCCGATTGCGGATGCCCAGCCCGGAGCCGATAGGGGCGGCGAGGGGCATGACGGCGCAGCAGCCGATCTCC
>Ga0307440_1001860_pt1 | contig 10123 bp, 7 predicted proteins | sample SalMarWE160410MG_FD_202150 | JGI IMG/M metagenome (GOLD analysis project Ga0307440, IMG submission 202150) | Salt marsh sediment microbial communities from the Plum Island Ecosystem LTER, Massachusetts, United States - WE1604-10 | ecosystem: Environmental > Aquatic > Marine > Intertidal zone >... | reverse complement strand
CTGCCCCGCGCAATCTGAACAAAATCACCGTGGGGAGCCTTCCCGCAGGGGATTGAAAAACCGCCGCCGTCATGATATTCATCACATTTGTCAGCGGTAAATAATGGACCCATGCCCCCTGAGCCCCGGTGCAATCCCGGTGAGGTTGAAGGCAACATGTTAAAAGATACCTCGGAATCCTACGATCAACTGATCCGGGCACTCATGAAGATCAGCCAGGCGATCACCTCGGAGATGTACCTGGAGGATATCCTCAAGCTCATCGTCATGGTGACGGCCAAGGTGACCGGCGCGGATATCTGCTCCCTGTGGCTCATCGACGAAAGTGTCACTCCCAACATGATTCGTCTGAAGGCTACCCAGGCCATGGATCCGGAGTACCTGGTGGACCGCTCCCTGAAGATGAACGAGGGGGTGGTGGGCTACGTGGTGTCCAACAGGCGTCCCCTGGTGGTGCCCGATGTCCTGGAGGAGCCGAAGTTCAAGGAAAAGGAGTTGGCCAACCGCCTGGGCCTCGTTTCTCTGGTGGGGGTTCCCCTGCAGGTGACGGGCGGGCGGGTGATCGGGGTGCTCAACTGCTTCACCTCCCAGCCCCATACCTTTTCGGAGACCGAGGTCAATCTCATCCAGACGGTGGCCAACCAGGCGGCCGTGGCCATTCTGAACACGGAGCTGATGGTGAAGACCGCGGTGATCCAGGAGGAGCTGGAAACCCGGAAGCTGGTGGAGCGGGCCAAGGATGTGCTGATGAGCAGGCGGGACAAAACGGCGGAGCAGGCCTTCCAGTGGCTCAGGAAGCGCAGCATGGACACCCGCAAACCCCTTCGCCAGGTGGCGGAAGCCATCCTGCTGGCCGAGGAGCTGGACGAGTAGCCGGCGTAAAAAACGACTTGACAAAAACGTCGGCACCTTATAACCTTCGTGAGCTTTAATTGGCCGCACAACGGCGTGTGGATTTAGTGAAGGACAAAGGCGTCATCGCTCCCATGGGGTGACGCTTTTTTTATTCTGAGGGGCGCGGCGCCGAATGCCCCGTTTTATAAGGAGAAAGACCACCATGTGTCGTCTATTTGCCATTACCAGTGACGAGCCCCTGTCGCCCATGATCGCCATGGAATCCATGGAGGTCATGCGGGAAGGCCACGACGGTTCCGGCGTTGGGCTGATGCTCCGCGATTTGGGGGGACCCTTCGAGGAGCTGAAGGACGCACCGATTCTTTCCGGGATCTTCAGCGACGAGGGAATCAAGCGGCTTGATACGTACATGATGAACCGGGGGTTCATGACCAAGTACCGGATGTCCATCAAGGTTCCCAAGAATCCGCCGCCGGGGACCCCCCGTCGGGATGTGTACCTGGTGCGCGCCTATGAATACCCGAAGGAGTGGGACGGATTGCCCCAGGAGGACATTTCCCTGCGGTTGCTGGATATGCGCCTGGAGCTTCGCCGGATGGGAGAGGAGAAGGAGGACATGATCGTCTATTCCTTCTGGCCGGATGTCATCATGTTCAAGGAGATCGGGGACCCCATGCAGGTGGCGCGCTACCTGGATTTCACCCGAAAGGAACTCAACGCCCGGGTCATTCTGGCCCAGGGACGACAGAACACCAACTACGCCATCAACCTCTATGCCTGCCACCCCTTTTTCATCCAGGGCTACGGCTCCATGACCAACGGCGAGAACACGGCCTTCATTCCCATCCGCGAGTTTCTGAAGTCCCGGGGCTTTCCGGGCTACGACGGGTACCAGTCCGACTCCGAGGTCTTCACCCATATCCTGCACTATACCCTGGAGAAACTGAACCTGGGGATCGAGTTCTACAAGCACGTCATCACGCCGCTCCAGGACGGGGATATTGCCGCTCACCCCAACGCGGCGCTCCTGCGGCAGCTCAAGTACGCCTGCCGGCAGCTCATCATCGACGGGCCCAACTGCGTCATCGGGAGCCTTCCGGACAAGACCCTGTTCATGATCCAGGACAGAAAGAAACTCAGGCCAGGTGTCGTGGGGGGACGGCCCGGACGCTATGCCTTTGCCTCGGAGATGTGCGGCCTGGACGCCGCCATCCCGGATCGGGATAAGAGTCAAGACTTTCAGCCCATGTATCTGGATACGGCCATCGTCCGTCCAGATCGCAAGGAGGTTTCTATATGTACCCAAAGCGAGCCATTACCCCTTCCACACTGAGCGTCAAGGACCTGCCCTGGCAGATCCTCTGGGACAAGGAAAAATGCACCCTCTGCGGCCAGTGTACGGCGGTGTGCCCGGTCAATGCCATTGAGCTGGGGGTGTTCCGGAAGCGCGATGTCATCACCGGCATCAATATGACCCAGACGCCCGAGAATACCTTCCGCATCTGGTACGGTATCCGACAGAAAACGGATCCTGCCTACAAGTGCGTGGGCTGTGCCATGTGCAACATGGTCTGCCCCAACAACGCCATCGCGCCGGCCCGGGCGGACGAGGTCGACAAGCTGCGCTTCCACCAGGACCGGGGCGGTCAACCCCGACGTCGGGGGGGGCGCCGCAACAACTCCGCGAGTCTCCTGGACCGCATCAAGTTCATCCGCATCTCCATGCTCACGGACCCGGCGCTCGACGCCGGTCGCCACGAGTTTGAGATCAGGAGCCTTCTGGGACGCGTGCTGCCGCCCGAGGAGAGCATGGCTCACCTGCGGGAAAACGGCTGGGTTCCGCCGGTCCGGGAGATCTACCCCCTGGTGATCGGCGCCATGTCCTTCGGGGCGCTTTCCCCGAACATGTGGGAAGGGCTCCAGATGGGGGTGGCCTACCTCAACGAGGAACTGGGGATGCCCGTTCGCATCTCCACCGGTGAGGGCGGATGCCCGCCGCGGCTCCTTCGCTCCAGGTTCCTCAAATATGTCATTCTCCAGATCGCCAGCGGGTATTTCGGCTGGGATGAGATCATCCACGCCATTCCCCACATGAAGGAGGACCCCTGTGCCATCGAGATCAAGTACGGACAGGGCGCCAAGCCCGGCGACGGCGGACTTCTCATGTGGTACAAGGTCAACAGCCTGATCGCGGCCATCCGCGGTGTGCCCCAGGGCGTCAACCTGCCCAGCCCCCCCACCCACCAGACCAAGTACTCCATCGAGGAGTCCGTGGCCAAAATGATCCAGTCCATGAGCATGGCCTGGGGGTTCCGGGTGCCGGTGTATCCCAAGATATCCGCCACCACCACGGCCAACGCGGTGCTCAACAACCTGAGCCGCAACCCATACGCCGCGGCCCTGGCCATCGACGGCGAGGACGGGGGGACGGGCGCCGCCTACAACGTGTCCATGAACCACATGGGACACCCCATCGCCAGCAATATCCGGGATGCCTACCTGAACCTGGTCAAGATCGGCCGGCAGAACGAGATCCCCCTCTTCGCCGGCGGCGGCATCGGCAAGACCGGCAACCTGGCGGCCAACGCCGCGGCGCTTATCATGCTGGGGGCCAGCGGGGTCCAAATGGGAAAATACATCATGCAGGCCGCGGCCGGGTGTCTGGGCTCGGAGGGCGACCGGTGCAACATCTGCAATATCGGACTGTGCCCCAAGGGGATCACCTCCCAGGATCCACGCATCTACCGGCGCCTGGATGCCGAAGAGGTGGCCCAGCGGGTGGTGGACGTGTTCCTGACCTTCGATATGGAGCTTCGGAAAATTTTCGCTCCTCTGGGCCGGTCCACCTCGCTTCCCATCGGCATGTCTGACGCCCTGGGAATCGACGACGCGGATATCGCCCAACGCCTCGATATCAAGTACGTGGTTTAGGCGGCGGGTTTCGGGACAACAGACTTCAAACCTTTCCCGCGGGGCGGGGATCAGGGATACACTATGAACGACAATGCATATCACATGATACTGGGCCGGGTGAGAGGCGAGCGACTCAATTCCCGGGTGCTCGAAGAGCAGATCCAAATGGCGGTTTCCATGGGCTACCGGATGCTCGAGGTGCGGGCCTACGGCCAGCACGGCATCGGCGGCAGGCTGTGGAAGGCGGGCGATGAGCAGGTCGATATCCGCATCAGTGGCCAGTCGGGCCAGCGGGTCGGCTCGTTCGGTTACGCCAATACGCGCATCGAGGTTATGGGACCGGCTTCGGACGATGTGGGCTGGCTTAACGCGGGCGCGGAAATCGTTGTTCGGGGCCATGCGGCCAACGGCACGGGCAACGCCATGGCCCAGGGCAAGATCTATATCGCCGGCAACATCGGCTCCAGGGGCATGACCATGACCAAGCAAAATCCGCGGTTTGCGCCTCCCGAGCTCTGGGTGCTGGGATCCGTGGGCGATTACTTCGGAGAGTTCATGGCCGGCGGTATCGCGGTCATCTGCGGTCATGCCCCCCAGACCCCGGGCAATGTCCTCGGGCATCGTCCCCTGGTGGGCATGGTGGGCGGAAAGGTGTTCTTCCGGGGGCCCCATGACGGCTACAGCCGCCGGGACGCCAAGCAGGTGCCCCTTAGTGATGCCGACTGGACCTGGCTGAAGGAGAATCTGCGGGCTTACCTGGAAAGGATCGATCGGCTGGAGCTTCTCACCCCCCTCTCGGACCGGGAGGAGTGGCAGCTTCTGGTGTCCCGCTCCGCCAGTGAGAAGCGCGGACGCCAGCAGCGGTCCATGTCGGACTTCCGAAAGGATGTCTGGGACCGGGAACTGGGGGAGGGCGGCCTCATCGGCGATCTGGCCACCTATGACCGGAGCGGCATCCCCCTCATCGTCACAGGCGAGCTGAGACGCTTTGTCCCGGTTTGGGAGAACCGGAAATACCTGGCGCCCTGCGAGGCCTCCTGCCCCACGGGCATGCCGGTCCACGAGCGCTGGCGCCTGGTGCGGGAGGGCCGGATTGACGAGGCCGTGGATCTGGCCCTGTCCTATACCCCCTTTCCAGCCACGGTGTGCGGATACCTCTGCCCTCACCCCTGCATGAGCGCCTGCACCCGCTCCATTGGATCCCTGGCCTCGGTGGATGTCTCCCAGATCGGCAAGGCCAGCATCAAGGCCGGGATGCCTGAGTTGCCCCCCCTGAAGGAGGGCCGCATCGCCGTTATCGGCGGCGGGCCCGCCGGGCTCTCCGTGGCCTGGCAGCTTCGCCGGCAGGGGTACGAGGCGGTGGTTTACGACATGGCCGAAACCCTGGGCGGAAAGATCAGCGCCGTCATCCCCGAGAGCCGGATTCCCAGGGAGGTGGTGGCAGCGGAGCTGGAGCGGGCCGGAAAGGTCATCCCCTACGTGCATCTTCGCCAGGAGCTGAGCCGGGAAGAGGTGCAGCAGATGCGGGAGGACTTCGATTACCTGGTCGTTGCCGTGGGCGCGCAGAAGCCCCGGACCCTTCCCATCCCGGGGGGCGAGCGGATGCTCACGGCCCTCGACTTCCTCGGTCAGGCAAAGGCGGATTCGGTTACCCCCGGAAAGCGGGTGGTGATCATCGGTGCCGGAAACGTGGGCTGTGACGTGGCCACGGAGGCGTCCCGGCTGGGCGCCGAGGACATCACGCTCCTGGACGTCCAGGAGCCGGCCTCCTTCGGCAAGGAACGCGACGAGGCGGTGGCAGTGGGCGCCAAGTTCCGGTGGCCCTGTTTCACCAAGGAAATCACGGATGAAGGCGTGGTGCTCCGATCCGGCGAGGTGATCCCCGCCGATACGGTGGTCATCTCCATCGGCGATCAGCCCGTGCTCGATTTTCTGCCCGAGGACGTTCACATCGATCGGGGCTGTGTGGTGGTGAACGATTTTTACCAGAGCACGGATCCGAAAATTTTTGCCATCGGCGATGCCGTTCGGCCCGGCCTCATCACGGATGCCATCGGTGCGGGCCGAAAGGCGGCCCGGACCATCAGCGAGTTCCTCTCGGGCATGGAATCGACGCTGGAGGCGCGTCAGATGATCGACCGTTCACGGGTGACCCTCGAGTACTTCGATCCGCGCTTCCGCACCTTCGGCGATATCTCCGAGTGCGGCGCCCACTGCTCCTCGTGCGGCACGTGTCGGGACTGCGGCATCTGCGTTCAGATCTGCCCTGAAACCGCTATCCAGCGGGCAGACCTGGGAGAGGGCGCCTATGAATATGCGGTGGACGATACCCGCTGCATCGGCTGCGGCTTCTGTGCCGCCGCCTGCCCCTGCGGCATTTGGAACCTGACGGAGAACACGCCTCTCATATAACCCCTCGGGGCGACCGGCCGGTCGCCCCGATTCGTAGTCGTAATCGTAATCGAAAGACGGATGTGATCCGATCACCTGAACCGTCGGATGTTCAGCGGCTTTCGATTTGCGACATGGATTGAGATTACGGTTTGGCGGTGGTGCTGTGTCGTGTGGCGACACCGACTACGACAACGATTGCAGCTCCCGCGTCAAGGGCCCGCCGTTATCTTGCGTAATAGGCCGTAAAACCCGCCTTGCCGATGGTGTGATGATGGATGTAGAAGCCCGCCATGGCACCGGGGGCCGAGGCGTTGAGGGGCAGTTTCGCCACGTCCAGTGCAAACACGGTGAACTCGTAGCGGTGGGCCTTGTCCCCGACCGGCGGGCAGGGACCGCCATAGCCGGTGGTACCGTAATCGGTCATGCTCTGGATGCTTCCAGGCGGGGCCAGAGCGGCCGTGGGATCACCGGCGTTTTCTTGGAGATGTGTCACGCCGGCGGGGATGTTGAAGATCACCCAGTGCCACCAGCCGCTGCCTGTGGGGGCGTCCGGGTCGTACACCGTGACCGCGAAGCTCTTGGTGCCGGACGGGGCGTTGGACCATTGCAGTGCCGGGGAGATGTTCTTTCCAGAGCACCCGAAGCCTTTGAAGACATAGGCTTTTCCGATTCGGGCCCCGGGTGCGATCTGGGGGCTGGTCAGGGTGAAGGAGCCGGCCCAAGCGAGCCCGGGCAGAAGAACAGACAGAAGCAGCACCAGCTGGAATCTTACCGATTTCATCCTATTCCTCCATCGTTTTGTTTGGATTGGACGCCTTTTCGATATCGATGATGCGCACACCCTCCAGGTAATCGATGCTTTCGTATTTTGTGATCTGCATGATTTTCCGGGTTATCTTTCCCATCCGGACCGCCTGCTTTTTGATCTGCTCGAGGGTCGCGCGGATACGGCTATCTTCAATGCCTTCCGGTGAAATGGCATCGATGTAGAATTGAATCGACTGGAGCGGCTGATTGAGCTCATGGCAGACCGCACCGGCCATCTCCAGGACACCGGCCAGCTTTTCCCGTTCCAGCAGGCTGGCCTTTAATTTCTGCCGCGCCAGAACCGATTTGATCCTGGCCAGCAGCTCATCCCGGTTGATGGGTTTCTCGACGTAGTCCGTGCAACCGGCCTCGAAGGCGTCCTTGATGGTCTTGTTGTCCGTCATCCCGGTCACAAAAATAATTGGGATTTCGCTGGTCTTTGGGTCCATCTGGAGGCGCTTGCAAACCTCCAGGCCGTTTAATCCAGGCATGTTGATGTCGAGGAGGATCAGGTCGGGGATGAAGGACTTGAGCATATCGAGGCACATTTGGCTGTCGTCAATGAGCGTGGTCTGGTATCCCGCCCTTTCCAGCACCGCCTGGATGACTTCCAGGTTGATGGCATTGTCATCCACGATGAGGATGGTGTCTTTTTCCGAGTCCATATGGGTTCAGCCCTGAGAACCTGATGTTTGCCTATTTATGAAAGGGGTTAAACAGCCGGAGTACTTTCCTCTGCCTCGAGGTATTCCTTTACGCTGCTGAGGGTATGCTTGAACATCTTGCTGCCGGCGAGGACGATCAAGGGGTTGTCCCCGTCCTCGCACATCCGGGCGAATATGGGGCCGATCACCACCGTCGGGTCTTCCTTTTCGGTATGGCGGTCCAGCGCGTGCACATAGACGTCCAGGCGTTCCTTTAATATGGAAAAATAATCGAAGTTACGGTTCAGGGAGGCGGACGAGGCCAGGGAAAGGCTTTGGGAAAATGCCTGAACCTTCGTCCAGTAGGATTCCGCTATCATCGTCTTTGCGGCCGCGGACTCCAGGAAGAAGGACAGGGCCCAGCCAACGGTCAGGATTTTCAGGATCTGGATTTCATACTCGACCTTCCCCCGGTCTATGGTAGCGTTTTGGGGCAGGCTGTCAAGGATGATTTTCAGATCCTGGCGGTCTATGGCGAAGTTGAGCAGATTTTCAGCTGATATATCAATAGGATCAGATGGGTCTGGAGATGATTTCATGTGGCTTTTCCCTTATCTCTATCCCAAAAAGACGCTGATGACGTCGTTTCTAGCGTTTACATTTTGAATGGTGATGCGGATGACATCCTCGGGCTTCAGGTTGATTCCGACCGACTGGGGCATGAAACACTCCAGCATGTATCCGGTGAGCAGGATCTGATACCCGTTCTTCCGGCGGCCCAGCACGATGGCCTCCTCCTTCTGTCCGATCAGATTTTCCAGATACTTGAGAAGCCAGAACTGGTTTCGCCGGAATTGAAGTCTGCCCACATAGGCCATGGGGGCCGACAGCCTCTGAAGAAGCTCCCCGATCTGCTCCCCGGAGTAGGGGGTTTCCAAGCCGAGGGTGGCACGGATCTGGCGCTGCGTGATGAGGTCGAAGTATTTTCGGATGGGGCTGGTGGCGGTGACGTAGGCGTCCAGTCCGAGGCCCGAGTGATGGGCCGAGGTGCAGTCCAGAACGAAGCGGCTCAAGCATTTCCGCTGCATCCAGTTCTGGAAAAGGGATCCCTCCTCCTGTTTGAAGAGCCGCTCCCTGGGCTCGGGTTGGGACCTGAATACCGCAGGCATACCGTGGGTGCCCAGGTGCTTTGCCATGAGCCAGTTGGCCAGGATCATCAGCTCCGCCACCAGCATGCGGCCCGGACTTTCGCGGTTGACCTTGCTGACGTTTGGCTGCCCGGCCTCATCCAGCCAGATGGTGACCTCCGGAAGGGAAATCTGGACGGCCCCCTGGGCCAGCCGGAACTGGCGTATCTGCCGGGCCAACCGGTACAGGAGCGCGATGTGGTCATCTTCCTCGATCATGGTGTTGGCATCGAAGTAGGTGAGTTTGCGTTTGACGGTGATGACGCTGGGGACGATGGTGTAATCGCGTACCTTCCCGGAAGGTTCCATGTCCATGAGCACGCTGATGGCAGGTCGCAGTTTTCCGGCGATGAGGCTGCAAAGATCCTCGGCCAGCTCGGGCGGCACCATGGAGATCTTTTTGTCCGGCATGTAAATGGAACTGCCCCGCATCAGCGCCTCGCGGTCCACCGGACCGTCTTTTTCCACGAAATGGGCCACATCGGCGATATGCACGCCGACCTGGTAATGATCCCCTCGATCCTCGATGCTCAAGGCATCGTCGAAATCCAGCGTGGCCTGGCCATCGATGGTCAAAAGCGGCAGATGCGTCAGATCCAGGCGCCTTTCTTCCATAAAGGCGTCGATTCCCCGGTCCCCAAAGCGCTGGACAAGCCGCAGGGCGTTTTCCTTCACCGGCTCTGGAAAGACATCCGGGACCCGGTACCGCAATAGATCGATGTTTTCATTCTTCTGCCAGATCCCCACCTTGACCAGGGCGTTGAAGATCATCTCCTCGCTCTTGATGCCGGCCCTGGCCAGCATGGCCTTTGCCAGAAGATGGGTGCCGCTCTCCTTTCCAAAGAGATAGTAATCCTTGAGAATATCGACACAGGGAATCGAATCCTCGGGGATCGGGCCGGGAGGGCCTGTCCGCTTGTCGCCGAGGGCACCCTTTAGCCAGTCTCCCCCCATCCGGATAAGCATATCCCTGCGCTTTTCCGCCTTGGCCTTTTCCTGGATTTGGCGGACCTGATCCTCGGAGTAGGGGAAGAAGCTGTCCTGATTGAATTTGAAGTAGGTGCGGTTTTGGAAAAAGGCCCGCATCACGGCCGATTCCTGGTCGTTCGTGGGCGGGTCGGAGAAGCAGAAGGAGGTCATGGTGGGCAGGTTGATCCATTCCTGCTCGGTATTGAGCACCTCCCAAAGTTCCCGGATATTCACCTGGTCAATCAGGGCGTTTCGGCGATGGGCCATATCCTTCAGTGCCTGGACCAGCTTTGTCCTTCCCATCCCTGTATCCAGCCGGGTATCGCAGGCGTGGGACAGGCGATTGGCCGAGAG
>Ga0307440_1001859_pt1 | contig 10127 bp, 6 predicted proteins | sample SalMarWE160410MG_FD_202150 | JGI IMG/M metagenome (GOLD analysis project Ga0307440, IMG submission 202150) | Salt marsh sediment microbial communities from the Plum Island Ecosystem LTER, Massachusetts, United States - WE1604-10 | ecosystem: Environmental > Aquatic > Marine > Intertidal zone >... | reverse complement strand
TCCCGATTCCGCCGCGACCCGGCCCGAGCCCGCTCAGCCTGGTCCGGATGGCCGGGGAGCATTGCCAATTCGGAGGCCTTCCGAATGAACGCGACGAAATCAATTAGTTGCGATTCCTTGGCTCTGGCAAGGGGGAACTATCCAGTGCTCCCCTTGACCCCCCCGCCCAAACGACAACTCCGACTTAACTATCGATCCTAGGAGCGACCCCATGCCACTCGTCAACCAGATCGCCCAATGGAAGGCCCTTGAAGCCCATTGGAGTGAGATGTCCCAGGTCCACATGCGGGATCTGTTCGCTCAAGACCCCGGGCGGGCCGGGCGTATGTCCGTGCGGGCGGCGGATGTCTTCGTGGACTACTCGAAGAACATCATCACGGACGAGACCTTGAGTCTGCTATTTCAGCTCGCCGAGGCCGTCGACCTCCGCGGATGGATCCAGCGCATGTTCGCGGGCGAGCACATCAACAACACGGAGCAGCGGGCGGTGCTTCACGGGGCGCTCCGGAATCGCTCGAAGCGCCCCGTCTATGTGGATGGCGAGGACGTGATGCCCGAGATTCGGGCCGTGCTCGACCAGATGGAGCATTTCGTCACCCGGGTCCGCAGCGGCGATTGGGCCGGCTATACCGGCAAGCGCATCAGTGATGTGGTCAATATCGGCATCGGCGGCTCGAATCTGGGCCCCTTGATGGTGTGCGAGGCCCTGCGGCCCTACCAATCCGACGATCTGCGGGCGCATTTCGTCTCCAACGTGGACGGCACCCACCTCGTGGAGACCCTCAAGTGCCTCGACCCGGAGACCACTCTTTTTGTGGTTGCCTCCAAAACCTTTACCACCCAGGAGACCATGACCAACGCCACCAGCGCCCGCGATTGGCTGGTGGCTGCCCTGGGCAGCAAGGTCGCGGTTCGCGACCACTTTGTGGCCGTCTCGACGCATGCGGAGCAGGTGGCAGAGTTCGGTATCGATACGAACCACATGTTCGGGTTCTGGGACTGGGTGGGAGGACGCTACTCTTTGTGGTCGGCCATTGGGCTGCCCATCGCCCTCGCCATCGGCATGGATCGGTTCCGTGAGCTGCTCGACGGTGCCTACGCCATGGACCTCCACTTTCAGTCCGCCGAGGTCAGCGAGAATCTGCCGGCGATTCTCGGCCTTCTCGGGGTCTGGTATGCGAACTTCGCCGGCGCCCGTACCCATGCGGTGCTGCCCTATGATCAGTACCTGCGCTATCTGCCCGCCTACTTGCAGCAGGGGGACATGGAGAGCAACGGGAAGGGGGTGACCCGGGAGGGCGGGGCAGTCACCTACACGACCGGTCCCGTGGTCTGGGGAGAGCCCGGTACGGACGGGCAGCACGCCTTCTTCCAGCTCATCCATCAGGGTACCCAGACGATTCCGGCGGATTTCATCGCGCCGGTGAACAGCCATAACGAGATGGGCGATCACCACGCCAAGCTGATGGCAAACTTTTTTGCCCAGACCGAGGCCCTCATGCGCGGCCGCACCGCCGAGGAGGCGCGGGCAGAGATGGAGGCCGCGGGGCTCTCTGCGAGGCGGGTCGCCGAATTGGTCCCGCATCGGACCTTTCCGGGCAACCGTCCGACCAACACGATCCTGGTGGACCGGGTCACCCCGAGAACCCTCGGCGCCCTCATCGCCACGTACGAGCACCGGATCTTCACCCAGGGTGTGATCTGGGGCATCAACTCCTTCGATCAGTGGGGCGTCGAGCTCGGCAAGCAGCTGGCGAGCGTGATCCTGAGGGAGATAAAGGAAGGCGAGGTGACCGCGGATCACGACGCGTCCACGAGGTCCCTCCTCGAGTACTTTATCAAGCGGCGGGGCGGATAGGGGATAGATGTAGGTTGGCGTCCCCACGCCGCGATAAGCGGCCAGCCGCAGACGGTGCGCAATGCGCACCGTTCGGACGGCTCTCTATAATCTTGTCCGCTGTCCGCTGTCCGCTGTCCGCTGTCCGCTGTCCGCTGTCCGCTGTCCGCTGTCCGCTTTCCTCCGAAACCTACTGCCCATCTGCATCCTCCGCATCGTTTGTCAGGGCCACGGCCGTCTGATCGGCGTCTTTCGCCCGCAACGGCTCATGCACGAGCACAACCGCCCCCAACGGGGGCAGGGTGATGGGAAGGGAGTGGGGCCGACCCATCCAGCTGACAGGCTCTGATTGCAGGCCGCCCTGGTTTCCCATGTTGGTGCCTCCGTAGCCCTCGGCATCGGAGCTCATGGCCTCCCGGTAGAAGCCGGCGAGGGGAACGCCGACCCGGTAGTTGGTCCGCGGGATGGGCGTAAAGTTGAAGACGGCAGCCACGATCGCGTTGCCGTCCCTGGACTTCCTGATGTAGCTCAGCACCGACTGGGAGCTGTCGTGGCAGTCGATCCACTCGAAGCCCGCGCCTTCGAAGTCCACCTCATGGAGGGCCGGCGAAGCGCGGTAGAGGCGGTTGAGGTCGGCGACGAGCTCCTGGACACCCCGGTGTTGGGGGCGGTCGAGCAGATACCAGTCGAGCTCCTCGGCGAAGTTCCATTCTCGGCCCTGGCCGAACTCGCAGCCCATGAACAGCAGCTTCTTGCCCGGGTAGGTGAACATGAAGGTCAGAAGGAGCCGCAGGGATGCGAACTTCTGCCAGGCATCCCCCGGCATGCGGTCGAGCAGCGAGCGTTTTCCGTGCACAACCTCGTCGTGGGAGAAGGGCAGGACGAAATTTTCCGTGAAGGCGTAGATGAGTCCGAAGGTCAGGAGGTCGTGGTGGTAGTGACGGTAGATCGGGTCCTTGGACATGTAGGAGAGGGTGTCGTGCATCCAGCCCATGTTCCATTTCATGCTGAACCCTAGGCCGCCCAGGTAGGTGGGGCGGGACACCGCCGGCCAGGCGGTCGACTCCTCTGCGATCATCAGGGTGCCGGGATGCTGCTCATGGGTGACCGTGTTCAGCTGGCGCAGGAACTCCACCGCCTCGAGGTTCTCGTTGCCCCCGAACTTGTTCGGCACCCACTCGCCGGGCTTGCGGGAATAGTCCAGATACAGCATGGAGGCGACCGCATCGACCCGCAGGCCGTCCAGGTGAAACTCCTCCAGCCAGAAGAGAGCACTGGAGAGGAGGAAGTTCTTCACCTCGTTGCGGCCGTAGTTGAAGATCAGGGTTCCCCAGTCCTTGTGCTCCCCGAGACGGGGATCCGCATGCTCGTATAGCGCGGACCCGTCATAGTGGGCAACGGCGACGGTGTCCCGGGGAAAGTGGGCCGGCACCCAGTCGAGGACGACGCCGATCCCTTGTCGGTGCAGGTGGTCTACGAAGTAGCGGAAGTCGTCCGGCGTGCCGAACCGGCTGGTGGGAGCGAAATAGCCGGTTGACTGGTAGCCCCAGGACGCATCCAGCGGGTGCTCCGTGATGGGGAGGAGCTCGATGTGGGTGAACCCCATCTTTTCCACGTAGGCGGCGAGGCGTTCGGCGAGCTCACGGTAATTCAGGAAGGCGCCGTCGGGGGCGGTCTGCCAGGAGCCCAGGTGGACCTCATAGACCGACATGGGACGATGCAGCCAGTCCGCCGTCGCCCGGGCCTCCATCCACCCCTGATCCTTCCACCGGTAGGAGGTCGGCTCGCACACGATGCCCGCGGTGTCCGGCCGCTGCTGGAAGGCGGCGGCATAGGGGTCGATCTTGACATGGATATTCCCGTGGCGGTCGCGCAGCTCGAACTTGTAGTAGCCGCCGTGCTCGATCTCCGGAATGAACAGCTCCCACACGCCTGAGCCCCCGCGCACCCGCATCGGATGGGCTCGCCCGTTCCAGTCGTTGAAATCACCGACGACGCTGGCCCGCTCGGCATTGGGTGCCCAGACGGCGAACTGTATCCCAGGCACCCCCTCGACGGTCTGTGGATGGGCGCCGAGGAAACGGTAGGCGTGCCAGTGACGGCCCTCCCCGAAGAGGTGGAGGTCGAAGTCGCCGATCTGCGGCGGGAAACAATAGGGGTCGTGCCGATGATGGATGTTGCCCTGAGGGTCGTACCAGTGGAGACGGTAGCGCTCCGGCACTTGGGCTGCCGGACCGCGCCAGACGAAGAGGTCAGTGCCCTCGATGCGCTCCAGCTCGACGGCGTTCTCCACGATGCGTACCCGCCCCGCCCGGGGGAGTAAGGCCCGGATAACGGCTTGGTCGCCCTCCAGGTGTTTGCCAAGGACCTCAAAGGGGTCGTGATGTCTGCCTTCGAGGACGCGTCTTGTGGGCTCGGTGATGCGCTCGGCGGTGCGGTTACCCTGTGGCATGGTGTGCGGCGGAGCTCTTGTTACGGGCGGAACGGGGGCGGGCAGACCGCGGCGCGCGTGGGAGACGTGCGCCCCGGCTCGATGATGGTACCATAGGGGTTCAGCTCACGATGGAGGCGCCAAGAGGGCGGGAGGTTTTATGCCGGATACGAATCCACGTTTCGTCAGCCGACTCACCCGCAACACCCTGGCGCTCATTCTGGCGGGCGGGCGCGGCTCCCGGCTCAAGCACCTCACCAAGTGGCGTTCAAAGCCGGCCGTGCCTTTCGGAGGCAAGTTTCGGATCGTGGATTTCCCCCTTTCGAATTGCATCAACTCCGGCATCCGCCGCATCGGGGTGCTTACCCAATACAAGGCACATTCCCTCATCCTTCACATCCAGAAGGGCTGGGGCTTCCTGCGCGGCGAGTTCGGGGAGTTCGTGGAGCTGTGGCCGGCACAGCAGCGGATCGCGGAGACCGCGTGGTACGCCGGTACCGCGGATGCCGTGTTCCAGAATCTGGATATTATTCGCAATCACAACCCAGACTATATCTTGGTCCTCGCCGGTGACCACATCTACAAGATGGACTATGGCGCTATGGTCGCTGCCCACGTGGAGTCCGGGGCGGACATGACGGTCGGCTGCATCGAGGTGGATCTCTCGCGGGCGCGGGAGTTCGGAGTGATGTCCATCGACGAGGAGCACCGGGTGCGGCGTTTCCGCGAGAAGCCCTCAGATCCGGACCCCATGCCCGGCGGCCAGGACGTCGCTTTGGCCTCGATGGGCATCTACGTCTTCAACCGGGGGTTTCTGTTCGAGCAGCTCATGATCGATGCGGATACCAAGCACTCCAGCCACGACTTCGCTAAGGACATCATCCCGCGGGTGATCGAGCACTACCGGGTGATTGCCTACCCCTTCCGCGATGTACGCAGCGGCGCCCAAGCATACTGGCGTGACGTCGGGACGGTCGACGCCTTTTGGGAGGCTAACCTGGAGCTGATCGGCGTGACGCCGCCGCTCAACCTCTATGACGAGACTTGGCCGATCTGGACTTACCAGGAGCAGCTCCCCCCGGCCAAGTTCGTCTTTGACGACGAGGACCGTCGCGGAACGGCGGTCGATTCCATGGTATCTGGAGGTTGTATCATCTCTGGAGCGACGGTCCGGCACTCCCTCCTATTCTCCAACGTCCGGGTTAACTCGTACTCCTATGTGCAGGACTCGGTGATCCTCCCGGATGTGGACATTGGCCGCAACTGCGAGATCCGGGCGGCCGTGATTGATCGGGGCTGCCGGATTCCGGAGGGGATGGTCATCGGCAGGGACCGTCGCGCCGACAAACAGAAGGGTTTTTATGCCACTGAGAGCGGTGTGACGCTCGTCACGCCGGAAATGCTGGGCCAGGACGTTAACTATGTTCGATGAAGGCTGTTCCTCCACCCGCTCTGCGAGCCTCGGGCGCTGAGAGTACGCCGGCCGCTGCGGCCCCTCTGTTTGTGCCTTGCATGATCCTCCATCATTGGGCGAGTACCGAAAGGAGTGCCTGAGGCCATGCTTGCTCCTGCGGGTCTTGGACAGTTGTACTTAGACGGATAGATCGAGAACCCTCGCGAGCATGTCAACCGAAGAGCGGCCACCGGCCGATTGTCTCGACCGCCGCCGCGCCGGCATATTGCTTCATCTGACCTCGCTCCCGGGCCCGGGCCACTGCGGCTGCCTTGGCCCTGAGGCGTACAACTTCGCCAACTTCTTGGCCGCCTGCGGTGTGACGGTCTGGCAGATGCTGCCGGTCGGACCGACGCAGATGGAGAATTCGCCCTATCAGACGAGCTCAATCCACGCGGGGAACCCCCGGATGATCTCCCTGGAGCCTCTGCTCGAACGGGGTTGGCTGCAGCAGATGGAGGCTGTTCAGGAGGGTGATTCCGCTGCGCTGCAGGCAAAAGCGCTACGGGTCTCCTGGGCGGGCTTTCAGCGGCTGGCGAGCGACGAGGATCGCCGCGCGCTTGCGGACTTCGCGGCCGAGAACGGCTACTGGCTGCACGACTATGCCCTGTTCCGGGCGTTGCGCGAGGACGAGGGCCGGTGCTGGTGGGCTTGGTCGGATCCCCTGCGTCACCGGGATCCCCGCGCCCTCGCGGCGGCGCGTGGACGGTTGGCGGGCGACATCGATTACATCGTCTATGAGCAGTTCCTGTTCTTCGGCCAATGGATGGCCCTGCGGGACTATGCGAACGGGCGTGGGGTGAAGCTGTTTGGCGACATGCCCATCTTTGTCGCGCATGACAGTGCCGAGGTATGGGCCCACCCGAGTGACTTTGATCTGAAGGACGACGGCAGTCTGCGGGTGGTAGCCGGGGTACCGCCCGACTACTTTTCGGCGACCGGGCAGCGGTGGGGAAACCCCCTCTACCGATGGGAAGAGATGCTTGCGGACGGGTTTCGCTTCTGGTTGGACCGGGTCCGCACCCAGATGCGGCTGTTCGACATGATCCGCATCGACCACTTCCGCGGCTTTGAGTCCTACTGGGAGATCCCGGGGGAAGAGCAATACGCCGTCAATGGGCGGTGGGTGAAGGCGCTGGGCGATGAGCTCTTCGAGCGCCTGCATCAGCGCTTCGGAAGGCTGCCGCTCATCGCTGAAGACCTTGGCCTCATCACGCCCGCCGTGGACTCCCTGCGGAAGAAGTACCGCCTGCCCGGAATGAAGGTGCTGCAGTTCGCATTTTCGGGCGACAGCGCCAATCCCTATCTGCCCTTCCGGCATGACCGCGATTCCGTGGTCTATACTGGTACCCACGACAACGATACCACCCTGGGTTGGTACGACTCTCTGGATGAGCACACGCGGGAGTATGTGGATGAGTATCTCGGGGTGTCGCAGGAGCCGATGCCTTGGCCCCTGATTCGTTCAGCGCTGGCCTCGCGCTCGCACCTCGCTATCGTGCCCATGCAGGACATCCTGGAGCTCGACAGTGGGCACCGGATGAACGTGCCGGGAACCACCGAGGGCAACTGGGGATGGCGGTTCTCCTGGGATCGGGTGCGTGCGGATCTGCCCGCCCGGTTGTATCGGATTATCAAGCTCTACGGGCGTTGATCGGTTGGTCTTTTCCGGCGGGAGCGGCCAAGGATTTGCGGCGCGACAGGCGACGGCGCTCGAATCCCCCCGGGGATGGGTCACGGAATCCGTCACAGAATGGCCGCGCGAACGGGAGCGCCTGCCGCGGTGTGACGTTGGTCACGTCCGGATTGGGGCCGGTGTCCTAGTCTGACCACCTATAGGAAGTGCTTGATCGTGATGGGGGCGGCTGCTCCCTACCGGCCGGAGTTCGTCCATGACCGACCCCAACCTAACCGAGCGCAAGGGCGAACCGGCATCCGGTGCCCGGCATGAGGTCATCCGAGAGTCCGGCGGCGTGGACGCACGCGTGTTGCCCCTCGCCGGCGTGGGCCGGCTGCATCAGGAAGGAGGGGGCGGGGCTGGCGGCTCTTCTCCCACGGCAGCGTCTCGCGGGAGCGATGGTGGCGTATCCACAGCGCACAAGATCAGGTTGGCGGTCTCGGAGCTGAAGATTGGGATGTTTGTCTCCGATCTCGATCGGCCCTGGCTGGAGTCGCCCTTTGGTTTCCAGGGGTTTCCGCTGCGGTCAGTCGAGGATATCCAGGCGGTCAAGCGTGTCTGCGCTTATGTCTATGTGGACCCCGAGAAGAGCGTCGGCGGGCCTATTCGCAAGCGGGCGACACCCCCATCTCTGAGCGTCAGGCCAGAGACCGTTCAGTACGCCACTCCCTCGGCAGGCCAGAAGCAAGCACGCAGCTGGATCCCTTCCGTTCTGCGGGGGCGCTCCAAGAGTGGTGATTCTCCCGCTGGCATCATCCATTCTCTGGATATCGCCCGTCGCGCTTACGACAACACAAGCAAACAAGTCCGTGCGGTCATGCGTGATCTGCGATGGGGCCGCAGCATGGACGTGCCCGCGACCAAGGACGCTGTCGCCGCGTGCGCGGAGCAGGTCACGCGAGATCCCGGAGCCATGGCGCTCTTGGCGAGCATAAAGGACAAGGATCACTACACCGCCCAGCACAGCCTTAACGTAGCCATCCTCTCCATGGTGGTTGGACATCACCTGGGGCTGCCCGATCGGACGCTCAAGGATCTGGGCGTAGCCGCGTTGCTCCACGATGTCGGCAAGCTTCTGACCCCAAGAGAGATTCTCGGTAAGCCCGGGCGCTTGACCCCAGCTGAATTCAGGGTTATCCGGTTACACCCCGCCCATGGCAAGGGTATCCTGGATGGCTACGAAGGGATTGGCAAGGCCGCGGCGGAGGTCGCCTTTACGCACCATGAACGGCTGGACGGATCAGGCTATCCGCGAGGTATCAAGGAAGGCGATACGGGACTCCTCACACGGATTGTCGCGATTACGGACACCTATGATGCCGTGACCAGCGACCGTGTCTATTCGGAAGCGAAGACGAGCATTGAGGCCTTTAAGATCCTGCAGGCGGCAAGCGGCAATCATTACGACGGGCAGCTGGTATCCGAGCTGATAGGGGCTGTCGGACTTTTCCCGCCCGGCAGCCCCGTCCAGCTCAACAACGGGAAGTACGCCATCGTGGTGCGAACCAACCAGAAGTACGAGTTTCGCCCGACGGTGCTGATCGTCAAGGATGCGAAGAGTCGCCCCGTTCGCCCGCGCTGCGTCGATCTCGCAGATGTCGGGGGCGGGGCCAGCGCCAGCTACCAGATTGCGAAGGTCCTACGGCCCTCTGACTGCGGGATCGACAGTACGATCTTTCAGCATCAAGATTTTCTGGAGGCGGCAACGGCCTGACAAGCCGGACGACCGTTGGCGCGATTCCCGGAAGCGCATGCACCAATATGCCCTAGCGTGATTCGGCGCAGCCCGTCTGAGCGCTGCGACCTTCGCGGAAAATGGAATGGCCGGGCGGCCTGAGGCGCCCGGTTATTGACTGCCTGAAATGGTTTGATGCCCGGACAGCTCGTTCCTGTGGTGCAGTGGGCGCCAACCTTCTGTCCGGACGCTGGGCGATGTGATGAGAGAGGGCGTCAGCTGCGTCTGCGAGTTAGCCCGCTGTTGTGCATCGGAATAGGTAGACGACGGTGCTCCGCCGTCTTCGCCATCCAAATCAAGAGTCCACCGGCTCGGCGCTCTTTTCCGGTTCGTCCGTCGCGTGTTGCGTCTGAGCCAGGAGACCGGCAAGCTCCCACATATTGACCTCCTCCACCTCGTAGTCGCCGAGCGTGCTCTGTAGCCAGAAGGACGCACTCGGTTTCGTCCTGGGCTGGTCGGCGCTTCGGGTTTCGGAACTCGCATTCATTTGGCATCGCTCCTGATTTGTTGGACGAAATGGAAGGTGTCTCGCCGGCAAGCACACCCGCATCTGTCACTGTGCGCTTGCCCGTCGAGTACCGGGGGCCTACCCTTTGGCGCGGTTGGTGGCAGTGGCCCCAGGCAATAACTGTAGCTGCCAGCGCAAGCGGATTTCGTGACTGTTGTCACGGTGTTTCAGGGGGAGGTCGAAGGGCGGCGCCTGCTCTTGACGCACGTCCGCACTACCTAGCCAAATCTAGGCATTGCAGCGCTATAGATGGCCAAAACTGGGCGTCCTCAGTGTTGCCCTGGCACAGCTGATGCCTCTTGCTCAAGGAACGGGTCGCTCTCAGCGAGGTTTGTTTGCGCCTTGGTAGGGTGCGGTCCCCCGGGTGTGGCTGTTCGCGACCTACCGTTAGGGGAGCAGCCGACAAGGCTGCGAATCTTGGAGGGTGAGAGTCCCTCTACCGTCAGTTGCCCGAAACGGACGGTTAGCATATCCGCTGCTCGGGG
>Ga0307440_1001858_pt1 | contig 10128 bp, 14 predicted proteins | sample SalMarWE160410MG_FD_202150 | JGI IMG/M metagenome (GOLD analysis project Ga0307440, IMG submission 202150) | Salt marsh sediment microbial communities from the Plum Island Ecosystem LTER, Massachusetts, United States - WE1604-10 | ecosystem: Environmental > Aquatic > Marine > Intertidal zone >... | reverse complement strand
GCAGGTGCCGGGGCTGCCGAAGGATCTGCTGGAAGAGATCTGCACGGCCTTCGAGGCAGCCTCCGGCGTCAAGCTCGAGATCCGTGGACAGCTCGCGTTCGACTTCCTCTGAGCTGCCGCGCGCTTGTGATCCTCCAGCAGCGGCCCGCTACGAGCGTTTCTGGATGGCTCGGCCCAGGGCCTCAGACGGCGCGACCAAGCTCCCGGAGATTGTCCCCGGAGAAGGGCGGGGAAGGGAACCAACGTCTGCCAAGGACCGACCCAGACCGGCCTGAGCTGCGCGGTGTTGGCCGGTCACTATCCAGCGCCCAGCCCCCGAGTCCATGACCATCAAGGGCCGGTGGCCGACGTATTGCTGGCGCTCACTACACGGACCTGAGCGGCAGGTCTGGCAATGCTGTCGCCGGAGCCCCGTCCTGGGAGCGACTCAACGCGGCCCATTCTGGTCACTGGCCCGCAAGCAGGGAGCGGCGGGTCAATGCACCATTGCGGACACTATCGCTGAGTTGAGCTTGAAACGGATCGTATTTTCCGATGGCGGCCCCCTTACTTGATTTGGAGGCCTCCGGGGCTCGGCTTGATAGAATTTAAAGCAGCATCTGCACTGGGAGGTAGACAGTATGGCCCTCACCATCGTCCACGAAGAAGTGGAGCGGCTGGCGCAAGAGCTGGCGAGCCAAACCGGGGAACCGATTCCGCAACTCATCCTCACTGCCCTGCAGGAGCGTGCTGGCCGGCTTCAGCGCCAGCGCAGCGAGGTATCCGCGATTGCTCGGATTCGCCAAGCCGGGGAGCGGTGTGCACAGTTGCCTGACCGCGATTCGCGGTCCGTCGAAAACATCCTCGGCTATAACGCCGATGGAGCCTTCGATCCATGGTGATCGATAGCTCCGCATTGGTTGCGATTCTGCTCGGTGAGCCCGAGGCCGAGCACTTGACGACTGCTTTGGCTGCCGATCCAGTGCGTTCTCCGTCTTGGAGACGTCGATCGTGCTCTATCGACGCAAGGGCGCAGAGGCTGTCGCCGAGCTGGATGCGCTGCTGGCAGACCTCGGGGTCGAGAGCGTAGCCTTCGACGCAGTTCAGGCGGGTGCGGCACGCGTGGCCTACGAGCGTTTCGGCAAAGGGTCGCATCCAGCATCGCTCAACCTTGGCGACTGCTGCTCATACGCGTTGGCGAGCACCCGCAAACAGCCGTTGCTCTACAAAGGCGACGACTTCCCGCAGACCGATCTCCCTGCCGTTGCCCTTGTTCTGCCGCCCGAGTCCGCTGAAGGCGAGCCTGAGGCTGGTGACTAACTGATCGCGCCTCCCCGGTCCCGCTCTCTAATTTGTCCGGATGTGACCTGGTCTCGGTTATGGGGCCTTCCCCAATCCACGCGGGCGGCGATGCTCTCTTTGGCCGCCCGAATGGAAGCCCGTCGTCGGATGCGCTGTCTCGCTCCTGCCCTATTGGTAGCCGCGTAACGCATGGAGCCTTCAAGCACTTTGTGTTCGCGAAGCGCCTCGCCTTGCCGCCGGGCGTCAGCAACTGCGATGGCTTATGGCTGAAATCATCAGTAGAGCGGTCGCTGACCCAAGGGGGCTCGCTGACGGGTTCGGGTCGTCTTCTGCCCCCTGATGGTCTCCCCAGCCCCTATCCCCGCCGAAGGGGCGCAAACGGCCAATTGCAGCCGCTCACCCCGTGGCTGTTAGGGGCCGCTGAACGCCGGAAACCAGCCGCTCGCGCTGTCAAAACGGAAGCGGGGTACCCGAGGGTAACTCGCTGAACGATGGGCGGCGCCACATCGGCAACCGGATAGTCGCTAAGCGATTCAGGGTGAGCGGCAGTGTACGCGTCTCTCGTTTGCCCGGCTCCGCACCCGAGCCCGGCAAGGTCATCGGGCATAGCCAAACGGGTTGACCCGCTAGGGAGTTGACCGTAGTTTGAAAATGGGTTTTGTTGCATGCTGCCGCAAGGCCTCCGGGTCATGTCTCACGGAATTGAATCGCGCCCCACGAACATGCGATACGAGATATTTCCAGTATCATCTTGCCTACCTACCACACTTGCCGAGAAGGCATGGAGGTTTGCTGTGTCACAGCACTTGAAAGCCGTGTACGAGGACGGCGTTTTTCGCCCGCTGGAGCCAGTTCGGCTCCCGGAGCATCAAGAGGTGACGCTGGTGCTGGAGACTGCCGGGAGCGAAGGCGGTGCGGCCGAAGAGAAGCCGATCTGGGAGGTTGCAGCGGACCTCGTGCGCGATCTCCCCGAGGATGCTCTAAGCAGTCTACCCACGGACGCTGCCGCCCAGCACGACCACTATCTCTACGCCGCCCCCAAGCGCGACTGATGCGCACCGTCTTCGCCGACACCTGCTACTGGATAGCACTGCTCAATCCCCGGGATCAGACACACGACAATGCCATCCAAGTCAGCAAGGGCTTGATTGCCTGCCGCATCTTCACCACTGAAGAGGTTCTCACCGAGCTCCTCAATTATTTCGGCGCCCGCGGGCCGTCCCTCCGGGGCGCGGCGGCAAAGCTGGTGGAGCGGATGCAGGCGGACTGGGCGATTGGCATCCTGGCGCAGACCCATGCGGGCTTTCTCTCCGGTCTCCGGCTCTACCAGGCCCGACCGGACAAGGGCTACAGCTTGACCGACTGCATCTCCATGGAGGCGATGCGCCGGCACGCGCTGAGCGAGGTGCTCACGACCGATGTGCACTTCACCCAGGAGGGGTTCACCTGTCTCTTGGAGCATTGAGCGCCGTCACCCTCCTGGCACCATACGCCAGGCGACCAGCTCGTCGCGGTCCGTTGACAGCAGCACGAAGTCGTCGCAGTGCGGATGTAGTGTCGGCATTTGAGCCCGTGCTTGACGAGCTGGTCCAGCCCGTTCAGATACACGTTGGCGAAGAACTGGCTGTTGAGATTGCCGATGGGCAGTCCCTTGCCCGGCTCGCAGCGCAGCAGGGTCGTGTGGGGCGGCACCAGTTCCAGCTCGCCCGGCCGCCCCTTGAAAATGTGCCCCTCGGTGCAGTCGTGGAACACCAGGAGCTCCGTCAGCCAGCGTGCATCCGCATCGGCGATGTGAGGCTCCAGCAGCCGCCACAGGATCGCCTTGTCGATCCGCATGAAGTAGTTGCGGATATCGAGCTGCAGGTACCAGGCTCGGCGCTGGCCGTTTGCCGTCACCTGGCGGATGAACCCCTGCAGACGATTCACCGCCGCGTGCACCCTTGCCCTGACGACAGGCATAGGAGTCGTGAATGAAGACGCGCTCCCAATACCGCTCCAGGTAGCCCGCCAGCACGTGATGGACCACCCGGTCGCGGAAGTCCGCGGCGAAGATCTCGCGCAGCTTGGGGCGCTTGGTAACAAAGCAGACAGAGGGGCCGGGTCGATAGCTGCGGTCGGCGAGCGCCGCGCGCAGCGTCAGCAGGTTCGGCTCCTGCTCCGCCTCGAAGTGCAGGGCGTTGATGGTGTTGCGCTTGTTGCGCCGGCAGCTTAGATAATGCCGGTAGAGGTTCTCATAGGAGAACAGCGCTACCTCCGAACGGTCCCTGTCGACCAGCGGAATTATTCTCCGGGGCGAACCGCCCAGCCGTAGTTCTGGTTGTCCTTATTGTCGTTTTTCTGGCTGCGTTGGGCGGTGTTGAAGTTCCACGCGTTGTTCGGATTCGGCGCGTACGCCGTACCGGACCAGTACACGGCCATTTGCCCACCCACTTGCCGGTACCGCGCCGGACCGCTGTCCGGCGTCGTGGCGCCCCACCGGTTGGGATTCCCGGGCACGGGTATCCCGCCCTGCATCGTTATGCCTGCACCTGTCGGTCAGGCGGGATGGGCGCACAATGATTCAATCGGCTCGCGTCGGCCGGGTCGCAACCGCATAGACGCGTTGCCTTTTTGCCAGGTGTGCCCATCACGCTTAAGGTATTGAAACCACAGGACCTCCCCGTTGAGCCCCAGACGCTCCGCGAGCATCTGAAGCGAGCACGCCTCGATCGGAAGCTCCTCCAGAAAGAGGTTGCGCGCCTCTTGGGGTCGACCCGAATACCGTGCTCAACTGGGAAAAGGACAGGTATGAACCCCCCGTCAAAGCCATGCCGGCAGTCCTTCAGTTTCTAGGGTACGACCCGTACCCGGCGCCGGTCACGCTCTCGGAACGGATGCGGGCCAAGCGACGCGCGATGGGCTGGAAGATTACCGAAGCGGCGGCACAACTTGGCATTGATCCGGCGACGTGGGGAGAGTGGGAGCGGACGGGGCGTATCCCCTGGAGACGGTACGTGCGGATGCTGGAGGCGTTCCTTAGCCGATAAAGACCAAAGCTAACCACTCCCAACTGCATGAGTGTCACCCAAGATCGCTGCTGACGCTGGTCTCCGCGACCCTCCTTATGGGTACAGATGGTCAGATTGGCGTGAACCGCCAAAACCCTGTCCTAGCGCCCCAGCCGGAGTCTAGCAAGGATCTGCATGGGATGGCACGGGCGGAGCCCAGCAGTCCAGAGACGTGTGAAGTCAGCGTCTGCGTGCCGTGTAGGCATTGTGGCGGCGATGTCCGCCGTGCCCCCAGCTTTTTACCTCGGGCGGCGGCTTGTCCGGCTTTCGGTTCGGCGATTCAGACGGCGACGGGCTCTCTCACCGTAAACGAGAGCAAACGCATGCAGGTCCTCTCCACGGAAGAGTCGGGAGTCCGCGAGGCACGGGGAGCCAAGCGCAGGCCGGTTGCCTCCGACACCCCGATGCGACACGAACTCGTGCCTGTAGTATCAGGGAAGTCCGAGATCTGACGTTCTGCCGCCGATATCTGGTTCGAGCATCCTGCAATCAGGTCCCCCACCGATTGCGCCAGATCAACGCGAGGTACATGAAGGGGGTCCATGGCCTGACCGGGCTCACGGTTTAAGCCACCCCCTGTGAAATAATGCTGCCGCTGCGGGTATGGCTCTGGCCAGGGTTGGCCGATAGCGAGAGGACGACTGATGGGCGGATCGCCAACCATCGACCTCATGTTTCCGGTGCGTGGCCGGGGAATCCCCCTCGACCACGGCTACAGCCTCTTCTCCGCGATTTCGCGCTGCCTCGAAACACGGGACCATCACTGGCTGCACGAGGGAGACGGGGTTGGTCTGCACTTCATACGCGGGACCTACGTTGGCCCTGGACGCCTTACCCTGGATGCCCGCGCCCGATTTGGCGTACGCATCTCCGCCAGTCGCGTGGCAGCGTTCCTCCCCCTGGCTGGCAAGCAGCTCCAGTTGCATGGCAACGCTATCCGCGTTGGCATTCCTCGTCCTCGCGCTCTGACTCCCGCGACTGACCTCTATGCCCATCTCGTGACCACCCGTAACGGACAGGACGAGAGGCGCTTTGATGCCGAGATCGCCCGCCAGCTCGACGAACTGAGCGTTGGAGGTTCAGTGGTGCGAGGCGAGCGCCGCGTCATCACCGTGCGCGATCGTAAGATCGTTTGCCACGGCCTGACGGTGCGAGGACTCTCCGAATACGCCTCGATACGGCTACAGGAGGCAGGTGTAGGCGGTCGGCGTAAGATGGGCTGTGGTGTCTTCCTGCCGAACGAGGAGTAGACGTGGTCGCTACACTCCTCGCCAAGAGCTGGGACGTTGCACAGAGTCCCGAGGCACCAGCCTACGCACGCCTTGTTCCTCACCTGCGGGCAGTCGAAACGTCTGGCGAAGCGATCGCCGATGCTGCCGGGCCGATGATCCTAGGCAACCTCGGCCTTGATGCGGGACTTTGGTTACCCAGGCTAAGGCTCGCGTTGGCCTGCGCGGGGCTGCTTCATGACGTTGGGAAAGCGAACGGCCATTTTCAGCTATTGGTGCGCGGCAAGGCGTCAGGGACGATCCAACCGGTCCGTCATGAGCTGTTGACGGTGCTTTTCCTCCTACGTAACTGGGGCGGCCTGAGTGACTGGCTCCGGGAGCGGCTAGTTGCGGGAAGCCAAGCCGCTGTTGCTGAGGAGCTGTGTCAGGTAATCATCGCAGCCGTCGGAGGCCAACACCTCAAGCTTGACGAGGAATGGCGCAGCGCCTTGCCAGCGGAGACCTGCGGCGGAGGGGGCGCGGTGCTAGAGGTCCTCCTCGGCCATCCGGATCTGCAACAGATCTTCGGCGAAGCCAAGCCCGAGAACACTGGTAAATGGTCTCTGCTCCCGTCTGATCCGACTTCGCCGGCGAAATCGCAGCTGCAATTCCGGCGTTCTGACCAGGCTTGGCGGACGAGGCTGCGTGGTGATCGGGAGTGATGGCGCTTTGCGGGTGCGGTCAAGGCCCTCACGATCGCGGCCGACGTGGCTGGCAGTGCCATCCTGCCCAGGCGCCAAGGGGTTCGGGCGTGGGTCACCGATGCCTAGTCGCGCCGCCCGACGGAAGCCGAGCTGACTGCGGTTCTGGCGGCGCACCTGAAGGGAAGGCCGCCGCGTCCGTTTCAGCGCGCCATTGCCGAGAGCAGAGCGCAGGTAACACTCGTCGAGGCCGGCTGCGGGAACGGGAAGACCGTCGCCGCATACCTGTGGGCAGTTCGGCGACTTCAAGGGCGCAAACTCTTCTTCTGCTACCCGACGACGGGAACCGCCACCGAAGGATACCTCGGCTACGTCCACGACTCCGAAGTCGAAGCGGCCCTGATCCACTCCCGTGCCGCCGTCGACCTGGAAGGGATCGCTGCGACCACCGAGCAGGACCTGGCGGATAAGGCCCTCAGAATCTCCTCCCTCGCCGCCTGGACTCCCGGGGTGGTGACTTGCACCATCGACACCGTGCTTGCCCTCGCACGCAACAATCGCAGGGGCCTTTACAGCTCCCCCGCCATTCTCGCCGGCGGATTCGTCTTCGACGAGCTGCACGCCTACGACGACACGATGTTCGCTGCCGCGGTAGCCCTGATCCGAGCCCTTCCAGGGGCGCCTTTCCTCTTGATGAGCGCCTCACTCCCTGCCGGGCGCAAAGCCTTTCTTCGCCAGCACATTGGCGAGCTGGCTGAGGTGCCCCCTCCCGTCGAGCTGGAAGTAATTCCCCGCTACCGCCTCGGTTGGGACAGCGCTATGCCGGACGGCTTTGTGGAAGTGAGCGCTCAGGTCCGCGCCGGCGCACGCGTGCTCTGGGTCTGCAATACGGTGGCGCGGGCGCAGGCAGTCTTTGATCGGGCAGTTGCCGCGGAGCTGCCCGTAGTGGCCTATCACAGCCGGTTTAGGTACCTCGACCGCGTGGCCCGGCACCGGGACGTCGTTGGCCAGTTCGCCGCACCACCGGCCTCCGGGCTACTCGCGGTCACCGCGCAGGTCGCGGAGATGTCACTCGACCTCGACGCGGACCTACTGGTGACTGAGCTGGCACCCATTCCTGCCCTGATACAGCGCTTGGGACGGCTAAACCGCCGCGTCACTGCAGAGAACCCGGGCTTATCCCGCCGGGCGCTGGTGTTGGAGCCCGAATCGGAGAAGCCGTACACCCAGGACCAGCTGGAGGAGTCCCGCGTCTGGACCAACCAGCTCATCGCCCAAGGGCGGCCGCTTTCCCAACGTGATCTGGCCGACGCGTTCGGACAGCTGGCACAGCAGTCGGCAGTCTACCTCGACCTCCGGTGTGAATGCCTCGACTCCGGTTGGTGCGCCACCCCCTGCATGGTGCGCGAGCCGTCGTACAGCGTCACCGTGCTCCTGGCTGACGATGCGGGACCGTGCCAGGAGGACGGCACCGAGATCGTACGGCGGGGCCTTCCCATGCCTTACCACAACCGCATGGAGCGCTGGGCAACCGTCCGTGGTGCGTTGGTCGCGCCGCCTGACGCGATTCGTTACGACAGCCAACGGGGAGCCGCATGGGCCGACTAAACTGTGAGCTTGAGCGTCTCGGCATGACCGCCCTTCACCGTGTGGGGCTGGCGGGACTTGCCATGACACTAGAAGCCTTCGAGGCCAACCCTCCTGCCATGGTGCAGCTCTCCAGCGCCGGTGTCAGCTGGGAGCGCGATGACCGGTACGTGGTCCTATCGCTCGAAGACGGCAAGGAACAGGAAGGGCTCGACTGTCTCCTTGGCCTTGCCTTCCAACTCGACAATGGGTTCTTCAAGCTTCCCGGGCTGGAGCGGGAAGGGCAGCCAACGCTCGAACAGCGCTGGCTGCTCTACCAGGCACTGCTCGGGACCTTCCTGCAGTTTGGTCCTCACCGTCCCACGGGGAAGAAAGGTGAACTGATTGTCGAGATTGATGACAAGCGGCTTCGCATCCCTGAGTTTGCACCGATCAAGACGTATCGCCACCAGAGCGCCGGCAAGGATTTCCTCGGCAGAAAGGGGCTGCGGCAGAGGATCGGCGTCGTTGGTTGGCTCTATCCCGGGGGTTCGCAGCGGCACGTCGCCTACGGCAGCTCGACACTGGAGGAACCCGCTGAGCTTGCCTTCTGCCTCTTGTTTGCCCCGGTCGGCGCGATCTTCTTTCAGATCGCTTCCCGCCACCGGGGGCGCAAGGCGCGGACCACCCTGGTATTGCCGCAAGTTCGCAGCCTGCAGGGCTATGCGGAGCTTCGCCGTTACGTTGCCCGCCACGGGGTGCTTGCCCTCACCGCCGCGTCGCCCACGGATGCCGCTCTTCAGCTCGTCGTTCTGGCCAAAGGGCATGGACTTGCCGATGAATTGGGCTCACAGCTGCGGGTATTGACGTTCGGCATCGTCGCTTGGAACGAGAAGCAAAAGAGCCGGACGGCAACGTACACGATTGCCCCTACGGAGATCGCTGGCATGCGCAACTACGAGCTTGCCAACGCCCTCTTCAAGAACCGCTGGCAACTCGTGAAGGCACAGGTGGACCGCAAGGGCAAGGTGAAAATTCCGGAGCACCACTTTGTCCGCCCGTTTACGGCTCGCGAAATCATTGCGGACAACGTGGCGGCCGGGCGTGACTGGTACAGCGGGTTCTCCGATTACCTGATCGATAACGAGACCCGTGTCGCACTGCAATTCGAACGACAGGAGCTATCCCAGATGACTTAGGAAGCCGACTACGCGCATCCGAGAGAACGCGTGTTCATCGAGACCTGTCACGAGGCTTGGCGGCGCCGACTTGGTCAGCTTGGGGAGCGTGCACGCCGCGAGCGGGTGACTTTCACGCGGCTTGCCAGTGGCGAGTATGACCGGCTGCGCTCAGCTCTCAGCCGTTGCAAGAACGCTGTCACCTTGCGCGCCGTTCTGACCGATTTCTGGTCGCGGTGCGGATCTTTGCCTTCGCTGCAACAGGGCTGGTCCGAGATCCTCCCGCTTCTTGAGGAACGCGAGTGGCGCAAGGCGCGTGATCTTGCCCTCCTGGCACTTGCGAGCTATCAGCCTACCACCCGGGAAGAGGAGCAAGCCTTGACTGCACCCGCCAGTGTTGAGAACGGAGAGGCGGCATGAGCAAGCATCTGTTTGGCCTGGTCTGTACCCCCTATGGCGTCGCCGCCAATAACCGGGGCGAGAACGACGGCAACATCACGACCCTGCAGAAGGTCCTCTGGAACGGCGAGGTTCACACCACGGTCTCCGCTGAGGCCATCCGGTGGGCCATCCGCTATTACTGGCAGCGCAAGGGGCTCCCCGTTAACCGGAAGTGGGTCGAGGAGAAGAACGATCACGAGTGGAATGACCCTCGGTGGTTGGCCTGGACCGATCCTGAGGGCAAGGGGAAGGGCAAGCCGCGCTACATCGATGATGACGTCCTTGGGTACATGGTCGCCGAGGCAGCCGCCGACGACGGCAGCGACAGCGCAGGGTCAGCGATTAAGCGGCGAGGCCCCCTGGAGGTCACCCGCGCAATCTCTCTGACCCCTTTCGCCGGCGACATCACCTTCAACGCGAAGAGCGGGACCAAGACGAACACGAGTCTTTACGGCACGGAGGTCCATGCCACGCGGTACCAGTATGGCTTTGCTCTGACCCCGCAGGCGCTGCACACGCCAAGCAATGCCGTCGAGGTTGTCAATGCCGTGACCGGACTTTCCGAGGTAGCCGGCAATCAGAGCCGGTTCCTCTTCGACTTCTCACCGGACGCGGTCCTTTTCCGCCTGACGGACGACTTTGCCCCTCGTTTGCTCTATGGCTTCGAAATGGCCGGACAAGAGCGTCTGAATCTCCCTAATCGCGG